>Ga0180007_10000436_pt1 | contig 71374 bp, 51 predicted proteins | sample MM_PC_MetaG_FD_121122 | JGI IMG/M metagenome (GOLD analysis project Ga0180007, IMG submission 121122) | Groundwater microbial communities from the Aspo Hard Rock Laboratory (HRL) deep subsurface site, Sweden - MM_PC_MetaG | ecosystem: Environmental > Aquatic > Deep subsurface > Groundwater... | reverse complement strand
GTTCGAGAAAAGGCTTCAGATCAAGAATGGCCAGACCACTTCCGATGGAATTTTTTCAATGAATACCTTGCGGTGCATTGGTGCATGTGGTCTGGCACCAGTGGTGGTGATCGGAGAAAAGATTTATGGTGGAGTAAAGGCCGCTGGTGTGGCTGCGATTATTGATGAATACCGAAAATAGGGCAGGTATTCATCTGGAGCATGTTTAGAAAACGGCCAGGGCAGAATATTGTTTAACCGCAGATTTTGCTGATTAACACAGGCAAACAGTCGGGTTGAGCAGGGCAAAGAGAGGGTGAGCTGAACTTCGAAATGATTTTGAACTGGATCGGCTTGCCATCGGCGAATTTGCGCGATGCTTACAAGAGAAAAAAGCCGCAGACGGTTTTTTTCCGCCTGCGGCCTGGTTTAATCAGATCAGTTGATCAGAAGTGCTTCAAATTCGCTTTGGAATTTTTCGAGCATGTTTTTGATCGGAATGCTGTATGCTTCGCCAACCGGGCATAGGGTCAGTCCGGCTACGGTATTAACAATGCGCAATGCAGTATCGAGGTCTTTTTGCGTACCTTTGCGGTGTACAATCTTCTTTAAAGCCTCTTTCAAGACTGTTGACCCCTGTTTGCAGGGTGTACATTTGCCGCATGACTCATGCGCATAAAATTCAATGGTGCGCAGAGCCAGTTCCGGGATTGAGAATTCATCGTTGATAACCATGATGCCACCAGAGCCAATCATGGTGCCGTGTTTAATGCATGAATCGAAATCCATTACGAGGCCCTTGAGCTCTTCAGCTTTCAGAATCGGAACAGAAAGCCCGCCCACAATGGCCGCTTTAAGCTTACCTTTAACCCCTCCGGCTGCCTCGATCAGATTATCGAATGACACTCCCATCGGGTATTCATAGACGCCGGGCTTGTTTACATTGCCGCTGATCCCGAAAATTCTGAAGCCGAAATTGTTTTCGCTGCCGAATTTTTTGAATTCATTTGCACCCTTTTCAATGATGAAAGGAACGCTGGCAAGAGTTTCGACGTTATTAACGATGGTCGGGCATCCATACAGGCCTTCGACGGCTGGAAACGGCGGTTTGATGCGTGGTTGCCCGCGTTTTCCTTCGATTGACTCGATAAGCGCAGTTTCTTCACCGCAGACGTAAGATCCGGCGCCACGGTGAACGATAATATCAAATTCGCCCATCAGCCCGTCGGCTTTTGCTTCTTCGATGGCTTTTTCGAGGATATCTGCGATCCAGGCAAACTCACCGCGAATGTAGATGAACGCAAGCTTACAGCCAAGAGCGAGCCCCGAAATCGTCATTCCTTCTATCAGCAGGTGCGGATCATATTCCATGATCTGTCGGTCTTTGAATGTGCCGGGTTCGCCTTCATCAGCATTACACACCAGATATACGGGTTTGCCAGTGTTTTTGGCAAGAAAACCCCATTTAACGCCTGTCGGGAAGCCGGCGCCGCCTCTGCCTCTGATCGCAGAAATTTTGACTTCGTTAATAATGTCTGCCGGCGCCATAGTGAGGGCTTTGGCAAGAGCCTTGTAGCCGTCATTTTTTTTGTAAACTGCGATAGATCTGGAATTTTCGATGCCACGGTTTTTCAACAGAACATTGCAGACAGTGCCGAAATTGTAATCGGTCTGGCGAGGGGGCATTACGCCTTTTTTGAGCGAGGCGATCAGCTCGTCTACCTTATTTACGGTCATGTTTTCGTAATAAACATCGTTGACCTGAACAACCGGGCATGTGCCACAGGAGCCAAGACATTCCACTTCATTGAGGGTGAAAATCCCGTCTTTACTGGTTTCGCCTGGTTTAATGCCGAGCGTTTTTTCGATATGCTGCAGTATTTTTGCTGCTCCCATCAAAGTCGCTGGAATGTTGGTATCGACCTGGATATGATACTTTCCAACAGATTTTGTGTTGAACATTGTGTAAAACGTTGCCACGCCATAGGCTTTGCCTTTTGTAACACCAATCAGGCCAGATATTTCATTCAGCAGTTCTTCTGAAAGATGATTCTTGTTTGCCTGCTGTGCTAGGGTAAGAGCCGGCATGAGAGCGGATTCTCTTTGCGGATATTTTGCTGCGAGCTTCTCGATGCGTTCCTGCAATTCTGCTGTGATCATTGAGTCGGGCCTTTCTTTCATGTTAAGGTAAAAAATAGTTTTAGAAAAAGAATCAGCCGCCAGCGGTCTGGGCAAATGCTGTGTTCGAGTAAAGATACTCCATTTTTTCCTTATGCTTCAATTCTTCTGAAGCCATTTTCAACAGCATATCCTTTACTTCCGGATCCGAATGCATGCCGGCCAGCTCTGTGTAAAATTTATTCGCGGCCATTTCGCGATGGGCTGCAATAAGGTAAATGTCTGTGCTGGAAAGCGGCTTGTCCGGATCAACTTCATCGAGATGTTCAGCTATTTTATAGTTTACCGGAGTCGACAGTTCAAGACTGGTCTTTCCCTTTTTGCCGCTCTTGTAATCAACAAGAAACCTGCGATGCTTCTTTTCTTCTTCTGCGATGAACTGAAGAGTTTCTTTTGCATCTTTGCTCTCGGCACGCTCGATTAAATCGAGATAGAAAAAATACGCTCCCTCTTCTCTGGCGATAGCGGTATTAAGAATTTCGGACAGTGGAATATTACTGCTCACTTAATTCTTCTCCTGTAAGTTTAATCTTTTTTTAAAAGTATCTGAATCATAGGTAAGCTAGCATGGGCTCAATCATTATGGCAAGCGTAAAATCATCACACGCAGAAATGGAATTCCAGCCCAAACGTGCATCCACCACAGGACGTGTCAAGAACCGTCCGCCGCCGGAGCAGGTGCGATCTCGTGATAAGCGCAGTTAGGAAGAGAGACAATACATAGACAGGGCTGGTTGCTGCGTTGCAGTTGTTTTGCCGATGATTGCAGTGTTGCCATAACCTGCAGTATAAAGATCGGCTAGAAGCTCCTGCGAACATTCAATCTTTACGCACATCAAAAGTTTGCCAGAATTTTGCGCGCTCCATTTAACACGGGCACTCTAAATAGTCTTTGTGGAAATGTTCAAGCCTTGACGGGCAGTGTGAAGTAGAAGGTCGAGCCCTCGCCGACCTTGCTTTTTACGCCAACCTGGCCGCCGTGACCGGTGATGATTTTTTTTACGATGGCGAGACCGAGGCCGGTTGATTTTTCACCATCGGTAGGTTTTACGCTGGTTTTTCCGAATTCCTGAAAGAGTTTTTTCTGTTCTTCTTCGGGAATACCTTGCCCATGGTCACTCACACTGATCTTGATTTTGCCGCTCTCTTCGCTTGAGCGCAGAGTGACAGTTGTTCCCTTCGGCGAGAACTTAACTGCGTTGCTTATCAGGTTGTCAATGACTTGCGCGATGCGTTTTGCATCAATTTCGATGGCCGGTAGTGTCGCTGGTATTTCGCCGAGAATGGTTATCTCTTTCATTTTGGCGGTCAACTCATGGTTCTCTAAGGCTTCGTTGAGAAAGGGTATGAGCTCAGTCAGTTGCAGATCTAGTTTGAGTTGGCCTGATTCGATTGCACTGATATCGAGCAGATCGTTGATCAGGTTGAACATTCGTTTGGTGATTGTTTTGATTCTTCCAAGTATAAAGGTTTTTCTGTCGGCATCATCACAAATGCCGGGTTCCTCAAGCATTTCGGAATAGCTCTGAACCGCCGCCAGTGGACTGCGTAGATCGTGTGCGGCAATGCCGAGAAACTTGTTTTTCGTGTCGTTGAGTTTGCGCAGGCGTTCAAGTGTCTGCATTTTATCGACGGCCAGAGAAAGGTGTTCGGCGATTTCTTTAAAGCGTTCAACATGAGCGTTTTCATAGGCGCGCGGCTGAGTCTTAGAGAAAAATAGAAAACCGATCGGCTTACCATCGGCGATCAGCGGGCAGGTAAGACTGCTGCGTACACCTTCTTTGAGGACGATGTTAGTTGAATGACTGTCTGGTTTTTCTTTGAGATAGGCTTCAAGATCGTTGAGAATACGTGGTTCGCCGGTTTCTATGATTTTTTGCAACGTGCTGCCGGCTAGTTGCGACTGGTAACCCAGGCCGAGCAACAGCGGTTGATATTCGGCCCGCGCCCAGATTGATCGCACCATGGTCTGGTCGTCGGAAATTGTAGTAACCCCGATGCGGTCGTAAGGCACGTGCACCTTGAAGTCGTCGTAAAAACGGTCGAATACCTGCTCAAGCGTTGCTCCGCGGCTGATTTCAGTAGTAATCGTGAGTAGATTCCTGTAAAATTGATCCATTAGTATTCTCCGTATATTTTTATCAGGTGAATTATAACGCAAAGCTGCAGCTTTTTCATTAAGCTTGGCTCAAGTTTAATGACTTAACTTTTGGCTAATATATGGACAGGGGTGGCTGCTGTGTTGAGGTCGTTTCGCCGATGATTGCAGCATTGCCATAACCTGCTGCATGAAGATCGGCTAGAAGCTCCTGCGAACACTCAGGCTTTACGCACATCAGGAGTCCGCCAGAAGTCTGCGGATCACAGAGAAGTATTTTCACATCGTATACTACCTCAGGAGAAAATTCTGCGGAATTGCCCAGATATTCAAGGTTTTTGAATGCTCCGCCTGGAATGCAGCCGCGTTCAACAAGTTTGCGCGCGCCATTTAACATGGGCACTTTCTTCGAGTCGATTTTGAGCTGAAGCCCGCTGCCTCTTGCCAGATTCATCGCATGGCCGAGCAGGCCAAAGCCTGTGATGTCTGTTGCCGCTCTGACTCTGTGTTTCTGCATTATTTCGGCACCCTTGCGGTTTAACTGTTTCATGTTGTCGATTGCTGCCCTGTAATCGGCCATGGCGGCTTCGCCTATTCGCTGCCCGGCGACCAGAATGCCGGTGCCGATAGGTTTGCTGAGAATCAGCACTTCGCCGGGTGAAGCCTGATGGTTTGCGATAACATTTTCAGGGTGAACGATGCCGGTGACTGCCAGCCCGTATTTCGGCGGATAATCGGCGATTGTGTGTCCACCCGCAATTACTCCGCCAGCTTCTACCACCTTGTCGTGCCCGCCTGCTAGAATTTCGCCGAGAGCCTCGAAAGGAATTCCGGTTGCCGGGAACATGACCAGATTCATCGCGGTCAAAACTCTGCCACCCATCGCAAATACGTCACTAAGGGCATTTGCGGCGGCGATTTGCCCGAATTCAAAAGGGTCGGAACATATCGGCGGAAAGAAATCGGTAGTTTCGATAAGTGCTATTTCGTCGGTAAGCTTGTAAACACCGGCATCGTCAACGGTGTCAATTCCCACGAGCAGGTTGGGGTTATTTGATTTTGGCAGTTTTTCAATGATTTTTATCAGAATATCGGCTGGCAGTTTGGCAGAGCAGCCGCCCTGTTCAACGGTTGAGAGCAGGTCGAAGCTGACTTTGGCGGTCGCAGGTGAATGAATCTTTGCAACAATTCCAGCTTCTGAAAGCTTTGCCACCAGCTCGTTGCTGTAACTGTCCGGAACAGACAGAGCCATTCCGCACTCTGGTGATATGTCTTTGGGAACAGCAACCACACTCACTGAAATAGTGGCTGCGCGGCAAAATTCCTCGGCTTTGATTACCGCGCGGGTTGTTGCAAAAAGTAGAAGATCATTGTTCATCGGATAACCTTTCTAACTGCTTCAAGGAGGTATTCAAGGTCTTGTGCATTATGGTAGGGTGAGAAGGCAAAACGCACTGTTCCAGCAGGAAAGGTGCCGAGATGCCTGTGCGCCAGCGGCGCGCAATGCAATCCGACGCGGGTTTCGATGCTGTAATCTTTGAATAATTTATCTCCAAATGCTCCTGGCTCCAAGTTTTTACAGTAAATCGAGATGACTGGGCCTTGCCGGGAGCTGTCAGTCGCAGCAAAGACCGTGATGTCTGGAATCTCGCGCAGGCCAGCCAACAGCCGCTCAACATCTTTCTGCTGGTATCTGCAGGTAGGCCGGTTTTCGAGTGCGGCAAGAAGCCCGAACAAGCCGACAAGATTCGGAGTTCCAGCTTCAAAACGATCAGGCATGGCTTCGGGCATATCGTATTTGTCAGACAGGCTGCCAGTGCCGCCATAAATCAGTGGCGCAACAAGTTCGGGATGTCTTAGAAACAATCCGCCTGTGCCTGCCGGTCCTAACAGGCTTTTGTGACCTGTAAAAGCAACAAAGTCGAGTTTCCATTCATCAGCTTTAAGTGGAGTAGTGCCAAGTGACTGACTGGCATCAACAAGTATCGGCAGGTTGTCGGTCACGCTGCGCAGTTTTTCAAGCGGCTGGATAGCGCCGTTGACATTGCTCTGATGATTTATCACCAATAGATCGAAGGCTGAGAGATTCATGTTGGCGAGGCGGTCGAGATCAATAATACCATCTTTGTCGGCGGGAATGCATTCGAGGCGGAGTCCGGCTCTTTTCTGCATTTCGAACAGCGGCCGCATGACCGCATTGTGTTCGATCGGCGAATGCAATACCGCTTTTTTTGTCCAGTTAAACCCCTGAATAACAGTATTCAGAGCCATAGTCGCACAGGATGTAAAAACAATGTTGTCGACCAGTTTGGTTCCCAGCACGGCGCCCATACGGTCACGCAGACGTTCAATCGTTTGCGATGCGGCAAAAGCCCGGGGATATGCCGAACGGCCGTAGGTGCCGCCAGATTCATCCAGGTATTTTTTTATCGCCTCCGCCACTTCAGGGGGCTTAGGGAATGAAGTGGCGGCGTTATCGAAATAGTGTGACGCTGAATTCGGCATGTGATCAGGGGGTGATGACGTGCCCGGCCTCGGACATCGCTGTGAGAATTTCAAACATGTTGGATGTCACGCCGACCTTTCGTTTGTCCGCAAGCGAAAAATATTCAAGGCATGTGCCACATACAAGAATTTTGACTCCCAGACGCTCAAGCTCTTCGAGAGCCGGTAGCACAGGAGAGCCTTCACATGCCAGATGTACACCGCTGTTGTAGAAAACCATCGTAGACGGTCTGGGCTCTATCGAATGCAGCGCGTTGATGCAGGCCTGAATCAGAATGCGTCCGAGTTCCTCTGAGCCGTGACCCATTCCGGAATGAGTTATTGCGACAGCTGGTGGTTTCGCTTTCTGACTGTCCGGAACACATATTTCACATGCGCTGGAGTCTGAAATGACTGCCTTCAGGCAATAATCCGGACTCTCAGATTCTGTGGTCACCTTTGCGCCATTGCCGGTCAGATATCTTAGAACGTTTTCACAGGCGATTTTATTATCGAGTAGAACCCGAATAATATCGCCCGACGCAGACTCAGCCAGAGTCTTTTTAACAAGCATCACCGGTTTTGGGCATAGCATGCCCCGCGCATCTATTGTTTTTTCAGTCATAATTAATCTCCATGGCCTGAAAAATACATTTCCCGGAGCAGTAAGTCAAGAACAGCATTTCAAAACCATTTATAGCACCGTTCTGCGTGCATACATACAAATAATTGATTGCCAGATTGCAGGGTTGTGGTGGTATTGTAGAAATGGATTGAAATCCAGAGTTGCCGAAATGGTTTTTGGATCATACTGGAATTATTGATAGATAATCTTAAATTCTTATTTTGAGAGCATTATGAAACATCCGATTATTATATTTTGTGTTGCTATTTTTCTTTTAATGCCTAATTCCAAAGGATTTTCACAAAATAAAATAGTTGAAGCAAAAGTGATTTATGAAGTCGTGTTAAAGTCTGGGGCAACAGTGGCTTTGGATTCAATTGAAGCCATGTCTCAATTGTTGGGCTAATCCTCAGCTTCTAAATAAATGAGTTGTCGAATAATCAATCCTCGTCATCTGTCTTCATAAGTGAAACGCTGCTTTTACCAATGAATCATGAGATTACTCAGAACCGTCCCTGCGCAACTCACGCACACATTATAGTGTTTTTTTTGATAGTGACTTGGCAAGGGATTATTTTCCGGGCAACTTTCGATTCCTTTTCGACGCTTTCCTACATGCCTTCAAACAGTATGACATTGGTTTCTGCGGATTTTTGTCGAAGTTTTTTGGCTTCGGAATATTCGGGGGAGTTGTACCACAGTTTCGCATCCTCCAGGGATTTGAACTCAATCATGACAACTCGTGGCGGGTTCCAGTCTCCCTCAAGAATCTCGGTTTTCCCGCCCCTTGCAAGAGGTTTGCCGCCATATTTTTGGAGGGTCGCAGCTCCTCTTTTTTTGTAGTCTTCGTAACCTGCGGGGTCCTTGATATCGATATCAAGAATTACATATGCCGCCATCATCGGTTCTCCTTCGGAAGGATTTTTACTATTTCGATAATTCTCTGTAAACTTCTTGATAGGAAGTTCAATCCTCGGTTTGAAGTTACCACCCACCAATTTTAGTGTCAATGGTCGCGAAGTTGGCACTGGAGAATACGGGAAACAATTAAATTCGTAGACTCATTATTGATGATTTCCATTCTCGGGAATGGAATTGCTTTTTCGGGCAACGATTATCCTGGTTCCGACGATGAGATCAATGATTCGCCGGTTATCTTTTCGGGGGAAAAAAAGGCCGAATTCGATGGAAAGAAACACGGCGGCTGCCCCAAGAGTAAAAAACTGTTCGGGGAGCAGCTTCCAGTCCAAGGTATTCAGATACAGTGAAAATGCCTCGGCCACCGCCAACAAGAACAGCAAAATGCCAAATATAAGAGGCGGGCGGCTACACAACTGCCCTTTTGAGGCTGACCGGTTGGAAACTGCGTCGATGATCCGGATCCCCATAATTCTTTTTCCCAGGCTCTGTCCCGGCCACAAATAGATATCTTTCAAGAAAATATGAAAAACCAGGAGAATACTTCCCAAATTCATGGAAAAATCAACCGAAAGACCGCCCACGAACTTTTCGCAAAGAACTGTGCTTCCAATAATCAGCCAAAACACCAGGAGGGCAAAGGCTAAGTCAATGCAGAATGACAAAAACTGAGCGAATCGGGAAGCACTTTCAATTGGATGAAGTATTTCGTCAGACCTGTGAACAGGCATCTCGCCATCCGGGAGAGTCGCAGACGAGGCCTTCCATTTCTTGTACAAAATGAAGGAAACAAGCGTGAGAATCAGACCTGAGAGGTTGCGGAAAAGAATATTTCTTTCCAAAGTTGTACGAAGAAGCTGAATAGTTTTTTCTCGGTGGGTTCCGATTTCTTGACAAACGCTTGAAGTCCCCACCTTTGAGCCAAAAGCATATGCAGTTTCCAGTGAGGTGAATGCTGCAACCTGGCCGCTAATATCAGGGAAATAGTTGGCAGCGATTGCCAAAAAGAAGGTTGCCAGGCGTCCGAAATCCATTTCTTTCCAGGGGTCTCCGATGAAAGGCAGAAATGGGTGTTCGATACTCTGATTCCTCTCGATAAATGCAGCGGATGCGAGGAGGGAAAATTTCTCGTTCTCCTTTTCCAGTTCTTCAATGAGCTTTGGATATCCCGGAGTTTTGGGGTCAGCCCCGCTAAAAAGATGAAGGTCACAGAAAACAATGGGCTGTGACGCCAGAAATACATAGAAATTCCCCCACTCTGGGCAGGGATATTCCTGCAATTCCTCCTGGCAGGAACACCATTGGGGATGATTTCCAGTTTCTTTGAAAAGAGGGCAGGTTTCCCCGACTGTACGGAGGATTGCAACCTGCGGATGAATCAGCGGGAGTTTCTCTAGGAGACCGGGAGTAGCCTTTTCCTGTGCAAAAAGATGGTCTTGGAGTTTTTCCCTGTACTCGGCGCAGATTTCCGGAGGAGAAGAAAACGACAGGTTCTTTAAAGCCCAGCTCGGAATAGTTGAAAAAAGAAGGACGGCAAGAAATACACAGTTCAAAATAAAGTTTCTCATTGAACACTTTCCATTGTACATGGTGAATTTGCTTTTCTTTTCTCAGAATACCATCTGCAACTTTTGGCGACAACCTGAGTTCTTTATGCCCAAACAACCCGGACCATCACTGTTTCCCATGCTCACAAAATAAAATGCTATAAGCGGCTTAAGAGAATATTAAGATATTTTGGCCAATACATACTGATACCCGAGTGCCTTTTTCCATAAATCAGGACCCATTCTGATTTTGGATTAAGAGCCATCAATTCTCGCCCAGTATTTACTTCCTGGTTAAACCGGAAAGGAAACATTCCATCGCGTTGAGCCCTGACAACAATTGTTGGCTTGCTTTTCAAATTTCCTAAGCGATCTTTAATCAGTTCCGGGTATGAAACTGCTGACATAGCCAACACTCCAGAACAAAGATCAGGGTATTCCAGTCCAAGCATCCAGGCGTATACCCCATCCATCGAAAAACCTGTAAAAATAATTTTTTCACTATCAATCGGGTATTTTTTCTTCAATTCATCGATTAATTTGGGAAAATAGGGCGCAATTTCCCTGAAGATTTTCTTGTCATTTACCGAGAATGTTTTTGTTGGGTATTTACTGATCATGTGATCAAGTATTCCAGAGCGAACAAATATGCATTCAGATGGGGTTCTGGAATACAGGGTTAAAAGCTTCTTTTGATCAAAATCTCTGCCATCACCCGGATGCCCCAATCTGAAAATTAGTGGAAGTTTTGATTTAGTTTGAAAATCTGGAGGAAGGAAAACATCACATATTCCCTCCAGATCACATATTGGCTTCAAATCAAGTTCATGATGGATCGGTTCATCTCTATCTCGATAAATTATGTAGCTTGGCTCAAAAAAAGATTCTGTTTTGAGAGTCTTAAAAAAAAGTGGTGCATAATACTGGGGATTAAAAAAGCAGAAAGCCACAGACAGCAGAGTTGCAAAGGATGCAAAAATCAAGAAAATTCTTGGTTTTTTTATAAAAGTATAGATAGCATGCGGGAAAAGAACTGGCGATGAAATCAGCAGGTATAAAAAAGCAGGGTTTATGGCCGCAATATAGTATTCGCGGGGAATCAGGGGGCCAAATGTCAGTGAGTAAACAGATCCCCAAAAAAGGAAATACATTACTGCCAGAATTTTGTTTTTCATGCTTTTAATAGGCTTTCAGACTCAACTTGGGTTTTACTATGACTTTTCTAATGATACATCTTTGATCCAAAATTGAAAAACTGGCAAAACCGACAGCACTAACTTCTGTCAGAAAAGTCAGAAAAAATTTTTTCTTCAATACAGCTGTAATTATACCATAAGCCCACCAAGGTTAACCCAGTTCTACTTTCTCAGATTGTGCAGGTTCTCAAATCTATTTGCTTTGGAGAACTCTTTTTCGAGCTTTTCAACAACTTCCAGGCAGGGATCAATTTTTGCCACAATTGAACTTTCAGTGACTTCCGCATAGAAATCTGGCTTAATCAGCTCATTAGGCTTAGGATAAGAAAAATCTTTGAATTTCTTTCCCCATGGCAGAAAATCCTTATATGGAATAGACAAAGTGACAAGGTGTTTGAAGAGATTCAGTTTAAAATGATTCCCGGTCTGAATAATTCTTCCACCACATGGTTCGCCAATTAGAATTGCTCTTTTCATCTCTTTCAGAACTGACGCACAATCAAAAGCGGTAGAAAAGGTTTTAGGTCCGATCACCAGATACACCCGGCCCTTAAACGCATTCTCGTTTCCTGTCGTATCATCGGAATACATATAAGCTTTTTTCTCACCGTAGGCCATACCATTTTCAAACTGCGCTCCAGCAAGAGATTCAGCCAGTTTGGACTTCTTAACCCGTCCGCCATTATAAACTCTGAATTTGGCGGAAGTTAATTTACACAGCAAATCTTCAAGAGCCATGGAGTTTCCACCGCCGTTTTCTCTAATGTCTATAACAAGAGATTTGATCGTGTTTTTTTTGAACTCTTTGTCAAGACTGGTAAGCATATCTGAGAATTCCTGATTTTGCTGAAAGTAATCAAGTTTCAGGTATAGAGTCTCTTTTGAAAGAGGTTTAAGTATCACCTGGCCCTCGACCTTAACATTATTCTCAACCTCCCAGAATGGCACGGGTTTAATCAGGACTTCAGATAAATGATTTTGGAAGTTAAGTGTAAGAGAAAAGGATGTTTTTGCGCCAAATGCGAGATAGAAATAGTAAGAAAATTCGTCACTGGCAAAGCTGCTCAGCTTGTTGGCGAAGGTTTCACCACAAGTCGTCATCGCCATTTTCTGCAAAACTACGTTTGTATTCAGATCACCAAAACGAACTATTTCAGAACCGGCATTCAATCCAAGGCTGTTTTTGGGAACAAACAGTTTGCTGCCACTTATGATGGGCTGAAAGGGGAATATATTTATATTTCTCTGTAGGAAGTCTGATTCAAGCAATTCTTTAAGCTTGTAAAAGTTGGTGTAGATATGCCCATCGTTGAATCCGGAAGCAAATTTCATAAGTCTTCTAGAAGCTTCAAGCAGTGACAAATCTTTGGTTTTGGGCTCTGAAGTTAAATCTTCGCAGGTCTTTTGAAACTTCTGGGATTTCATGAAATCAAAGGAATCTACATAAGCGTCTTCAAATGATTTAACAACCCGATGACATTCTTTTAAAAAGAACTCCGAACTGATTTTAGGAATCTTCTCGTAGTAGTACTGATAATTGATCGTTTTCAGATCACTTAACGTGAAGTTAACCTTTGTCTGCTGCCCTTTTCGACGGATTAGAAGTTCATGGCTTTTATCCTCGGCGAGACTTCCGAACAAATCTGAGCAATTCGATGAATAGAGTTTCCGATCATTCACTTTCAGTAGAATGTCGCCAGGCTTCAGATCCTGGTTATCTCCACGATTTCCAGATACAACAAGCAGCATGGCAGTTAGAGTGTTCTCTCTCACCGAAAGGTCATCTATCTGCCACTTTTCAGCACATTCTAGAAAATTTCCTTCTGCAAGAAATGATTCACCCGGAATAGAAAAAGAGTTCTCAGCGAAAATGCAGAAACCTGTCGCTCCATGATTAACGTCCATTGCTCTTTCCAGTTTTGTCAGGTCGGGCATGTAAAAAACAAGGAATTTTCCTTCAGGAAAGGGATTGAGGAAAATCGCCCAGTTGTTCTTTCCGGCCAATTCTTTGTTGTAAAATTTAAGTGTCTGATTTTCGTATCTGACTGGCAGAAAATCTTTGTTTCGGGCGAGAAAGGCATTTGTTTTTTCGGTCCCGAAGATAAATACGACTTCATTGGATTCTGGTGAAAATTCGGTGTCCAGAACGATCTTTACCGGCCCGAACTGTTTGAGAAAGTTGCTGAGCAAATTGGCCTTTTCAACGACCTTCTGGTTTGCTTCGGCCCCAAGCCCCAGCGAAGGCACTACTAAAGTCTGGTTGTTGCCTGATTCGTAGTATTCGTTGATTGTACACGGGCTTGAAAAACATGCTGATGAAATAAGCAAAAAACAGAAAATACCAATAATTCTTTTTTTTAAAATAAGCATTGCTCTCTCCATACTTTAGTTTATTCCTGTCTGCTTTCACAGACTCAACATCATTTCTGATTTTCACCGGGAGGGAATATCCGGGCACTTGTTTTATAAAGATCCTGCGGCATCCAGGACAATCCCCAAAATTTAACAGCGATAAACAGAACCAGAACAGACGCAGCTGTAGTGTGGATAATAACCAGATGATCGGGATTATCAATAACAATGACAGCAGCAAGACAGGCAAGCAACAGAGCGATCAGTATCGCTTTGTGAGCTTTAAGCGTAATTTTGAAGGTTTTCACAAAGCGGGTTTGTTTGCCTGAAAAACGCATCAGAATAGCCGGAAACCAGAAAATTACCGCAACGATCACATTTATCAGCAAAACCTTTACAAAAAAAAGCATTTTCTGCCGGTTAACCGTCTCGGTAACCATCTGAATATGTTTTTCGGTAACAACAATTTCTTTCCCCGAATCGAAATCACTTCTCGAACCATGCAGATGACAGGAGACCTCGAACGAATCTGATGCCCTAACCACACAGTAGAATTTGAATCCGGACGATTGGTTTTCAAAAAGAGGACAAACCGGACAACCATCGGCGAAAGACTGCAGCACTTCAGGGTAGCTTGCAATACTTTCTCCGGTTCCGGCGAAACCGTGATTAGAGGCAGTTCTAGCATGTTCAGCAAGGACTCTGTTCATGCGAACCATATTTGCCAGACAGTCTTTATAAATTTTCTGCCCATAGTTGGGGCGGAAACCATTGGTAGAAATAACAACCACAACAGCAAGCAGACAGAAAAGATAAAGTTTGCATCTGGAGCTCGGGTAGCAGAAGGAAAACAATAATCTGCAGGCAGGAGATACGTTTTTTTCCATAGTTTCTCGTTCCATATATGATCTGTTTGCAGAATATTACTTATAACCGGAGTGGTCAACATCATTTATTCTTTGCCAGCCAAGCGCAAATCGATTATGCAGGTAATGAAAGGAAAAGAGCTCCGCGTGAGTTCTGGTTATGTTGGTTGAGCCTTTGTTTATCGTGGTTTCCAGTCAGGATTTTGCAGACTGTTCAGCACATGATCACGCCAGGCACCATTGATAAAGAGATAGTTTCTGGCCAAGCCTTCAACTGTGAAGCCTAGACGCTTGAGCAGGCGTGCGCTCCGTTCGTTTTCCGAAAGGTGGTTGGCCATGATCCGGTGAAAATTTAATTCGCCAAAGACGAACTGTATTGCTGCGACAAGGGCTTCGTACATTAGTCCTTTGCCCTGATAATCCAGATCTATACCATAACCAAGATAGCAGGCCTGGAAAGGGCCGCGAAACATCTGTGTGAAATTTACGGTTCCAATAACCTGCCTTGATTCTTCGGGAAAAATAAATAGTCGCAAAGAGCTTTCGGATTTAAATTCTACCAAGGACTTCTGGATTCGCTCTATCCAGAATGGTTCGCTGAAAAATCCTTCTGGCATGGTGGGATCAGTCGGCGCAAAGTGTACACTATTCTTTTGAAAGTAGCCGATGATCGAAGAGATATCCGACTCATTCGCCATTCTAAGAAATAGTCGACTGGTAGGAATGAAAACGGGGGAGTTGTTTGTCAGATTTGTCATTCTTTGTTCCTAACATAAAGATCAACACTATGCTCAATCTGAATCTGGCAAAAGCACCTGGCTGTAAATCCGGACGGGTGCGCTGCTCCGGGTTCATGTACATAGTTAGTCAGTCGCAAAATACAAATATAAGGGTAGCATTAATTGAATCTTTCTGTGTAGAATCTGTTGAAGAATTCCGCGAAAGACAAGGATTATGAGCTCATGAAAATCTTATTAATCGGCGGCACCAGATTTGTCGGTAGACATCTTGTAGATGAGATTGTCAGCCGAGGTCATCATCACCTGACACTTTTTAACCGGGGAACAAACAACATTTTTCCGCAATTGAAAACCATTATTGGTGACAGGAACAATCAGAACGATATTGAAAAGATTATGCACGAGAATTGGGATGTAATTATCGACACCTGTGCCTACTTTCCGCGCCAGGTGAGGATGTTAAACGATGTTTTGCGCTCTGAGGCCAAGTATGTGCTGATTTCTAGTGTCAGTGTTTACAAAGATCAGGAGAGCCCACATCTGAGCGAGAATGCCGATTTAATCAGCATCTCTGAAGATACTCCGGAACAGATTACTGGAGAAACCTACGGTGGTTTCAAGGTGCTTTGCGAGAAGGCAGCTGCTGCAATTAGCACTTCGCCACTGATAATTCGCCCCGGTCTGATTGTGGGCCCAAATGATTCAACCGACAGATTTACTTTCTGGCCTTATCGAATTTCCAATGGGGCTAAGGTGCTCGTTCCTGACTGCCCGCGCGCACCAATGCAGTTTATCGATGTGCGAGATCTGGCTGTTTTTATCGTAGATTCAATAGAAAAAGGCAGTAAAGGTGCATTTAATCTTGTGAATTCTCCTGGTGAATTCTGCTTTCAGGATTTGATAGAAACCTGTTACAAAGTGACTGGCTCAAAAGCTGTTCAAGTAAGGGTCTCTGAAGATTTTCTTTTGAGTAAAAAGGTTGAGCCATGGAGCGATCTGCCTTTCTGGTCGCCAGGCTCTCAGAGCAATTTTATGCTGACCTCAAATACAAAAGCGCTCAATAACGGTCTTAAGACCAGAACCCTCGAAGAAACGATCAGAGATCTATGTGACTGGTTTACAGCAGACAATAAAAGTTCGCTAAAAGCCGGTCTGGAAAAGGCAAGAGAAGAACAACTCCTGCTGGAATGGGAAAGTTCTAACGCTTGCTGTTAGTTGCAGCGTTGGCTGCATCGCTTCGCAAGAGGAGCTTGCTCGTTTCATATTGAAGGAAAAAAAAAGAGGCACTGGATTCGGAAGACGTCAGGTTCGCTATTCGCCTTCTTTCAAAACCGGTTAAAACGCTTCCCAAGCTGGTAGAACTAAGATAGGCCCGGTTCGAAACAACATGGAGATCTCCGCCCGATTCGAACAATTCATGCTCTAAAAATTTATGAAAACCCTGATGTGTTGTGATAAAATGAGGCAAATTGGCGAGGAGAACGTGATGCAGGATATGGACAGCAACGAAAAATTCGATATTAAGAAGCTGCCGAGGCTTGAAATAGACAAGCCTATCGACCAGATGATGCGCATCCTTGTTGTAATTTTTTGTCTGGTTATACCTATTGGCACGCTGCTCCGTGGGCTCAGAGACGATATGATCGAAGTTCCCAATGCGTTGCTGATTGGCGCAGCCTGGCTGGTGCTGGTCGCGGCAATATATTACGGAGTAAAACGCTTTTACGTTCTGGACAGGATGCGTAAGGCTCTGTTTCGCGCAACCAGAATTTTTGGTTCAGTCAGCGAAAGCTATGTCTGCGCATTTTCTGATATAAGCTGCGTTGCTATAGATTCGCATGAAAGAACCACCAAAAACGGCGGATCTACTGGACAATTCTGGTATGAGAGCTGTTTTATTCTCAAGAACAAGAAGATTATCAGACTGCACCGCACTTTTGAAGACTCATACGATGAGATTCAGGACGCAGAGCAATACGCCGAATATCTCGGTTGCCGTTTTTTCGGTCCCAAACCGGGCCTAGAAATGAAAGTTGTAAATGACGCCAACGGCGGCACCAGCGTAGAATTTTCGCGCTGAACGTATTGTAAATACATCATCGCGTTTCGCCAGAAACCCAGTGTTCTGGGTTTACTTATTTAATTTGAAGGCTTCCGGGTTGATCAGGTCTGGTGGCTCTTTGCCGGCAAAGAAAGCGACAAGGTTTTCTGCGACCATTTCTGCCATGCGGGCGCGGGTGGCGTGACTGGCGCTCGAAATGTGCGGTGCCACAACAACATTGTCGAGAGTGAGTAACGGATTGTCGGCGGGTGTTGGTTCGCCGGCAAATACATCTAACGCGGCGCCGGCGATGTTCCCGGCTTTAAGCGCCTCATAAAGAGCTTTTTCATCGACAACCGGTCCGCGCGAGTTATTGATGAGAAATGCGGTTCTTTTCATCAGAGCAAGCTTTTCGGCATTAATGAGATTTCGAGTGCTGGCGGTGAGTGGCACATGCAGGCTGACGAAGTCAGCTTCGCGCAGCAGGGTGTCTAATTCTACGCGCTGCGCGCCGGTTTTCCTTTCGAACTCGGATTTGGCCGACGAGCTGTAGTAGAGGATTTTCATCGAAAATCCTTGGGCGCGCCGTGCAACCGCCTGGCCGATGCGGCCGGCCCCGATTATGCCGATAGTGGCAGCGTGAATGTCGTAGCCGAGCATCATCGAAGGGTGCCAGGCGACCTGCCACTGGCCGTTGCGCACGTATCTGTCGGCTTCAACAACGCGGCGCGCCACCGCCATGAGCTGTGCGAAGGCAAAATCGGCAGAAGAATCGGTCAGCACTTCGGGCGTGTTGGTGACGCGAATGTTGCGCCGACTTGCTTCCTGCACGTCAATGTTATCGTAGCCAACAGCATACTGCGCGATGATCTTGAGCTTTGGTGCCGCAGCAAAGACTTCAGCGTCGATTTTATCGCTGAGCAGCGAGATCATGGCTTCACAGTCACTGATTTTTTCAACGAGCTGCGTCTTTGTTGGCGGTGCATAATGTGGCCAGACCTCCACGTTGAAGTGCTGGCTCAATACCTGCAGGCCCGCCTGTGGGATTTCTCTGGTGACAAATACTTTGGGCTTAGACATATCAACCTCACAAATCTCTGGTTTTTAAGTGCCGGAGGGATCCGGTGTCATCTGCATTATGAACAGCAGGGGAATGCCGAGGTAGCGTCCGGCCTTTGGAGCCTGCGCAGTGAGTTCGGCGTCGGCGAGATGTTCTTCGATGCGGGTAACCCGCAACCCTACGGCGGTAGCGGCGTTGAATATGGTTGCCAGGTCGTGACACTGGCTTTCTGGCATAATGTCGGTTTTGGTCTCTCCCAGCTTAAAACGGGCAGAAATGCCAAACAGGTGCATGGCCGGGTGTAGTCCGGTGATGAAGATATCGGCGCCTGGCACCGCGACCCGTCTGATTTCGGCGAAATAGTTGTCGAGCGAGTTGATATGCTCAATGACCAGACTAGAAACCACCAGATCAAAATGCTTGTCAGTAAACGGAAACTCCTTATTCAGGTCGGCGTAATGCCAGTTAATCTGGCTGTTGGCGTCTTTATCCCGTGCCTTTTTGAGCATGCCGTCAGAAAAATCTGCGCCGCTGACTTTTGCTTTGGGAAATTGCCTGTGCAGCCAATGTGCGAGTCGGCCGGTTCCGCAGCCGCAGTCGAAAATCTGACTATAGTTCTTTTGCGCCAGTTTCGGGTAGAGATAGCGCTCTTCAAGCATTATCAGCACGTTGGTTTCTACGTCGTAAATCTCAGACCAAAGGTCGTAACCTTCCTTGACGCTGACTATTTTCGGATTTTCCGGCAGGAATGGCGATTTGAAAGTTGTTGAAGGTGCATTGTTTTCTGTTTTTTTATTCATGTTTCTGTTTTCCTTATGCCCGTATTCTCAGGAATTTGAAGTCAGCTATGAATCAAGTTGGCTATTGCATTTTACTGCTTACGGTATAGCGTGGCAATCAAGAAGTAGTTTGTCCTGATAGTTCGCTTTTCGGCCTTTAACTGCCACTTTCGGTTGATGATACTGGCAAAAAAACGAAAATTGCGCTAATATTTCAGCACTGTCTAAGTTATCAGGGGTGCATCTGCAATGTTTTCATACGGAAGGCTGCGTTCAATTTTTGCGTTTGCCTTTCCGTTATTTCTGGCGATACTCTACACTCTCATTGGCTTTTATTACTATCAGTCTCATCAGACCAGGCAGGCTGAGCAGGTCAGGCAGCATTGGCGAGATCAGGCTGCGCTAATGGTTTCCCGGGTAAGATCCGAGTATTCAACGTCTTTGCAGGTCGAAAAATGCCTCAGATCCGTTGTGGAAAATGTTGCAAAATTTGAGGGCATTTAACTGGCAGGAATTAGAATAATGTTCGTTGTAAAAAATTGGCTCAAACTGGTCTGGGTTGTGGTCCTGGCCCTGGCATTTTTTCCGGTGCTGGGGTTGATAGCTCAGTTTTCCGGGAGCATGCCGCTTGCCGCTCTTGCTTTCGAGCAGGCACCAAGATGGCTGATAGGACGTGCTGACGTCGACCGCTTGGCATACGAAGCTGCCGCTCAGGCTGATTTGTTGCGGAACTGTCGTGAAATTGCCGCCGGCAGACTGCGACTTAGACTGTCGCCTGATGTCCTTGCGGAGGACTGGAAAAACTCAGCTTCAGCAGCAGTAGAGCGTCTTTCTCAGTTGCTGCCAGGTTCGCCGCCATTGCCAGTCATTGAAATGCGTGGGCTTTTTGATTCCTATGGCTGTTTTAACAACCCGTTCTCGCTTGGCATCGATCCTGAGGGTGATGAGCCTTTGCGAACTGTGGCGCACGAATTGACTCATCTTTATCTGCTCTGGGCACTTATCCCGGGTTTGCCGATTGATTGCCCGCGCTGGCTTAATGAGGGCTTGGCAGAGCTAGTTTCCGGGCAACACATGGGTGATGATGCTGCCTGGGGCCGATATGCCATGATCAGGTCTCGCGATCTGGTCGATCTGTATGTTGTGTCGCCAGCCTTTTCCTGGTCGGGCAGTGCGGTTGAATGGCATGCCCGCGAAGCCGCCGCATTGCTGATTGAGTTGCATGGCGAAGAGAATTTTCGTCGCATGATTACTGGTCTTCGGCTGGCACGGCCTTTTTACTCGGTTTACCCGATTATTACCGGTCGGTCACTCGAAACTTTTGAATCTGACTGGAAAGAGCGCTTTGCTCGTCAGCGTGTTCTCGAAAATCTGCCTGCCGATGAAATTGCCGCGCGTTTAGCCTGGCTTGTCGATAATCGTCGAATGATCGAAGTTCAGCCACTGCTGAATGATCTGCCGGTCAAATATCTGGCCGCTGATGTTCAGCAGCAGTTTATCGGCCGTGCCCGTATGCATGAAGCTCGTATCAGTCTTACTCAAGGCGATCTGCGCACTGGACTGGGCTGGTTGCGTGGCGTCAATCCAAATCTGCCGGGTTATGCCGGCCTGCGGCCCCTGATTGAGATGGTGCGGAAGTCTGATCTGGCGTTAGATCCTGAAAACAGCAGTCGCCGTCCAGAAAAGGCGTCGCCACCGCGCTCGTTGTGGCAGAACTGGTTGATCTGGCTGGTTGCATGGTTAGCTGCGTTTGTCTTCGCCGGTTCGCTGGTTGCTGCTTATCATTACCTGCGGGCGCTGATTGTGCCATGGTTGCGGATTCGTTGGCAGTTGCAGACTGCTGGCGGCATAAGTTTTCGCTGGCTTGTGATTGGCCTGACCGGACTTGGTGGCGGATGGTTTCTACGTTTTCTGGTGATTTCGATGATTCCGTATTCGGGTCTGGTGGCAATGCCTGATCTGCAACGAATTCTTTTGGCGGAAACACTGGTAATAATACTATGGTTAGGGCTCGCATGGCAGTTGAAGCACTGGGAGCCGAAGCCTACCACGCCCTCTTGCCTGGACTCTTTGCCAGAAACTACGTTGTCACCAGGCCGGACAAAAGTCGGTGTGTTTGTGACTTTTCTAATTGCCGGCATGCTGCCGCCAATCCTGACGGCTGGGCAGAACGGCTGGCAGAGGATGGGCTTCCCGCTCAGTCATACCGTTCTGGTGTTATTGTTGTTTTTTGCCGGCTCTGCCGCTTTTGCTCTTGCGGTCTGGTCAGCAGACAGACGTTGGAACTGCGTGCCAGGTCGTCATTTCGGTCCGGCACTTATCTACGCTATATTTCGCGGAGGCCTGGCAGCTGATCCCTGGGCAAGTATATTTGCGCTGATAGCGGGTTGGAGACTGTCTGAGCTGGCTCAAAGTTCCAGGCGTCTCTGGCCAGTAATTTTTGGCGATCTGCTGTTGTGCGGTCCAGCTCTTTTGCTTTGTGTGGGCTGGTTCCCGGTTGTTGATCCGGCGACTTGCTTCTGGTATGGCGGTAGTGGCGCAGTGATCTGGTGGGGAATTTCTGCTGTTATTCTGCTGTTTTATCGGGGCGTTGACTCAGTGAGTCGCAAACCAGACTGACGATTGAGCCATAGAGGAGACTTGTCAGTGCAACTGCCACATTAGGGCCTATGCTTTGCGGGTCATTGAGAAAAGACAACATACACATCATGCCAACGACAAAGCAGATTATACCAGAGTGCCATGCGGCCTGGGATGCTAATTTTAGACGGTTGGCCCGGCTCTGTTGTGATGAGTTGGAGAGCAGCAAAGCGCCGGCTACGCCAAGACCGACTCCCATAAACGCCGGAATATTTATTAACAATTTTATACTTCCGCCGCCTAGCTTTGTTAACAGTGCTAATGCTACTATCCAGATGAAGATTCCGAGATAATTCTGTTTGGTCATGGCTTTACCCTTTCAATATATGGATTAGTGGTAGAAATGAGCTTGCAATGATCATGCCATGCTGATGAGCCTCTATGTCGCAGCTTTTGCTGGTGTGTCGGTTTTTTTTGCGGAATTTTGCCGCAATTCTAGAGGAAACTTTCTGCTCGCGCGGAGTCTTTTATGCAGCCTGCCTCTGTAACATGTAGCAAATTACTTGCTACTTTTCGCACAATCCTCGCCAATCTAGAACGCCGTTCGAAAAGTGGTTGCACGTGCTGAAACTTTCTGGAAAATATATTAACATGAGCACGTTACCTATTGTTTTGCCAGTGAGAAAGGTGTTTTAAACAGCAATGTAGCTATTCAGCTGCATTTTCCACGTGACAAAAAAATAAGTTGCGTGCGATAAGGGAGGATTTCTATGACGATTAGAATGCTGACAATGATGTTGGCGATTGTAGTGCTGATTTTGGCTGGAACGGGTGTTGTGGCGGCCGGCGAGTTGGCAGAAAAGGCGGCAAAGTTTGATCGTGCTGTTTCTGAGCAGCACATGCCGCGCGGGTTGGTCGTGAATCTGCAGCCAATCGGAGATGGCACGCAGCAGCGCTATCGTTCTGCCGGCGACTCGACAATCTGGACTGGAGCCTACATTGCGGCGCAAGTCTTTCGCTACCGTGTTACCCGTGATGAGGCAGCCCTCGATAATCTGGAAAAATGTCTGCGCGCCTTTGTGCAACTGCACGACATGGCGGGCCAGCAGGGCTTTATCGGTCGGGCATTTGGTAGTCGTGAAGAGCTGGGCAATTCTGCTGATATCGTAGCTGGGGTTGGCAGTTACAGCCATCTTTGCTTTAAGGCAGACACCTCGCGTGATCAATATACCGGTATTTTCATGGGTTGTGCTCTCGCCTGGAAACATATTCGCGACGCCGAACTGCGCGAAGAACTGAGCAGCATGATTGCTACCGCTGCGCACAATCTTATGAACAATAACCTGGCGCTCAAGGCTGTAATTAATGGCGTTGAGCTGTCTACTTTTAATCTGAATCCTGATTATGCTTACCAGGATCGCATAACCCCTGAAGAATGGGCTAAAGTCGATGATTTTCCGGCCAATGTGTTTGCCGCTGCGGTACCTTATTCGGAGCGGTTAGCCCGTATAATTGCACGTTTCAAACCACCGGCGATACGCGGTGGCGAAGCTTTGCGGGCGCTTTTGATGTTTCAGACGGCCTGCAATATCACCGGCGATGAGGAACTTATCAGATATTTCGATGAAGAATTGCTGGGTCGGCGGCAACTGCATGTGGTTGCCTCAGAAACCGCAAGATTGCTCGAAGATGTTATTATGGGTCGCAATCTGCCGGTTGTCGAAAGCCGTATCTATGGCATCTTTTCAGCAGTAGGCCGAGTATTTGTGCAGATTCAGACAATGCGGGCCGGGGTGCCAGATTCAATTTCAACATGGCTGGAACCCGTTACCATGCTTCCTGTAATCTACGTGTCGGCCAAGCTTACAAATAGATTGATGAAGGTGCTGGCATTTTTGCGCAAACCCAGCAGTTCTGAGCTATTTGCTGCCTTGGCTGAGCGGGTCGAAAGTAAGGCAGCGGAGATGCTCGCGCTCAAATCCAACGCGGCGTCGCAAAAGCTTAAGAACCGCTTGCACCAGCTCAACGACTATGCTGCATCGAATGTCGATGAGTTTGCTGATACCATGCGTTCTTATGTTGGCTGCAATCTTGGTTTTTTCGCTCTACTTGGTATTCTTGAGCAACCGGGTGACCTGAGACTGCGCACAACGGCGCTGGCAATACTGCCACGTGCTTTTGAGCTGATCGCCGATGAGGGCAACAGTATGTACAGCTTTATTGAGGCCGCGCATACCGGGCGGGTTTATGACGATCCGCTGCTGATTGCTGCACGCAAAACGTTGCAGTTGTACCCTGAAGAACAGACCAATCGTCGCATCGATCACAGTAACAGCCTGCGCCACTCGCTCTGGCCAGACCGCTTTGGCAGATACGACAAACAGAGCGTCGAGGTTATTCCGATCGATCAGCGGGCGCCGCATATTTTTATCTGGCAGGAACCCCCGCGCATGCTGGTTACTGGTGCCGATGATCAGACGCGCATTGCACCGGTCGGTTATCTGCTTGCCTACTGGTATGGCCGTTTCCATGGACTGATCAAAGACAGCGACTGATAGAAGAAGATCCGTCGCAGATTACACAGATTGACAAAGATAAAAATAATTCAAATGGATTTGAGTCGAATCTGATGTTTGTCGGTGCAATCTGCGTATGAAAGACCCGTTAACTTTTTGTTCTATCTTGCTGTATGCTGATAATTGTGCTTTGCGGCAAGACTGAAGAATTTTTGTTTTTGTGGGCAGAGTTGAGTTAGAATCGTTAACGGATATAGAAATATAGTTTGACGAAATAGAGGCAGTAGCTTTATGAAGCGGATTACCTATATCAGCAAACCCTGTTCAAACATGACTGACAGTCAGGTTCAGGCTCTCAGCGATTACTGTCGCTCGCGGAACATCAAGCAGCAGATTACCGGTGTGCTGTTTTATTTCTGCGGACTTTTCTTTCAGACGATCGAGGGCAATGATGAAAAAATCGATCGGTTGTTTCTGAAAATCATGCAGGACAAGCGGCATCGAGATGTACTATGTTTGAAAATGGAATCTGGCAATATTGAGCGCATGTTTCCAGACTGGTCGATGAAATACTTTAACTTCGACGATAAAGTTGAGTCACTTGATCGCCCGGTACGACTTCTGTTGCAGTCTATTCTCGAGTCGCATCAGATTATCGGGCGTTACACTCAACCGGCGGTTCTTCAGATACTTAACCAGGGATTGAATCCATTGACCATGTTGCCTCGAAAAGTAGAAAGGATAATACTTTTCGCTGACCTGGTGAATTTTTCGTCGGTCAGCGAAGTGCTGGAGGTTGAAGATACCGCAGCGATGCTCAACCGCTTTCTTGAAATTTCCAGCAAGATAATATCTGACCTTGGCGGTGAGGTAACCAAGTTTATCGGAGATTGCGTAATGGCTTATTTCCCCACCGAACTGGCTGATAATGCGATGAGAGCCTGTATCTGCATCATTGGAGCATTAAAGGAACAGCGCGAACATGGAGGACAGGATAGCCCGATGCGGTTTCTGCGTTGTGGTTTTGGCCTGGCACAGGGAATCGTGATCGAGGGCAACATGGGCTCGTCAATTAAAACCGATTACACGATTATCGGTGACGCCGTTAATACGGCGTCACGTCTTGAGGCAATGACGCGAACGATCGGAAAATCAATTGTACTGTGCGAAAAGATTAAAAACAGCCTCAGCAGTGACTGGAATCTTGTTTCTGTAGGCAAACTTCAGCTCAAGGGCAAGGAAATTGCGATTGAAATTTTCTACCCGGAGCATGAGCTGATCGGCGATTTTGCTGATTCATCAGCTGCTCTTTTTGAAAGTTTGAGCAGTTGATTTCTTTTCGGTACGCGAATTGAACATTGGATTTTGCCCGCAATAAAAACCCGGCAGTTCTGGGTGAACTGCCGGGCTCTGTAGCTGGCTTACCAGCTGGCGGGAAGGAGGTAGGTCGTTATTACAGTCTTGTGAACATTCCAGCCACTAGATTGTAGCGATTTTCTGCTCTCTGAATTTTTCTATAGGCAGCGCGCGTATCGTTTTCGGAGAACATGCTGAATTTGGCGCGTTCTACAATCAGGGCGATATCGCGGATTTCGTCTCTGTGTCTTCGGTCGACGAGTCTCATCATACCTGAAAGTTCGCTGCTGAGCATGCCAATGGCGTGACCCATTCTGCGTTTGTCATCGTTGCTCATGAAAATCGGGAAGTATGAATTTTCTACAGTTCTGAAAGCACGTTCAATTGAGCGGTGAGCGTTGATGAGTTCATAGTTTACTGCGGGGCCGTGGTTGCCGTGGTTATTGTGTCCGCCATTGTTGCCATGATTGTTGTTGTAGCCACCATTGCTGCCGTTGTTGTTGCCATGATTGTTGTTGTAGCCACCATTGCTACCGTTGTTGTTGCCATGATTGTTGTTGTAGCCACCATTGCTACCGTTGTTATTGCCGTTATTATTGTTGTAGCCGCCATTGCTACCGTTGTTATTGCCGTTATTATTGTTGTAGCCACCATTGTTGCCATTATTATTGTTGTTATTATTGCTGCTGCCACCATGGCTCCATCCACCGTTGTTGCCATTGTTATTTCCTGGCTGACTGTGAATGCCACCGTTGTTGTTGCCTGGGTGTACTACTGGGCCATTGTGTGCTGGCTGGCTGGGTTTCTGATTGGGTTTATACTGGGCCATCACAGATGCGGGAGCGAAAACGGCTACTGCCAACAGAACTGTGAAAATCTTTTTCATAATATTCTCCTGATTCTTATTAAAATCTTATTAAAATCTTATTTAGTTAGGAACGAAGGTATATACGCAAATATGATGCCAATTCTTGAATTTGGCGCGAAAGCCTTTATCGGAGCGGTTTGTCGTGAGTTGTGAGCGTGTGCGGAATAATTATCTGCTGAAAAACTTACAGTTGGCTCCACAAATTTTGGCAAAACAAAAAAATATAGTATATGTAAACTTTGTGATGTTCACGCAGTATAGAGTAAGATTCTTCGCTTCAGCGATTTATCAGACAGAGTTTGGCCGAAGTCCAGCGGTTAGGATAACTTTTGCTGTATCGCCGGCCAGGTGGCAAAAGCGTCGCTTTTTATTATGATACTCTGCCGACCGCCGCGGGCAAAAGAATTTGCTTGAGATTTTGGATTAGAAGTGCAAAGATACAGATTATGAGTGAACCAACATTGACTCCGACATGGCGGCAGAGATTTTTTGCTTACATTAACAGTATCAAGACCAAGCTGATTGTCAGTTTTCTGGTAATCACGCTGACGCCACTGATTTATATCAGCTATGTAATGCTGCGCAACGCTTCTGATGGGCTGCTCAGCGTCATAGTAAACAACTCGCTCGCACATGCCCGTAAAGCGTCGATTGATCTCAACCGCTTCGTAGCGCATCAGCTTGAAATTATTCAGCTGTTGAGAAGAAGTGATGCGGCACTCGACAAGAACGCGGCCAATCTTGAAGTTCTTATACAAGAACACGACAGTCGCCACCTTTCGATCGAAAAAATCTTTATAATTGATCATAACGAGCAGGTTGTCGGCGTTTCGAATAAGAACCCGATCAGGCACCATATCGACTTTGGTGAATCAGCCGCACTTCTGCAAAAGCGCCCATATTTGTTGTTGAGTTCAATGGGTTCGGATGGCCGCAATTCAGTAGCACTTGTTGCAATGCTGACCGATCGCCAGGGGTTTAACTATGCTCTGCTGGTGATGGAATTGAACCTGTTGCAGCTTGCGACCGTAGTTTCAGAAAATGTAGTGGGAAGCAGCACGCGCGTATACCTGCTGGATGAGCGCAACAAAGTCGTTCTGAGTTTTCCTGAAGACCTGCGCGAAGCAGACGTGGTGACCATGAATGCAAAAATTGCCGAGCACGAATACGGGGTTTTTGCCATAAGTGGTGCGAGCCTTGAAAAGGCACAATTGTCGTCGTTTCTGCCGGTGGTTGGCCTGGGCTGGAAGGTGCTGCTTATTCAGGATCAGCAGGAAGTCTATGCGCTAGTCAACACCTTTCAGCACAACCTCTACTGGATTCTTTTCCTTACCATGACGGTTGCGGTGGTGATTGCTCTGATAATTTCTCAGAACATCGCGTTGCCAATTCTGCAGCTCACGCTCGGCGCTAACGAACTGGCTGCTGGCAAATTTGACGTGCGAATCGACGTGCGCAACACTGATGAGGTCGGGCAGCTCGCAACCAACTTTAATTTTATGGCAGACAGTCTTGCCGGCAAGATGGAAGAGCTCAAAGACGCCTACGAAGAAATCAAGAGTCGCGCTCATACAATTGAGCAGAGCAACATCGCGCTTGATCGCAAAGTTTTTGAAATTGGTCTGCTTTACCAGATTGGCAGCACCATGGGCGAAATCGGACTTGATCTGGAGCGCCTGCTCGATGTCATATTAGACAAGGCTATCGAGGCTGCCAACGCCAAGCGTGGCTCTCTGATGCTCATAGATGATAATCAGGAAATGCTTGAGTTGCAGAGAGTTCGCATCTGGGACGAAGCGAGCGGTCAAACGATGCCTATAAGCGATTTCAAGCGAAACATCAACATCAGGCCAGGCGAAGGCATTGCCGGGAAGGTGCTGCAGACCGGTCAGATGCTGACAATCAATGATCCAGACAGTCACCCCGATTTTAAGCAGTATGAAGGTGAGAACAACCGGGTTGAGCAGTTATGCTGTGTACCTCTCAAAGTCAAGAACATCACCTTTGGCGTAATCAACATTGTAAATCGTAAAGATTGTCGCGACTTTGAAAAACGCGATACCGATCTCCTGCAGACTATGGCTAACCAGGCTGCAATGGTGCTTGACAATACCAAGCTTTTCAAGCTTGCTATTACCGATGGTTTAACCGATCTTTTTCTGGTGCGGCATTTTAAGAACAAGCTCAACGAAGAAATCAAGAGAGCCCGGCGTTACCAAAAGATTTTTACAGTTTTGTTTTTTGACATCGACCACTTTAAAAAGTTTAACGACACTTATGGGCATCAGGTTGGTGACGAAGTGCTCAAGCAGGTTGCCGTTTTGTTCAAGCACTCGCTGCGCGAAGACATAGACCTGGCGGCTCGCTATGGTGGCGAAGAAATGATTGCGCTGCTGCCAGAAACCGATGCCCGGGGCGCAATGGTTGTTGCTGAGCGTCTGCGCACTGCCATCGAAACCCACGGATTTACCGGCTCTGATGAACCGCTGCACGTCACCGTCAGCCTTGGCATATCCGAGTTCCCGCTGCATGGCAATGATCCGCTCGAACTCATTCGCAAGGCCGACACGGCCCTCTATGAGTGCAAGAAGAATGGGCGCAACCAGACTTCGGTATACTCAGACAAAATGGGAGTAGTTTCAGAAAAATGAGAATGCACGCAAAGCTTCTGGGCGTATGCATAATGGCTGTAATAATGTCTTTTTCGCCTCTGCTGGCGCAGGAGACCACTGATAATACCTATAAAATCGACCGGCTGGTAACTTTTCTGGCACTTGGAACCGGTGCTACAACCGGCACCTATTTTCCCCTCGGCAACGCCTTTGCCAATGTCTGGTCGACGAGGCTCGATCAGGCCAGCGTAATGTCACACTCGACCAGCGGCTCGATCGAAAATATCAGACTGCTGCGCCGACAGGAGCTTGATCTGGCAATTGCGCAAAGCGATATTGTCGCCTCGGCTATTGCCGGTACCGGCAATTTTGTCGGCGAACCCTTCTCGCAGTTACGTGTTCTGATGTCGCTTTATCCTGAAGTAGTGCAGCTGGTGGTGCTTGCTGACTCTGGCGTTCAGAATATTTCAGATCTGCGCGGCCGAAAAGTCATAGTTGGTGCGCCTGGCAGCGGTAATGCCATGACATCGCTCGAACTGATGAAGGCCAGCGGAATTGCGGACGGCGAATTCGAGCCGGTTTACATCTCTTACGACGAGGCAATTCAGGCGATGGAACGCGGCGATTATGACGCGGCGATTGTTATTGCCGGGATTCCAACTAAAATGATCAGCGAGCTGCAGCGCCGTGTGAATGTTAGAATTCTGCCGTTTTCGCCGATGGAAATAGCCAGTCTGACCACTGCGTTGCCTTATCTCTCTGCCCTCAGTCTGCCCGAAAACACTTACACCGGGCAGACTGAACCGGTAAAAACCATCGCGTTGATCGCACAGCTGATTGCCAGCACCAGGCTGTCTGACGATCTGGCCAGTAAACTGTGCCAGACAATATTTGATAATCTTGATTATCTCAAAACAATCCACGAGCGTGCTCGCGATATTTCGCTGGAAACCTTTATGGACGGCGTGCCGGAAGGCTATGCTCACCCTGGCGCTGTGCGGTTCTACAAAGAACACAAGCAGTAGTCTTTTTTTATCTGAGGAGTGTCCCAAAATATGACTTACAGAGCTCATAGATACAGAAAAAGTGCTGGTTCGTTGATAGTTGCGACTATTTGTTTTTTTTGCTTCTGGCAGATTTCTTCGATTGCATGTGCTGCCGAAGTCAGCTCTGAGGCTGTGCCGATTGTAGCAGAATTATTGCTGGGCGGATGGCTTGATGGGAAATGGGTCGATGCAAATACTATTGCCAGCAGTGTTCCAGCCGGCAAGATATATCATACTTACAGTTTTGACGGACAGCTGCAGGACCTGGTTGGCGGTGCCCCGACGGCAGAATCCTCTAATATCGATTATTGGGACATCAATTTTGCCGCTGAAGTTGATAGTGATGGCGACAGACTCAAAATTGGTTCTGAAAAGAGCGGTATGCCACGTCTGCCAAAGTTACAAACCGGTGGTCTCAAACCTTATGAAGAGCTTGTAGCAAGTTATTTGAAACGCAATAAAATTTCGGCTAAACCTGAAATTCAGCAGCTGGTAAGGATCGATCTCGATGGTGACGGGAGCGAAGAGGTTATTGTTGTTGCCAGTAATGCTGATGCCAGCATTCCCATTCTTGCTAAAAATACTTATTCGCTGGTGCTTTTCCGCCGAATTCAAAATGGCAAGGTTATCACTTCAGTGCTGCATGAGCATTATTACCATGAAGATATCGAGGGTCAGGCCGACAGCTCAAACGGCTATAGAGTTGGTTTTGTTGTTGACATAAATGGTGACGGAGTGCTCGAAATGATTCTGAATTGCCGATATTACGAGGGTTTCTGGTATGAAGTGTATGAGCTCAAGAATAATGAGCTGATAAAGGTGTTAAGCGATGGTCTCGGTGCCTGATCATATTTGGCCAGCGCCAGAACTGCTATTGCAGAGGTTTGCCATCGGGGTCATTTATTATCAGTAAAGTTCCGAGTCCCGAAAACACTGCGTTCCATTGAGCGCCAGGCTTGAGCTTAACGAACTGTTCGTAAGTCATGAGTTTTGAATTCAGTTTGCTGAACTCGAATTCATCTGTTTCTCCGGCCATCACTGCGTTTATCCAGAATTTTTCTTTTCTTTTATGTTCTTTTATATCGCCCAGCTGTGGCGGGTTTTGCGTATTGACCTTTGAATCGGGCCAGACCGGCAGACTATTGGTTCCTGTTGCCGTTACCTTGTCGATCACCTCCCAATCCAGGACGTCGTAGGTAACTTTCTCGTCGTAAACCGGTTCCTCTCGATATTTTTGCCTTCGCACCCGCCTGGTTCTGCTCTCTTTCGATTGTTCGCTGCCAGAATGTTTGTCTAATCTCAATTTGTCCTGGCTTTTCGAAGCTGTCAACAATAAATAGAAAAACCTGCACGGTGCTTAATCGTGCAGGTTTTTTGTCAGAGCTTTTATCGAGATTTTGAGATCAGCTGATTGTCAGTTGTCGACCGGAACAGGTTCGCAGCACTCAAAGGCGAAAGCATTGCCAGAAAGCCTGTAGTAGAAGAAGCTGGCAACGGCTTCTGAATACTCGTTTTCGGGGTAAAGCATGCCAAGGGCTCTTACCCGGTTATTATCAATAAATGCGAGATCCTGCCCGTCTTCCTGAACCAGGTCTGTTACCAGAAAGTCGCCTGAATTATTTGCCTGCTGGTTGTTAAATGGCATCGGCCGAAATTTCTGCCGGGTTTCGTCGAGCGTAAATACGTGCAGACTGGCATTATGTGGGGCATAAGAGACGGCAGTGACGATTTCTGGCGTTTTGTCAGCGTTCAGGTCGATGATCAGCATATTGCTACTTTGACCATTGAAGAAGAACTTTTTTTCCTGGTCGCCGAGGATTTCGCTGACCCATAGCTCTTTACCCTGAGGGTCGAGAACTTTGATTCTGACCCCTTCTTTGTTGATGATCTTTTCTGCTGTGAAACCCTCAATTTCGTTGATGGCGAATTTTGCACTGGCAAGCAGTGGGTTGAGTTCTTCTGGAACAGCTAGTCCAGCGAACAGGGTTGTTGAAACTAACACAATAAGAATTAACAGAGCGGTTTTAAGATTTTTCATAATTAATTACCTCGTTGGTTTATTTGTCCCACTGGTAAAAGTTGTTGGATTTCATGATGCTGATGAGTTTGCTGGAATAGTTCGGGTCGGTTGCGTAGCCAGCTTTGTGAATCTCGCGGGCAAACTGGTCGGGATTATTTTTGTATTTCATGGCCGGCGAATATCGCGAATTCTGCAGCAGCTTGCCATGGTCTTCGATTGATTCTGCCCATGAGTTATATTTGCGGAAGTTGGCATATTCGCTTACCATACTGCCATTGCGGAATTCCTTGGTTGAAACTCTGATGGTGCCAGCTGGGCCGGTGCCCTTGATGCCAAAAAGGTTTTTAGCGTCGCCGATGCTTGAACCGCCCCAGCCAGTTTCAAGAGCTGCCTGGGCAAGGGTAACCGACGCCGGAACACCTGTTCTCTTCATTGATTCTCGGGCAACCGGGCCAAACAGTTTCGAAAATTCTGCTGGTGAGAGCTTGCCGCCTTTGTAGTTAGCGAGAGCTGCTTCGGCTGCTTTGCCCGATGCCGATGTTGAGGCAGGAGTGCCGCCAGAGGTAGATCCTTTTGTGGATGGATCATCTTTGGGCAGGTAGCCGCCGTCACGGGTGTCACCGGGGTAATCAGGCTCTTCACCCGAAGCCGGTGCATCCGGTATCGAAACATAGTTTTTGTGCATGTAGCCGGTCTGACCGCCGACACGAACTTTGTAGAATTCGCCTTCTTCACCGATAACCTCGATCTCGGTGCCGCTCGCGAAAATGCCGACGACCTTACCCCATGGCCAGGAGCGCAATCTAAGGCTTGATGCTTCGGTAGTGCCTTTTACCGGGTATTTACTGGCTTCAGCTTTTTTGCCATCATCATTGTTGATGGCAGAAGAGCTATCCTGACCGCTTTGCCCAGACTTGTCGATTATTACATTTTTTTCAGTAAAAGGTGTCTCAGCAGCAGTGAGAACAATGATAGAGCACATAAATACGAATAGAACGCATAATTTAACTAATTTATTCATGGAGCTTTCTCCTTTGCTTTTACTAATATACCGCAAATTCCAATATTAGTTTAATCCGCGCAAAAAAAGTTTGCTCTGCCGGGTCAAGTTTAACGGCCTGACGTTTAATTTTGGCGCAAATATCTTATGCTCGCCCGTCGCAGGATAGACTCATTATCTCAAGCTTGAAAACAGGTTGGGGCGAATTTGTTCGTCTTTGATTGGCTCAGGTATGATGGTGCCCGAGTTTGCGGTTAAGGCGTTCAATGCGCTGCGCTAACAGACGGGCAAGAAACAGTGAATAGTGAGGTTTTTCTTTGATCCCGGCGACGAATTCCTTTTTGGAAATGCGGATCAGGCAGCCGGCGGTCAGCGCTTTGACTGTCGCACTGCGTCGGTTGTTGAGCAGGAACGACATTTCGCCGAGAAAGATATCGTCGTGTGTCAGCACAGTAACAGCTTCGCCATTAACGCTGACTTCGTATTGGCCGGAGGAGATGTAGTAGAGAAAATCACTGGGTTCTCCTTCGCTGAAAACCGTATCGCCAGCAGAAGACCTGACGGTCGTCAGGTCTTTGAATAGCGCTGGAGCAATGTTGCTGACGCCTTCCTGGTGGTAAAAGCTGAATTGAACCGAATTGCCCTTGTCGTTATAGGCCAGGTCGCTGGTCATATCACGTGAAAGCGCAACACCGCGCCCGTGAAGACTAAGCGCTATGCCTCCCTTGTTGGGGTCTTTGAGGCTGCGCCAGTCAAAGCCATCGCCGTCGTCGGTGATCCTGAAAGTCGTGTGGTTCGGGTAGATGCTGTATTCAAGATAGACTTTGCGGTTGGCGATGGTCGGGTCTTTGCAGCGCTCATCAATAAACTCAGTCATGTCGCCGCCATTCTGCAGCCAGATGCTTTTCTCGGAGAAAGATATATTGCAGTTGCCGTGCTCAATTGCATTAACCAGCATCTCGACAAGTACGAAGCTGAGCTTTTCCTTGTTCAGGACATCCAGGCGGTTGAGGTTGTACAGGTAGTTGCAGATCAGATTGGTAAAACAGGTGACCTCAATCAGATCATTACTGAGTTCAAATGATGAAGTGATGACATTGCCAAGATCTGAGCCGATAATGCGCTGAAAAAGCATATGCCGGTTGTGGCAGATAATGTTGATTACCTTAGGTAGCTGGCGTTCGAGCCGTGCAAGTTCAAGCAGCGCTATTACGTTGGTGCTGCGCAGCTTGTCTGATTCGCGCAGGTCCCGCACCGAATCGCACAGTCCAATAATGCCAGAACTTAACAGCCAGGCATCGCTTTTAATTACGTTCATCAGCAGATCGGTATCGATCTTTTCGTCGGCAAAATTAATGACTACCAATTCTGGCATTTCAATGCCGAGGTAATCCATGGCCTGACTGGCTTTGTCTATTTGCACGGTTTTGCAGCCCTGAACGCATTCTTCGAGCATTCTTCTGATGCATTCATACTGTTCTTTATCGGAGATAACGACTGGCACTCTGCTCATATATATAGTTTCCTCTCAAGCCAAATTATCAGCGCCTGAGGCCAATTTTAAGTCATTTTGGCAGTGAGGTCAAGACCCATATGACAGCAGCAAGTTTGTGGCGCTGTAATGGAAAAAAAGCGGGATACGATGTAGAATGGCGTAAAATTGATAAAAAGAGGTTGGAAACTGCACAAGGCTGGGCGGGAAAATGGCTTAAGCGGCTTTAATCGTGACTGGCAGGCACAGGTAGCGATAATTCTTCTCTTTCTGGTGATGATAATACCTTTGCGTCAGTTGGCCGGCAAAGTCGAAGAGCTGCAGCGACAGAGCCGTGAATGGCTGACGACAACCAATCAGGCACGTTTAAAAGAGGAGCTTGTCCAGTTCAAAAAGGAGCTATGTGCTGAGGCATGGGTAAAGAATTTTGTCGATACACGGATGCAAAAGTTAGATGTTGACAATGCCTTTACCGACCTGGAAGCTCTAGATATTCCCAGTTTGCGGCGGCAGGCACTGAATAAGATCGGGGCTGATGTTCAAGTGGCTCTGAATGAAGATAATAGATCGCCACAGCCTTTTTTTGTTGTCGTTGCCGATGATTCCCTCACAAATTTAAGCTATAAGTTTTCTGACGCGTTGCGGCAAACCAGCACTGATGATCAGGAAACCGCGATGTTTTTATGTCGCTTTGCCATTATGTCGGTAATGAATCGAGTAGAGTCTCTGGATCGGCATCGTCTGGCAGCTGTAGTTAGTAAATGGGGCGGGAAAGTATTCGACAGCAAATTTTTGAAAAAGAATTTTCACAGTCTTATCAGCAGCTTCATGGGAACAGAACCCGATGAACGCAAGGTACAGAGCTATTTATCTGATCTTTACGATTTTAACAGGCTGTTTTTTTATTCATACACTGTGATGAGCAGCAAAAAATTTCTTGGGGTGGTGGTTGTTGGTTATTTAGACTCTGCTATTGACGGTAAAGATATTCTCAGTCAGGCTCTTGAGTCTGCCTTAGGAAATGCGACACGGCGTGTGGGCAGCAAAACCCGTTTTTCAGCTCCGAACTTGCCGGGAAAATTTGTGTCTGAGAGACTATCGGCAGGTGTTATGAATAGTGAGTCTCTATATATTGGGGTTGAGCTGATCAATCCGGCTTTCGCGGTGTACACAGATTCGTTGGTTGTTTTGCATCTTTTGACTGGATTTTGCATGCTTGCAGGCTATGCAGCGTTGCTGCATAGTGTGTTTTTTGGTCTTGTTGTGCGCCTCAATCTGCGCAAAAAACTGATGATTATCCTGGCAGTTGCGCTTGTTCTGCCGGCCATTCTGGTTGCAATAATCGGGCGTGGCATAACAAATGATTATCTTTCTTCACGTGTTGATATGGCACAGAGTTATCTCGCCAGTAGCCTTAATGAGCTTGAGCTAACCTATCAGGAAAGTGAATCTCGCCTGACACTCAACCATCTTAGATTTAAGTTTCAATTGAGTGAACTTTGGGGCGACAGGATTGGTGATGTCCCGGACAAAGCTTTCTTGATACCGTATCTCGGTTTTTACAATGAACAGAGCTATTTTTATGACCGCTCCGGAGCTTCACTGCACCTGTATGGAACCAATGTTGGTGATGGGGCGGGTAGATTTTTGTCTAACAATGCTGTCCGTCTTTTGAGTAATCTCTCAGGACTCATTTCAAACGCGACGACTCGTCGGCATATTGAAAATCTTGAGTTCAGCGATGCTTTTGTTGCCGAGTTTTCAGATATGGCTGTATTACAGGAGTCTTCGGCACACGAAGCAGAGGTTATCAGCCAGATGGAGACCCCGAATGCTCTCGCCAGGGAAATTTTTCATCTTTATGCCAGTTCGCGCTCAAGGCCTTTTCGCCCGGGAATTATAGGGCTTTTAAACGTGCGACCCGATGCGATACTTCAAAATTTGATATCGAGCAACCCCGCGTATCCGCTGAAGTTTTTTGAGCGTCACCAGAATGAATATCTGATTGATATCGGACTGGCCATGCGCAACAACGAGCGCATCAGGACAGAGTTCTGGTTGGATTACTCTCAGCGCCGTCAAGCTGGCATCAGGGGATTGTTTGATAATGCCATGGAACTGAAGTCGGCGGGAGCTGCTCTCACCAAGGATGATGCAGATTCTGTGAATGCCTGGCGTTATCGCATAGATAGTCCGATTATCTATGCCGGAACCGCGACCTTCAACAATGACAGTCTGGTAGCTCTTTATCTTGATGTTATGCCCTTTGCGGTCCTGATCTACAGTATTTTGATTCTTCTTGTAATCAGTGAAGTGGTCGCAGGATTATTTGTTACCCCGATTGAAGCTGTTTCGCAGGGTGTAAAGGCAGTTGCTGGTGGAGAAGAACTCACTCTTCGTCTGCAGATCAGTAATAATGACGAATTTGACCGGATGGGGCATTCTTTCAACGCAATGACAGAAGGATTGTTGCAGAAACGGCACATTTCGCGTTTTGTTTCAGACCGCCTGCTGGCCCAGATTGGCCAGGTTTCTCTGGCAGAAACGGCTGCCGAAGAAGAAGTTACTGTGCTGGCCTCTGATTTGCGCAATTTCACCGGAATTTCCGAGAAATATTCTCCGGAGATGGTAGTAGCTGTTCTCAATGATTATTTTACCGAAATGGACGAAGCTATCAAGGCCGAGGGTGGCAGCATAGACAAGTTTATTGGTGACGCCATAATAGCGGTTTTTTACGCCAGAGATGGCCAGATGTCCGCCGTCAGTGCTTGTAGCGCAGCCCGCCGGATGCGCAGCCGCCTTGAGGAATTCAACCGGATGCAACAGAACGCTGGACGTTTTGCCATCGAAAATGGCATCGGGATCGCTACCGGATCAGCCGTTTCGGCGAGTGTGGGTGAAAAAAGTGGCCGGCGTGAGTTCGTGGTAACTGGCGAGCCGGTAGAGCGGGCTGAAGAACTTGAGGCATTGAGCAAGCAGGGGCAGCATTCTAAAATAATCGTTGATGCCGTAACTCGCAGTTACGTAGAAGAGATCTATTCGATGAGAAGCCTGGCAGACCATGAACGGTGTTTTGAGATCGTTGACGAGGTTCAGAATGAGACTGATTAAAGTAAAAAACCGGCTGAGTTTTGTAGTGTTGCTGGTAACCTGGCTTCTTGTCATGGGTTTGCCAACAATGCTTTTCAGGTTTTCTCTGGATCAGTTCTTGCAGAATCGCTATCAGCAGAGTCTGCAGCGAATCAAGCCATTTTTATTTACTGAGCTTGAACAATTCAAGGTGGATCTGGGGTTTGGTGGGCTCCTGGAGCAGGATTTGAGAGAATTTAATTCAGCTGCTGGTTTCACTGAATTGAAAAGTTCTCAGGTGCAAAAATTTTGTTCAAACAATTACGGATCTGACGCCGGCAAAATTAAACTTTTACTCGAAAAGCATCTTGGAATACCAGTTTTTGCAGTGCTTTCACACGGAGTGGACACGCAGACGGTGAGCAGCGAAATTACTCATGATCAGTATGCCGAAATCAGAGCGCCTTCGTCTACCATGCTGCGTCGCTTTTTCTCGTTGCTTAACCGGCAACACGAAAAGGCGGCAATTTCTCCATCGCTAAAACCGGCTTTCCCGGCGGGCGTTGACCCTGAAGACTCCAAAGTCTCTCTTACTTACCATGAAAATTTCTTTCAGGGCCTTATTGGTGCGGCTGTTGGACTTCGACTTGAGCCCGATAAAATGCATTTATGTACTGCAAGTAAAATTGGCGATACTGGCCCGGCCTTCTTTTATTATGCACAGTCACATTGTTCCATAAAGGGAAAGGGCCACAATCTGGGCGGTTATCTGGTGCTGATTCGCCTGTGTGATATCCCTGAACGCCACATTATAAAGAGGGCGACATCCCATTCGTTGTATGAAATTCTGGAGCGAAAAGTTGTATCGCTGCCGGTGTCTATTCCTGTTCCAGATAAATATGATGAACTCTCCATAAGCTCTTTTGTTGAGCACCCAGGCCGGGTTGCCGTGCAGACAATGGCTTCCCCGCAACAGATCGTTCGCATGGTGCAGAAGGGAACGATTGTACCGCAGGATTTTTCTGCATTTTCCGGGCGCATTGCCGGCATTGAAGTCAGCTGTTCTAAGTCCGAGCTGGAGCATCCCCTGGCTAAACATACTTACGAGATTAATCTCTTGCTCAAGTTGTTGCTTCTGGCCGGCGGAATCCTCATGGTTCGCCTTTATTTATTTGGTTTTGACCTGAACATTTCGCTGGCGTTCAAAATTTCAATAGCAGTTGTTGCGGCTGGAATAATGCCGCTGTTAAGTCTTGCATTAAGTCTGGTAGCCCAGACTGATTTTGCGCGTGTGGCGCAGGAAGACAAAATTCAGCGTTACCTCAGAATAAATATTGCCAGAGTGCAACAGTTGTTGACAGAACAGATTACATTACATGAACGGGAACATGGTGAGCTGGCTGCAGCGCTTGGGAAAATGTCAAATTTACCGACAGAGGAACTGAAAAACTATCTGCAAAGATGGGTTTTTGCCAGACCAGTTCATCAGGTCGTCTATAAGAGGCTGGACGCTGAGTCTCTGGAAGTTTATGGCGATGCTTCACGTTCTGAAGCAATCGAAAAATCATGTAAGGCAGCATTTCTGATTCTGAATACGGTTGTTGAAATGCTTTTAAGTTCACCTGTCTTAAATCCTGATTTCGAAAATATTTCAACTGTATTGACAGAGGGCACCAGAAATACCGAAAGCACTCATTTCACGCTGTTAAGCAATGGGCGCATGCTTAATTTATCCAAGTTGGATGCCCACGTGAGAATTGCATTCATGCCTGTTTTCGAAAAGTCACATAACAGTAGAAGGCCGGTAGCGGTAACAACAGTTGTCTATTCTCTTGAAAAACTTATTGACGGGGCGCTCAGAAAAATTGCTGAACAAACTCCTCTGGAGCAGGAAGTAGCTGGTATGCATCTGGATTTTGCACTGGGAGCTTCTGTGGACAACGTTGTCAGCTGCCCGCCAAAGCATCGTTCCAGTCGTCTTTCCAGTGATTTTGCTTCTAACCAGATGCGTGTCTGCAGCAGTCTGAAGCGTGAACTGCAGTGGTTTGGCAGGCAGGCTGGTGATGAATACTTTTCTATCACCAATATGGATCAGACTTTGCCGATTATTTCTTTGGCAAGAATTACCAGAATAGATCGAAGTAGCTGGTTTGACCTTTCTAATCTGGCCCGCTGGTTTTATCCGATTCTTATTCTGCTGCTTATTCTCCTGCTTTCACGCAGATTTTTTATTGCTCCGGCTTTACGGTTTGCGAGCGGACTGTCGGCAATTGCCGATGGAGATTTTAACAAGCGTCTTGAAATTGACGGTGGGGATGAGTTTGCGACTCTGGCAGTTGAATTCAACCAGATGGCGAAAAGTTTGCAGGAAAAAGAAGAGCTTGAGTCCTATGTTTCGTCAGATGTCCTGCGCGAAGCCAGGGTGACTGGCATTTCCAATCTCCAGCCCGGCGGTGAAAAGATTGCAGCTACAGTTGTGTTCGTTTCACTTCTGCCCGCTGAACAGGAAAACCAGCCCGAAAGCAGTGGGCAACTGATCGCACGTATCAACAGTTTTTTAAACCTCAGCCATGTGTTGTGTACAGAAAACACTGGAGTTATCGACAAAATCATCGGTCATACCCTGATGATGGTATTTCGTGTTGGTGCAGATCATGATTCTCATCAGCTGCGGGCATGTCGTTCGGTGATGCAGCTGGTTGAAGCCGTAGCTGCGTCGGAACTGGGCAGCAGTAGCCGGGTGGCGGCCGGTATCGCATGCGGTCAGCTGGTTTCCGGCAAGATTGGCTCGCGAAATGGCAAATTGGACTTTACGGTGATCGGTGACACCGTGAATCTGGCGGCCCGACTTAAATCTTATGCCGAGAGCCTGGATGGTTCGGTTATTCTGGTGTCGGATGCCATGCTTGCTGAGATAAAAGACAATTTTGCGACCAGACTTGAGAGCGAGGTGCAGCTCAAGGGCAAATCAATGCAGACATGCGTTTACAGGATTGAATGATTTATTGTGAGCAAGAATTGCTGAGAATAATCGCTAAAGTTGTTTTTGTCGGGCAGATTGGTTAAAATCAGTTATTCGATCAACAGGCAGGTGTATATGAAAAAACGGATTGAGAGCGCTATTAGAACAGTTTTGGATAATCTTGGTGAGGGGTGGTTCATTATTCTTGAGGAGCCGACAGACGAAAAGTTTGTGCAGTTTGCCTATGATGAAGATACCGGACTGATATTCGATTTGCCGTTTCAGGCTCTTGATGAAGACGAGCTTGCGAGAGCTCGACAGGTGCTTGGCGAAGTAGGTGTCGGAGATGAGACCGCCAGTGTTTTTGACGCGCCTGATGGCGAAAAAGTTGGCGAGCAGCGTTCATTTAACACCTTGGTTGGGCGCGATGTTGATCGGGCTGTAGACTTGGTGCATCGTGTTTTTACCTACGTTTACGGGTTTGATGATACGACCAGATTCAACGTTACAATCAGCTGCTAAACACGACGCGGCGATTCGGATACCATAGCGATGCAGATGGGTATTACATTTGAAAAAAAATATGTCAGCCCAGGCAGGTGAAAACGGCGATGAGCAAAGATAAAACTGCTGAAATACACTTACACAAGTGTCGCTACTGTTTGAGTACAATACCGGTCGGTGCAGTCAAATGCTGCCATTGCCGAGAATGGCTTGATGGCCGTCTGGAATCAGCGGTAGAGGCTGACGAGTCTTTGGTGCAGCCGGATTCGACTGTTCGTCCTGCCGAGTTGCCGCCGGCATCTTTTCAAAGCAGGCTGGCTGCAAGGTTTCCGCAAGTCAGTTACTGGGTATTTTACTTTACTCTGAGTATGATGCTTTATTTTGTCATCGCACTGCATTGGACATTTGGCAATGAAGACCGAATTTTTCTGGTTTCGTTCATGTTCAATGCCATGCAGATGTTCTTTTCGGCAGCTGGCATAGTCTGGTTCGAAAAGCTGCTTGACCGTTTCCGGGCCGAAATACCGGAAATCACGGGTTGGAGCCGCGAGCGTAGCGAGGAGTATTATCTGGGAGCGCGTGAGCGTGTTTTTTCGGCAAAGATACCGGTGCTGCTTGGTTTAATCGTCTGTACAGCAGCAGTTGTCGGTGACAGCCGGGTCATCGGAATGCCATTTTCGACCGACTCAGGGCGTATTGCCTATCTGATTTATGAGTTCTGCTTTTTGTTCTGGAGCGCTTCGGCGATTGTTTATTTTATCAAATTTGCGATGTTTATCAGAGAGTTTGGTGATCTTGATCTGCGCATCCTGATCATCCAGGAAGAGAATTCAGGCATTCGTATGCTCGGCAAGTTCATATTGCAGACCACCCTGTTTGCTGTGCTTCCCTATATTTTCAGCATAACAGCCAGGCACATAGGCGGTTGGAACTTTTCCTCGCTGCTTTCAGTCTGGTTTGCCTGTTTTGGTGTTGCGATTTTGTTTTATCTGTTCTGGCCGATCTACAACATTCATCGAGCGATGATCAGAGAGAAAGACCGTAAGCTTAACCTGATTTCAAATGAGCTTAACAATCTTCTGGCCCGCCCACGGCTTGAGAAAGAAAACATACACAAGGTGCGCAATCTTATGGAGATAAGAACTCATCTGCATGAAATTAACACCTGGCCGTTTGATATGAACAAGGTGGTTGGGCTGCTCTCTGCGGTTATAATCCCGATGGCATCCATACTGGTCGATCGCGCTCTGAAGGGTGGCAAGTGATATTTGCTTTGTCAGGAGAGTTCTATGCTGCTTGGTTCAATTGAAATCTATGTAGTTGCCTACGCCCTGGTTATACTGGTCTTACTGGTGATTGACTATGCCGCCCTTAAAACTGCTTTTACCTTGACTACCGGTTTGAATGAAGTAATCAAGGGATTGGCGGCGGTAGATAGTCGTCTGGCACGCCTTGAGGAAAAGCAGGATTAGTTTTGCATTGTCTCGCCGCCATGTGAGCTGAACATTTTTATTAAGCTGCCTGGCCTGGCAAAAGGAAGTGGTTTGCAAAAAAACATTACAAATCTATCACAAAGGGTTATATTTAGATGAGAGTGCAGGGAATGGCAGACTGCAAGGCAGTGCTATTATGATCTGAGGGGAGGTCTTGAAAATGCTGAAACGAACCGTTTTTGTCAGCGATTTGCATATCGGCACCGGCGCTGAAACCAACTGGTACCAAAGGAGCGTGCATGAGCCGCTGCTGAAGAATTTTCTGCGTTATCTTCAGATGGGCGAGAATCATGTCGAAGAGCTGGTTATACTTGGTGACTGGTTTGACTTGTGGAATTACCACCCGTTTTCTTCGCCTCCAGATGTCGCTCTTATTATGCGGCAAAATCCCGCGATCTTTACGCGACATGCCGATGGCGACTTCGTCAGTCTGCTTGACACTGTGAAAGTCAGGTATGTCAACGGCGATCACGATATGGAAGTTGAACTGCGCGAAGTGAACAGAGTGCTTTCGCCGCTCACTGATCGCAGAATACTGCCGGGCCATGGCTCTGACCCAGAAAAGATTGCCTTGGCCAACACCTATTATATGCAGGACGAAGTATGGGCAGAGCACGGCAACCAGAATGATCTGTTTAATAAGCCCTCACTGTCTGAGGCCAACCCGTTGGCACCACTGCCGTTAGGGTATTTTGTTGCCCGCATTTATTGCCACTATCTGCAGAAAAAAATTGCCAGTATTCATCGCTCTGACGCGGCTTCAGTCGCAGGTTGTTGTAGCACCAGCCTCGAAAATTATGGAATCAGATTGCCAGATTTGGTAAAAGAGCTTCTGAATCAGCTCAAGATGGGTGAAAAGCTCAACCCGGCTGGCATAATTCTAGATATGATGATGCAGAACAATCGAAATAACCTGCTTGAGTTCAAGCTTGGTGGCAAAAGTCTTGCAGAAGTTAACACCACAGGGATTGCCAGGTTTTATCCTGATCTGATCAGCGAAGAAAACTTTTATGACGCTTTGTGTGAGGCCGAAGTTTCGTTTGATGGTCTGGCACATTTTGCACGCGAACATTTTGCTGAAAATCCCCATACCCGCGTTGTGGTGATGGGGCACACACATTGTGCTCTTAACATGTACTGCGGTAGTCTTAAAAATCATGTTTTTGCAAACACTGGCTATTTCTGTTCGGCACAGCCAGATATTGATTCAGGTTTGCATATGCCAGGTTTTGTCGAAATCGAGCGCTTTGCTGATGGCGGCATGAGGGTTGTTCAGAAGGTGGTCGGCGGTGCTCAGAGCGAAGACATCAAAGAAATCTCTGGTCTGCGCATATACCCATAATTAAGTCTTTTGCCTTGTTATTCGCACGCCACTGGAGGCGTGCGGTTTACTAATTTCTGGTAACATCTCAATAATATGGGATATCTTTGTGTTTCGTGCTCCCTGTAATCTAATGATTCCAAAGATTGTTCCAAGCTTTAAATCCAATGCCTTGGCAATATCACTGAACCCAAGACCTTGCCTCCATAGAGTCCAGCAGCTGTGCAATTCATCATAGGAAAACTTTCGCCTATTTCTTTTTGTCATAGCAAACCTCCTTGATCCTTATCGGATAAGATTAGGTGTTGCGTTGATCCATTGAATGCTCAATTACTTTTTTTAATGTATCGCGCTCCATCTTTACTGTTTCAAGCTCTTTTTTCAGCTTCCGAAGCTCTTCCTGTTCCGAGCTTATCGGTTTTTTGCCTATAAAAGCAGCCTCTCCAAATTCTTCATACTCTTTCTTCCACTGAACCAGAACCCAGTAGTTAATACCCAGGTCTTCAGCGATAGCTTTCATGGTTCGCTCATCCTTGCTGCTAAGAACCAATTTCACGCTTTTTAGCTTAAATTAACCATCATAACGGTTTCTAGATCTTTTCATGTCCAATCTCCTGATTAATATATTCTCTCAGAAAATTGGCTTATTTTCATGTAACCTTTTTAGGGGCAGATCAAAGAACCATGAGAACCATTTATCGAACCAGACAAGAGCTTAATGCTGATGTTTTTGAGTATATAAACATGTTCTATAACTGTTACCGGGGCATTCATCTTGGCTACAAGCCACCGATGAAATTCGCCTCAATTAAGAAATTAAAGATGGCCGATTAAAAAAATGTCCATTTTCACTAGACCATTCTAATTTTCTTAAAGTAAGGGCCATCCCGTTTGGGATGGCCCTTACTTATACTCGCTCAGTGATACATAATTGTTACTTTTCTGGATTTAAAAGTGTCGCAATTTTTCCTTGAAAGGTCTACAATCTTCTCTTATTAAAAGGTTTATTGTAGAAAGAGAGAACAATGTACCGCAAGCCCTTTTTTTTCTTTTTGTCTATGGCAATTCTCACCATTTTAATTGGTTGCTCCAGTTCGTCATCATCAACTTCCATGGCAAGTTCTTGGCTAGGAATAGGTGGAAATGATGATCTTTCATCCCATTACCATTTAACTATTCAGGCAGGGAGCTCGACTGTCGGAGTTTCCCAGACTGTTCCATTAGTCGTTCGCGTTATTGGTTTTGGCGATGTGCCAATTAAAGACAGCGATATTTACATGAATAGCTCAAATGGTGGAAGTTTTGATGGCTATGAAAAAACCGGGGCAAATGGTTTTGCTTACAGAACCTTTACGGCTGGAAAAACCGCTGGTACCACAATGATTTCAGTGGTGGCTTTTGATGCGGTTGCAACTATTTCTATCCAAGTTCAACCAACTATTACCAGTGTCGCACAAGTAACGGTTTTCACTATTACTGATCAGATAAATCCTACGGAAAGCATGCCAATACAAGTCTACCTTGCAGATAATACTGGGATGGCACTGGATAATACTGAGGTTTTCCTTTTTGCCGAGAATGGTGGAACTTTTAGCGAAAACACTGGCAGAACACTAAATGGGTGGTTTTCTACCACTTTCACGGCTGGTTCAAGCGAGGGTCAGGAAACTATAAAAGCTATTAGTCTTGGGCAAACGGCAAGTAAAACAATTGCTGTGAGGAATTAAGCATGAACAAACGATTTTTGGCAAAATGTTGTCTTGTTTTCTTTTTTCAATTTGTAATTTTTGTTTCTGGCTGCGGTGAAAGTAGTGGGCCAGTTGTTTCATCCTTTCCATCGGGGAATGGTTACAAAATTGTTGTAGCTGCAAACCCCACGACTATCAGCAGCGGTGGTCAGGCCGCCATTGTTGCGTCAATCGTCGATCCGCAAGGGAATCCAGTTGGCGATGAAGACCGCGCCGTTCAATTTTCTGCTTCCGCTGCCAATTCAGACTTTACAACTACCAGTGATTATGTTGGAGATATTAAAGGTGGAACAACTCAGGTTACTTATACCTGGAATGACAACTCTGACGATGATTCTCCAGACGCCTCTAAAATCTGCATAATAACTGCCTCCTATCGTGGGGCTATTTCCACCATAGAGATTCTTCTAATTTCAAAATCATATTAATATGAGGTTGCCAATGATTTCCCGTTTTTTAAAAGTCCTTTTAGTTGTTTTGCTTATTTCGGCAACTTTTACTGGTAAAAGTCTCGCAAGCGATGAAATCATTATAGAGGCAAGCGATAAAATATCTGAGAAGCATGCTTTAAATGAAAGCCCGCCAATAGAGCTTGATGATAGTGATTTTGGCACAAAAGATCTTCAATCTTCGCGAAAATTTGTGAGTCAGAGTGGTCTTTGCCGGGTAATTTATCTAATGTACACCCGATCTGAAGACATTCTAGCAACTTTGAAAGAAGTCTTTCAAGCTGAAATTAACTCTGGTGCACTTACTTTGTCGCATAATCCAACAACAAATTCAATTATTATAAGATTGGCCGATCCAGAAAATAAAATTGCTCAAGATGTCTATGACATGATCGAAAGTGTCGATTTTCGCACTGGTCAGGTTTTGATCGATGTTCTTGTGGTGGAACTATCAATTAATGATAGCGAGCAAATAAATGCCGAATGGAAAGATTTGATAAAAAACCCTCTTAAAACCACAAATACTCTCGTAAATGTAGGTATAGATCACGGCTTTATCAGTTCTGATGACCCAACCTCTCTAACAAGTGGCTTCAAAGCTTTTTTAACTTCTAACAATAAAATGAAACTTTTTCTGAATGCCTTAAATCAAAAAGGAAAGGTTAACGTCGTTTCTTCGCCACACATTGTAACTGCAAATCATCGTGAAGCTACTTTCAAAATTGGCGAAAAATTGCCTATTATCGACTCAGTGCGTCCTTCAGACGGTGGGCAAATAACCACCTTCAGACTTGAAGACGCTAGTCTGGAACTGATTGTAACCCCACATATTAATAGATCTGGCGAAATTGACATGGAAGTGCACCAAACTATTAATGCTGTTTTAGAGGATACCTATGACCCAAAAAGTGGTACTGCAAGACTGACTACCCGCGAAGCGAAGACCAATCTGACCGTAAATGACGGCGAGACAATAATTCTTGGCGGATTTATTGAAAATAAAAAAGATCAGGTTGAACATCGAATACCATTATTGAGTAATATCCCGATTCTTGGCAAACTTTTTACTTCTGTACGCAAAATAAATACGAAGACTGAGTTGATGGTGTTTATTACACCGAAAGTATTAATAACCAGAGAAGATGCCAAGATTGCCACCAAAACAATGGTGTCAAGATCTCATGATAAAGAAAAAACCATGGCTTTGCTTGAATTGCGGAAAAAAGTTGAGCCTACCCTCGAGCCAAAACAGGTCATAATTATTGATCGCAGATCTCACAACTGGAATTATGGTTTGAATGATAGCAAAATTGAAAAATTAGTTTGGGAAACCCCCCAAAAGATCGATCCCACAGTCCTTGATTTACCACTCGAAGGGTCTGCTCCTTTTGGGTTTGGTATGTCCAGACGGTTAATTCCCGCACCAGTCAGGACTTATCTTAAGGCTTCCCAAGGGGTTATCTTTAAAAAACAATTTGAAATTGATAACCCGGAGATTTTTCAGAAAATTGGTTTGAAAATTGCCTGCGATAACGCTGCTTCAGTATATATTAACGGTATTCTCGTCGATGAAGATCCGATGATGAAAATGAAAGACGGCCACGATTTTCATTACTGGAATCGGGAACGAAATGATATTCCTGCTGGCTTGCTTTCCAAAGGAACAAACAGCGTTGTTGTTTTCCTTGGGAGCGAAAAAGACAATGTTGATGCCTATTTTGATATGATGCTTATTGGTCAGATAAAATGAGAAAATGGTTTGATTTTAAAACTGCTGTTTTAATTTTGCTGATGGTTTTTTGTGGCTTTTTAAAAGCAGTATTTGCAACCGGGGTCGATGACAGTTCATTAATTGAAAAGGTGCAAATAGGATCAGGAAAAACAGCTCAGCAATTTGTACTGTTGAACAGTAGAATTAATTCATTGCAATGGTATTGTGCCAAGCTCTCGCCAAAATTGATTGAATTCAAAAGCGGCGATAGTAGCATACCTGATTTAACTTTGATTCGCTTTCAGCACGATGATCCAGGTAACCACGGCAAACTTTTGGAGGGCGGTATTTTGCAATTTGGCTTTGACATAGGCGCTGATGAAGCTACGATTCGGGCTTTGAAAAGCAAACTGCCCAGGGGAGTTGACCAGAGATTAGCCAGAATAGACCCATTGCCTTTAACCGGTATCGATATGACTATTTTTGATCCAATGGGAAAGAAAGTTGAGCTTGTTGCAACCCCTGCCAGAGGTATTGCTTCAGACTATGCTTCAGAATACGCTAATTTTACCGCCAATTTTGTAACTATGCAGGCTGATCTTGTTGAATCCTTGCTGAATTTGCCAACTGGTATAAAATTTGAGTTGAAATATCGTTATTCAACCCTTAGTGAGCCAATAAATACGGTTGTAGACGTAGATTTCGATAAACTTAGTGAAAAATCAGGCAATAAGGATGATTACAATCTGGTTGATCACAATGGAAAGACACTTTCAAAAGAATTGTCGCAGTATCTTAAGCGCCAGGCATCTAACCCGAGAATTATGCAGAGAATTCGCTCAAGAGCTGAAAGAGAAAAGGCTGATTCAAACTCTGAATCAAAACCAAATTCCTATGATCCAAAATCTGATGGTCGCAAGCCTTCTGAATCTGAAAAATCATCGGGTTCAGCTGACAAAATTTCAAAGATGCTGGAACAAGTCGTTTTGATTAATCGCAGTCGGGCCGAAAAATTTCTTGCTGCTGAAGGTTTTCTTAGCCTATCGGGTTATTCCGATGAGATAAAGAAAAGCCGGGTTATTGAAGATTTGGGCTATGAAAATTGGAAATTTGCCTATCTTATGATGCCAGTAATAGGTGATATTCCGGGGTTGAATGTTGCTAAAATTGACTTAAAAGTTGATTTGACTGATGGGCAACATGTTTTTTGCACCAGAAAGTATCAATGGAAACAGGATACTCAATGGCTTAATGAAGAAAAATCATCTGAGTCGGTTGCCAGAATTTCACTCAAAGATGTTTTCGCCGCTGGCTCTAGAACGGTTGATAAAGCCACCTTTAAAATGAATTATAGTATATATGTTGCAAATGACTCGGTTTTGACTGGCGAATTTGATGTGCCGGTTTTTACTGGGGACCTTCCTTTAGCATCGCCATTCGAGCTTGCTGATGTAATGATGTTTGATTTCAGCAACTTATATTGGGATGCTCCTGAAAGTGATAAATCCAGGCTACTTAAAGTAGAGATAATTGTTCAGGACGATCGTCGGCAGATACGTCGGTTTGTTGCTCCGGTAAAAGGCGCAGACAATGTTATCGTTTACCCTGAACAAGTTCCGATTTTGTTGGGACATGGCAACTTCGAGAAAAGGGGAATGGTTAAAACCTCGGTTTTTTTTCGCACTGCTGACAACAAAAGAATTGCCTGGGAATTCAATGGTATGGAATTAAGTAAGGCTTTTTCTGGTGCTTATCTGTCTTTTTTGGATAACGACTGGCATAAAGATTGATGAATTTTTGTAAGGAGGCTTTGGTAGTGGAGTTAAAGGCTGTTTCTATTTCATCTAATTTGTGGAGGATTCAATGAAAAAATTATTCTTATTGGTTGTGTTCATGTTTTTTGTAACGACTGGCGCATTTTCACAAGCTAGTCTTGCTGATGGTGATCAAGTAGATGTAACGATCAAAATAGACAATTTTGAAGAAAACATTACCTGTGTTAAAGACGCACTAAAGCCTGATCAATGGTATTACGTTCCTAATAAACCTCGCCTTGTGGTAACAAAAAATACTGAGTCGAGAGAAGAATTGCCAACATTTTCTCTGGTTAAATACCAGGCACCAGATCCTGATAATCCGCAAGCATTGATTGAAGGCGGCGTATTACAGGCTTCTATAAACCTTGCTTTGCCTCCGACTGGTCTTAATCAGTTAAAAGAGGCTTTGTCAAAATTGACCGGTAAGGATGCTGATAAAATTTTAATTGCTCCTCTTTCAATGAACAATGCAAAAATTGCAGTTTATACTCCCGGTGGCGATATAATGGGCACAGCGCCAATTGCACCTGATGTAGGGCCTTCATTCGCAAATCAGTCAATTCCTTTACAGATCAATCTTACCAATCTTGGTGCTGGTTTTACTGATGCGCTGGTTAAAACTAACGGTGGGGTGCTTGTTACCTACATCTTTGACTATAATGGTTTGACTCCCAAATGTGGATTCAAAATCACCGTTGATTGGCAGCAGGCATTTCATCACTTCAGCTCTCAAACCAAAACGAGGGAAAGTTATGGAAACTGGTTCTGGCATGGCTCTGTTTCCGGTGATGTTAGCAAAGTCAGACAAGAATTAGTCACCAACAAGTGTATCACTATCGAAAGCATTACTGGCGATGCTTTTAAGGCTGAGGATATGGATGCTTACATGATGCCAATTATTGAAGCAATCAATAAAGAAATTTTTAATATTGAAGCTCCAGAAAAAGTTGATCCTGCTACCGCTGTAGACCCTTCTAATCCGAGCAAAAGCTGGGGATTTTCTGGTGGTATTACCTTTAGCATGAAAGATATCAGCACAGTTAAAAAAGAAAAAACTGTTTATTCAATGGATCGCCAGAGCATTGTCACACGCCAGACTATCGCTGGTGGCCTGATTGGCCTGGGAAATTATTCAAAAGCGATTCAAGACAAGCTGATTGTTACCATGCCTGACGTTAACTGGGCAAGTTCCTGGTATAGTCTTCCTGATGTTGGTTCTTCACAAGATATTGGTGTCGAAGATATCTCTGTAACAGTAAAAGTGCTGGATGACAGGGGAAACCCGATTTCAAGTGTTCCTCAGCAGGCTGCAAAATGGACAGCACAAACTGGTGAGTGGCGTGATACAAAAAATCTAAGCAGAACTTCACTTGTTTTTGCTTTGCAGAGCACATTCGAGAAGTATAAAGGAAAAGAAGACAAACTTTCTTATTATCAGAAAATTGACGTAACCCAGAAAATGGGTTCAAATACCATTAAAAAGAGCTTTATCAGTAATGCTCCAATCGTTAATGGTTCTGCACATGTCAGCACACCAATGTCTAATATTGAATGTGTTATGGTTTCCGGTGATTACCTCACCTGGTATGGCGATAATTACATGCCCGGGCATGTTCCGGCAGCTTTCGAAGGCCAACCTTCTGACCTGACCAACGTTACTATAACTCTTACCAGCAGTACCCCTAACAATCACGTTTCTGGAACCATTTCCGGGAAAACTACTCAATTACACATGCTGCTTGATCGTGGTAATTTAGAAGATGTTCCTTTGACTAAAGGTACATTCGTTTTCAATTCGCAAAGTCACAAAAAAACAATCGAGACTAAGGATTTGTTTAAAGAAATGGGAACAGAGATTTATTTGACCGACAAAGAATATTTGCCAGCAAAATAAGTGCCTGTCGTAAACGTGGTTACCCGCTGCAGTTATGCTGTTGCGGGTAACCATTTTTCTATTACCTGATGGAGAGCTAATTTGATGTTTTTTGGGGAGAGAAAGCCAGTAGTGTTTTTGATCGCCTTGCTGGTTTGTATTAGTTTGTTCTCTGGTTGCGGTGGTTCAGGCGATTCTGGTTCTTCCCCTGCAAATTCTGAAAATGTTTTTACTGCAATCAGGGGGCAAATTGCTATTCCTGATGCAGTTGCAACTCAGATTCGACATGCTGATGCAACAGCTTATAATCAAATTGAAGTTTGGCTTGAGCAGCTACCAGAGAAGCGAACATTTTGTGATGCTCAGGGAAAATACCTGATTGATGGGCTTTCTGCAGATCAAAGCTATAATGTTGTTGCTCGGCTGAATGGTTCTACGCATACTTATATTCAGCGAAGCCAAGGTTTGCTGGTAGAATATGGCAAAACCACAGATGCCGGCGAAACCAAACTTGAACTGGCACAGAACCGTTTATCTATAATTGTTAAAGACCTGTTTGGTAATCCAATTGCTAATGCCAGATATAGTGTATGGGGACTGACAGGAATTACAGATCTGCAAGGACTATTGATTTCACCAGCTGTTCCAGCTGCGGTTTCTTCGATTAACCTTATCGTTGAAGCTGCTGGTTTTACCGCGGTAAAAGTTGAATTACCGGTGTTTTCGGAAGACCTGGGGCCTTTGTTAACAATCAACCTTTCAAAAAAAGAAGATAATAGAAGAACTCCATTGATTCTTTTTAAGCCGGTTATTGGCAATGTTTTACCTGGTAGCTTAAATGCTCTGTCAATTTTTGTGATTGATCCAGACAAGTTGCTTCCTCAAAATTACACCATAGACTGGAAAACGACTGACGGAGAGCTCTTGCCCGACGGAAAATCTGCTACATGGAAAGCCCCGGACCAAAATGGGCTGGCTAGTGTTAGCGTTGCAATTTCTGTTGATGGTTTTTCTTCATCAGCATCCCTTGGATTTGCGGTCGGCGGCAGTTATAAAATTAACACCAGAGTTACTGCCTTTTCACCAGTTTCAGCTGCATCTGGGCAGACAGTTTCCATAACTGGTTATGGCTTTGGTGCCTTTGCCGAATCCAATCGAGTTTTATTCGGCAGTGCCGCAGGAAGTATTTCTTCATGGGCAGATACCGAAATTAAAGTGGTAATGCCGGTTACTGCTGAATCAGGGGAACTACTGATCGAAATCGGCAATAAAACAATCAATGCCGGCACTTTCTCAGTTATTGATTATGCAACAAATTTAATTCCCACATTTGGTCCGCCAGAAACCATTGTTTTAATTACTGGTTATGGCTTTGGTGATTCTCAATCAGACAGTGTCGTGACTCTTGGCAATAAAGTCATCCCTGTGCTCAAATGGACCAATACGCAAATACAGGCGAAAATTAATCGCAGTTCTCATTCTGGTCTTCTGGGCGTTACCATAAGAGGAAGATTGCGGCCGGTTGCTGATTACACCGTTTCTAAGATTGATTCCATTGATCCCAATAGAACAACAAGATTAACTGATGGCAGCCTTTCTGTTGTTGCCATTAAAGGCGTTGGCTTTGGTGATGAACAAAATGAAAGTAAAGTGACTTTTGGTGCTGACCTGCTGGGGCAGGTAGTTAGCTGGAGCGATAGTGAAATTGATGTAGAAGTGCCTTTCGCTGCGGTTTCAGGCGATCTTGTGATCGAAATCAATGGCGCAAAAATGGTTAGCCCGCGACTTGATCTAGTTTATTCCAACAATTATTCAGTCGAATTAAGCTTTAGTGGTCCGCGGCTTGAGTCAAAACCATTTTTGCCTGGTTTGGCGGTTAATTCTTCCGGTGATGTTCTTGTCAGCGATTATTCAAACGGTTGGGTTTGGGTATTCGATGAAAATGGCGAATTTGTTTGTCGCTATGGTTCGCCGGGCTCATCTGATGGTCAGTTAAATCTACCATGGGGCGTAGCTGTTGATTCTGAAGGAAACATTTTTGTAGCAGATGAACCTGATCAAGATACCGCTGCTGAAGGACGAATACAAAAATTTTCTTCAGAAGGCAACTTTTTGACTTCGCTTAATATTGGCGGTTCAGGACCGGGGCAGCTTGACCACCCACTTGGCATTGCTGTTGATAAAGATGGTAATGTTTATGTTGCTGATTCTGATAATCACAGAATTCAAAAATTCAGTAATGAGCTGACTTTTATCAGTGAATTTGGAACTCTTGGGCAGTCAGATGGGCAATTCAACCTTCCGGCAGCCATAGCAATTTCTGCTGATGGAAAAATTTACGTTGCTGATCTAGGCAATAACAGGATTCAGGAATTTTCAGTCAACGGCAGTTTCCTGCGATGGTATGGTCTCGACCAGTTGGGGGAAAGCAGTTGGAAAGCCCCCGGTAGCGGTTTGAGTGGTCGAACTGGAATTTTGCCTGGTCAATTTAAAGAGCCTTCGGGGTTGTTTGTTGCACTTGATGGCTTTTTATATGTTTCAGACACAGATAATGGCCGTTTACAGAAAATTAGCCTTCAAGATGGAACCGCTGTGGTAATAGGTGAACAGGGAAGGGGGGATGGCCAGTTTATGGAGCCCGTTTCAATGTTTGTGCAGGATACAGCAATATACGTTGCTGATGCTGATAATTCAAGGATTCAGATCGTAGATTCAGCTGGTTCTTATAAGAAAAAAATCGTTCCAGAAACCGATAGTTTAAATACTTTCTTTACCCGTCTGGCCGTTAACCGTGCGAAAGAACTTGTTTACGCATTAGATAGAGAAGATGGCAGTATCGCAGTTTTTGACCTTTTTGGCACCTTTATTGGGCGAATTGGGGCGAGGGGTTCGGGGCATGGGCAACTTCTCAATCCATCAGGCTTGTTTGTCGACAACAATACCAACAACATTCTGGTAGCGGATACAGGAAATGCGAGAATTTCGGTCTTTTCTGAAGACGGTGACCAACAGCTTGCTTTTGGGGCATACGGGACTGGGCCAGGCCAATTCAGATCGCCAGAACGGGTTGTTGTCGGTTTAAACGGCATGATTCTGGTTAGTGATTATGATAACAATCGGATAGTAGTTTTTTCAGCATCTGGGGATTACTCCTTTTCTTTCGGCAGCCCTGGTAACAAAAATGGACAGTTTGCTGGCCCGTTGGGTCTAGCTGTCTCATCAGACGGTTCTATTTATGTTGCCGATTCTGGAAATGCCAGGGTTCAGAAATTTACCAGTGAAGGCTCTTTTTTAGGCTGGTTTGGCGAAGATGAAACCGGCAATGCCGGGTGGCATTCATCAGGCAGTAGCAACAATGGTGTTAAAGGCACAGGACAATCCAGTTTTAAAGTGCCAACCGATATTGCTGTTGATTTCGAAGATTGTGTTTATGTGCTGGATGGCGAAGCCGGGCAGATCCAAAAATTTGGTCCCAATCAAGCTGACGTTGGTTATGCGCATCATATTATTACGTTGGGCTCGGAAACAGGTTTTGTTGGTTTAAGTTGTGATCAAACCGGGAATCTTTATACAACAGAACAAGATCAGGTAATCAGACGGTTCAAACCTTCCCTGAACTAAATAAAAAAAAGAGCTGCCCCTTTATTGGACAGCTCTTTTGGCTTCTTAAGTGCAGGTGAAGATTTTTACTTATCCCAGTCCTGGCGATTCAGAAAAAATGCCAGGCTTGGATGAGTTTTGCGAATGTCATTTTCAGAATTTAAATTCCACGGAACTGTTTTGCCATCATTTAGCTTAAAATTTATTTTAAGATTTACCGGGCTGGTTTTGGTTTCTGTTGGCTTGGCAACCATAAAGTAAAGTGGGAATTTGTTTTGTGTTTGTTCAACAACTTGTTCAGAATCTGTTTTGGAGTTATTGGTGACAGCTATATCAACCATTTGTAGTTTGCCGGTTGAGTCATCGCCGGGAAATCCCAGCTTGCTGCCATAAATTGTTACCAGGTCAACATAATCAAGATTTTCAGCCACTGCTTTTGCACCATCGAAAACTGGCTGTAGATTTGTGAAAGTCATTCTTTTTCTATTGTAGGTAATATTAACGGTTGTTTTGAAATTTAGTTCATTGACCCTTTTATCAAACTTGTCGTAAAGATATGCCATTGGGAATAGAAGTGCTGTGCGCGCTTTTCCTTGAGCTTCCCATTGTCCCGTTGCCTTTCTCCAGGTTGCGCTTTGCATTGGAGGGGCTCCTATGATTTGCTGGCCATCTTTGCCAACAATTTGAACAGAAAGATCAGTGCTTGAAATTCCGAGACTTTCATCATCGCCAACTGACGGCAGATTAAAATAAGCACTTGGCCAATTTCCGGGAATAAACTCTATCAAGCTCTTCTGAATATCTTCAGAATAATCTCCTATGCCAATAAGCCCACCACAAGCCGATGTTCTTTCAAGTATACTTTGTTTTGTCAGCTCGATTGTCTCTTTGCCTTTTTTGCTTAAATCAACAAGTTTAAAAGCCACATCACTTTCGTTGACATTTACTTCTTGAGGATTCAACAAATTATGAAACCAGCTGTTTGCTGGGGCATCTTTGGTTTTGGCTGGGTCAGCAAGTGGCGGAGCCTGGGTGTTTTCAAAAAGCTCATTGGCTAAGCGGGTGAGAAGCGGTAGCATGATTTTGTCAATATCAGCATCGGTAAATGCTGGCCCGCTGATTGCTGTTACCTTTATCGAACCAACTGATTTAATCAAGTCTTTGACTAAGCCAATTCCAATACTAGTATCCAATTTTGCATAATTCATGAGTTTCAGTTTGCAGCGAGCTTTGAAATCTGTGCTGAAATGTTTGTATGTTGTTTCCCAGTTCACTTCAATCTTAAAGCCACAGGGGGGAGTAACAGTGTAATAATCATAAGTTACCAGAACAGGTATACCGCCGTCCTTTTTCGTTATTGCTTCGGTAATTTGAGCGCCAAGACTGGTGAGATTAAGTTGAAACGGTATTTCCTGGGTTGCACAAGTGGCTCCAATGCCTGGGTCCTGGTTGGCATCAGCAACTCTTAGCCCTTTTTCCAATTCGTAAAGAGCAACTTTTGATGAATTGAATCTAATTGGGCCAAGGTTAATGTCAGTAGAAGAATAACGTTTTTTGTCATTTTCTTTTTCAGCCTTTGCGTTCAATTTTGCAGCTATCGCGGTTTTTAGGCTGTCAATTGCTTTGGGTGGCAGACTCAACTTGATTGAAAACTGTAAAACTCCGCCAGTCAGCTCCTCTTGCGGGTGTTGAGGATCTTTGGTTTGATATTTGATAAGGCTGAATTGCGGACTGTCGCCATGAACAGCAAGTCTTGGGCGATCAGGTATGTAATACCACTGGCCTTTTTGATAAAAATCTCGGATTACCGTAAATACCTCATCCTTACCATCAATTTTGACCACCAGATCGTCAATTTGATCTTCAGCAGACAAGCTCGCTTGTGCCAGAAGCATTGGCGGATGGAAGGCAATTACAAAAAAAAGGAACAAGCACATAATGGTACGAAAAGCTTTCATGGTTTCTCCTCTGATCTTTTAGCGCTTTTGATTCTTAAAGTTCAAAATTCCAAAAATCAAAAGTCTCTTTAAATATCTGATTTTTTGAAATTATCATAATTACATCATAAAAGGAAGATTAATTAGCATTCCATATGCTTATTGATATGCTAAATTAGGCTGAACACAGTTGATGGAATATAATGAGGCAATAATAACAAACCGAAGAAAAATCAAGCATTGGCAAAGCAACATTTTCTTTTTACTATTTGTTTTGTTGTCTGCTTCCCAAATTTTCCCTCGTATTTCCGATGAATAAAAATTGGGAACTTTGAGTGAATTAAACAAAAATATGACGTTATCGTTGTCGGAAGTGAGCAGACTCGACTGCCACAGGATTAGACTGCTCTAATGGCTTCAGCATTAGAATAGCGTATCCCGAAGAGCTCTCGGGTGGTATTGGAGCTCGATTACACACGGCCGCCTCGCCCCGCTGAGCAGTGCGGGATACGCTGCTCTAATGGCTAGAAGCCAAAGAGCAGCCTAATCGTGCGGCGGTCGAGTATACGCCGACCTCCTGTCGGCAATAAAAAACAAAAATACTGGCAAGCCGCGGGATTGGGAAGATACAATTTTTGATTGTTTTAAGATGCCTGTTTGTGCTAAAACAAGCAGGTTCATTTTTTTATACCCCTTTTGTTGTGCATAAACATACTCTCTGGTTGCAGCTGTTGCCACAGCACACTGCGGAAGTTGGAAATATATGAAGTTTTCATTCAGCCTGTACTTTCAGATTACAGTGCTTTTCGTTTTGCTCAGTATTTTCTCGGTGATAGGTGCCGGTTCTCTGAATTATCTGGAAAGTCGCAAAATTATTATTGATCAGTTCAACAAATCTATGCGCGACATTTCTTCGACTATCGGTTCGAGTCTGAGTGCCAAGGCCGATGATGCCGCTGAAGCAATCATGCGACTGAGTAAGCATCAGGTGTTATATTCCGCTGATAAAGAAGAGATTCAACGTTTCCTGCAGATTGCTGTCGACTCGTCTTCACTGTTTAATAATATTTACTATTTTTCGCCGGATGGTCCATTGAAGGCTGCAGCCTACGCGGACGGGCGCGATATTGCCCGCTATGCCGGAGAGGATTTCACCGCTTATGCTGAGCAGGAAAAGACAAAAAACGTTTATCTGGATCTGGTGCATGCGCTTGAAACGAGGACCCCGGTTTTCTCTGCTTTTTTCAAGTCAGGCACAGGCAGACTGATGAATTCTTTTATTGTACCAGTTGTCAGCGATGATGGTAGCGTTCTTGGACTGCTTAGCTGCGGGATCGTTATGGATCGGACGTTCAAGTTGCTTGAAATGATGGACGCTCTTAAGCCGCACCCATTTGGCTATGTGGCCTTGATTGATGCAGAAGGAAAGGTGCTGCTCAGCGCAGGTGACATGCCGCCTGATTTCGCGCCGGGTCGAGATTGGCTTAAATACGAAGATGCGTTAATCAGTGGCGCAGGTTATCTTCAGGCGGTTTTTCGCATGGAAAAGACGGGTTTGGGAGTCTGTAGTGGTTTGCCGGAGACAGCCGTCAACGATCTTTTAAAGCGCTTGCAGACTTCGACGAAACTGTTTACTCTTGTCATAGGCATAATTGCTTCGTTTGCCGGTATTATTGCGGCGTATATTCTGGTTTCGCCTATAACCGCGCTGGTAAAGGGCCTTCGCAGTTTGCAGAACGGCCAGGTCGGTTCGCGCATAAACTGTCGCGCTTCTGGTGAGATTGCCGAGGCGATTTCTATTTATAATGAGTTGCGCGATAAAGAACAAAGGGCTCGTACGAAGTTGCAGGATCCCAAAGAAGATTAATAATTTCATCTCCAAATGATTTTTCAATTTTCAATGAAGTTTTGATATTAACCTTGGCCTGCCAGATATAGATTTTGCAGAAGTTTTTACAGACTGATACTGGCAGTTGCTGATAATGCACGGCAGAGTGTGGGAGTTTTTTTGCTGGCGGATGAGTTTTTTTGCGTTTACGCTTGCGCGCAATGAATTTGTCAGTATAATCTAAAAAATAGTCGCAGAATAATCGCTGAAAAAGTTCACAGTACCAGCAAAAAAATCAATTTTTTTGCAGATCTATCGTAAGGGTATTGCGAAAACTCTAACTATCATTACAATTATAGGAAGTTAACCGGTACACCCGGCGCTTAATAGTTCTTTAGTTTATTGTTCAAGTTTCCAGGAGGAGTGAGTAAATGAGAAAAAATACGCTTAGAGTTCTCAGTAGTGTAATGTGCCTCATACTTCTGGCCACCCTGGTTTTCCAGGAACCTCTGATGGCTGCAACGCAGACCATACCAGTCAGAGTTGGGGGCGAAACGTTTAACGTTACCCCAGGCCAGTGGGTATCCGTCAGGTCGGGTACACAAATTACCCATTACAACGTAAGGTTTGTTAATGGCAGGCCGGTTGCTCTAGAGATGAGCCAGTATACCAAGCTGGTATTCGGAGAAACAGGAGTTGCTGGCACCTCAGGTTCAAGTGGTTCGGGCTCTCAGGCTTCACAGTCCTCGCAGTCTTCGCAGAGCTCACAGGCTTCTCAGGGCTCACAGTCGTCACAGACTTCTCAGGGCTCACAGTCCTCTCAGAGCGCCGGAACCCCTGTCGGTGGCTCAAATCCTCAGGGCTCGTCTCAGACTTCAGGCAATACTTCAGGCAGCAGCTCAACCGCTGGTTCAGTTGCTGATGATGTTGCTCAGAGCACCTCTCAGACTTCAGGTAATACTTCAGGCAACACTTCAGGTAATACTTCAGGTAATACTTCAGGCAACACTTCAGGTAATACTTCAGGTAATACTTCAGGTAATACTTCAGGTAATACTACAGGCAATACTACAGGCAATACTTCAGGCAGCGTCTCAACCGCTGGTTCAGTTGCTGATGATGTTGCTCAGAGCACCTCTCAGACTTCGGGCAGTGGATCAGTAGCAGGTTCAGTTGCTGATGACGTAGCTCAGGGCACTTCTGCTGTAAGCGGAGCCAGTTCGGTAGCTGATGATGTTGCTGCCGCGGGCGGTCAGAGCAGCACAACCACAACTACAAGTGCAACTACTGAAACTACTTCGACCACCAAATGGGATCCGGCAAGACATCCTAGAGATCCTCAGACTGGTCGTTTTATTTCTCAGGAAGAAGCTATTCAGCGCGGTATTATGGATCCGCCGGATGGAGCTCAGACTGGTGGCACTGCCGGTTCTACTGCTGATGATGTAGCTCAGGCTGGAACTGCCGGTTCTACTGCTGATGACGTCGCTCAGGCTGGAACTGCCGGTTCTACTGCTGATGACGTTGCTCAGGCTGGAACTGCCGGTTCTACTGCTGATGACGTCGCTCAGGCTGGAACTGCCGGCTCTGTTGCTGACGATGCGGCTCAGGCTACTGGTGAATCTAAACCAGGAGTTGGTGATCGTTTTCGTGGTGGCTATGAAACTGGCAAGGGTATGACCCAGCAGGGTTTCCAGAATGTTAAAGACAGTCTTAAATCCGGTTTCAGCGCGAAGAACCTGCTGATCACAGCTGGTATCACTGTTGGTGTTGACCTGGCCACCCAGATCATGCGTGGTGAAAAACCCAGCGCCAAAAAAGCGCTCAAAACAATCTGCAGCGCCGAATTTGTCGGTGGTGTTGGTGGCGCGGTTGTGGGTGCTGCTGCTGGTTCGTTCTTCGTTCCTTTCCTTACTGCAATTCCGGTCGTTGGTGGCGTGCTCAGCGCTCTTGCTCCCGCATTCGGCTCAATCGTGGGTTCTTCAATGGGCGCATATATGGCCGGCGACCTTAAAAATGGCAAATTTTCAATCAAAGAAGCCTTCAAGAGAATTGACTGGGTTGGCGTAACTGGCCAGGCAATAGGTTCTGTGGCCGGTGCTGCCCTCGGTTCTTGTCTTGGTCCAATAGGTACAATCGCCGGTGGTATGATCGGTGGCTATCTCGGCAACTGGGCTGCACAAAAAGTTGCTGGCATGTTTGGTCGTGGTCAGGCTGCTAATCTGCCTGCAATGACAACAGGTGGTACTTCAGTTGGTGGCTTTGGCGAAACAATCACAATCGGTGGGGGAGCCGCAACCGTTGGTAATGACGTAGCTCCTCCCGTCAGTGGCAATGATGTTCTGGTTATAGGTGGCAATTCTGGTGCAGTTGTTGGTGAGTATGAATCAGAAGTTGCTCTTGCCTACAGTAAATACCAGGAACTCTACAAGCTATATAGCGAGATGATCAACCAGAACCGTCAGGCTGACGCTCTGGCAGTGGCAGAGGCTATGAATCAGGCTAAGAAAGAATATGATACTCTTCGTGCTCAGAGTGGCAAATAAACTCTAATCTCTCTAAGCGTAAGTAAAAAAACCGCCTCTTCGGAGGCGGTTTTTTTTTCTAGTTTTTGTTTGAGCAAATTTATTCTATGTCTTGCTTCTATACGTTTCTCCGCAGATTATCGCAGTGCTCGCATGGATGTGGATACTCGACTGCCGAGTGATTGTGCAGTGCCCACATGGATGTGGCTATACTGGGCTGCCGGGTGATGGTTTTTGGATAAAGGCAAAAGCACTGAAAAAAAATGAATAAATCTGCGCTGATCCTTTATTCTGCGGATGATTCTGCAAAAATACCGGAGCTGCATGATTGTGACGAGTGAGCTAGAGCTTGCGAACAATGACCATGGTCACGTCATCAGGGTAGGCACCTGCTACTCTGAAGTCATCAAGTTGTCGCATCATTTCTTTTAGCGCGCCACTGGCAGAGAATCGCTGATTCATCAAAGAGTCAAACAGATCGTTAAAGCGGTCGTATCCAAACATGTCACCGGTTGTATCCGAGCATTCGATAATACCGTCAGTATACAGAATAAATGCGTCGTTGCTTTGCATCTGTCGCACTTCTATTTTTGCCTTGCGTTTTTTCATTGCGCCAAGCGGCATTGATGGGATTGCAACGTCGGCAGAGCACCTTTTTTCTGCTGAAAAGAGACGCGGGTAAGATTGTCCGGCATTGTCCACTTCCAGCTTTCCGCTGGTCGGGTCAATAACTATGGTGACCAGGGTCATGAATTTGTGTCTGGGCTTGAGTTCTTTACTGAACAAAGCATTCAATGAGTTCATGAGAGTCTGCGGATATTTTGTGCCGTCGTTACCGGTGTGATTAACCGTAGCTTTGGCCATTGCCATGGCTAGAGCAGCCGATATGCCATGCCCGGTTACATCGCCAAGTATAATTGCGAGCCGCCCGTCGTCGAGTTGAATTGTGTCGTGGTAATCTCCGGCCAGGTCGGTTGCAGACGTGTTGAAAAAGGCAATGTCATAGCCGTCAGGTATAATCGGTTCGCGAGGCAGCAGGCTTTCTTGAACAATTTTTCCATATTCCAGCTCTTTAAGTTCGCCTATAACCTTGTTAAATGCGGTTGCCAAAGCGCCAAATTCGTCATCGCGACGAACTGGTGTGCGAAAATCGTGGTTTCTATTTCGAATTGCGCTGATCCCAGCGCCGAGATCCTGCACCGGCAGAATTACCAGCCTGGTTATCAGTATGGCTCCAAGCAAAGAAACTATCAACGCCATAAGGCCGCTGCCGGCAAGCTGCCACTTAAGCGGGTTAAGACTGTTGAGGCGTTCCGACTGCGAGATTAGATGAAAAAATACATGTGTTTTTATGTTTTTCTCAGGTTTGACAGTCAGCCAGAATGGTCGTTCGTTAATCTGCGTAACGCGATTAACAACCCGGCCAGATCTTAAACTGGCCAATGCCGAGCTTAAAAGCTTTTGTTTATCAACATCGGAGCGCTCAGGTTGTATTTCAAAATCGCAATAATCGTAATTCATTTCTGTGGCCATAGATATTGAGTCGTTTAGATCCGCTTTTTTATTGAGCTCAGAGCGCACCTGGTTACTATAAACTATCTGTACCTGTGTGGTTACAGCCGTAAACGCTGGGCCAGTTGCAATTTCCGGGTAGACATCCCAAAACCAGGTGGTAGGAAAGGTGCCCATGCGGAAGACCCACTGACGCCCTCTCTGTCTCATTACTGTTGCCATACCCAGTTCGTCGGTGGATAATACTGATTCGCTGACAATTTCTGCTGGTGAAACGCGATCGATAGCCGATCCCATTCGAGCAGGAGCGTGCAATTTGAGCGCAATTTTGCTGAAAATATCCATAGCGCCAACTACGCCGTGTACTTCACGATCATCGGTTGAAAACAACGTGTTGCCATTGCCATCACGCACTTCAAAGCGTGAGAGATCACGTGGTATTGAATACTTGTTGAGGTAGCGCATGAAAAGCTCTTCTGACCCTGGTTCGGTAAGAAGTGCCAGTCTCAAATCCTTACACATTCGCTCTGACTGTGCAAGTTTGAATTTAAACATCTTTTCGAGAGGCTCTATGGCTGCGATGCTTTCGCTGATAATACTGTTCTCAATTACCTCAACACGATCTGCCAGTGAAGCTGATCCAATCAGGACGGTAAAAATTACCGGAAAAACTGAAGCCATAGAAAAAAGTCCCAGAACACGGTATTTGATCGAGAGCGAATCAAGGCATTTACAGAATGTGGTTCCGGGCATTGCTCCTAGTAAAGAGCATAAATAGATGAGTAGCGCCGCCAGGCAAAGTGCTGCCGACACGAGAAAAACTTTTTGTGCCCATTCAGGCCGTTGCTCTTCGCTGCTTGCTAATTTATCAGCTCTACACCAGACAACTCCGGTTTCGTCGGTAACAAAATACCAGATGTGACCAAATGCCAGTGTGTGATTCTGTCCGCTCAATCTGGCTTTCATAAAGGCAGCGGCCGTCTGATCTGGGCTGATTCCGCGAGGAGGAACCCATTCCTGGGTAGTTGGATTGCCGGCTCCAAATTCGCATGGTTCCGTGTAGATACTTTTGAAGCGTTCAATAAAGGTGTTCGGGCGAGTCGCAATAAAAAACACGCCAAGCCCGTCTTTCATGTCGTTCCAGTAGTAGAACTGATCGCTGTTTTTCACCCGATAGCGCCTGACCATACTTTTCGAAAGTTTCACCAGTTCCAGACGATTTCCGGGGCCAAAATAGTCGAGCAGCATCTGATGCAGCTGCCTTTGTGCCTGTATAAAGGACTCGTTTTTTGCTGCCATGCCTTGCAAAATAGGTGCAAAAAGAAGAAGTTCTTCGGCCTCAGCGTAAAAGGACCTGACCAGTTGCTGATTCTGGTAAAAAAAGCACTTTACTGGTAACTTGTATTTTTCGACGCAGGAGACAACCTCTTGTTGCAGTCTAAGGCTATTGATTCCATGTTGTCTTGCCGTCTCAATCAGTTCCTTAAATCTATTGTAAGCAAATGACTCATCTGAAGTCTGCAAGATTACCTGATCGAGACTGGCTTCTAGCTGGTTGATTACCTTACGGTCAAATTCGCTGTTAAGTTTTTGCTGGGTCTGTTCTGCAGTAAGGGCCAGGAACAGTAGCATGATGCCGACAAAAATTGTGGTCAAACGGCCAAAGGAGACTGTCTTGAAATCGCTATCAGATCGCATTGCTGTCTCCTCGCTTTCTGGTCAGGATGAAAATCGAGATATCATCAGACTGCTGGTTTTCGCACCATTGTCTGAATCTCTTTTCGAGCCTTTCTACCCATATCTTTGAATCGTCACAGCGTGTTTCAAGAGCCCAGGTCTCGATACCTTCAAAGCCAATCGGGCGCATATTGCGGTTATAGGCTTCCAGAAAACCGTCGGTCATGCAAAGCAGCCCGTCTCCGGGTGCCATGTCAATAATTACTGAGCTGGCGGGAGCTGGTTTTGCTATGCCAAGAGGGTATGCAGGCTTGCCGATCCAACGGGTCGTTCCGTCTGCGCTGATTTTGAGGGGGTAAATATGACCCTTGACCACAAGCTCAACCCTGTTGCTGACTATATCCAGAACTCCACAGATGACCCCCATAAACATCCTTTGCGTGCGGTTTTCGCGTAGCATGTGGTCAATCTGATCAGTCAAGCTGGTAGGTGACAACTGGCTGGTCTGGCTCCAGTGAAATGTAATAGCTCGCGAAAACGCCATTATCAGTGCTGAGCCAACGCCATGGCCGGTTATATCTCCAACCAGAAACAGCAGCTTCCCATCGGGCAGAGCAAAGCAGTCGAGGCAGTCGCCGCCAAGATCAGATGCAGGGCTCAGCATGCCAAACATTGAATAGTCAGCGAGTTGTGGAAACTCAGAAGGGACAAGCCCTTCCTGGACACTATGTGCAATCTGCATGTCGTAGCTTTCAGCCATCATTTCATTGAAAGCGGTGAACAGACCGGAAAGCTCGTCTTTGCCAGGTGGCGCCGGGAGGCGCACTTCGAAGCTCCTTTTCGATAGCGCCTGGATACCATGTTCCAGTTGTGCCAGTGGCGCGATGAGCTGGCGCGACAGCCAGAATGCTATCGAAGCAATAAGCACCAGTGCCAGTAACGTTGCCAGAAGAATGCCTTTCTTCATGTGGCTGAGAGCTTCGTCTAGTGGTTGTGCCGAGCAGAAGGCGACAAGACAGTTGTTTGCCAGTTCGGCTACCGGAACACAAAGAGCAAAACCGTTATCTGATCCGGTGAATCTGCAAAACTGCGCTTTACCGGTTGCGTAAGCAGTTTCGGCAAGATCGAGTGTGATTTTCTGCTGTTTAGCCGGGGGTGGCAAAGTCCAACGATAGCCATCTGGATAAAAAGCTGACAGCTGCAGGGTCGAGCCATCGATTGTCATTGGCGTTGACCGTGTAGTTTTCAGGTAGCTTTTGACAGTATTGAAGGTGGACAGCTCAACGATTACAACTGCGCAGCTGCCAACAGAAGGCGGCAGTAATCTGAAAAACAGCATGAAATCTGAGTTGCCGGTGCTGACAAGCTGTAGTCGGTCAGGGTAGTTGAGCAATGTACCGAATCCCATATCATCTTTGCGCACCAGCGCATCAGAAAAAGGGTTGCCGCTATATGTTGTCTCGTTGAGGCGTTCGGGGTCGTAACGTTCGACTATGCGGCGCGAAAGAGATTTGAAAACGGTTTCGCGACCAGATGAGCTCTCGGTACAGTTTTTGAACATGATTTCGCCAGCCGAGTTGCGCAGTGAGATTTTTGCTCCTGGAAAGGCCCTTTCGACTGCAGCTAACATTTTGGAAGTTCTGATGTCATTGTTGCCATTGCCAGGAACAGCAGTCATCTTTAACAGGTTCGATGAGCATGAGGTAAGATAACTGGTGAAGTTCTGTACAATATTGCCAAGAGTTTTTTCATTGGCTGAACGGACTTTGTTAATGTGAATCTGTGTGTAGACATCAAGGTTGTCGAGTGCTGTAAAGGCAATGCCGCTCAACGGCAGCAGCGATGAAGCAAAGAACATGCTGATTACAAGTTTTTTCAAACTTATTGTGCTCTCAGACCCGGCAATTACGAGAAGCAGTGTTATGGCAATTGCCAGTATCATAAACAGCAGTCTTGTCATCTGAAGCGCTCTCGCGTAAGGGTTCGTTTTATCGCTGAAAGCCGCGTAAACAGTTTTTGCTGATCTGAGGTTACTGAATGTCCAGAACAGCCCGGCAAAATTGCCGGAGTCGCTGGATCTCAGGTCCACGTTCTTTCTGGCGCGTGCGGCAAGGCTTTGGTCGAGTATGTAGTTCTGATTTAGCAGGCCAACTCTTGCAAGCCCGTCCTGCCGAAGCATATTACGAGTCTGAATTCTGAAAATACTTGTGTCATCCGGTATTTGCTGGCAGACTATGATCAATCCGCCATTTGGGCGGCTAGTCCAGGCGATTATTCCGGCCTGGTCGTTAAATACAGTGTTTACAAGGGTTTCCGGGTTTTCCCGGATAGAGTTAAGATCTTTGCCGTAACCAAATGCAAATTCGATTTTTTTGTCGAGATTACGCCGATGCTGTGGCATTTTTCGCAGATCGGTTTCACGCAGCGCCGGAAAGAGATTGCGCATCAACCAGAGGTTTGTTGCTTTTGCCGGGGCTGTCTGAATCAGTTTGCTATTTTTATCAAACTGATAAAATGCGAGATCCAGTCCCTTGTTTTGCAGATATTTCTTTTGTATGCCGGCAAGATCAACCGCATGATTTTCGCTGTAAAGTCTTAATAATGGCAGTATTGAGCGGCTAAGATATAGCTGAGGCTCAACTTTGGCAGCCAGCCTGGCAGCAACTCCCTCGCGGTTGCTCAACAGATTTTTGCTGAAGGCTTCGCTGCGACCTCTCAGAAGTGATTCGGTGCCAAAGACCATGGCCAGAAAAATTGCGACCAGCATGAATAAAATTGTGAGTTTCTCACTGAGATTTTGTCCATGCTTAACTGTCATACAACCCTGATCCTGATGATAATTGAGCGCTGACGTTGCGCCCTCATATTATCGCATGGTTAACAACAGATTGCCAGTTTTACTGCTAGAGCGCTGCGCGTCTGATTGGCATGGTCATACAACGGCAGCCGCCGCCACCTCGTGCCAGTTCTGAACCGTCAATGGTGATTACACACTTGCCGTATCTGGTGAGGTCGACTTTTTTATCGACGACTTCAGTGGCATCTATGATTGCATAGCCTTTGCGGTCTAGCTCTTCAATTGTATTGATATTGCGACGATAGCCCATGATTTTGCCCGGAGAAATGGCAACAAAATTGGCGCCGCTGTGCCACTGTTCGCGCTCCTGTATCCAGGGGTCAGAGCTGCCGCCGCAGTTGATTGGATTTAGTGGCATCCCGAGTTTGGCGAGAGCCGATAACAGATCCTGTTCATCGCGAATTTTGACATTACCGTTATCTATTTGAATCAAGACTGTTTTGTAGCGGTTTGGCTGCATTATGACCGGTTCGTAGATCATACAGCTGTCGACGTCGAGCAGGGTGAATACCATATCAAGGTGAATGAACGATTCTGGCTCATAAGGGAGTTCTTGCACCAGTATACTTTGTGGCTTTTTGAGTTGTTTGAAATGTTCAATAAGAATGTCGATAGCCTGTGGCGTTGTTCGCGAACCAGTGCCGATTATCAACAGGTCGTCGCGAGCTACCAATACGTCGCCACCTTCGATATGTGCCTGTTCAAGCTGTAGTTCTGTCGACAACAGACTGAGAGTTTTAACATTGAACATCGGATGGTAGTCGAAAATTGCTTCCATGATCATGGCTTCGCGAGTTCTTATTTTGTTGGCCATGCGTGATATCATCACCCAGTCATTGATCACAACCGACATATCACGAGTGAAGAAAAAGTTGTGCAACGGGCGCAGACTGTAGCGTTCGTTGCTGAGGAAACGTGATAGATTGTCTTTCTGCATCAAAACGCCTTCCATCAGACAGCGTGCCAGAGGCTTGCTGTCAAGTTCCAGCAGATATCCGCAGATTTCGTCAGCGTTCTCATTCTTACATATTTTTTCGACAAGACTTGCTTTAACCTTTGAGTTCTGCAGAACCTGTTCAAGAAGCGTTTTAACTTGAAAAACCTGAGTGACTTGCTCAAGTATGATTCGCATCTCGGCATATTCGACTGAGGCGACCGAAAGATTAAGTACATCACTATACAAGGCTCGCTCGGCATTTGTTGGTGTCATGTTCTCGATTTCCTGCCCGGGTGTGTGTAATATTACCCCCTCAAGCCTGCCAATCTCTGAACTGACATTTACTGCAAATCGGTTTTGTGCGTTCATGCTGATTTCCTTGTATGTGCTTTCAACCTATTTGTTGGTGAAGCTTGAGAAGAATTTTTTGAGAATGGCCAGAGTCTCTTCGGTTAACATAAAAATTGTTGGCACAAAGGTTAGAGTGATAAACGTAGAGACCAGCAGACCACCCGATACAGATATTGCCAGTGGCTGATAAAAGTCGGCGCCAGCGCCTATACCCAGTGCCAAAGGCAACATTCCGAGCAACGTTGTACATACCGTCATCAGGATTGGGCGAAAGCGCAGGTTGCCAGCCTGAATGGCGGCTTCAATGTCACTTTCGTTGAGAGTCCGGCGCCGTTGCAGAATATATTCAATGAGAATGATACCGTTGTTAACCGCGATACCAGCAAGCATGATTATACCTATCATCGCCGTTATGCTGAAGGCAAAGCCCATCAGTTGCAGGCCGCCGATAACACCTATGACCGATAGTGGAATGGTAAACATGATCACGAAAGGGTAGACTATAGATTCAAACTGCGAAGCCATTATCATATACACGAGCAGAATCGAGGCCAACAGCGCTATGGCCAGGTAGCCAAAGGCTTTGACCATCTCTTCGTTTTCGCCGCCGAAGTTTATTACATAGCCGGGTGGCAGTTTTATATCACTGATTTTTTTCTGGATATCTTTGGTAATGGCACCGATCGCGCGATTGTCGGGGTCTGCCTGTACAATCAGCCGCCGAGCCATGTTTTTGCGTTCGATACTGCTGTAGCCTCTGGCCGGGCGAAATTCGGCAACCTGAGAGAGTTTTAAGAACTTGCCTTTCTCAAGCGAGATTTCGAGTTCTTTCAAGCGCGCAATTTTATCTTTTGACATATCTGAAGCCTCGACTCTGATGTCGAATTCATCGTTGCTTTCACGATATTTGCCAGCCAAGGAGCCGTAGATGTGACTGCGTACCATTTCTGCGATTTTAACCAGGCTCAGGCCCATGTCGCGAATTTTTTCCCGGTCAAACACCAGTCTGAATTCGGGTCGCCCGGTTTTAATGCCGTCTTCCAGATCCTTTATCCCGGGAATGTCTTTGATTTTGGAGGAAATTTCGGTGCAGAGCGATTCGAGAACTGCGTAATCGTCGCCCATGACCTCGATTTGTATTGATTTTCCTCGAGAAGGTTTCCCCATTTGGGGTTCTTTATAATTGATGGTTTTGATGCCTGGAATTATCTCGACTTCGCTGCGAATTTTGCGTATCAGGTCATTAGTCGTGGTTGTGCGTTCTGCTTTGGGCTTTAGAGCTACCGCCAGCGAACCTTTTGCTACCGCAGAGTTCGTGATGACCGTGCTGACTTCTGACTGTTTCAGGATAATTTGCTCGATCTGCGATGTAATGATATCGGTCATTTCGACACTGGTTCCTTCAGGAGTCTCAAATTCTACGTTGACTTCGCCGCGATCCATTTTCGGAAAAAACGTCATATCCGGACTGGAATATAAGCTGAAAATGAACAATACCAGTATCAGCAATGCATAGGATACTTGCAGATACCAGTGTTTCAGCAGTGCAGTCAATACTTTTATGTACATCTTGCGTAGCACATCCATGATGAGATAGTCGATGATTGGGAAGAGAAGTTTCGAAGTGAAAAAGTTAAATACCGCGAATATGACTGCTATCAGAAGGGGTAACAGAAAAATTATGGCACCCAGGCCCAGAGTAACAATAAGCCCGTCAGTTCCTGGCGAAAAACTGTGCCCGGCCAGTGGTGTTTTTTCGAGCAGACGAATTACCGCCTGGTTCGACAGTCCGAAATAGAAACCGATGAAGGGTGCGGCAAACGCCATGATCGCGCCAATCGCCGATTTTACCGGGTTGTTGGTAAACCATTTAAACATGGCTTTGTACATTCTTGCTATTATTGTCTCAATGAATGGGCCATCGAGAACGAGAAAGCGTGAACACAGCATCGGAATAAGTGTAACTGCGACCAGCAAAGATGCCGTCAGCGAGAAGACGATGGCAAGTGACATGTTGAAGAAAATTTCGCCGACAATGGCGGGAACAAAGCCAATAGGTAGAAAAACTGCGACCGTTGTTGCCGTAGATGCGATGACTGGCATGAGAACTTCTTCTGATGCCTTTGCTGCCAGTTCTTTTTTGTCTCCAGTCGGGTGGTCAACGTAAAAACGGTAGATGTTTTCCATTACTACGATTGCGTTGTCGACCATCATGCCTATGCCAAGAGCCAATCCTCCCAGTGTCATCAGGTTGAGCGTTATGTCTTCTTTAAGGCTGAGCAGTCCGAAAGTTGTGAGAATTGCGATCGGGATGGCTGTGCCGATAATTATTGTCGAGCGATAGTTCTCAAGAAAGATGAAGAGAACGATAATGGCAAATATTCCGCCGAGCAGGGCGTTGTCTTTAACCATCTGAATGGTGTCGCGGATGAAGTCAGTCTGGTCTTTTCCAATAATGATGCTAAGACGGCCACGATATTTGGCTTCGAGAACAGGTATGAGCTTTTGTGTGGCGTCAGAAATAAGTACCGGGTTAGCATCGGCGGTTTTTTTTATTTCGAGAGTTACCGAGGGTTTGCCATTGATGCGTGAAATAGACTCTACCTCTTTATACAGGTCCTCAATTACTGAGATTTCTGAGAGATAGACCGGGCGATTTTCGATCTCTTTAACAATAATATTGCCGAGCTGCTGTGGTTTTTTGACCTGCCCTTCAGAACGCAACAGGTATTTGAAAGAGCCTTCGGTGATGTTGCCCAGTGGTGTGTTCTGGTTATCCTTGGTTACCGCTGTGATAACGTCGTCGATCGTCAGTTCGAAAGCAAGCAGGCGTTCGGGTATGACTTTTAC
>Ga0180007_10000435_pt1 | contig 71401 bp, 72 predicted proteins | sample MM_PC_MetaG_FD_121122 | JGI IMG/M metagenome (GOLD analysis project Ga0180007, IMG submission 121122) | Groundwater microbial communities from the Aspo Hard Rock Laboratory (HRL) deep subsurface site, Sweden - MM_PC_MetaG | ecosystem: Environmental > Aquatic > Deep subsurface > Groundwater... | reverse complement strand
CATTTTGGCCGATCTCTGCGTTGGGCTCAAATTTCAATCCTCGAAATACTCAATGTATTCCTGTGGTTGAAATTTTCGCCCGCCTTGAGCTTGACCAAACTGAAACGTTTTGAAAGTGGCTCTATCGATAGGTATATTTCTTTTATTCTATGTAAAAACAGGTTGTTGCGTATAAGCGATTTTTTGTTTGTTCTGCGGGACACTGATGTCTTGTGGTTTGATTTATTGACTTAATGTCGAACAACTGACAACACGATTAATACTGATTCCGGATTCAGCAGCTCGGATAGCAAGATTGCGATGAACCTTAAGAGAAATTCTGACCATAAACTTGCCACTATACTTCCGACAAGCAATAGGCTCCGATATTGACTCATTGTTGGCTTCCATATCTGCAACAACTTCCGGCACTAATTTTTGCTATATCATAAATACCAAATAATCTGATAAAGGGACTCTTTGGAAGGCGTTGTCGTTGAATCAATCTATAACTGGTAACAAATCATGGATATGCAAAAAAAGAAAGCTATCGGGATTGCATTAATATTATTGGTGACCACTGCAACAATCGTCGGGCTTTTGTTTGTTGAACCAATCTCGCAGGATATCAAATATCATCAATTTAAAGATTCAAAATTAATTCTGGCAATACCTAATTTTTTAAATGTTGTTTCTAATATTGCTTTTTTTATAGTAGGTGCTCTGGGAGTAATACAACTAAGAGAACCTGACAGATTAAAAATCATCCCTGATATTAAATTTGTATATTATTGTTTATTCTCCGGTATGATATTAGTTGCATTCGGCTCTGGTTACTACCATATCCGGCCTGATAACCAGACATTGGTATGGGATAGATTGCCAATGACGATAGTTTTTATGGCCTTGTTTTCCATTGTCATTAGTGAGTTTATTACAATCCGCATAGGAAAAGCAGTATTTCTGCCACTTATTATATGCGGTATTTCATCCGTACTTTATTGGCATTTTACCGAATTATCAGGAAGGGGTGATTTAAGATTCTATGCAATTATCCAATTTCTTCCAATGCTGCTGATCCCCATAATACTTATTACATTTATTTCAATATATACTAAAGCTTCCTCCTACTGGTGGTTGCTGACAGCATATATAATCGCCAAATTGTTTGAACATTTTGATGGGCAAGTCCTTACTGCAACAGGTTTAATAAGCGGCCATTCCATCAAACATATAGCAGCCGCATTCGGTATTTGCATCTTGTTGTTTTCATATGAACGACGGAGCAAGCTGCTCTGATAATTTTGTCGTTAATATTTATTTCAACAGGAAAAGTTGCCATCGGTGTTTATATATTATCTTATTGAAATAGGTTGTAGCAGATGATATTTTGCCCCAAAGTAGCTTATAGCTTAAAAGCATAATCATTTTTTTGAGATTTATAGGTAATAAAGGCATATGCCATCTGATTTTCTTATAAAACCGGCTTTTTTTATATATAATATATGCTGGAAGATAATTATTCCCCTGTTGCATTTTAATAAGAGGCTTGCCGAAGGTTTTTTGCAGCGAACTTTTAAAGAAGAACCGCTAAGAGCAGATCTGTGGATTCAGGCTGCATCAGCAGGAGAAGCATATTTAGCTGTAGAAATTCTTAAAAAATTAGAATTTAACAAGCCTGTAAATATTTTGCTCACTTCAGGAACAAAACAGGGAATGGATATTCTTGAAAGCTCTATAAAAGAAATCAATGATAAAGATATTGTTGTAAATACTTCCTTCTTTTTTTTCGATCAACCTAATCTGATGGAAAAAGCAGTAAATAAAATCAGCCCCAAATTGATGATTCTTCTCGAATCCGAGCTGTGGCCGGGACACCTTCTGGCGCTTAAAAAATCAGGATGTAAAACAATAATTATAAACGGAAGAATAACTGATAAAAGCTTAAATCAGTATCTGATCTTCAAATCATTCTGGAATGAGATAGCACCCGACAAAATTTATGCAATATCGGATAATGACGCCAAACGTTTTGCAATTCTATTCGGCGATGAATCTGTAGAAGTTATGCCGAATATTAAATTCGACAGGTTCGGCGGTAATGAAGTCAAATCTGATATCCAAAACCCAATAGAAGTATTGTTTCAGAATAATTCTCCTTTTATAGTGCTTGCTTCCATTAGAAAAAAAGAAGAACCTTTAATCGAAAATATTATAACTGATATTCTTAAAAAAAATCCCGAAACAATAATTGGCCTTTTTCCACGTCACATGAATAGAATCAGACCTTGGGGCAAAGCACTTGATCGCATGAATATTAAATGGACGTTAAGATCAAAAGCTAAAAACCATGCCCCAAAAGGAACAGTTATTTTATGGGATACCTTTGGAGAACTTCTACATGCCTATAAATATGCAAGAGCAGCATTTGTGGGTGGAAGCCTTGTCCCTTTAGGCGGTCAGAATTTTATTGAAGCATTAAATTATGGAGTAGTTCCCGTAATAGGGCCACACTGGGATAATTTTTCATGGGTAGGTAAAGAAATTGCTAAAGAGAAATTAGTAAGAGTTGCAGCAAACTGGCAGGAAGCAGCCGATATATTAAATGAACATATCAGCAATCCACCTTCCCGTGAAAATACAAAATTTGCTGCCAGTCAATATTTTAAGCATAGGCAAGGCGGTACAGCCTTTGCCGGCAATATAATCAAAGACCTTTTAGACAAGACGGCTTCGTAAAAACTCCACAATCAGAATGTTGGGCTAACTCACCAAAAAACCCAATATTATATACTGCCTTGCATGGCGGAAAACAACCATCCCGCCTGCTTAAATATTACTTGCAGGTTTTATAAAGATTTACTATAGAATACAGCTATATGGTTTTACTACGGCAGGACAATTGATAAAACGCTATTCGTTCTGTGTCTACAAAAGGAGGTTAATATACATCCTGTTTTCATCGTTATTCTGATAGCTTGTGCAGGTTGATCTTTTTTTGTCGCCATTATGGTAGGGAAAGGAATCGGCGTTAGGATTGGGTTCGCAATTTTGGATATTAAGGTGAACAATGATTTTAAAGAAATATTTTTGTTATCCATAGATTCCGGCAATTACACAACCAGGCGCTTAACTCAGACGGCTAACGCTGGCGGCGTTTTTCCAAATTCGCAATTAACTGCATTTTGAGCTTTCCATAAGGTCTTGGCAATTAATTTGCCGCTGGTTAGCTTTTAGTTATCCTTCTTAAAAGAGGTTCAAATGAATATAATTCTTGCTGTGATCGGCTTAGTTATATCTATCGCAGGTCTTTTAATCACAATATTCACTATATCTCAGAGGCGGAAAAAATCTTGGCGGCAGATTTTACGTGAGATTGATCTTTTAAAAGGCAAGCTAGCTGGTAAATTCAATTATATTATCAGTTTTGCTGATGGCGGTTTGATTGCTGCCGATTTATTACACATTAAAGGTGATTCTCAAATTCCAGTGTTATCTCTAAATTTAAAGATTATGAGGAACAATAAAGGGTCCAAATTGGTGAAAGTTCTCACTGGTAAAGATAGTTTGCTTTTTCTAAAAAACAAAAAAATTCTATTAATCGATGACGTTGTCCAGACAGGAAGGAATATGGAGGCTGTAGTAATCTACTTGACTGATGAAGTTGGCATCGACCGTGAAAACATTATTACAGCTGTACTTGGAAAACCTAAAGGCATTACAGGCTTTGTAGTTGACTATTACGGGTTTGAATATTCTACTAATACTATAGAACTACCATGGGGTATAGTCCCCCGGCATTCATAAAAAGAAAAAATACTGAAAACAACATATCGCCCATGACTATGAGATGGAAAAATATTATACCTTTAGAGTGTATTGCACAGGAAACTTTTTCAAGGAATTCTGTATTTGTTCAATATAAAAATTGTTTTTCACGGCGCTCTACTTTTCCTTTGTCTCATTGTATTGAAACAGCATGGGAAAAAGCAATATTAAAGGCTACACAATCGAACCACTGCGTACCCTACGATGCACCAAAATTCAGGTTGGCAAGAGTTGACTTTGAGGAAAATAAAATTTTCCTAAATATAGGATTGACATCCTATAAAAGCTACATTGCTTATCGAACAGACGTTAATATAAGACGGTTAACAAGATCAATTGCAAAAAATATGAAAATACCAGTCCATCAATTCTTACCAAATGTTATTGGTAATGTGGCAATTGTACAAACCACAGATGGGCATGTAGTTGTGATTAAAAGAAGTCCCAATGTCAGCACTTATAAAAATTACCTTGATCTGCCTGGAGGACATCCTGAACCATCCAATATCAAGGCACTTGCTAATAATAACGGGAGAAACATTGAAAGGCAAATTCATAATGAATTATTCGACTCAATTCGACAAGAAGTGCAAGAGGAATTAGAAGTGCCTATCTCCTTCCTTGGCCAACCAAAATTTCTTACTATACTTGTCAACTTGTGCGACATCATGACGCCTGATATAGTGTTCTTGCTGCAAGTCGATTTGAAAGCTCAGGAGGTTCAAGACGAGTTTCTGAAAAAGAAAAACCATAAACGAGAAATTAAGAAGGTTCTTTTATATGATCTAAAAAATTTAAATCCTAAAGAACTCAAAAAAAACACACCTATTTTAGAAGGAGCTTTTACCGTGCTCAAATCAATAAACGGACTGTAACCATTAGGATTCATACAATGAAAGCAATTAATCTGATAGTTCAATCTTCCGTCGTTCTTCTGGATTTCGACGGTGTAATAGTTGATTCTGAAAACTGGCAGATAAAAGCTTGGAACACTGCAATAGAAGAAATGAAGATTTCTATAGAGGGACCAATATCTATTGCAGGGATTCTTGATGAAGAAATAGCCCTTTCAATTGCAAAGTCAAAATCTGTGGCAAATCGTTTACTTCAGACCAAAAATAAAATATTTGTGCGACTTTTTGACGGTCAAAACCCTCCCCTTGTTCCAGGGGTACTTCAGTTTATAAAATTATATAGTAAGATTGGAATTATAGGAGTTACGTCGAATTCTAACAAATCGCGTTTGATGACGATATGTGAGTACTATGGTTTAAATAAATATTTAAGTATTGTTGAAGGAGCACGTGGTAAAACCGCTCCAAAGCCATCACCAGAAATTTATAATCTTGTACTTAATAAACTTAAAAAGTCTGCTGCCCAAGCGGTTGCTATTGAGGATTCTATACCTGGTCTTATTGCCGCAAAATCTGCAAATGTTAAGGCAATAGGGCTTCCAACCTCTTGTTTAATATCCGATCTTATACCTAAAGCTGATGCTGTATTTGAATCTTTTGATACTCTTATGCATCAATGGAAAGAGCTTAAAACAGTAAAATTGGATTGAAACGGTATAAAAAAGGAACTCCGGGAACGCTTCGAATGAAAATCAAGTTGCTTTCTTCTGCACTTGAAAACTTATCAAACTACGATTTGCCATCTATTAAAACATAATACGACCCTATATCTCGCCAACAGCACGTTTCAACCGCAATCCGGCCATACCAGCGTCTAATAAGGCATGGGTGTTATTGGACTCGCTTTTCGCACGCATGGTCTCGGCATCCAATACTTCCGTATGAATCGCAAGCCCGTTTGCATAGCGGTCCCGCACTACACGAAGGTTTTCTTCTGCTTCGTCAATAGCTGATTGAGTGACATAAATACGCTTTCGTGTTTCCATAACATCAAGCCATGCCTGGCGCACCTGAAGGGTGATGATTGAGGCAAGTTCATCCCGCTGTAAGGATAAGGCAGACGCCTGATGATTCACTTCACTTGCACGATGCCTGACACTACCGCCGTCAAACAGGTTCCATTTGACGCCAAGTACAACCAACCACTGGTCATTATAAACATGATATTTATTTTCCTGGAAGTCAAAGCCCCCGGAAACGCTTACCTGTGGATAATTTTCTCCGCGCACGGCATCGGATTTGTGACGCATGGCTTCAACCTGGCGATCCAGCATAGCCAGTTCGCTACGTTTAAAAAGCGCCCGTTCAGTCAATACGGACAAGTCTTCTTCCACCAGATCAAGAAAGTCTTCTTCCAGGGAAACAGGCCAATCCAGTGGACGCCTCAATCGCCGGTTGTAAGCTGCGTTTGCAAGATCCAGTCCGTTTGCCGCCTGCAATGCTTTCTGATGCGCATCTGCCAGAGCAACCCTGGCTGAAAGCATGTCACTTTTAGCTACCATACCATCTCTATACAAATTTTCCACATTGCGGGTGTGTGCCTCCAAACTCCGGACATGGCGCTTAATAACCTTTAATATACGACCGGCACGCAACACATCCACAAAGGAACTGGCTACCCAAAGCTTGAGGTTCTGAGCCTCAAAGTTTTCATTCAGCTTAGCCGCATGAAATAAAGCATTGGAAGCATCAATAGTACTTTCAATACTTCCGCCGGTATAAAGCGGCATGGTGGCCATCGTCGAATAACTTCCGCTATTTTGTTGCGACAGTGGGATTTCCAGTGACTGGCCTAATAAATCACTTTTAAGCTTGGTATCTTGCGACAAAGATGCATAACCCGCTTTAAGCACTACATTGGGAATATAGGCTGACTTTGCAGCCTTTAGCCCACTTTCGGCAGCATTTGTGTTTTCTTTGGATGCTTTAAGGCTGCGATCCACAGATATCGCAATATCCCATGCCTCTTGCAGGGTTTCGGATGCAGCATTACCGTTTGATAGCATTACAACCATTACCACAAGCGGCAGAAGCCAATAGTGTTTTATTGAAAGAATATCTCTTCGCATGGTTATACCTCTTCTTCTGCTATCTCTGTTTGCGCCGGCACCTGTTGACTTCGTTTGAGGAACATATACAGAAACAGAGGAACAACAATCATAGTGAGTATGGTAGATGCTATCGTTCCAAAGATTAACGATACTGCCAAACCGCCGAATAACGGATCACGGAGTATCACCAAAGTGCCGAACACGATGGCCAGAGCAGTCAACAGGATGGGCCTTAACCGAACAGCTCCTGCCTCCAGAACAGCCTGCCGCAATTCCATGCCCTGAGTCTGATAGTCCAAAACGAAATCGATAATAAGCAACGAGTTTCGTACAACGATTCCGGCCAGTGCAATAACGCCGACCATGGAAGTAACGGAAAACTTTGTATCCATGATCCAGTGACCGGGGAAAATACCTGTTACGGCAAGGGGAATAGCTGCCATGGCAATAATGGGAAGGGCAAATGATTGATAATAAGCCACCAGTATCAAAAAAACAAGGATGAGAGCCAATCCCAATGCAATCAGCATATCGCTGTAAGCATCCATCATCATGCGCTGTTCACCGCTCCACAAGAGGCGATAGCCATCAATTATATCCGGTTCCTTATCCTGAAATCCCATGTTTGCTGTGGTAAGTCTGCTGCCGTCAGCAAGCATCATTTTGTTTAGCCTTCGGTTAAGATCGAGCACGGCATAGACCGGGGCAGTACTTCCAAGTTCTCCCCCCACAAAGGTAACCCGCTCACCGTCCTTGTGAAGAATAGGACGATCGGTGATTGAGGGCTGAACCGTAACAAGTTCGGAAAACGGTATCCGCTGCCCCTGCATATTGGTCATGGAGATGCGCGAGAGCAGGACAGGATTGACCTCATGGCGCCGGGGAGTCTTTAAGCGGATAGGCACCGGATTTTTCTCGCCACGGATATGCGCGACACCCAATATCTCTCCATGGATCAGGCGACTTAGCTTGGCAGCCACTTCGGCACTGGTAATACCGGATAATGCAGCCTTTTCCCGGTCAACCACGAAATGGTGTTCATATACGTCTTCTGACTCCGAATCGGTTACTTCAACCATATCGTACGTTTTATGGAATTGTTGTGTCACTTGTCTTGAAAGAGTTCTTAACTGCTTAGTATCCTTCCCGTATATTTCGGCCAGAACAGTTGCACGTACCGGCGGCCCCGGCGGATCTTCAACCACTTGCACGGTACTGCCCGGATAGCGGGCGGCTATGCCCGTAACCCGGGGTCGCAGCTCTTTAGCAATATCGATAGAAGATTTGCTGCGTTTAGTCTTGTCAGTAAAATTAACACGAATTTCTGCAACAAAAGGGCCTTTCTTGTTTCCCGAACCACGCAGAAGAGCATTCAAATCGATAACACCTGCCTCTCCCAACCAGGTCTGGTAGTCGCAGACTTCCGGAATATTACGCAGCATCACACCGATCTCCCTGGCAAGCTGATCCGTTACTTCCACCGGTGTTGTTTCCGGCATGTCTATGGTTATATTCACTGTGTTCTTGTTATCTTTCGGCAAAAATGTAACCTCAACACCGAACCAGGTCTGGGGCCCGCTCAGGCCTTTCGCCGGACGTATAAACTGCCACAAAGGCTGTATTACGGAAAGCGTCATAGCAACTGTCACCAAGAGATATAAATACCTCCGAAGTTTTGGCCTGTCGATCAGCGGCGTCATAACTTTTTGGTAGAAACGATACAAACGGCTTTTTGAATGCTGATCTTTTGTACTGTGGGCTTTACCCGGAACCAGCCAGCGCACGGAGGACCAGGGAACAACACTGTAAGCCACCACAAGGGAAGCGGCCATTGCAACTGGCACGGTAAAGGCAACCGGATAAAGATATTGTCCCGGCATACCTGTCATAACATGTATCGAACCCAGCACCAGCATTATGGCAAGAGTTGCCAGATTTGTCGGGTTGCCAATCTCATTACATGCATATACTGCGGCCTGCCGTTTATCACTTTCGCCAAGGCCGGAATAATTACGTTGAATATTCTCAATTACTACAATAGCCGCATCCACCAGTAACCCAAGCGATATGATCAAAGCAAACAGCGTAACACGATTGATGGTCAGGCCAAACAAGTAATCCGTACCAAGTGTTAATGATAAAATCAGCGGCACGGTAATTACTATTATCAGCGCTTCTTTCAGCCCCAGAAATACGGCAATCACGATAAACACTGCTATCACGGATAACCCTAAATGGATCATCAAATGGTTTACAGTGTCATTTGCTTTGCGACCGTCGTTTCGGGTTATAATAACTTCCACATCAGACGGCACAAATTGTTTTTTCATACGCTCAAGACGTTCAAGAACATCGTTTGCTACAAATACAGAATTACTACCCTTTTTTTTTGCAACTGCCAGAGTCACAGCCGGTAACTCAGGCAACCGGTATTTGTCAAAGCGGGGATCTGCCGGGCCAAAACCAATACGAGTTTGCGGACCGATTTCTTCAGGAGGACCATCGACAATATCTGCTATGTCACTTAGATATATAGGCCGACCGGCGTGCTTGCCCACAATCAGCCGTTTGAGATCTTCATCCGAAACCAGATGGCCGTCTAAAGCAATCTTCTGGTTCTGTCCCTCCTGCACAAAGGTGCCAAGCGGTACAAACACATTAGCCGCTGTAATTAGCGAACGCACATTGACCAATGTAACACCGAATGCCTGCATGCGCACCGGATCGATCTCAATACGTATTTCACGGTCCCGACCGCCTTTAACATAGGTCGTTGAAACCTCTTCCAGGCTTCTCAGACCTTCTATTAAACGATCCGCAAGGCGCTTTAGGGCATAATCATCATATTTATCTGAGGCAAGGGTGACAGTAATAATAGGCACATCATCAACGTCCATGCTTCGTATTACCGGAGCCCCTGCCTCTAGAGGTAACCGATCGCGCTCACCTGTCACGCGATCATATAGATTAACCATGGATTCTTCCTTGTCCTGGCCAACCTTGAACTGCACCATCAGTGCTCCCATTGAGTTCACTGCGGTGGCAAAGGTATGATCAACCCCCGGTATCTGCTTAACGATACTCTCCAGTGGTCGTATCACATGTTCTTCCACTTCCTCAGGCGAAGCTCCCGGCAACAATACCTGAACCGTGGCAGCCGGCATGTTTATTTGCGGATTTTCTTCCCGTGGCATCATCAAAACAGTAAACACACCAAACAATGCACAGGCCAGAATTAAAAGCATAGTAAGCCTGGAAGTGACAAAAATATCAGCCAGGTGTCCGGCAATATTAAGTCTGCTGTCAGTCATTTTCAGCCTCTGCGTCTGCTATCTTATCGCCGTCACGCAGCGTGGGATCATTTTTGGCAACCAATCTCTCGCCGACATGCAGCCCGGCACTTACTTCAACCCTGTCCGGCCATTCACGCCCGATGCGTAACCAGCGAAAATAGGCTGCATTACTGTTATCTACAACGAATACTCCGCGTAATCCGCCACGCTCGACCATGGCCGATCTCGGAACAACCGGAGACTTGCTTTTACCAATCGGGAAAACCGCACGCCCGAACATTCCAGGCATCAGTCCTGATGTTTCGGCCATGGCAATTTTAACCTGATAGCTGCGCGTGACCGGATCACCTGATGGTACAACACGGCTTATCGTACCTTTAACGGGATTAGCCAGGCCATCGATTCTGATTTCCGCCGGATTGCCTTCGGTCATGGAAGTAATTCGGCTTTCCGCCACAAAAGTTTCAAACAGCAGATCCTTGCCTGATTCCAATGTCAAAAGTGTCTCACCCGGTAGGGCAAGATCGCCGGCCCGTTTGATACGTGCCACAACTATGCCATCCAAAGGACTTTTTATTTCGGTATAAATCCGTTGGGCAACAGCTGTGTCCAATCCGGCCTGCGCCTGATTGACGGCCTCGCTTGCTGCTTCATACTTAAGCCTGATCTTACGCCACTCATTGTCCGATACGCTCCCGCGTTTGAATAAATCCCGGAATTTTTCATAGTCGGTCTGTGCATCGCGAAACCCCGCTTTTGCCGCACTGACAGCCGCTTCTCCTTTTCGGATCGCACCTTTAACATCCGCTTCATCAAGCCGGACAAGGATCTGCCCACGTCGCACACGGTCACCCTCCTGTACCAAAATATCGCATATATAACCGCTCAATCTTGATGCAACATCAATACGTCTGTCCGATACCACCGAACCGATTGTAGCATATTCAATCTGTTCACCTGCTGATGCTGTCAGGATTGGTAGAAACCGGGTTTCCCGGGCGGGCTGGGCATAAATCGGCTGGTTCGAGTCACATCCGCTCAAAAATATGATAAATGCCAATGGACATAAAAATATTAGAAATACGCCGGTTTTCATTAAGCTTTTTCTCCCTGATATCTTTACTTATTTATTACACCTTCAATATCTTTCACTCCCATGCGCAGAAAATCAACCACATGTCTTGCCAGCACAACGGGATCGGTCTGCTCGGGACTATACCCCGGCATGGCCATACGGATTGCGCCCATTTCAACAGGAAAAAATATCATACCGAAAATCGACATGGACAACATATGGGCGTCATAACGCAAATTCAGTTTGGAAACCAAATCATGTACAGCAAAAAATAAATCTTTAAACACATATTCTGCCAACTTATGCTGGCGGTCCGCATTACTGTCCAGCCTTACCCTTTGCATAAGCGCCACAAAACTTTCATCTGTAGCCGCCAGTTGGGCAAGACTTTCAATGAATTTTTTAAGCCGCTCCCATGCCGATTCGGGCCCGATAAGAGCATCAGTTAGTGCAACCGATTTTCCCTGAAATTCATGTGCCACTACGTCTATATATAACTGTTCCTTATCCGGGAAATGGTAATAAAGAGCAGCAGGAGTAAGCTCAACGGCAGCAGCAATATCTCTCATGGAAACGCCGTTGTATCCATACTTGGCAAAAAACGGAACCGACAGTTTCAAAATTAATTCACGCGTTTTTTTCTTTGCAATTGATCTAGCCATTTGATATCCTTTATGTTTTAATAATTTAATAAAGAGCCTGCATCAAATTCTAACGAACGTTAAGTAAAAAATACGAAACAAGTTCTCCCGTGTCAATAGATATTTTTATATTTCTATAAAAATATTTTTAAAAGACAACCAAAATATATGAAATAATGATATAAATAAGGAACGGATAAATTTGGGCTGTTTATGGCAATGTAAAACTATGAATCCATTTTGAGTTTTCAAAAAGGTGACCTGCTATCAAAAGGGTCAGTCGGCCCGGTCATTAGCAACAAGGGTTTCATATTAAACTAAAACAATTTTAAAATTAAATATGCAGCAATTTTTAATTATTGGGGAACTCCGGAGAAATTTCATCCCCTTTTTTTGTTGACTAGCAACCCAGAATATATTGTATAAGATATTAAAGTCCGATTCGGACTAAATTTAAAAAAGGTGTTATTTGAGACACTAAATATTTAATGATATAAAAAAGAGGAGAAATATTCATGAGAAAATTTAAGTTTTTAGTCGCCGGTGTTATTTTAATGTTTTTTTTCACCGCGTCATTTATTGTAAATCCGGAAAAAGTTGATGCCGGAGATGTAATAAATGATCAGTGTTTAATTGTGTCTTTACAGGGAAAGATTGATACCGAGAAACCTGAGAAAATGGATAACGCAATAACAATAACCCCTCAAGATTTGGAAATTTCCGTTGGAGCATGTGCGGTATGGGTTAATTGGATACGAGGAGCTGAAATCAGTATTAGTTTTAAAGAAGGTAAAGTATGTAAGATATCTACCGATTATTCTACGTTAGGCTTTAGATTAACACCAAATTTAGGTTGCTATGTAACTGACTTTTTAAAACAAGGAGAAACAACCAGCTTAAGATTTATGGAGCCTGGTACTTATAAGTATAATATTTATACACAAAGCAGAACAAATCCGCTGGCTTCCGGTAATATCATTGTTAAATAGTAAATATTAAATGACCGCGGTAATAATTTCACTAAGCTCTGCTTTGTTAAATTAAATGATGCTAAAATAAAAAGCCTGCTCAGCTTTTATGGCGGGCTTTTTATGACTCATACCTCAGAATATATTTTATGGTTTACAAATTCAATGCGTACCTAATTTCCCCCTCTGATTCTTCCTTTATTTGGCAAGCATACCGTCAGGAAGTTCCTTTTACCTGGATTCATAAACGGTCTTGCTTATTAAACCTTTATCGTAATATTCTTTAAGCATACTGTCTATAAGTTCCTTTTGTTTGGATTCCCAAACAACCTTGCTGATGAGACCTTGATTATAACTTTCCTGAAGCTTACTGAGGCCTCTTTCAAGATCAAGACCTTTTGCAGTTGGGGTTTTCGCTGTTGATACTATAGACTCGCTAAAAACTGGCTTCTCGCTGCTTAAAGGGAGTCCTGAAAGGGTTATGGCGGCTAAGGCAAGATCTGAAAGATTACATTTATGCGGATCAATTTCCAAAGTATCATGGCTGGTTATTCCCAAAAATGAGTTCGCATAGGTAATTTTAATGGACTTTTGTAAAAGTTGAATGTGTTTTACTTCTGACCATTTGAAGAATTTCTTTCTTTTTAATACTCGAGGATGAGTAGTAGTATCTTTCGGCACATCCATGAAGAAATTATCTTTATCCACAATTGATCGGGTTTTATACGTATCACTGGTACATATTCTTATTATTTCAGCAGCCTGGTCCTTAGTCATTTTTCTATAATACTTGCTTTCGGCAACAAGCTTCGAAGGATCAGGTAAAGATACGGTATCTCCATACGCAAAATTTCCCATGAGAAATATGAGAATAAACACGTTTAAACATTTGAGTATACTTAACTGTTTCATAAATTAATTTCCTTTATAGATTTAAATTGTTTAACTCCTGACTATCATTCATTTATTCCTCTGGGATCAAATAAGATTCTATCTTTCATTGCCGTGTTCTGGGCCTGGTATCATTAATATTGCAATCTGCATCTTTCGCAAACATACATATCCCATAGCGCTTTTTCCCCAAGTTTAACAAAATATTGGATATTATAAAGAGCATTTCCGCATCGTCCACATATAAATGGAGAAATAATCATATTAATCCTCGTACACTTTTTTACTGTCCACGCTTTGCCCTCAACAGCACATTGTAAAGGACCGCTGGTAGTTGTATCATGCAAATATATATTCTCCTTTAATGCCGCATTTTAAACCTGACTTTGTCTTTTTTGGCATTGTTTGATTTTAAGATCAATACCTTTTATCTGTGAGGCAATAGGAGTTTATGCCAGGCCGCATTCAAATTATCGCTGCGTTGGCTTCGTCGGTTCTGTCTTTGACGTATTACATATACTCCTATGGGAAAACCTCACGTACGGGTTGAAGTAGCAGGGAATGGAAAAGTGTTATGGAGAGCGCCTAAACTGGCACGAAGCTGGAAACGGCATATACAGCCAAGGCAACATCTACGGCAACTCGCCATGCCTTTATCCTCCTATAGCTGCTGCAAGGTAGTAATGGGGGCGTCTATGTTTTTATGCTTTTTCCCACCTGATTACATATGGAATTTAGCTAAATAAAGCTTGCTAAATTTACAAATTTTTCTTAGCATCACTTACTATTATACAGTAATCGTGTGTTCTGTTTTGAAGGTAAGTTTACGATAGACAGATTGCTATATCATGTTGGAACCGGTAAATACTATAAAATGGATTATAGTTAACCACTGATTTGTGATTAGAGCCGTTTTTATGATCTGATTTACTGATAGAGCCGGGAGTTGATATTTTGGTACTTTTTCTTCTTGTTTCTTCCATAATATACCTTGCATTAAACTACTATATTTATAGTCGCATCACGGGTGGTTTGAATCTCTCGATCCGTGCTTCAAAAATTCTGCTGGTTTTCTTTATTCTGGCTACCTTCTCGTTTATTCCGGCTGAAATTCTTAGTCGCCATTTTGAGCAAGAGTGGATCAGACCGTTTTTATACTTAAGCTTTACCTGGCTTGGGGTGACATCAATCGCTATTGCAGTTTTTGTAATCGTAGATGTTTTAAGAATATTTATAAGGCTTAAAAAGTTCAGATACTATGCAACCGTTAGTGCTTTGTTTCTGATCGCATTAACATCCGGCTATTGCTTATACAATCAAGCAAAAAATCCTGTGATCAAAGAGATTAAGATTCCTGTATCAAAACTGCCGCCTGCTATGAACGGATTTACGGTAGTACAATTGTCGGATCTTCATTTGGATATGTCAAAATCAGAAAGCTTTCTTAAAGATCTTGTTTTACAAACGCTTGCACTAAAACCGGATCTTATTGTAATAACAGGCGATATGATAGATACTGATATTTGCAAACTTAATGATTTCTGCAAAATTCTAAAGAGATTAAAGGCAAAATATGGCGTATATGCGGTTACCGGAAACCACGAGTTTTATGCCGGCATTCCGCTTTTTATGGAAATAGCGACAAATTCGGATATCAGGGTTCTTAGAAACACAAATGTTTTAATTGCGGATGCTATAGAACTTGTCGGTATTGATGATGCATTCTCTGTTAAGCGGTTTGAAAAAATTTCGGTAAAAGAAAGTCTTTTGAGCGCATTTAAAAAAGTTGATTTCACAAAGCCGGTATTGCTTCTTTCGCATCAGCCGGGTGTTTTCGATCTTGCCCGAAGTATGGGGGCGGATATACAGCTTTCAGGACATACACATGCAGGGCAGCTTCCGCCCGTAGATTTGCTGGTTCAATTTCTATTTAAATATCCCTTCGGCTTATATAAAAAAGATACCTCATATCTTTATACTACATGCGGTTCTGCTTTCTGGGGGCCTCCCATGCGAATGTTTTCAAAACCGGAAATTGTCAAAGTAATCCTGATCGCAAAAAAGTCATGACTCTATTAAATTAATGCCCTGCCTCATCACCCCACAATTGCTTAAGACGCTTATCCCGACCGCAACTGTAACGGTAGTATTTATAACGAATCGGATTTTTCTTATAATAGTGTTGATGATATTCTTCGGCAGGGTAGAACTCGCTGACTTGGACAATCTCTGTTTCAATATTTCCTTTAAAAGGCTTATTCTTCTCAAGCATTTGCTTTGACTGTAATGCCAGCTTTTGTTGTTTCTCATTATGATAAAAGATTGCACTTCGATACTGATTGCCTGTATCGCAAAACTGCCTGTCTTTAACTGTCGGGTCAATATTGTGCCAAAAGACGTTTAGCAATTTTTCATAAGTCACTTTTTCCGGATTATAGACAATCTGTATTGATTCGGTATGTCCGGTTCCTCCTGCTGAGACTTCTTTGTATGTCGGGTTATTTTTATGTCCTCCGGTATAACCCGGAATTACCGAAACCACCCCGTCAAGCTGGTCGAATGGGTGCTCCATACACCAGAAACATCCGCCTGCAAATGTTGCTTTCTCAATATTATCTTCTACAGCTATACTTGTTCCGGTTGCAAAAAATATGAACGGTAATGTCATCATTGCGATAATTAGTACTTTCATTAAACACCTTCCTTATAAGCCAGCTTCAAAACGTCCCATTTTGGCCGATCTCTGCGTTGGGTGAAAATTTTAATCCTCGAAATACTCCATGTATTCCTGCGGTTAAAATTTCCCCCCGCCTTGACCTTGACCAAACTGAAACGTTTTGAAAGTGGCTCTTATAAATACGCTTATTTGCCTGCTGCTACAAATTGCAATGCAGCAGAATTCATACAGTATCTTAGCCCTGTTGGTTTGGGGCCGTCGTTGAAAACATGACCTAAATGGCTGTCGCACCTGCGGCAGAGTATCTCGGTACGTGTACTAAACAGACTGTTATCCGGTGCTTCAATTATGTTTTCCGGTGCAATGGGTGCTGTAAAGCTTGGCCAGCCGGTTTTTGAATCAAATTTATCTTCCGATTTGTACAGATCTAAACCGCATGCGGCGCAACGGTAGATGCCGTCTTCGTAAAAATGGTCGTATTGTCCGCTAAAAGCCTGCTCTGTTCCCATTTCCCTCATTATATGGTATTGTACAGGTGTGAGCAGCTTTTTCCATTCTTCATCTGTTTTAACCACGGTTTTGCCCATAATATAATCCCCTTTTTCAGCTGAATAGACCTTGATATCTGACGGTTCTGATATATTAGTGCCTTCTGCCTGCGTTTCCGGGTTGCACGAAAGAATCATGCTGCAAAACATAAAAAATGTTATCATGAATGCCTGAAATAATGCCGGGTATTTCATATGATATCTCCTTTAATGTTTAATGAATTCATCTGACTCGTCAGCTTATTAGAACTGCTTTCCCTTGTTTATGCCTTAATTAACGGATGATGCCTTATTTTGATTAAAAGTTTATCATGTTTGCATCTTTTGTAAATATGGTTTATTTATTTCATCTTGACACCATAATTTAATAATACTATTCGTAAGCAGTATATTGTTATAAATGAAGGCCGAGCAGACACTTGGAATAAAAATATCTGTTTTGTAGTTAATACGAAATTGTAAAGGAGCTAACTATAATGAAAGGTTTCCTGAAAAAATATTGGCGCAATAATCTTGCGCCTGATGTAAATATCCCGATAATTGCTTGCACAATAGTTTTGTTTGCAGGAATATTCATGTTGCTATCATGTGCTACTGAAAGCCATAATGTTTTGGAAACTGAATCGGTGGCAACCTATAAAACCGGTTACATCGGGCCAAAGTATCAACTGGCAGTGGGTAAATTTGCAAATCGCTCAACATATATGAACGGTATATTTTCAGATGGAACAGACAGGCTTGGGTCTCAGGCAAAAACTATTTTAAAAACACATCTTGCTCAGACAAATCGTTTTGTTACGATGGACCGCGACAACATGGATGAGATAGCCCAGGAAGCAAAGATTTTAGGGAAAAATCAGGAGCTGACGGGTGCTAAAGTAATTGTTACCGGTGAAGTAACGGAATTTGGCCGCAAGGTAACAGGGGATGCACAGCTTTTCGGTATTCTCGGCCATGGTAAAAAACAAGTTGCATATTCAAAAGTTTCAATCAATATCGTTGATGTACATACTTCTCAGATTGTATATGCTATTCAGGGTGCAGGTGAATATGCCTTGAGCAACCGGGAAATTCTTGGTTTTGGCGGAACGGCAGGATATGATTCAACCCTTACTAGTAAAGTGTTGAATTTAGCTATTATGGATGCTGTGAATAAACTTGTTGCAGGACTAGAGCGCGGTGAATGGAGCCCGGTTAAATAGACATTATGAGACTGCTTGAAAAATTTCTTTGCCTGATAATTGTTTTGCTTCTCACAGGTTGTGCAGGCCCTAGTACTTTATATGAATGGGGTTATTATGAAGACTCCCTTTTTGATATGTATATTAATCCGGGCAAAACGTCTCTAAGCGATGAAATCAATCGCTTTGAGGAACAAATTGAAGAAACAACTGCTTCGGACAGATTTGTTCCTCCTGGATTGCATGCACATCTGGCATATCTTTATTTTTCTGAAGGGGATTATGCTACAGGCATGGTTCATTTACAGACCGAAAAGAAAAAATTTCCTGAATCATCACATTTCGTTGATGGAATGATAAACCGGATGAAAAAATGAAAAGATTTTTTTCTTTAACCTTTTATCTTTTTTTATTACTTTTTGCAGCTTTTTTTGTCCAGGCTTGTGGCACAGCTCCAAAACCGCATGACTATAATGCATATCTGTCTCATATGCCGGTTTCAATTCTTGTGCTGCCTCCTCGTAATGAATCCACGGAAGTCATGGCGCCGTATATTTATCTTTCCACTGTAACAAGGCCTCTTGCAGAGCGCGGATATTATGTTTTCCCGGTTGCGGTAATCGATATGCTGATGAAAGAAAACGGCGTGCCTTCCCCTGATGAAATGGCACAGGTAAGCCTGAAAAAGATTCGTGAAATAATTCATCCCGATGCTGTTTTGTACATGACTGTAAAAGAATGGGGAACAAAATATATGGTGCTAAACTCTACTACTACAGTGTGCCTGTCAGGGCAGCTTGTTGACACTGAAACAGGCATTGTTTTATGGCAGGGAGAATATCGCACAATAAAAAACTCAAACGATGGCCAGCAGGGGATAATTGCCATGCTGGTATCTGCGGTTATACACCAGATTGTTAATACCATTTCAGATCCTACTCGTGATTTGGCCCAATTGAACAATGGGCGGATGTTTTTAAACGAACGTAATGGCCTTCTGCTTGGAAAACGTCACAGCCAATTTGAATCTGACCAGCGCAGCCACCGGGAAATCATGAATCGTACAGCTGCTGAAAACAACCCCTGATCAAATGCAGGCAGAAACACACTTTTGAGATAACATACCGAAGCAATTTAAACTGCCCATCACCTGTGGAGGCAATCCACTATCATGATCAAACAATTATAACAAGAACCGGAACATTTTTTTGACAATCGATATATTTATGTTATTTTAATAAAAGCAATATTAATTATTGTTTTAAATATGACTTAGATACTGCTGTTCATCAACCAACTCTAAATTGCTTCTATTATCATTTATCATATATTTTTGTTAGTTATGCTTGGCTTTTAGTTTTTTTAACAAATATAAGAATTTTTCTTGATTATTTCTTGTTAGTAATTATTATCAATAAAGTATAAAAAAATAATTACTAATACTAATTCAACAGGAGGGTAGGAAATGGCGTCTATAAGTGGTACGAAAACTGAAAAAAATCTTCTTACATCATTTGCAGGTGAATCTCAGGCCCGTAATCGATATACATATTTTGCAAGTAAAGCAAAGAAGGAAGGGTATGAGCAGATTTCTTTTATTTTTGAAGAAACGGCAAACCAGGAAAAAGAGCATGCCAAACGGTTTTTTAAATTTCTTGAAGGTGGTGATGTTGAAGTTTGTGCTCCATTTCCATCAGGAGTAGTAGGTACAACTCTTGAAAATTTAAAGGCTGCCGCTGCCGGGGAACATCATGAACATACTGTCTTATATCCTGATGCTGCCAAAACTGCACGGGAAGAAGGGTTTGATTATATTGCCGAAGTTTTTGAGAAAATATCTATAGCTGAAAAACAGCATGAAAAAAGATACAGAGATCTTATCTCCAATATTGAATCGGATCAGGTTTTTAAGAAAAAAGAGGAAACAGTTTGGCGTTGCAGGAACTGCGGTTATCTGCACGAAGGAAAAGATGCTCCGGATGTTTGCCCGGCATGTGACCATCCGCAGGCGCACTTTGAGCTCCTTGGTGAAAATTACTGATTTTAATAAACTAACTTACTTAAAAATTAATCTATCGAAAGGAGAGTAACAACATGGCAACAAGACTTGAGGTTTACAAATGTGAAGCATGTGGAAATATAGTAGAAGTGTTGCACGGCAGTAAAGGAGAACTTGTATGTTGTGGAGCACCTATGAAACTTATGGCTGAAAATACCGTAGATGCTGCAAAAGAAAAACATGTTCCCGTTATTGAAAAAACATCGGGAGGTATCAAAGTAAAAGTGGGAAGTGTTGCTCATCCTATGGAAGAAAAACATTATATTGAATGGATTGAAATTATTGCCGATGGCAAACTGTATCGCCAATTCTTAAATCCTGGCCAGGCACCCGAAGCTACTTTCGCCATTGAAGCCAAAGAAGTTACCGCCAGAGAATATTGTAATCTTCACGGACATTGGAAAGCATAAAAGCATTAAGGAGGTAATATTATGTCAAACTGGAAATGCCAAAACTGTGGTTACATGTTTGAAGCGGATGCTCCGCCCGATAAATGCCCGTCATGCAAAGAAAAGTGTGAATTTGTTGATAACACATGCTATACGCCTGACTGTGGGGCTGAAGGTATTGACCCAAGGATAAAATAAAGTATTTGCATTCGAATTAAACATTGTTGTTATTACTTAATAAAAAATTGGAGAAGGTTTATTATGCCTAAAGCACTTATTGTTTTTGCTACAAGAAGCGGCGGAACAAAAAAAATTGCAGAGTTAATAGCGGAAGGGCTTCGAATTGCAGGTGCCGAAGTCGATGTCGTAAATGTAAATGAAATAAAAAACGAAAGCGCTCTTACCGGATATGACGCATGTATATTCGGATCAGCGACATACCATGGTGATATGATGCAGGGTATGAAGACGATGCTTTTTCTTGCAGAAAAAGCAAATCTGGATGGGAAAAAAGGAGGCTCCTTCGGAGCTTTTGGTTGGAGTGGCGAAGCACCTGACCGCATCTATGATACAATGAAAAACATATTTAATATGGATATGGTTAGCGCCTCTCTTCGTTTGAAATCCAGCACTATCGAAGGAGGGATACAGATGGCCCAGGATTACGGTCGTGAAATAGCTAAAAAGCTTGGACTTTAGAGCCACTTTTAAAACGTTTCAGTTTGGTCAAGCTCAAGGCGGGCGAAAATTTCAACCACAGGAATACATTAAGTATTTCGAGGATAGCGCTAAAGGTTAGCGCTATGCTTCACTACTACGTGTCACTTCGTGCGAAATTTGAGCCCAACGCTTAAGATCGGCCAAAATGGGGCGTTTTGAAACAAGTTCTGTAATATCTTAAATAATTTGACTTAATATTTCTTAATTATAAGGAGGATACCTATGACTACACCCCAGCATTGCCCCGGTTTTCAAGATTTTAAACATCTTTCATCTTTTATGTGTTCATGTCCTTCCTGCGGGAAAAAAATCGAAATATTTTCCGATGAGTTTGATAAAAAGCGTAAATGTGACTCTTGCGGCGCTGAAATAGATTTTACTCAATGCACACTTGAGGGTAAAGCCTAAAAATATCCATATTAAATAGGTCGGGAGGCGGTCATGGATATAGTAATGCTGTCACGTTTACAGTTTGCAACAGCAACCATATTCCATTTTTTGTTTGTGCCGGTAACGCTTGGGCTTTCTCTTATTATTGCAATAATGGAAACAAAATATGTGCGAACCGGTGACAAGCTTTACCTTTCCATGACTAAATTTTGGGGAAAGCTTTTTCTCATTAATTTTGCTCTTGGTGTAGTTACCGGAATAACCCTTGAATTTCAGTTCGGAACGAACTGGTCGAAATATTCGGCGTTTGTGGGAGATATCTTCGGTTCTCTTCTTGCTATAGAAGCTACAGCCGCGTTTTTCCTTGAATCTACTCTGATAGGGGTATGGATATTCGGCTGGAGAAAACTTTCCCCCAAAGCTCATGCCGCTGTAATGTGGCTTATTGCAGGTGCTTCAACTTTATCTGCTGTGTGGATTATTATTGCAAACGCATGGATGCAGCATCCTGTAGGTTATGTTTTAAGAAACGGCAGAGCCGAACTTAATGACTTTCTTGCCGTTGTAACGCAAAAATTCGCCGTACTGCAATTCTTGCATACAATAAGCGCAGCATATGTTATCAGCGCATTTTTTGTTATGGGAATAAGTGCATATCATATATTAAAAAAACAGAATCTTGATTTTTTTGTAAAATCTTTCAGAATCGCTCTTATTCTCGGTTTGATATCTTCTGTTTTTGTGGTATTTGAAGGAGACTTTCACGCAGCAGATATTGCCCAAAAACAACCCACAAAGCTTGCAGCCATGGAATCATTATGGGAAACAACTACAAGAGCGCCAGTGTACCTTTTTGCTATTCCGGATGAAGAAAATGAAAAGAATATGATTGAAATAGGTGCATTGCCCGGGGTTTTAAGCTTTCTTGCCTATAAAGATATAAATGCCGAAGTAAAAGGTTTAAAAGAATTTCCGAGAGATGAAAGACCTCCGGTATTAATTACCAGTATGGCATTTAAAGGCATGGTTGGCCTTGGAGCATATTTTATTTTTGTTACCGGTTATGGGTGGTTAAAAAGAAAGCGGCTTGCCGAAAACAAATTATATCTTAAGATTATGTTGTTATCAATTCCATTACCTTATATTGCTACGGAATTGGGCTGGGTATTGACTGAGGTAGGCAGGCAACCCTGGATTGTTTATGGTCTTATGAAAACATCTGATGCGGTTTCACCTATTGCTTCAACGCAGGTTTTAGTTTCTCTGATAGCTTTTATTCTTGTTTACGGGCTTTTGGGTTTTGCAGGATTTTATCTGATAATAAAAAACGCCAAAAAGAATCCGGTATTATAGGCCGGGTATTTTTCCCATGGAGGTATAATGGATTTACAAACTATTTGGTTTTTTCTATGGGGTTTGTTGTGGGCAGTTTTTTTTATGACTGACGGTTTCGATTTCGGAATCGGAATGCTTTATCCTTTTCTTGGAAAAAACGACATCGAAAAACGTTTAATGATAAACTCCATTGGTCCTCTCTGGGATGGTAATGAAGTATGGCTGATAGCTGCAGGCGGGGTTACTTTTGCGGCTTTCCCGCTTGCATATGCCGTAATGTTTTCTTCTTTATACTCCTGCCTTATGTTTATCCTTTTTGCTCTTATACTTCGTGGAGTAGCATTTGAATTCAGAGGAAAGGTAGATAAAAAGAGCTGGAGATTAATATGGGATATATGTATAACTGTCGGCAGTCTGACACCGGCTCTTTTGTTCGGAATTACTTTTGCAAATATATTCAAAGGGCTTCCGTTAGATGCCAATGGAGTATTTCAGGGGTCTTTTTTTGATCTGTTTAACGTGTATGCTATTATCGGCGGAATATTGTTTCTTTTATTGTTTTTGTTTCATGGAGCTTTGTGGCTGTCTATAAAAACAGAAGGAGATCTTAATAGAAGATCGATATCAACAGCGATTTGGCTGTGGCCGTTTATGCTGATTTGTGCTGTTGTATTTTTAGCAGCCAGCTGGTTTTATACAAAGCTTTTCGATAATTATATACAAAACCCGATACTCTTTATAGAGATTTTACTGGTTGTCGCAGCCTTAATTGCTTCAAGATATTTTATTAAACAACAGAGTTTTTTTAAGGCCTGGTTTTCATCTTCTATTACAATAGTAGGAGCGGTTTTTTTCGGAATAATCGGGTTATACCCGAATATACTTCCTTCAAGTATAAGCACTGATTTTAATGTTACGGCCTTTAATGCATCATCTAGCCCGCTTACTTTAAAAATTATGCTGGTTGTTGTAATTATTTTTATTCCGGTGATCATTGCATATCAGGCATGGACATATAATCTTTTTAAGGGAAAAATAACTGAAGAAGATCTTTCATATGAAGAAGCTTACTAACCGTTGTTATATAAAAACAGTAACAACTTAGGTTCACAGTTCCAGAGTTCACGGTTCAAGGTTAGAAAGCAAGGGGGAGGGCAATCAAATATGAACTGTGAACCGTGAATCTGACAAGCTTAGTAGTTATGAAAAATGAAAATTCGATCTGTGAATTACAGGCTTTTTAATATTAAAATGGAGAAAATAATATGCTGGCTCTTGGAATTATGGGCAGTCCCAGAAAAAACGGAAATACCGATTATCTGCTTTCTCTTTTCATGAAAGAAATGGAAAAAGCCGGGGTTAGAACAAATATCGTTGAAGTGGGGAAAAATAATTTTATGCCCTGCTTTGGAGATGGTGTTTGTGAAAAAAAAGGATTCTGTCACATAGATGATGATATGAATAAAGTTTATCCTCTTTTGCGTGAGGCTGATATTGTAGTACTTGCTACACCTATGTTTTTTTATAATTCACCGTCCCAGACAAAAGCGGTTATAGACAGAAGTCAGGCTTTATGGTCAAGAAGATACAGATTTAATCTTTCTGATCCTGGAAGTAAAATAAAAAAAGGATTTCTTCTTGCTTTGGGTGCTACAAAAGGCAAAAATCTTTTTGAAGGTATAAATCTTACTGCAAAATATTATTTTGATGCTATAAGTGCATCATTTGAATCAAGTTTGACATATCGGAAAATTGAAAACCGGAAAGATATGGAAAACCATCCGACTGTCGCAGATGATGTGAAACAGGCTGTTGAAAACTTGTTAAAACCATTTCTTACAAGAAAAAAAATATTGTTCGCATGCCGTGAAAATGCTTGCCGCAGCCAGATGGCAAGCGCTTTTGCCCGATATCTTGCAGGAGATAAGATTGATGCATTAAGCGGTGGCAGTGCTCCTTCCGATGAATTAAATAAAATTATGATTGAATCCATGCATGAAAAAGGAATAGATATGGCTTTTCGCAAACCAAAATCAATTGATGAGGTTTTATCAAAGGAAAAACCGGATATCATTATTACAATGGGTTGTAAAGAAGAATGCCCGGTTGTTCCGGGCGCTATAGTAAAAGATTGGGAACTTCCCGATCCGGCAGGAAAACCCATAGAGTTTATGCGTGATGTCCGCGATGAAATAGAAAAAAGAATTACGGATTTGATAAGTACATTATAAAAAAACTAACAATAAAAGGAGATGTGAAAATGGAGAAATATGTATGTAATGTATGTGGTTATGTTTATGATCCTGCAGCAGGAGATCCTGATAATGGTGTAAAAGCCGGAACTAAGTTTGCAGATCTGCCGGATAGCTGGGAATGCCCGGTATGCGGCGCTTCAAAATCCGATTTTGAAAAAGAATAAATCTTAACCTGACGCCCTTTTTCGTATTAAATCTATCCATGCAAAAAGGGCGTTTTTAGTTTAAATCTATCTATAGTAATTATCTACCCTAAATAGAGAAAAGAATATGAAACCTGTACAAATTGCAAAAGATATTTATGATGTTGGAGTTAACGACTGGAACATAAGAGATTTCCACGGCTATTCCGTTGATTTCGGAACTAGTTATAATTCCTTTTTAATAGTGGATAAAAAAATAGCTCTGATAGATACGGTTAAAGCCGAATTTGCCGATCAATTGATTGAAAATATATCGCAAATCATAGATCCTAAAAAGATTGATTATGTTATCAGCAATCATACGGAAATGGATCATTCCGGCGGATTGCCCCGTGTGATGCACAGAGTTGGTGAGGATAAACCGCTGTATTGTTCCAAAATGGGACAAAAAAATCTATCCCGCCATTTCGGGCAGAAATGGAATTATCATCCGGTAGAAAATGGCGAGGAACTTTCTCTTGGAAATAAAACTCTTACCTTTCTTGAAACAAAAATGCTTCACTGGCCTGACAGCATGTTTTCATACCTTAAAGAAGATAAAATCCTGTTTTCAAGCGATGCTTTCGGCCAGCATTATGCGGGAAACGAGAAATTTGATGATGTTATCGGACATGTTATTATGCCGCATGCAAAAAAATATTTTGCCAATATACTTCTGCTTTATGCTCCGCTGATATTAAAGCTTGTTGAACAGGTTACCGATCTCAAACTTGAGATTAATATGATTTGCCCTGACCATGGCATATTATGGCGAAAAGATCCGGGAAAAATAATTAATGCCTATGTTGAATGGAGCAGCCAGAAAGCAAAAAATAAAGCCGTTATTATTTATGATACCATGTGGCACAGCACTGAAAAAATGGCAAATGCGATTGTTGCAGGTCTTGTTGAGCAGGGTGTTGCTGCAAAGCCATATCATTTGAGAAAATGGAACAGAAGCGATATCATGACCCAGGTTTTGGATGCAAAAGCAATAATAGTCGGTTCGCCTACATTAAATAATGGATTGTTTCCAACGCTAAGTGATTTTCTAACGTATATGAAAGGCCTTAAGCCCAAAAATAAAATTGGAGCGGCTTTTGGTTCATACGGCTGGAGTGGGGAGTCTGTTAAGCTGCTTAACAATGAGCTTGAATCAATGCATATAGAACTTGTTGATCCGGGCTTAAAGTTTCAATATGTGCCTGACAATGAATGCATTAAAGCATGCATTGAAATGGGAAAAAAGATAGGTAAATTAATAAATGAAAGCACCGGTAGTTGAACTTGGCGAATGTATACTATGTGGTATTTGTGTTGATCTGGCGCCTTCCGTTTTTAAACTAAGCAGTGGCGGATATATTGAAGTCGCCGATCTTTCGGTATATCCCGAAGCTGATGTAGATGACGCAATAAAAAACTGTCCTTCAGACTGCATATTATGGAACGAGAATCAGTAAAGCAATTAGGAGGAAAAAAGCTTAAAAACTACATCAATGACTTATTGTCTGATGCGGATTTTGATCAAAGAATCAGTGAAATTCTTCTTCTGCCCGGAAGAAAGGTAGTAAACTATCTGTTTTCAAATCTTTACAGCAAAGAAGAGCTGGTAAAATGGCGGTCTGTAACAGCAATGGGAGAAGTAGTTTCGGCTATTGCCGATTCCGATATAGAGTCGGCGCGTGTTGTTATGCGCCGGCTTATCTGGAATTTAAACGATGAATCAGGCGGAATCGGCTGGGGATCTCCAGAATCAATGGCGGAAATCATTGCAAAACATGATAAGCTCGGAGAAGAATATAATCGTATTTTAATCTCTTATATAAATAAAAATGGAAATTATCTTGAAAATGAAGTGCTTCAGCAGGGAGTGCTGTGGGGAATAGGAAGAATTGCTGATAAAAAACCGCAACTAGTAAAAGATTCTTTTCCTTTGCTTGAACCTTACATCAAAAGCCGGGATTCCTTATCACGCGGCCTTGCGGCAAAGGCAATGGCTGCCATAGATCATGAAAAAGCAAAACCTGCTCTTCTTTTTCTTGAAAATGATAATTCGAAAATTATAATTTATGAAAACGGCAAACTTGCAGAATTTATGATCAGTCAGATAGTGGCTAATCTTTTATGATAAAGGAGAACCTGGTTATGAAAATAAATATCAAACTTATATTATGTATATCCGTTTTCTTTTTTCTTTTAGCAGGAACAGCTTATGCCAATAAATCTTCAGTTACAATTGATGTGCCTGAATCGGTTGCAAAAGGCACAGAGGTAACTATCAAGTTGAATATTATACATAATGGAAACAATATGTTCCATCATACCGAATGGGTATATGTTAAAGTTAATGGAAATGAAATTGCAAGATGGGATTTTTCTACATTAAACAGACCTGAGACGGAAAATTTTACAGAAGAAGTAAAATATACAGTAAATGAACCGGTTCAGATTGAAGCTGAAGCAAGTTGTAATGTCCATGGAAGTACAGGGCTAAAAAATGCAGCCATTAATGTAAAATAAACATTAGAGCCAGTTTCAAAACGCCCCATTTTGGCCGATCTTAAGCGTTGGGCTCAAATTTTAATCCTCGAAATACTCAATGTATTCCTGCGGTTGAAATTTTCTCCCGCCTTGAGCTTGACCAAACTGAAACGTTTTGAAAGTGGCTCAATATTTTGGAGATACTGCCTTATGCAAATCGGAGGTGTTTCAATAATTCTGATTGGGGGATTGATAAATTTCGGTTTGCTTTTATTCCAGCTTTTGTCGGGTCTTCATTATATTAAGGTGCCGATCGGAGTGCATAAAAAAACCGGCATTATTCTTGTAGTTTTTGCCTTTATCCATGGCTTGCTTGGTATTTTTGCAGATTAAAGAAAGTCACTAATTGCTTTCCCCCCTTCCCGTTTTGTTGATTAATCAATATATGATGGGTTCGTAAAAAGTAATATTTTATAACATACGGTTCAGCAGTATTGTTATAATATACTATGGCATTATGCATTAAATATCACGGAAGAATCGGATAACGCCAAATACGTCAGCACTAAAACATTGTGGAACAACCGAAACATAATTGTACAAAACAGTCTTGAAGATATAATCTTCAGCTCCGGCACAGCCAAGCGGCTGAAGCTTTCAAGATCAATACCGACAAGCAGCGTCTTGACTCAGTGCATATAAAGTCCAATATGCGCAGGCTTGGTAGAATCGGAATTTTTTCCGAAACCATCTATAAATTTATGGCTAATCTTAAACGGCAGCATCCCGCTTTCTTTGATAATGATACCGATAATCCTGTTTTGATAAAGAAACCCAAAAAGGTTGCTTCCGATTCACTACAGAATCCGTCCGATCCCGATGCAAGTTACAGCGGCCATAAAGGACAGGGGTATCAAGTTCAGATCATGGAGACATACTCACCATGTGATAACCCCGAGGAGAAACCGCTCAATCTTATTGCCCACGTTCATGTTGAACAGGCGCATCAAAGCTGCGAATTTTAGATATCCTTTGATGGTAAAGTCTTAGCCTGTCCGCAGGGGCATCCGCCTTGTTGTAGTCAAAAAGAAAAAGCGCAACAGCGTGGGTTTTGATATGGAGGTTTGCAGCAATTGTCCCAAACAATTACAATGTTCGGTTAAAAAAGGCCGCAAATTTTATTATCTTCGGTTTACGGAAAAAAACAAACGTATTGCCATGCGCAGGTTGTATGAAAAAACCGATGAGTTCAAAGATCGTTACCGCTGGCGCTCCGGAGTTGAAGCCACCATGTCGGAATATGACCGGAGAACCGGGGTCAAGCGTCTTCGGGTTAGAGGACTCAAAGCTGTAAGTGTGCAGTTCTGATAGCTTTGGGAGTTAATATCTTTAGAGCTACAGCATTCAGAATGGCACAAATAATGCCAAAACAGGGGTTATGCGCGGTATAACAGCCGCCCCCATTAATATTTTACATATATCAAAGAACAATTTATACTTTTTTAACCAAAAATTAACATCAGGTACTAATATTTACTACTGAGTCAGTATCTTTTAAAAAAAGCTATAAACGACTTTTTAAGAGTTCATCATATAAAGAACCCTTGACATATGAATATATATTCATTATTTTGAATATATATTCATACCGGAAGGAAAAAAGCATGGCCAAGTTAGCTGAAACACGCAAGGCGGAATGGGATTTGGTGATGAAAAATGCCATCTATGAGGCAACCGTAGCGGTTTTAAACCAGCATGGTTTTGATGGTTTGAGAATGGATCGCGTGGCCAAAAAAGCGGAGGTGGCCACCGGGACATTATATAATTACTTTAAGAACAAAGCCGAACTGTTGCGTCATGTTATAGACACCCGGTTTAAGCCTATCAACCATGATTTTCTTGAAATTCTCAAGAGCGCAATTTCTCCTGAAGAAAAGCTGAGGAACTTTGTGCGTATATTTTTGAATTCTATTAAAAAGTACCGAAGCCTTATGATTATCGTCACTACTGCCGAAAGCTTGTCTTTACCCATAAAGGCTGCAGTTGATGAAAAACGTGAAATCGGTCAAAAATTACTTGCCGATGTTATCAAAGAAGGGATTGCTCAAGGCAAATTTCGGCATGTTAACCCCATGCAAACCGCCAGATTAATTTTCGGAGCCCTGTACGGTATTATACAGCCGATGCTCGACACTAATGAGGAGATTCGAAATGATGATTCTGATCTTTCGGATTGTATGACTTTCTTTTCCTCAGGCCTTTTTAAAATACAATAAGCTCAAGATATCCAAAACCGGTAAACAAAGGAATGATCTATGAGTCGTAAAATCAAAACTTTTACGGTTACGGCAGCTATCATTATTGTGATCATTTTCGGATATGTTTTTAATTTCCGAACAAACGGTCAATCCAGCACAAAGCCAGGTTCATCCGAAAAAGTAATGGACAGTGTAAAACGTGCGATCCCTGTGGTTTTAACACCTATCTCCATACGGAATTTCGAGGAACGGATTGTAGTACAGGGCAATCTGGAAGCAAAAAATATCGCTATGGTGCCATCCCGTGTAAATGCCACAATTGAGACTATTTTTGTAGATGAAGGAGACCTTGTTCTTGCCGGAAAGACCAGGCTTTTTAAAATAGATGCATTAAAACTTAACAAGGCGGTAGAGATAGAAAGACAGGCTTTTGCTATTGCCGATTGTACATTAAACGAAAAACACGCAAACTTTGAACGTGTGGAAGCAGACCTTCACAAGGCTAAGATTGATTACAATCGTTTTATGTTGTTACTCAAAGATCATATCGTAAGCAAGGACGACTTTGAACAGGTTGAATCCCGTTACAAACAGGCGGTTGCATCACTCAAACTTGCACAAACTCTGATAGATTTGGCGGAGCAGCAAAAACGTCAGGCCGAGACCTCTTTGGAGATGGCCGAAAAGGATCTTCAGGATGCAATTGTTTATGCCCCAATCAGCGGAAAGGTCAGTCACCGATTCCAGGAACCCGGAGAGATGGGAGCTACGACAAAACCGGTTTTGGAAATTGTGGACCCAGCAGTAATTGAGGTTTCGGCTTTTTTGCCGTCGGAATACTACCCGGTCGTTCTCCCGGGTAAAACACCAATGCGTATCCGGGTCTATGGCATTGAACTGAATAATCAGATCATTTCTTACAAGAGCCCTACCATACATGAAAAAATGCGTACCTTTGAGATTAAATGCGTTATAAAAAACCCCCCTGAAAATGTTGTTCCGGGAGCCATGGCCGAAATAGAAGTACTGCTAGCGCAACGAAAGGGCCTGGGAGTTCCGAAGGCTTCTCTTCAACAACGCGGGGGTCGCACTATAATCTTTTTGGTTGAAAAAGATGTGGCCCGAATGGTCGAGGTTGAGACCGGCCTTGAAAGTGATGGATGGATTGAGCTTAAGGGAAATAATCTTCACGAAAAAACCTTTGTGGTGAGCATGGGGCAGTTTCTGCTTGAAGAAGGAACTCGTGTTACCGTCCAAAAGGAAAGTCTCTAATGCTTCTTCCGGATATTTCAATAAAGCGGCCTGTAGCGATATCTTGTCTTATCATTGCTTTGATTCTTTTAGGACTAAACGCATACAGAAAGATGCCACTGGAGTTTCTTCCCAAAATGGACTCCCCCTTTATTACAATTGTCACCGTATACCCTGGCGCCAGCCCTGCTGAAATAGAAACGGATATTGCCAAGAAAATCGAGGATGCAGTGGTTTCCATTGACGGACTCAAGCACTTCACCTCTACGTGTATGGAAAATGTCAGTCAGACATTTCTTGAGTTCGAACTTGATGTGAATATCGATGAAGCAGCAAATGATGTCAGGGAAAAAATAGATCTTATCATCGAGAAACTGCCGGTGGATGCCGAAAAACCCAAAGTCTTCAAATTTGACTTAAATGCCAGGCCTATAATTACATTTGCTCTCACAGGAGAACTGTCTGTGGAGGAGTTGTACGATTATGCCGACAATACCCTTCGCGATCGTGTTTCGGTGCTTCAGGGTGTTGCCGATGTGCAGTTATTCGGCGGTGCAGAGAGAGAAGTCAATATTTTGCTGGACAGAGACAAGCTCGCAGCTCGTGGGCTTACGAGCATAGCCGTAGTTAATGCAATAAAACAGGGCATCAGCACTATTCCTTCAGGCCGTGTAAAACAGTCGGGAACGGAATATTCCGTCAAATTTGATGCTGAGTACAGAAAAGTGAGCAACATCGGAAACCTGGAGATTTCAAATGAAAAGGGCTCGCGTTGTTACCTGAAAGATATCGGTTCGGTGAGCATGGCAACGGAAGAATTGCGCCAGGCCTCATTTATCAACGGCAGAACATGTATCGGCATCCGGGTTGTGAAAAAAGCAGATGCAAATACCGTTAAGGTAGTAAACCTTGTACATGAGGCCATGGATGATATTAAAGCCACATTGCCCGGAGGTATGGATCTTGTTTGGGTTTCAGACGATGGTTCATTTATTCAGGCTTCTGCTGATGCCGCCGCCTCTAACATTGCAGCAGGGGTATTGTTGACAGCAGCAGTTTTGTTTATTTTCCTTCACCATTTTCGTCCCACTCTGGTTGTGGCAATAACAATGCCGGTTACAATCGTAATCACTATCCTTTTTATGCACAGCATGCAGTTTAGTTTAAATACTTCAACACTTCTTGCTGTGGGTCTTTCAGTGGGTATCCTGGTTACAAACTCGATTGTAGTAATGGAAAGTATTGTCACGCGCATGTCACAGACAAACAACCCGATTGAGGCGTCCAAATTGGGTGCAACCGATGTAGCCACTGCTGTCATAGCCAGCGCAGGAACCAATGCAGTGGTTCTTCTTCCCATTTCCCTGATGGGGACAATGGTTGGGCGTTTTTTTAATCCTTTTGCCTTAACCATGATCGGTGCAACCGCCATTTCTCTTTTCGTATCCTTTACCCTGACCCCAATGCTCTGCTCATTTTTATTGAAGCAAAACCGGATAAAACCAAACAAGCAATTATCCGGTAGTATTGAAGCCGCCTGGAACCGGATGTTTAACCGTTTATCCGTAATTTATGAGTCCGTTCTGCGCCAGTTGACGCGCAATCGCTGGGCTGCTGCAGGATTACTGAGCGCGGTGCTTCTTTTGACCTTTTTGTCAATTAAACTGATCCCGTTGGTCGGTCTGACTTTTTTTGGTGATGTCGACAAGGGAGAGGTGGTTGTAAGGCTTGAATATCCCACAGCATACAATCTTGAACAAACAATAATGAGGGTGAAGCAGGCTGAAGATTTACTCAAGGACCTGCCAAACGTATCCAATCTATTCACCCTGGTCGGCAAGGTGGAAAATCTTTTGGGCGCATCCTCCGAAGGCGTGCATCTCGGCCAGATTCTGATCAAGTTTGTTGACAGGACAAAACGCACTGAGACCATGGAAGATATATTAGTAAAAGTCCGCGGCCGGCTGGCAAATTACCCGGATAGTATTGTAACTGCGAGCGCAACAGACCCTTTGGGCGGACAAAACATACCCCTTCAAATGGAAATTGCAGGCACGGACCTTTCGGTTTTGGACAGCGCAGCAGAAAGAGTGCTGAAACTTTGCCGGGAGATTAAGGGCATTGTCGATCCCGATTCATCAGCCCGATCAGGCAAGCCTGAGCTTCGCATTCTGCCACGCAGGGCGGTTCTCTCCGATTTGGATACATCAATCTTTGGTTTAGGGACTGTCATAAGAGGTAACCTGGAGGGTATCATTGCGGGTTCCTACAAAGAAGGCGCACGCACTTACGACATTAGAGTTAAATTTGCAGAAAAAGAAGGTAAAAACCAGGTAAAAGCATTTCTTTTTCCAGGAGGACCGGGACATCCGATTACTCTTGATAATTTTGCAAAGGTAGAAGAAACTGTTTCACCTGTTCTTATTAACCGAAAAGACAAGAGCCGCGTTTCACTTGTATATGCACATCTAAGCGGCAATACGCCACTTGCCACAGTAGTAAAAGACCTGAGCCGGGCTATTGACCAAAAAGGCAATTTGCCTCCAGGCTATACTTATCGCTTCTTCGGCAAAACCGAGGATATGGAAGAAGCCGGCGAAAAGTTTATGGAAGCCGGAATTATTGCTATCGTACTCACTTATCTGCTTCTTGCAGCCATTCTGGAATCTTTCAAACAACCAATTATTATTTTATTTACCATACCGATGGCGCTGATCGGTTTTATCTGGGCGCTCTACATAGCTGGCAAACCCATTGATATTTTTATTCTTTTAGGAGCTGTTATGCTTATTGGAATTGTGGTTAACAATGCCATTCTTATCATGGGAAAGATGAATCAATATATTGCCCAAGGTTTGCCCCGGCATGAAGCTATGGTTCAATCCGCAGTTGATGAACTTCGTCCCATCATCATGATCACTTCGGCTGCGATTTTGGGAATGCTGCCTCTGGCTGTCGGCCGGGGGTTGGGAAGTGAATTTCGCTATGGTATCGGCATTGCTTCAGTGGGCGGGATTTTTGTTTCAGGTCTGCTAACTCTTGTTGTGCTGCCTGTTTTGTATAATCTTTTTACCCGTAATATTCACCGGGAAACACAAGAGCAATAAGGATTTTTGACAGTCATAATCTTCTTTTATGATGGCTTCGTGACTCCCCTTGATGTTTTAAGGCTGTGGTAGTTTAAAATTGAATTAAAATTTAATAATATCAATCAGGAGATATTAATATGGCAGGACGATTAGAAAATAAGGTAGTACTTATAACCGGAACAGGCGGTGGTCAGGGAAAGGCTGCAGCAATCCTGTTTGCAAAGGAAGGTGCTAAGGTCGTTGGCTGTGATTTAAAAGTGGAAGACAATAAGGAAACGGTCCGCATAATTCGGGAAGCTGGTGGTGAGATGGTTTCACTGGAGCCTATTGACCTTACAAACGCTGAACACGCCAAACGGCTAGTAGCATTGACGGAAAAGACCTATGGCCGGCTTGATGTGCTCTATAACAATGCCAGTGCTGCCCGCTTCGCTCCGATGATGGAAATGTCTTTTGAAGATTGGGACTTTACTATCAAAAATGAGCTAAATTTGATCTTCGTAATAACAAAAGCAGCACTTCCTCTGATGGTCAAATCCAAAGGAAGCTCCGTCATCAATACCGCTTCTATTGCCGGGATGGTAGCAGCTCATGGAAATTCAGTATCCCATGCCGCAACAAAAGGAGGCGTAATTGCTTTTAGCAGACAGCTATCTATTGAGGTTGCGTCACATGGAATCCGTGTGAATACAATTTCTCCGGGGGTGATCCGGACACCGGGAACAGAGCATATATTTTCTGATCAAAACCTTGTTGATATGATGGTGAAACAAATACCCATGGGACGCTATGGCCTTCCGGAAGATATTGCAAAGGTGGCTTTGTTTCTGGCTTCAGATGATTCAGGGTTTATGACAGGGACAACTATTGTTGTTGATGGCGGTCAAACAGCTTAATAGAAAGACAATCTTTTATTATAAATCAAACCCCGGTCTGAACTATGAAAATAATGATATGTCCGATATTTTATTATTTACATTTCATCTGTCCAAGAACTAAAGTGATAGGTAGTTGATTAAAAAGAAATCTACCATAGATTATCATCCCGTTTCTACAGCAACCAAAGAAGTTTGTCCTGTAAGATAATGAGGCAGGCAAAGAGTAAGAAGATGATAAATAAAATTTGCGGCAATCTTATCGGAAAATACAAATATACGCTTAAGGTTGGAGTAGTATTTGTTTTTTTATCATCATATGCTGCACAGGCTTATTCAGCTGATTTGGATCTTTTCATAAAACAGTGCAGGCAAAGCTATAGCAAAGTATCAGATTTTTCCTGTATGTTTCACAAAAAAGAGCGGCTTAAAGATGAACTGGTTGAAGAAAAATATATTATTTTCAAGTTCAAAAAGCCTGCGTCATACTATTATAAGTATACAGAAGGAGTAGGAGAAGGCGCTGAAGCAATCTATGTTCATGGCAAATACGAAAACAAATTAAAAATACATCTTGGCAAATTTCTTGGATTTATTAATCTTTCATTAGATCCCGGAGGCTGGTTTTATATGAAGTACAACCGCCACACTGTTTTTGAATCAGATTTTAGTCATATAATTGATCTGATTGAAAATAATTACAACAAAGCCAAAACAAATAAGGAAGTATCTATTGAAATAAAGAAAGAATATATATTAGATGGTCGCCAAACATATTTAATTAAAGCAGTTTTCCCCAGGAAACAATGCTATTACGGTCATATCATATATATTTATTTAGATAAGCAACTGATGCTGCCGATAAAAATTGAAGTATATGGATGGGATAATGAGCTTTTGGAAATGTACTACTATTCAGACATTAAAATTAACAATTGCTTTTCAGATATGGAATTTGACATTAAAAACCCGGCATATGGCTTTTAGCTTAAATCTATGGCACGAACCTTATTTAATGAACACAGTAAAAAAATCAAATATGCTCTTTCATTTATAAGAAAAAGAATAATTCATGTGAATTTGCAGATTTTGTATCAATGCAATTTCAAATGCAATATTTGTGATTTCTGGAAGACACCGCATACCCAAAAGCCTCTGTTATCCCTTTCTCAGGTAAAAATAATTACGGAAAAATTAAAAGACATAGGCCCTCAGGTAATTTCCATCGGTGGTGGCGAACCCCTTTTGCATCCTGAAGTTATCGAAATTGCAAGAGTACTTTCAAAAGATAATTTCGGGGTAATGATAACAAACGGATGGTATGTTACAAAAGATATTGCACAAGATCTTTTTAAGGCAGGTCTTTATGAAATCAGTGTTTCTGTGGACTATGCCGATCCAAAAAAACATGACAAGATGCGCGGTAAAGAAGGAGCATTTGACAGGGCGGTAGAAGCACTTTACATATTAAACAAAAACAGAACACATCCCTATCAGCGCATACATATGATTACAACTGTAGGAGATGATAATATAGAAGATATTGAACCATTGATTCACCTTTGCAAGGATATCGGAGTGACTTATCTTATTTCTTACTATTCAAACAATAGGGGTAATTTTAAACCGGTAGAAAATGAGAAAACAATCAGTGATCATTTGGTATCGCTTCATAACAAATATCGGCACTTTGTGGCACTAAGAGATTACCTGACCGGTATTTCCAAGGGAAACGGGAACAATGACAAACCATTATGCTTTACCGGTAAGAATCTTATCAATATTGATTCACAAGGTAGCATATCGCTTTGTATAGACAGACTGGATGAATCTGCAGGAAATATTTTTACGGACAATATGTCAACCATCTTGCATAATCTTACCAAAATGCATAAAACGAACACATGCAACAATTGCTGGACAAGCTGCCGCGGGTCTATAGAAACAATTTTGTATGGAAAACAGCGGCTGGCCAATCTTTTTGATTATTATCAGATGACAAGAGAAGTTAAATTAGGACAGCGTTTTTAATTTTTGTTTAAGCATCAAATACAATTCATTAAATATTGAAAAAGGGTAAGTAAGTATAAGGGAAAAGCCAAGAGCGCATGCAGAATGGCATTGCCTGCCGCAATCGGGCTGAGAGCCAAACTTGTTCTTGGCATTTAATCTGATTTGGTGTAAATAGTTATTTTCCAAAAGGTTTTCGGCAAGATTTCCGATTTCAAGGCAGGGATAAAATACATCTCCAGTGGGAGATACAACCAGCATAGTAAAAGGATAACAGGTAAATTTGTTAAAATTTTTCATATATTCAAGATAAAGCAAAGAGCCGTAAACCGGACCGCCCTTTTGCTTTTCGGCTATAAGAAAGTCATAAAATTGTTTATAGTCGGGGTTATCGGTTAGTGACGCATGCGCTTTTACGCCAACAAGTTGCGGGCAGGCAGCAAAAGTACAGTTATTTTGTTTTGCAAAATGATAAACATCATATAGATCATTAATGTTTTCAGGAGTAACAACGCTGGAAATAAGCATTTCATATTTCCGGCCGGGTTGATTAGCCGCCAGATTTATATTTGAAATAATTTTTTTCAATGAGCCTTTTCCAATACCGTACCAGGCATCAGCTTTGGTATGGTCAAGCGCATCAAGGCTGATTACCAGTGAATGAATGTTTGCTGTTATAACTGACAAATAAATATCTAAATCATAACCATTTGTTGTAAGTACTATTTGTTTGAAACGAAGTTTTCCGATTCTTTGCATGATATATTCGAAATCCGGATGGTTAAGAGGTTCGCCACCGGTAATAACAAGGTAATCACAATGCGAGCGTATTTTTTCAATAAGAGAGATTACGGATTTTCCCGGAAGTACCTCTGCAGGCAGGGCATAGTAAGGACGCTTTGAACCATCGCTGCAATATGGACAGCGAAAATCGCATGCATATGTAAGATAATAGACGGATAAAAAAGGATGCCATTTATCGGTATAGTTAAACCATTTATGATAAAAATATTTTAATATATCATTCACTCTTTTATTTGCTCATTTGCATAAGGTAAATACGCCATGACCCGATTTGCAAAAACTGTTTTTATCCTGTTTATCTCAATCGCCTTAATTATTCCACCGGCATTATATTATATTTTTTCCAATGTTCCAACCATATCCGCACAAGAAGTTATAAAAAAGCTGCAATCAGATCCGGGAAGCATTACTGTTCTTGATGTAAGAGATAGTATTGATTTTGACAAAGCCCATATACAATCGGCTCAAAACATGCCATATGATGCTTTTTCACAAAAAGATCTCTCAAACGGGCAGATAACAAATCTGAAATCCAAAAGAGTTTATATAATTTGTGAGAACGGCCTTGCCAGTATTGATATTACTCGAAAATTAAGAAAACTTGATATAAAAGCATTTAATATAAAAGGTGGGATGCAGGCATGGATTGCCGCCGCTGGAAGTATTTGTCAAAAATCAGACTGCGATTTTATAGCTGCTTCGGGAAAACAAATCCCTATTCCGTTTAAGACCACACCAATTGTTTTACAATGGGTTGCCGTGTTTAACGGTATTGTTATCAAACCTTTGTATACGCTTTTATCATTTATAATTATTGTTATCCTTTGGAAGAAGACCGAACCCGAACTGCGCGCAATCAAATACTCCATGTTTTTCTTCTTTAATGGAGAAAACAGTTGTGCTGCTAATTATATTTTTTTTAATCATGATTCCTATTTGTTTGAATACCTGCATATTGTCGGTATGCTTCTTGGTTTTGGTTTTTTTCTATACGGTCTTTTTGAAGGTATAGATAAATATCTGCTCCATTATTCCGATCAAAAAAAATCCTGCTCACTGACCGGATTATGCCGCAAATGCATAAAATATGACGATGTTACCTGCGGTTTGCAAAGAGTATTAATATTTACAGGAATTGCCTTTTCCGGTATAGCTCTGATGCCTGTTTGCGCTAAATTAAAAATGGTTTCTTATAACACGATTATTGTGGATATTGCTTACAATTACAGCCATCCGGTCATTTATCAGTTGTTTGAAATGCAGTATTTACCTGTTGTGGCATCTATTTTAATGTTGGCTGCTACCTTTATATTATGGAAAAATAAAAATGCCGTGCATACTGCAAAACTTGTTTTTGCCGCAGCAATAGGCACAATGTCTTTTGCTATCTTTCGGTTTGTTTTGTTTCATTGTTATGATGATTCATTATTTTGGATGGATTTCTGGGAAGAAATAACCGAATTTTGTTTTATACTAAGTATATTGTTTGTGCTGTGGACTTTCAGACGATCATTTTTTCAAAGACCAGGTAAATAATACCGAAAATTGTCTTACAGGAGAAAAATGCGATTTATACTCATTGACCGGATTACAGACTGGAAACCCGGCAAGTATGCAAAAGCAACAAAAAATATAAGTTTAAGCGAAGATTTCTTTGATGACCATTTCCCTTTAAAACCTGTCATGCCGGGTGTTCTTATTTTAGAAGGGCTCGCTGAGGTAGCCGGGTTGCTTCTTGAAGAAACGGTTCGAAATAATGAAGGCCGAAATGTGAAAGCACTACTTTCTCTGATTGAAAAAGCCAAATTTCGCGATTTTGTTAAACCGGGCGATTGCCTTGTATATGAAGTCGATATTGAATCTATCAATGAAATAGGTGGAAAAATAAAAGGCCGGATCACAAGAAGTGGTAAACAAATCGGCGATGCCCGCCTGGTTTTTTCTTTTCGTGAAATTGAAAATTCATATCTTGATAAAAGGCGAAGTGAAATGCTTGCTTTTCTTCTGGGTGAAAATAATGCCTGAAGTTGCAATTACAGGAATTGGTATTGTTTCTCCTTTTGGAATAGGGAAAAATATTTTTTATTCATCTCTTCAAAAAAAGAAGCCTGTTCATCTCGAACCCTTATCTGAATTTCACGGCACACAATTAGAAAATTATGGTGTTGGCTCTGTTGCCGATTTTAAGGATGCATCAAAACAGTTTAATCGTAAACACATCAAATTTATGTCTACAGCCGCTCTTATTGGCTGTCTTGCCGGTAAAGAAGCTGCCGATGAGGCTTGTATCACAGAACGGTTTGCGCCACATCGCATAGGAATTTTCTCAGCAACCGGACTTACTGCTGCAAATATAAGCGAAAGCAGGGAAATGCTTGAAGAATGTATGGATGAAGATGGCAATTTCTCAGAAATTTTGTTCGGAGAAAAGGGATTGCCGTCTCTTAATCCGTTAAACTCATTTAAAATACTTCCGAATATTCCACCCTGCATCCTGTCTTTAATACTAGGCGTAAAAGGTCCCAACATGATATTTAATCCATGGGAGGATCAGGCTGCCTGCGCGATACTTGAAGGTTACAAAGCAGTCAAAGAAGGTGAAGCCGATTGCGTGCTGGTCGGCGCCGCAGATACTCCCTCTTCCCCGCCAACCGTTGCTTATTTAAAACAACAAAATATTTTGGGAGAAAACAGCTATCCTTCATCTGCCGGAGCATATCTTGTACTTGAATCTGACGAAACCGCTATAAAACACCACAGAAAAATCTATGGCATTGTAAAAAATATTGAAGTAATCTGTTCTGCCCAAAAAGTATATGATCCACTTTCAGCGGTTATTGGCAGAACATTTGCTGCAGCGCCTGCTCTTTTTCTTGCAGGGGCCGCGATGGGTATTACTAATAATCGGCAGATGATCGGTACGCACGGGACCCGATTTGAATTTTCGCTTGAGATAAATAAATGAAAAGAAGGGTTGTTATTACAGGTATCGGATGCGTTTCGCCTTTTGGCGTTGGAATTGATATTTTCTGGTCTTCTATTTCCAAGGATGTATCCGGCATATCAAAAATATCACGTTTTGACAGTAGTAAATTTGAAGTACACCTTGCAGGCGAAATTAAACATCAAATACCAGGCTTCAGTGAATATGATAAAATATTTAAAGAAGATGTTAAAATATCTTTTGCATTAAATGCCGCCGATCAGGCTATGAAAGATGCCGGAATAATAAATCTTAACCCCAAAGCACTTTTACATATAGGGACATCACTTGAAACAATCGACCTTCAAAAGATTATTCAAAACAAAAGTACGCAGCTTAAAGATATTTTACAAAGAAGTTTAAAAGATGGTGCACGGCCACTTCAGATGCCATTAGATATTGCATGTGAACTGATTGAAGCAGTATATGGTGTTCCCGGATTAAAAATTACAAATGTAAGTGCTTGTGCAGCATCCACTCAGGCAATCGGGCATGCGTTTCGGCGTATCAGGGACGGTTCTTATGATATGGCTCTATGCGGTGGATTTGACTCCATGATCAATCCATTAGGTATCGGAGGCTTTCAATTACTGGGGGCATTGAATACAAATAGTGACCTTGGAGCGCGTGCGTGCAGACCTTTTGATGCCGCCAGAAGCGGAACCGTTATAGGAGAAGGCGCCGCCATGTTTGTGATAGAACCTTTAGATCAGGCATTAAAAATGAATAAATTCATTTATGCGGAAATTAAAGGGTATGGCACATCTTTAGATGCTTATAATTTAAGCGCTCCTGATCCGGAAGGAACCGGCGGAGAACAAGCTGTTCGAAATGCTTTAAATGATGCAAATATTAAAGCAAATGAAATTGATGCTGTCAGCGCGCATGGTACAGGGACTTATCAAAACGATAAGGTGGAAGCCACTATGTTACGCAGAATTTTTGGAGATAAATGGAAAAGCATTCCTGTTATATCTACCAAATCTCTTGTCGGACATCTTATCGGTGCCGCCGGGGCAATTGAAACAGCCGCATGTATTCAGGGTTTTGTTCAACATATACTACATCCCAATGGATCATTACAAAAAACCGGAGATGGATGTGAACTGGATCATATTGTGAACAGCCCGAGAGAATTTAACGGCACTAATATTTTAAAAAATTCTTTCGGATTCGGCGGACAAAATGCCGCAATAATTTTAGGTAATGCAAAACATGGCAATTAATAAGACCCAAAATAATCAAAAAGTTGCACTTGTTGTGGGGGTAAGCAGCGATATCGGACAGGCCATAGCAGAAAAACTGTCACATATGAATATAAAACTTCATCTTACAGCACATAAAAATAAGTCGCGTGCCGAAGAGTTTGCAAAAACACTTTCATCATGCAGCTTGCATTCTCTGGATATAAAAAATTCAGACCAGACGGATCAGTTGTGTGAATTGATTTTTGAAAAAGAAAAGCGCCTGGATATAATGATAAACTGCGCTTCTGTTAATATAGAACAGCCTGCGCTTGGAATGAATGATGATGAATGGAAAAATGTAGTTGATGTTAATTTGACCGGGGCTTTTTATTTATGCCGCAGTGTTGCAAAATATATGATAACAAACCGCTATGGAAGAATTGTAAACATTTCTTCCATAGCTGCAACAAGAGGAGGTCGGGGTCAGATTAATTATGCCGCTTCAAAATCAGGACTTGAATCAATGACACGTGTAATGGCTCTCGAACTTGGCCGTAAGGGAGTTCTTGTTAATTGTATTGCTCCAGGCTGTATTGAAACTAAAATGACACAGCGGGTTCGCAATGAATACGGAGAAGAAATTCTTAAAAAAATTGCCCTTCGCCGTTTTGGATTACCGGTTGAGGTTGCCGAACTGGTGTGTTTTTTGTGCTCCGATGCCTGTTCTTATATTACAGGCCAGGTTATTCGGATTGACGGAGGATATAGCTTATAATGGATTTGTTAAAGGCCATAAAAGACCGAAGAAGTGTACACCGCTTTTTAGAAAAAATACCGGCAAAAGAATTGTTGTTTGAACTTATTGAATATGCCGTTATGGCGCCAAATGCCATGAACCGTCAGGATTGGCGATTTACCATCATCCGCTCTCATAAAGTAAAACAACAAATTTCTTCTGTGGTGGAAAAGAAATGGTCACAGTCTGGTGATGGAGAATCCGGAATTGATGATCCTATAAAAACATATGCAGGTAATTTTATTTCTTTTGTAAGCGCACCTGTTTTAATCATGGTAGATATTAAAAAACCACCGCGGTTTTTAATTAAACGATATGATGAAAACGCAGCTAAAATTACAGGAAGCTACGCATCCGCTTGTATGGCTGTGCAAAATCTTCTTTTGGCATCACACGATAAAGGATTGGGCACATGTGTATATTCCGGATTTCTTGCGGCTGAAAATGAAGTCAAACAGATTTTAAACATTTCGGATAAAAGAGAACTGGTGTGTCTTATCGCGCTAGGATACCCGGATGAAAACCCGCTGCCACCCGGCCGAAATGATATTCAACATATATTAACAATTATAGATTAGGTAGATGATGACAAGAGAAGATATATTAAATGGTATAAAAGATTGTCTGGTCGAAGTAGTAGATATCAATCGCGCTGACATACATGAATCATCCAAATTGATTGATGATCTTGGTGCGGATTCGCTGGATTTACTGGATCTGATTTTTCAGCTTGAACAATACTTTAAGATCAAGCTTTCTGCCCGTAAATTCGAAAAACAGATTCAAAAAGAACTTGGAGATATCCCGCTTGAAGTAGAAGGCGTATATACTAAAGAAGCTATTACCTTAATTCGAAAATACATGACGGAAATCCCGGAAGAAGAACTCCAAAATGGCCTTACCATTCAGGATTTTCCGAAAAGATTCAGAGTTTCAACCATGATAAATCTGGTTGAAAGTACATTGGAGAAAACAAATGAATAGAACTGTTTTGATCACTGGTGGAAGCGGTGAATTGGGCCAGGTGCTGGTAGCACGTTATACTGAGGCAAATGATCGGGTTTTTTTTACATTTCATCAAAATAGCAAAAACGCCGGAAAAATTGCCGAAAAGACTGGGGCTACTCCTATTCAGGCGGATTTAACCAAGCCGGACCAGGTAGCACAGATGATAGAGCAAATTGAAAAACAAGTCCCTGCTATAGATATTCTGATAAACAATGCCGGTGCAACTCAGGTTATGCCTTTTGCTCTGATTGAAGAAGAAGACTGGGATTATATTATTAATGCTAATCTGAAATCCATGTTTCTGACAACCAAGGCAGTCGCAAGAGGCATGATAGCCGCCAAAAAAGGCGTAATTATTAATATCGGATCTATTGCCGGAAAACGACTCCTTGAAGTTCCGGTACATTATGCTACAACAAAAGCAGCAGTATTCGGTTTTACAGTTTCACTGGCAAAAGAACTTGCCCGGTATAAAATTCGCGTGAATATGGTAACGCCTGGTATGCTGGAATCCGGTGTCAGTAGTATGGTCCCGGAAAAAAGAAAAGAGGAATATTTAAAACATTGTACTGCAGGAAGGCCTGGTAAAATGAGCGAAGTCGCTTCTGTTATCTATTTTTTATCAAGCGAAGATGCAAGCTATATAAATGCTCAGGAAATTATTGTAGATGGCGGATTATAGTAAAAGGAAAGTAAATGAAATTCCGTTTGGTTGACAGTATTATCCGATATTGCGAAAATACATCCATAAGCACCCGAAAGGCCATTTCATTTGAGGAGTTTTCTCTTTTAAAGCGCTGGGGCAGAAAAGGAGAATTTCCTGAATTGCTGATTTTACAACTTGCAGTGGAATCTGCTGCTTTTCTTATGGCGGTATCAAGTCAATTTGAATATATTGGCCTGCTTAAAACAATTGACTATGTAAAATATAAAGCACAAACAGCTCCCGGCGATATACTCGAATGCCAAATAACTACAATGCCCGAAACCAATGGCAGTAACAGTTTCAAATATCTTATTAAAACCGGTAAACAAATTATTTCCGAAGGTGCTTTTACATTAGAACCTGTTAAATTAGAGATGTTTTATGACCCAAAAATTTACATGATGATGTTAGAGGAGATTTGTGTCCAGACTTTTTGATCGCAACTATACATATTTTTCAACTGTTCGCGGCATGTGCCGTCAATGCAAAAAAATTATTCCGGCTCGTATTGTGTTTAAAGACAATAAAGTCTGGCAACAACGGCTTTGTCATACATGCGGCACAGATGATTCTGCGTTGATTGCAGGTGATGTAAACTGGTACCTTGAAAGAATAAGCGAACCAAGGCATGATCATTCACCGTTAATATCTTCCGGCAATGAAAAAAGCAGCAGAAAGGGATGCCCTCATGACTGCGGCCCATGCAGCTGGCATGCAACACCTTGTCAACTGCCGGTTATATCAGTAACCAATGCCTGTAATCTTCGCTGCCCGATATGTTTTACTTATAACCGCTCGGATAAAATTTATAATATTTCCCTTGAAGAAATGAGGCATCGTGTAGACAATGTGATTGAACAAAGCGGCGAATGCGATCTGTTTAATATTACCGGCGGAGAACCCACGCTTCATCCTGATATTTTCGATATAATAAGGATATGCAAACGGCCGGAAATTGGTCGTGTCACTCTTAACAGCAATGGTATTACTTTAGCAAAAGATCAATCTTTCTGTGACCGGCTGGCTGAGCTTGGTGTATATGTTATATTGTCATTTAATACTTTTTCTTCCGAATCAAGCATCCGGATTCATGGAACAGACCTTGTTGAAACCAAACTTAAAGCGATTGATAATTTAAAAAAAGCCGGTGTAAGGATGACGTTATTAAATGTCCTTATTCAGGATGAAAACGAAGACCAACTGCCCAAACTTATTGATCTCATAAGAAACAATGATCACATATTAAGCCTTACAATTCAAACCATGACCTATACCGGACAAGGTGGCGGGAACTTTCAGCGCTCAAGGCATATTCCTGTTGATGTCGCAACTCAGCTTTTATGTAACGGGATTGAAGGTGAAATAAAACCCGGTGATTTCATTTCCAGACCTTCCGCCCATCCGTTATGCTATTCTCTGTGTTATCTGTTCAAACTGGATACTTTGTTTTTACCGTTTTCAAATGTATTAAGTACTGCCGAACAACATGACATGCTAAAAGATTCTTATTTGCTGCGGGTTAAAGATGATCAGGACTTTTTTACAGATATAGTAAATCGTCTGTATGCCCAAAACCGGACGGATATACTGCCCGTATTTAAGCAATTCGTAAAAGAAATATTTCCGGCAGGCAAACCGTTGAGCCTTTCCGAACGCAGGGAAAAGACGGAATCAGCCGTACGTATAATTTGTATACATTCGCATATGGATGAAGACACATTTGACTGTTCCAGAACTGTTCTATGTCCGGATCAGGTTCCATGTGAAGACGGAAAACTTATTCCAGCCTGTACTTATAATCTTTTTTACCGCCAACAGGATGAAAACTTTTATGTCAGCACATAAACTACTTGGTATTACTCAATCCACCTGTCCGGTCTGCAGGGAATTGGTGCCTACAAAACTTCTTAATATAAACAATGACCTTTATTTTGAAAAGCTCTGTCCGGTTCATGGTATTAACAAGGTATTTGTAAGAGCGGATGTTAATGACTATATAAAAACGCTTCATTATGTCAAACCAGCTTCTCAACCTGTAAAAAGTTATGGAAACGCTGAAATGCCATGCCCAAAAGGGTGTGGTTTTTGTGAACGTCATGAACAACATCTCTGCCTGCCGATTATTGAAATCACACAAAACTGCAATCTGAATTGTCCTATATGTCTGGTGGATGCGGGCAGTAATGAGCAACTGTCTGTTGAAGAATTTTCTAACATAATAGATCATCTTATTAAAGCGGAAAAACAGATTGATGTCTTGAATTTATCCGGAGGTGAACCGCTCATTCATCCTGACCTTTTGGCCATTATTGATAATGCTTTAAACCGCCCGGAAATAGTTCGTGTAAGTATTTCAACAAACGGATTGCATCTTCTTAAAAAGCCGGAGCTTCTTTCACAACTAAAGGCGCGCGATGTGGTTATTTCTCTTCAATTTGACGGATTTGATGATGATATTTACCAAAAGCTTAGAGGCCTGCCACTAGTCAAAGAAAAACAAATGATTCTTGATCGCCTCATATCTGCTGATATTTCAACAAGCCTCACCATGACCGCTATGCGGGATTTAAATGAACACGCATTGCACGATATGATAAACTTGTTGTTTTCAACCGATAATATTATCAGCCTGATGATCCAGCCCATGGTATATGAAGGACGCGCAAGAGATCTTGCGGTTCCCGAAAAGCGGCTTACACTGCCTGAGATAATTCAGTTATTAGGAAATACCGGCCAGGTGCAAGTTGATGATTTTACCCCCCTGCCCTGTTCCCACCCGGCCTGTTTTTCACTTGCCTTTTATCTTATGCTTGACGAAGGTGGGTATGTATCGATTAACCACCTGATGGATGTCCCTGCCTGGCTGGATATTATTGCCAACCAGGGCATTTTCGGTCTTGATGAAGATTCTCATGAACAGATCAAAAAAAGTATTTATGAACTCTGGTCAGGACCTGCGGCAAGTAATCCCGAATCCAAAAAAGCATTAAATGCGATCCGGGAATTGTTGCGTCACATCAGCAGTATTCCGGAATCAGGTTTTAATCCGCAAAAAGTATTTAAAGTCAGTGAAAGAAAAATAAAATCCATTTTCATACATTCATTTCAGGATGTGGACACATTCGATCTTTCAAGGGCAAGACGTTGTTGTAATGGCTACCCCCAGAAAGACGGAACCGTTATTCCGGTATGTGTACATAATGTGCTTGGCAGAAATCGCTGATGGTTGTAAGTAATTTTAAACATAAAACCAGTCCGTGGCTATATCCTTTATTGGGATGGTCGCTGGTTGGTCATTTTATTTACAGTATCGTTTATTGTATTATAAAACAATCTCCTGAAGAATTATTCTGGATTTCTCATATTGCATCACTTTTAGGAGGCATTGGCATTCTGAAAAACAGCCGGATGCTGATTTCAGTCTCTCTTATCAGCCTTTTTATTCATCATTTGTTTTGGGTTTTTGAAACCTTGATCTGGCTGATTGCAGGCAAATTTCCATTCGGCACAACCTACTATCTTCTAAATGCCGATATCTGGTTATGGCTTCAGGTTGCCAATCATTTCTATGCGGTTCCCGTTTTGCTTTTTGTGGCCTACAAAAAAGGTGGAATTTCAAAGAATTCATGGATAGGATCGGGGGTACTTTTTGGTATCCTTATATTAATCAGTTACTACTTTCTCCCTCCTGCCGCTAATGTGAATTGCGCCCATGCATTATGGCCCGGGCTTGAAAAAACTGTATTTGCCGGTCTGGCAAACCTGCCTTCATGGCAGTATCTGATTTGTATTCTTGCTATAAATATTGTAGCGATTAATCTTCCGGTGTATGGGGGAATGCGTTTTATCTTTAGAATTTCAAATAAGTATTAATGGCAGGATCAAGTTTTTGAAATAAGAAATTATAGCATTTCTCAAAATAATACCCCTATTGAAAAAGCGATCATGGAGGTATGAGAAATGCTATAATGTTTTCAAAAACCTTTAAGAAAATAAGAAGCCTGCTATTAAACTATTCCGTTTTGTGGATATGAATGTCTTGCTGCTGGAATGGAATAGTAATTCCTTCGGTATCAAAACGTTTCTTGATTTTCTCCTGTGTAGCAAAAAAGGTATTCCAGTAATCTGCTGTATTCACCCAAGCTCTGACTCCAAAATTAATACTGCTGTCGGCAAGTGCCAACACAACAATAGCCGGTGCTGGGTCTTTAAGAAATCTATTGTCTTCTTCGATAATTTGTTGCAGCACCTTTCTAACTTTATCCAAATCATCACTATAGCTAACCCCTACTACTATATCGACACGACGCTGTGCCTTTGCAGTGTGGTTGATGATATTATCGCCTATCGCCTTTGAGTTTGGCACTATGATCTTTTTATTATCCGGAGACTTAAGCTCGGTTGAAAAAACTCCGATAATTTCTACGGTACCAGAAGTTCCTCCCGCCTCGATATAATCTCCTACTTTGAAGGGCTTTAAAATGATCATAAGTACGCCAGCTGCAAAATTGGACAATGAACCTTGAAGAGACAGCGCAATGGCTAAACCGGCTGCACCAAGTATGGCGATAAAAGAAGTTGTCTGGATGCCAAGCTTGCCAAGAGCTGCCACCACAACAAAGGTCAGCAAGGAAACATAAGCCAGACTGGAAACAAATGAAACAACAGTTTCTTCCACTTTATGTTTACGAAGAAGTTTTTTCAGCATAGACCTTACTGAACCGGCAATGATACGACCCAAGGCCAGAATAACAATCGCTAAAATTACTTTCAGGCCATACAGAACTGCCCATTCCTGTAATTTGCCGACAATCTGTTCCATATTTTACCTCCTTGTGTTATTTATATATTATATGCTGCAATATCTTATCTTATTATTTTTTCATATTCGTTTTGGGTATCAATATCAATTCCGGCTTCAGTGTTTTCGATTTCAACCAGATTAAGTTTTTTTTTGTGCTCTTCAATTATAATTCTTCCACCGGTATCTCCAGACAAAGCAAGAAGTTCTTGTTTATATCTTGCCGGAAAAATAACCGGACTTCCCTTTTTGCCGTTATAAACCGGAACTACAATATTACTCGGGGTTTTTTTAAAATTATCTATCAGGATATTAATTATTGTTTCCCTTAAGAATGGCTGGTCACCTACTAAAAACATATAAGCATCCGTTTCTTTATGCGATGCACTGACCCCAAGTTTTACTGCTGCGCTTTGCCCTTGGTCAGCATGATCATTATATACAATTTTATCCAGATATTTAATTCCAATATCTTTTATGCCCGTATTTCTATAGATAAGTATTACTTCATCAAGATGAGATGCTTTCGCGGCTCTTATTATATATTCTACCATAGGAATACCTGATAAAGGCAACAGCAGTTTTTCTTTTTTCATCCGCTTTGAAAACCCTGATGCCAGAATAATGCCTGAAACCATTTCCACTCTCCAGCTTATGTATACAATCTGTTATCAGCCATTGCCGCAATGATGCATTTAGGAAGAAACTTCTTTTCTTTCAACCTGGCTGAAATGCTTTTTGCATATTTTCTTCTTTGAGCATCATCTGCTTTATTTAACAAAATATACCTTTCGCTTCCATTAGGCACTCCTTTGAAAAGTCCGGCAGAAGATAATATCAGGTTAACCACTGCTTCTTCGTCAAGTCTTTCTCCCGGAGATCGTTTTGCTACATCACAAAAAAGCTCATTTCGATGCACATGTTCTTCATCAATTGGATTGCCTATTGCATCAAGACCTATAACGCCTATGGTTTTTGTAGCATTGTTAGGCACTACAGGTTCATAATCGGCAGGGGCTTTAATAGGTTTTCTTTTGGAGCCATCACATTCTACCAGTATGTAATCAAACTTTAATTTTTTGAAAAGATTTTCTATAAATTCTTTGTTTGGTCCTGAGAGTTTTCTCCCATTGGCAATATCTACAACGTCAGAGCCAAAAACGGTGACTGTACTTTTATCAATACCATTAAAAATACCGATTTCTTCTGAATTATTTATTATTATGTTATCGTATTTTTCTTTTACCGGGTCGGGATAGAAAATATGTGTGGAAGTGGTGACAAGCACCTTTTTATTTAAGGATTTGAGTGCTTGTGCTATGGCAAACATGGTGGTAGTTTTCCCGCCTCCTCCCACAAAGCAGATAAGTTCTCTTTCATTTAGATCTATATCAAGCGCTTTAAGAATATCCATCAGCTACATTATTATAAAAACGGTTCAACAAAAATCAGCATTTTACCGCCGCAAACATCTCCGCCTTTTGTTCCAAGATCATCGGTGAGATCTGCTTCTATAAGCGCCGGTTTCTTTTCGGTAAGAAGGCAGCGAAGAGATGCACTGCGAACCTGATTCTCACCACATCCGCCACCGATTGACCCATAAGTTTTGCCATCCACGCAGATGAGCATTTTTGCACCAACCTCGCGCGGCGTTGACCCAGCTGCCTTAACAATAGTTGCAAGGCATACCGGTATATTTTGTTTTTGAAATTGTGCCAATTGTTCAAATATTTCCTTATCGGTCATTTCATACCTCTTACGGCATCACTTAAAGCCTTAGCCTGGCCTACGCCCTTGCGGCGCACACAAACAAGCTCAGCTGTTATTGAAAGAGCAATTTCTTCCGGTGATTCGGCTCCGATTGGAATTCCTATCGGAGTGCAGACATCTGCAAGCCGCTCTTTTGGTATTCCATTTTTCACCAGCATTTCCAGAACAAAACCGACTCTTCTGCGGCTTCCGATGAGGCCGATATAAGCTGTTTGTTGCAGTACAATTTCTGCAAGGCATTCTGCATCATGTTCATGACCTCTTGTAATGATAACAACAAAAGAAGAGCTGTTTATTGAAATACTACGAAGGGATGTAATAAAATCATCGGCTATAACCTCACATCCGGGAAAACGAGCCTGGTTGGCAAAATCAGGGCGGTCATCAATCACTGTAACTGCAAAACCTACTTCTTGTGCAAACCGTGCAAGAGGAATTGCTATATGACCTGCACCACAGATAATAAGTTTTGCACTGGTTGATATAAAATCAAAAAAGACGACCAGTCCGTCTTTAATCTCCAATAACTTCTTTTCTTGTTGCGTATATGCTTTTAAGGCAATATCAAGGATTAATCCGTCGGCTTCTTTGTCCCCGATTCCCCCTTCCATTGTGCCGTCTTTATAGATAATAGTCTTTACACCCGGAGCAATGTGACCATCAGAAGAAGAAATCACGGTTGCAAGACAAAATACTTCCGCTTTGGCAATAAGATCGTTTATTTGTAAAATTATATTCATGGATTCCGCCACTTTTAGAGGTTACAGCTTTTTGCTTAATATGTCATCTGCACTGTTTCTCACAGCAACAATTTGGGCTGCAATGGAAATGGCAATTTCTGCCGGAGTATTTGCGCCTATACTTAAGCCCACAGGTGAATGTATGCTTTTTATAATATCCTCATTTACTCCTTTTTCGCGCAATTGCTGAAAAGCTTGAGCCACCTTTGTACGGCTTCCTATCATTCCGATATACTTGTATGGCTTTTCTATTAGCTTTTCTAAAACCTCATAATCATGAGCATGCCTGTGCGTCAGTATAACCATATAAGTATTTTCCGAAAAAGCCAGTTTTTCAATTGCCTTTACATAATCATCTGCAATAACATTATCCGTCCAGGGCAGTTTTTCCTTATTTGCAAAATCGGGCCTGTTATCGATAACTGTTACGTCAAAATCAAGCATTTTCACAATCTGACTTAAAACATTGCCTATGTGCCCTGCACCAAAAACATAAAATTTAGGCTGCTGTACTATAGATTCAACAAAAACGCTCATTCCCCCGCCGCAGATCATGCCGATATCTTTCAATTCATAGCGAACAAACCTGGAAGCTTTTGAACCCATAAGAGACATAGCTTCATCAATAATTTTCTTTTCTATAGCTCCGCCACCGATTGTTCCGACTATTGATCCATCGGATTTGATAAGCATTCGGGCACCCTCTTCGCGTGGTGCCGAACCAAGCGATTCTATAACAGTAGCCAGCACAACCGGCATATTAGACTTTTTTGCGGCTACGATTTCCTCAAAAATATCCATAACAATCTCCAAAAATATAAAAATTAATGATTCTTTTCATATTCCTCAAGAGCCGCCTGTAGAATTTTAATACTGGAAAGAGGACAACCCTGTTCTTTTCCAAGCAATCCTTCAAATGGAGCCAGAATATCTTCTTCCGTCAGTTTCTTAGCTTCCTCAATGGTTTTGTCTATCACAAGAGTAGTCATCATGCTCAATTCCGCAACTGTACTTTTGCACCCATTTGATTGAAAACGCATGGCAAAGATTTTTCCTTCTTCAACAATTATCCAGAGTTCCACCGTGTCACCACATGCCGGATCTTTTGCCGAAACAAAAACATCTGCAAGCCCTTCACACATATCACCGAAATTGCGCGGGTTTTCAGCATGATCTTTTATAAGCTCAGCAGCATTGGCAAACACTTTTTCTTCAGGGTTTTCATTAAATTCCCTGTGCATCACACAACCTTTTCCGCAATCATCATCCATTTGAAAGAAATTCCCTAAAATAAATTTTCATCGTATTATATTTTTTTTATAAGTTCTATAAAAGCTTCCAGAGTTTTTAAATTATGGCATGGAAGAAAATAATCAACATAGGGTATAGCAGCAGACATACCCATGCAAAGTGGTTCATAATTATCATATTTTAAGTTGGGGTTTAACCAGATAATTTTTTTAAAGCCTTTTTTCAAAATCGACATCTGTTTTTTCAAGAGATCAATATCGCCCTTATCCCATCCGTCGCTCAATATCACCAGAATTCTGCTTTTCTTACGAAGCTTTCCGCCATATCTATCATTGAACTCCTCAAAACTTCCGCCCAGATTAGTTCCGCCTGACCAGAACAGAACATTATTCGAAAGCATGGAAAGAGCAACCTTTACAGACCGGTAATTTATAAGATCGGTTATCCTTTTTAGTTGTGCGCCGAAAACAAAGGTTTCTGTATTCCTAAGGTGCTTTTGCAATTCATAGATAAATTTAATCAAAAAGGTACTGTAAACATCCATCGAACCGCTTACATCAGCGAAAAGCACCAGTTTTGAGCGTTTAGGCTTTTTTTCTTTTTTAAAAATATTAATTATTTCCCCGCCTTTTTGTCTTGACTGGCGTATAGATTTCTGAAGATCTATGATTTTACCTTTATTGCTGGATTTGTATCTTCGCCCCTTTTTTTCCTTTATATTAATCCGTAGAGATTTAAATAATTCGTCGTAAAGATAAAGCTCTTCAGGCTTAACATCTTCAAAGTCCTTCTCCTTAAACGGTGTTGATAAAGAATAACCGGGCAGCGCTTCTTCTTCAGACGGTAGATTATTATCTTCTTCCGTTGTTTCTTTTGTTATTATTCCTGCAACTTCTTCTTCTCCGTTCTCATCATCGGCATTTTTTGCAGTATTTTTATTTTCAGGAGATTCACCGTGAATATCATTTTCAGGATCATTGCAACCCATATCGGGAAAATCATCTTCTGTTTTCCAGAAACTATCAAAAAGCTGATTAAAAATGGGAAGATATTTATGGCTGGCTACCATTGTTGATTTGAGAGCCATATAAAATTCAAAGCGGCTTTCGATATTGACATATTTAAGGGCAGCCATTGAATCCAGTTGTTTTGTCATATGAACCGGAACCCGATTTTGACGTAAAAGATTGGCAAACGAAAGAATACTTTTTATCAGGTTCTGGGAGCGTTGTTTATAGTCCTTCTCGCTAAACTCCCTTTTGACCTTTTTGACAGATGCTATAGGAGGTTGAGCCAATTTTCATCCCTCAAGACGGGCGTCAGACCCGATCAACACCTCGCTTTTCATATCCTTAAAACGTCTGACGTCTTCTTTGAATTTAAATAAACATCCGCAGGTAAGATCCATAAGCTCTTCATCAATATCGTCTTTTTCGAGAATGGTAAGTGCCTGAGACCAGTCCAGCGTTTCAGCAACACCCGGGCGCTTATGGAAATCCTGATCCCTCAATTTAGCCATAATAGCGGATATTTTTCTGGCAAGATGATCGTTTATCGCAGGATTTTTTGCTTTGATAATTTCAATTTCCCTGTCAGGCGTCGGATAGTCAATATAATGATACAGGCATCTACGTTTTAAGGCATCATGAAGTTCACGTACCTGGTTTGATGTTATTATAACCACTGGTTTACTTACCGATTTTATAGTTCCCATTTCGGGTATTGTGATTTGAAAATCAGAAAGGATCTCAAGTAAAAATGCTTCAAATTCTTCATCGGCACGGTCAATTTCATCGATTAAAAGAACCACTTTTTCTTCACTTCTGATCGCCATAAGCAATGGGCGTGGTATCAGAAATTCTTCTGTAAAAATATCGTCAAGCTGATATGAAACCCCGCATACATCCGTGGTCTTTATTTTCAAAAGCTGTTTTGCATAATTCCACTCACTAATGGCGCTTGTGGCATCAAGACCTTCGTAACACTGCAATCTGATAAGTTTCCGACCAAGAATATTGGAAAGAACTTTAGCGACTTCTGTTTTGCCGACACCAGGTTCACCTTCAAGCAACAAAGGTTTTTCCATAGCAAGAGAAAGATAAATAACAAAAGCGAGCTGATCATCACAAATATAAGAATCTTCTTTCATTGCCTTTTGAATTTGTTCAGTTGTCAGAGTTGTCAGCGGTTTTTCCATTATAACCTCTATTGTGGCATATCATCTTTAAAATACAAGTATAATATCTTTCTTGATATGTAACTAATCGTACACACCTTAAAATGTCAACTATTTTTCATTATCACTTATTTTACAATAAAAATTAGGTTACTACCCGATATAGGGTTGATTACAGAGCAAATAATATTGGTTTTAAAACCCGTGCTATAGTGTTTTTAACAAAAAACACATTCAGGGAGAAAACCGAATAACAAAAGAAAACATTGATATCGAAGCATATTGAAAATGACAAAACACGACAAACTTAGGCCTGAAGTAATTTGGAGAATAAAATTAGAAACAGTGAGGTATAATTTGATACAAAAAAGGGCCGATTTTCTTATTAAGAAACCGGCCCTGCAAAACTTATTTAATATTTACAAAACAACTTCTTGAAAAATTGCAATAAAAACAGATTTACTTTCTTTTACTTCTTTGGATGGCATTTGGTACAGGTAGTAGGTGCTGCTTTTGTCTTGTTTTTCTTGTTGAATTCTTTATGGCAATCTTTACAGTTTTGGTGAAATGCTTCTGCGTTATATTCAAGCGCTTCTTTTTTTGAAAGCTTAGGAGCGTCTTTTCCTTTTGGTTTTTCTCCCGGTTTCTTGTGACATTCTATACAGCTTTGCACCTTATCTGTTGCCTTAAGATCGGCTAACGGCTTACCTTTTTCGTCATGGTGGCAATCACCACAAGTGGCTTTATATTCTTCAGCATGTTTCTTATGTGAAAAATGAACAGGTGCCTTTTTCATCTCACAACCCTTTGTTTCAAGGGTTAATATATCCGGAATTGTTGCACCGGCAAATATAGATCCTGAAAGAAACAGGGCTGCGATTCCCACAATAGATATCAGTAACACTAATGGCTTTATTTTCATATTCTGCTAACCTTCCTTTCAACTTTATTTGACTAAGACAAATTATCAAACCTTTCTTTTTTACACGGATATATTTTTACCAATTCAATAAAAACCTGTCAACTATAAAGAAATAAACTTATATATTCAGATGGATATTTATGGTATAAAGATATTTTTATAAACTATACAGATAATATTAATCTTACTCTTAAACCGGATAGATAGAATGAATTATGAACCGGAAGTAATATCAAGGATAAAACAGGGAAGATCAAAATTTATTGCTATGGCATCCGCCTATTTCTTAGGCGCTTTCAATGATAATTTTTTTAAGCAGGCAGCTATGTTGATGGCTGTTGTTGCCGGAAACAGTGCATTGCAGGGAAAAGCGACAATTCTTTTTTCTCTTCCTTTTATATTGTTCTCGGCATATTCGGGATGGATGGCTGACCGTTTTTCTAAACGCAAAGTAATTATAGGCGCAAAACTTCTTGAACTGATAGCAATGATAATCGGAGCATACGGTATTATAAGCGTAAACTGGAACTGCATACTTGCAATGATATTTATTATGGGGCTTCAATCTGCCATTTTCGGGCCTGCATTAAACGGCTCCATCCCTGAGCTTTATCCGGAAATATATGTCGGCCATGCCAATGCAGTTGTAAAATTTGTAAGCACAGCAGCCATTTTGGCAGGAATATCTTTAGCCGGTATAGTGCTTGATAAAAAGGGGGATTTTGGGGGTGCCGATTTAGGCCAGGTGCTGGTTGCTGCTGTAATATTGCTGGTAGCCTTATTGGGAGTTTTGGTAAGCTTTGGAGTAAATAAGCGGGAACCTGTGGGAACTTCGGTATCTTTTCCTTTTACAGGGCCTCTCGACTCAATATTGGAATTTTTTGCAATACGTAAAGATCCGGCACTATTCTTAGCTATTATCGGCGATGCTTTTTTTTATTTTTTAAGTCTTCTGGCAGTACTGCATATCAATACATTCGGCCTTATTCAGCTTGGTCTTACACGGACCATGACAAGTCTTCTTACCGTTTCTCTGATGATAGGTATTTGCGCCGGATCTTTCTTGGCTGCAAGAATAGTTGCCAAAAAACCATGGTCAAGTGTATTGTTTCCATCTTCTCTTGGTTTGGGCATAGGATTAATATTAACATTTACTACGCCCATGATGCCGGAAAGTGTCAGACAGATATTTCTTTTTCTTTTCCTTTTTATAACCGGTGCCTGTGGAGGAGTTTTTCTTATTCCGGTAACAAGTTTTATCCAGATTCGCCCGTCTCCGGATTCAAAGGGAAGAATAATTTCAGTATCGAATTTCTGCTCTTTTTCTGCAATGCTTATAGCAGGACAGGTGTTTATATTTATGGACAACTGCCTTAGCCCATCAGCAAATATAGGAGTTTTGGGAATTTTTTCAGTAATTGCTTCGTTTTGTTTCTTAGCGATACGAAAACGTAAGGAAATAAATCATGTTTGAAATAATTATAAGATTTATCTTAATACAATTACTAAAACTGCGTTATTCACTACAGGTTACAGGTCTTGATGCGATAAATAATCCAAACGGCAAAGGGATACTTTTTTTGCCGAACCATCCGGCCTTAATAGATCCCGTGATTGTTATGTCATTACTGCATAAATCATTTAAACCAAGGCCGCTTGGTGATGAAGTCCAGACCAGCAAACCTGTTGTCCGTCAAATCATGAAACACTTAAGACCCGTTATAATTCCCGATATGGAGAAAAGTGATCGAAGCAAAAGCGGGCAGATACGTTTGGCCATGAAAGATATCGTTGATGCCATTAAAAACGGTGATAATGTGCTTATATATCCTTCAGGGCATATTTACCGCAGCTATCTGGAAGATGTGGGAGGAAACGCAATTGTTGAACACATTTTAAAAGAAATTCCCGATATAAAAATAGTACTTGTCAGGACAAAAGGATTATGGGGCAGCAGTTTTAGTTATGCAGGAGGAAAAGCCCCGGCTGTTTTTAGTTATATCAGTAAATATATTCTTAGCGTTTTTGCAAATGGGATATTTTTTATTCCCAAAAGAAAAGTTACTGTTGAATTTAAAGAACCGGATGATATCCCAAGGCTTGCCGACAGGCTGACAATAAATCAATATCTGGAAAATTACTATAATGCTGATCCTTTGCATAATACCTATGTTCCATATTTCTGGTGGGAAAAAACAGAACAAAAGCTGCTGCCCGAACCAGAAGTTAATAAGATTATCGGTGACCCTTCACTGGTTCCATCTGAAACAAAAAAAATTGTTACAAAGTATTTGAATGATATCACAGGAATCTCATCGATAAACGACAACGACAGGCTTTCTAACGATCTGGGATTAGACAGTCTGAAAATAGTTGAGCTTATGGGATGGATAGAAAACGAATTCGGTTTTACCATAGATGATGTTGGTGCTCTTAAAACCGTTGGAGATTGTTATCTTGCCGCATGTGGTCAAATAATCGGAAAAAAGGTGGAAACATTAAAACATGTACCATCCGGATGGTTTAAAGACAAGTCACAAGCGCCCCTTACCCTTCCTGCCGGAGAATCCATAGCAGATCTTTTTCTGTCACAGGCACGCTTAAATCCGGGGAAAATTATTTTATCCGATCAAATAAGCGGTGCAAAAACATATCGTGAACTTGTAATTGCGGTTATGTTATTAAAAACAGAGATGGAAAAAATGCCCGGAAATGTTATCGGAATAATGCTTCCTGCATCCGTAAGCGCTGCTATTGTTTTTCTTGCTGTAATGTTTAGCGGTAAAATACCTGTTATGATAAACTGGACGGTAGGGACTATTTTTATGCAGCATTGCTTAAATACAGCATCTGTAAAAAACATTATTACTGCTAAAGCTTTGCTTGAAAAACTGAAAAATCAGGGTTTGGATTATTCTTCAATAGATGTTAACTGGGTAGAACTTGAAAACATAGCAAAAAACATATCAACATTTCAAAAAGCATCGGCTTTTATAAAAAGCAGTATTTCCTTAAAGTCTCTTTCAAAGGTAATAATATCGGATACGGCAGCTATTTTGTTTACAAGCGGCTCGGAAGCAAAACCCAAAGCGGTTCCGCTTTCACACAATAATTTTATAAGTAATTTGAAAGATTTTTCCACGGTTTTACACTTTTTCTCAAATGATCGCCTGCTTGGAATGCTTCCACCTTTTCATTCACTGGGGCTTGCCGGCACTATTATCCTGCCGTTATGTGCAGGGCTTAAAACCGTGTATCACCCAAATCCCACTGAAGCTGTTTCAATTGCAGGCCTGATAGCTGCATATAAAGTTTCCTTACTTTTGGGAACTCCGACTTTTATTAATGGAATAATAAATGCAGCCAAGGCGCAGGATCTTTCAAGCATAAGACTTGTTTTTACCGGTGCGGAAAAATGCCCTGATCATGTTTATGATCTTTTCAACAAAACCTGCCCCAAAGCAGTAATGTGTGAAGGCTATGGTATTACTGAATGTTCTCCTGTTGTTAGTGTAAATTCCGATAAAAATCCTTCTCCTGGAACAATCGGCAAAATACTTCCTTCTATGGAATATGCTATAATTCATCCTGAAAAGAAAACTAAAGTTTTTGCAGATGAACAGGGATTGCTTCTGGTGAAAGGGCCGAATGTTTTTGCAGGTTACTTGACAGATGATGCCAAATCACCTTTTGTTGAATTTGAAGGCAAATATTTCTTTGACACCGGAGATCTTGTAAAAGAAGATATGTACAAAATATTAACATTTTGTGGCAGATTAAAACGTTTTATAAAACTTGGCGGAGAAATGGTTTCACTTCCCGCTATAGAGAGCGTTCTTTTAAACGCTTTATCGGATCAAAACGAAGAAGGGCCTGTGCTTGCTGTTGGAGCTACATCTTCAGAATATCATCCTGAAATAATACTTTATACCGCAAAAGATATTGAACGTGAAGAAGTAAATAATATTATTCGCCAAAGCGGTTTATCCGGTTTGCACAATGTTAGAAAGGTAATAAAACTTGATAAGATCCCTGTTCTTGGAAGCGGAAAAACGGATTATCAAAGCCTTAAGAATCTGATGGACTCGTAAAAAAGTCGGTTCCTCGCTATTTCGTGTGGGTGACTCTCACCCTTGGATGCAATTCGATAAACATAGGGCCACAACAAAACCTTATCTGACAGGATTTACATGATTAACAGGATGTGATTTGTCAGACCGCTCCAGAAGAGCGGTCTGAAACACGCAGCCGATTACTTTGTTGGTTACGTCTTCTTTCTCCACCGGATTACCCTCATCGCCGCAGGCGATGGTTTATTGCCTGACCGGCTTCCGGCCGGTCGGCAACATCCTGTCCATCCTGTTAATCCTGTCTAAAAACCTTGGTTAATAAATGCCTTGCGGCAACTGTTTACCCACACAAAACAGCGAAGAGCCAAAAAGTCCATCAGCCCACACAACCCAAACCCGGGTCCTGAACGGCTATCTTCCTGCGTTCCCGTTTCTTTTTTTTTATCTGGCACAAAAGTGTTTTGTAAACCGGAAAACCGGATATTTCATCAAGCTGTCCCATATCCGTTAATTCATTAACATTGGCCTCTTTCCATTCATCAGGTCCCAACGGGCCGCCACCACCAACCTGTGCATAAGCAAAGCCTTTCATTATTTTTTCCGTTACAAGTGCTCTCATCAGCACCGAACCGCGGGCTGTTTTAATACTTACTTTGTTTCCCGTTTCTATACCACGTTCTTTGGCATCTATTTTATTCATTTGAACAACAGGAGAAGGATATATCTCTATAAATGCCGGTATGGCGCGCAGACAGGATTTCATGTCGGGTTTTAAAGGACCTGTTCCTAAAATAAGAGGATATTTTTCTGACAACTTGGGATTAACTGTATACGTTTCAAGAGTTTCTTCATATTTGGGAATACCGCTGTATCCGTATTTTTCAAGAATTGTGGATTTTATTTCAAATTTACCTGAAGGTGTGTCAAATCCAGGCTTGCCGTCGCTTCGCAAAAGACCTTTTTCCCATTTTCTGTATTCTGTCCGTGTCCCGGAAATTTTGATCACATTCCTGTCGGCATTCATTAAATCTTCTACCGTAAAGCCTGATTCACTCAATATATATTCGAGAAGTTCTTTCTGATTCTGCGGATAGAGATGCCCGTATCCTAAACGTTTGGCCAGCTCCGCAAAAAAATCATAACCGGATCTTGCCTCATAAAGAGGTTCTATTATCTTTTCTCTTAATCTTAATGAAGACCCATAATAGCAATAAGATGACTGTTCAAATGCCGTTGTTGCAGGAAGTACTATGTCAGCATAGGCAGCGTCTGCTGTAAACTGCAAATCCATGGTAACCAGAAAATCCAGCTCCTGCAAAGCTTTTCGCCAAAGGCCCGGATTAGGCCAGGATGTTATAAGCGATGCCCCGTATATAATCATTGCCCTGATCTTATACGGATCTGCATCTATTATGGATTTAGGCAAAAGGCTGGCATGGGGCTCTCCGCCGCAATAATAAGAATAAACCGGAAACTTGCCATTGCCGATTGATTTTTCAAATCCGGGAGTTTCAATCTGTTTGCTTTTGCATATTGGAATGCGATTTTCTTTTCTTGCAAAGCATCTTCCACCTTCAACATCAAGCTGTCCGGCAAGCGCCCACAATACCATTACTGCACGTATATTCTGAACCCCGCTTTTTGTATATTCCAGACCCGTATACATTACATAGGATGCGCCTTCGGCATCTGCAATGCTTTTGGCCAGACTTTCAATTCTGTCTTTATCTATTCCTGTAATTTTTGATACATATTCAGGCGTAAAATCTTTTACATACTCACGGAATTCATCAAATCCCAAAGTCCAGTTTTCGGCAAAATCTGCATCGTAAAGATTATCTCTTATAAGAATATGAGACAAGCCCAAAGCCAATGCGCCGTCCGACCCAGGCCTGATAGGAAGCCATTCACTGCCTTCAAGCTCTGTTGCTTTTGTTTTTCTGGGATCTATTACTATAATTTCTGCGCCTTCTTCAGAGGCAATTTTTAAGCGTTTAAACATCTCAGGTGGCGTGGAAGTAGAGGGATCAGTACCCCATACCAGTATAAGATCCGAATTATCAACATCGGAAAACATATCGATGTGTAAACATCCCATTGTAAGTTTTGGGGCAAGAACACCCAATGATGTATAACACGGTGCGCCTACACCAAATGAATTCGGAGAACCGAAAGGAAATAATACGCTTGATGCCAGATAAATTTTCGATCCCTTTAACTGGAATACATCCTTAAAAGATCTTTCATAGGAACCTGTACCGGCATAAATACCTACCGTTTCCGGCCCGAAGTTCTTCTTCAGTTCGTTTAATTTATCGGTAATAGTCTCAAAAGCCTCGTCCCAGGAGATTTCTTCAAATTCATATGTCCCCTTAGGGCCTGTCCTTTTTAAGGGATGCTTTAGCCTTTTGTCAGAATATACGATTTGTTTTGCACTGCCTGCAATGGGACACAGAATATTACCGGAAGGAGCATCCGGGTCCGGTTCCAGCCAGTCTATTTTACCTTCTATATCAAAATGTATAATAGCGCCACAGCCAGGGCTATGAAAACATAAACCGCAAATTCCGTATTTTTTATCCAATTTTGATAACCTCTTAATACTATTACTGCTGACTTAAAATCATATTATTTTCGCGTACCCACTATAAATTGCGAATTGATATACTCCCACAGATTTTCCGTTTTTCTTATTTTCCAGGAAACATTGCCTTTATCCATTATTTCCAGGGGCGGATCAAATATGTTGTTTTCCCCCAAAAAGAGGCTTTTTATAGTATCTATACCACGCTTGTTCCCGTTTCCGTTTTCCACACCGCCCAACCAATGCTTAGGGTCAGATACCGACTCATCCCAGGAAAAGGGATCGGAAAAAACAAGCATTGATTTTTCATTATTTAAAACCCTGTTTATATCCGCCAAATGCTGTATCGGGCGAGAAACCTTTTCCAGTACGTTTATAGAAGTTACCGTAGAAAAAGTATTTTTGGTAAACGGCAGCCTTAATGCATCTGCTACAATAAAATCAATTCTGTCATAATTCCAGGTGCTGTCAAAATCACATGAACGTTCTTCGGTAAGCAAGCCTTCTATGGTCAAATCGAAATTCAGGCTTTTTTTAAACAACAATTCCCGTGCTTTTTTAATAAAAGATATGGAAGTATCAATACCTATTACATTAGAATGAGATCTGCTTAATTCAAACGACAATCTCCCGACCGAACATCCGATATCAAGGGCAAAACCGCCTGATTCCCCGAAAAATGAAGACCACACCTTATAAGCGTCGGTTGCACAGGGGTCATTGAACATATCGGAAAAATGACTCCACAGATACGAAGACAACATGCTTTTTGAATTATATCCCGAAGCATCGGATATAACCTGCATTGTTAGTTCAGGTAAAATTACCGCAATACCGTCATGTATTACATAAGATCTTTTGCAGGAAGGGCACAAAAGTTCGCCTTCTATTACATCTTCTTTTTGCTCTTCTTTAATATCTATATCCAGAGAAATTTCTTCATTTAAACATTCCGGGCATATCAGCTTATCTATTAACCATTTTTTCATTTAAAACGCCTTTCTTGAAATTTCACATAACTGCGGCAAAACATTATCGTAATAAATCTCCTATTTGAATAATATTAAGCATCATATAACTAAAAACAAGTTTAGATTTCACAGGCAGTGATTTTATTAGGCAACTTTGCAAAGATAATGAAGATTGAAACTATCATTCTCCATTTCACAAACTTCAATATATTCAAACCCGGCTTCCGCCAGCAGCTTTTCCGCTTTTTCCCTGCCCCACATCATGCCAAGGCCGGTCCCATTATCATTTAAACCTATCGGCATGCAATGCATAAGGCTTACCGTATACAAAAATGCCCCCATAGGATGAGCCATGTTGTCTGCCAGATTCGAAGATGCCTTTATATCTACCATTGAAAACATACCACCCGGAGCAAGCATATATCGAATGCTCTTAAGCGTTTTAAGCGGATGGCTTTGATCATGTATGGAATCAAAAGCGCAAACATAATCAAATTTTTGCATAAATTCTTCTTTCTCACAAATTGCCGCCGCATCAAGCTCCACGCAAATGACATTTAAAAGTCCCATCTGCTTAGCCTTTGCCCCGGCAGTATTGATTGCTTTACTATGATTATCTATACCGGTGAAAGTACTTTCGGGAAATGCTTTAGCCATAAGATGTAAAGCCACTCCCTGACCGCAGCCAAGATCACAAACACTTATTCCGCTTTTAAGACGCTCAACCAGTTTACCTTTGTCAACAGATGGTAGAAAATATTGTATAAGCACTTCGTTATGTTTTGCATTGGAAAGTTCTGTCATAAATTGCTGGAAATCAGGATACTGCGAAAAAGGAATCCCACCCCCTGTTTTAAAGCCTTTGTTAACAGAATCCATAGCACAAGATGTGAGCAATGGAATTTCCTGGGTATAAACTCCTAAATTATTACTTCCCGACTTCCGGGTTAAAAATGATGCATGTTCAGGCGGCAGATAATATTGATCTACGCCGTCTTTGGTATGGGACAGTTCAATGATTTTGCCGGTAACCATTATACCAAGCCATTCCTTAAGATAACGTTCGTTAAGATTCGAAGCAAAAGCAATTTGTGCAATAGTAACAGGTTTGCCAAGATCCTCAAGAATATCGAAAATTTCGTTTTTATAACCAATTCCCATGGCAAGATTCAAAGCACCATAGTTTAAAATGTCATTCATTGTTTTTGAAAAATCACTCATTTTAGCTCCATCAAATTATAGTATTTTCCCTCTCCACTCGTGGGAGAGGGCCAGGGTGAGGGGGAAATTCAGAACCAATCCATTTCCTCCACAAGAGCTTAAAAGTTGCAAATCGAAACAAAATAAATTTCAGTTCAGCTATTATCATATTATGTATTTTTTGTAAATTTTGGGATTGGAGATGCACAGGGTAATTGCATTTAGAAATAATAAAAACTGTTGATTTAATCAATGCAAAGTGATAGCGGAATTTAAGTATTAATGTTCATTATACAATTTTTGAAATTTTCTGGAACAAACAACCCTGTATCTAAATTTATTTTATTGTTCGCTCAAAAGGATTCAATATGACCGGATACAATCAAGCCCCAAATCTTCAGATAATTGAAGCATGGGGCTTTTGTTTTTTCTGAGATTGTGAAAAATCAGAAATTGGGTTTATGAATATGAGGTTCCAAATTGGCACTTCAAATTCACAGGTCACAAGATATACTCCAGACAATTTGAGACCTTTGAAAAGTGTTCAATTTTGTTCAAGTACAAGGAAGGGGAAAATTTAAACCGCAGGAATACATTGAGTATTTCGAGGATAGCGCTAAAGGTTAGCGCTTATGCTTCACTACGTGTCACTTCATGCGAAATTTAAGCCCAACGCAGAGATCGGCCAAAATGGGGCGTTTTGAAACTGGCTCATATAACCTCCTCTTTACGGATAGCTTAATAAATAGCATGATATCCGTAATATTGAAAAACGCATTATTGCAAAAATTTTGTCAATAGAATATATGTAGTTAAAATTTAAAATAAAACAAACCTTAGTCCTTTTGCAATTGGACTTAAACATTATAGGTTTATTTCTAAAACTTTATGTTGATCATACGAAATTACAAGATCACCTGAACTGGTGATCAACTTGTTATGGTTATTCATAATTGCAATATAGGAGTATCCCATGGGAAACTGGCTTGAAAAGATTGAAAAAAGTAAAGAATCTAAAGCGAATGCTGCGAGCCACCGAAGCGATAAATGGAGTAAACAATGGAATAATAAATATGATGATAGTAATGCAACTTATGAATCCAAAAAAGATAAAATATGTTTAAAGTATGGCAACATACGCTCAATCGCTTCGCGACTTAAAGATGCGACCGTTGATAACAGCGTTCCTATAAAGGTTAGCGGATTCTCCCTTAAATTGGGTCATTTCCCTACTATGTGGAAAAGCGAAAGAGGTAGCTCAGGAATAACTTCAGGAGGCGTACGACGAATTACGATTGAACCATGTAGGGGGGATTCTTTTCGTGTCTCAACCTGGCATGAAAATGCACTTTTTACAGAGCAAAATTCGTACATTAAGATTGACAATGTGTCTGAAGACGTAATCGTCTCTTGGCTCAAGTGGATTGTAACTGGTAAGGGCTGGATCAGACCAATGGATAAACTAAAATTGGCCGTGGTAACCTCAATTGGTTTACTTATTATATGGCTCATCATTAAATAGTACATACAATAAATGGGGAAAAGCTTTAAAAACTATGCGATAAAACAGAATTTTCCATAACACTGCATTGCACAGGACGCCAAACAGCGGGCGCCTGTGAATTTTCAGTTATGTGTAACAATAAGGAAATCATATTATGAGTGATGTTGTTTTCATATTAGGTGCTGGTGCATCAAAACAATGTGGCGCACCACTAATGGCAGATTTCCTAGATGTGGCCAGTCATTTATTGCGTGCAGGCCAAGTAAATGACAAAAAAGTACAATTTGAAAAAGTATTCAAGGCCATTGGGGCAATGCAGGCCGTCCACTCAAAAGCACAATTAGACCTCACAAACATAGAATCAATTTTCACTGCCCTTGAAATATCAAACGTACTTCGAAAATTACCCGGATTCGAAGCTGAAGAAATTGTTGAAGTAATTTCAGCACTTAAAGAAGTAATCGTAAAAACAATTGAATCTACAATGGAATTCCCAACAAGTAGTTCCTATATTGGAGTCCCAAAACCCTATGAAGAGTTTGCTGGGTTGGTCGAGCACCTGAGGAACGAATCCTTTCCAAAACAATCAGCTTCAATAATCACATTCAATTACGACATCGCCGTTGACATGGCACTTTTCAAAGCAGGTATGGGGCCAGACTACGGCATTCCACCAGACTCAAATTCACATAACCCAATCCCCCTGTATAAACTCCATGGTTCTTTAAATTGGGCCTCAAAAAAAGACAACGGCACAGTTTATCCACTGCAACTAAATCAATATTTCAACAAATACTCTGTAAGAGGTTGGGACAAGAAAAGCACATGTAAAATCCCAATAGGGACACAATTAAAAGAATATTTTTCAAAACATAGTGATGTGGAAGTAGAAGAAGAGCCTGTTATCGTCCCACCTACATGGAACAAAGCTGACCACCATCAGGCATTATCAAAAATTTGGGGTAAAGCAGCAGAACATTTAGGTGAAGCAAAATCGATATTTATCATTGGGTACTCACTCCCAGAAACAGATGCATTTTTTCGTCTTCTTTATGCATTTGGAACCGTAGGTGCTTCACCGTTAGAAAAAATAATAGTTTATAACCCCGACAATTCCGGTGATGTAAACAAACGGTTTAGAGAAATGTTGGGCCCTGGTGCTATTGCTCGATATGAATACAAAGAGTTGCGCTTTGATGAGGCAATCTCAGACATAAAAGGCCAATTTCCTAAAAGAAAATAAATACATAACAAGGCAAATTAACGCGGTCTGCCAAAAGCTGCGCCGCTTCGCTCTGCATCTTTTGGCATCCGGTTATTTATAACGTTAGCCATCAGGAGATTCCCATAGATGTCTGTAAAGTTTGAATACCAAATCCCACTCTGGCGTTCGTTTCTTGGTGTGGCGTTTTGCTTTGCTTTTGCAATTGGCATGGGATATTTTGCCCACGTCAATGAGAAAGGACTACGCCTATTTCGACTATTCACTTTGACTTCTGGTGAGGCGTCAACACTGTATTGGGGATTCGCCGGCACTCTTGCTCTGGCCACCATCCTGTTTTTCATTTTGATCGCACGAAGCATGAAAGGGCCGGTCGCTATCTCCCTTGAAGAAACTTTCCTCGTTGCTCCAAGTGCCGCTATTCGAAGTGAATTGCTTTCAATTCCGTATTCCTCGATAAAACAGGTTCTTGCTCAACAGTTTGGAAAACAAGCAATGGTTACTATCAACTCAGCCGTCGGCCAAGTAAGGTTGATGGAAATGGGATTTCGTAGTCCGCAAGAGTACGCAAAGTTCAAGCAGGCGTTGGCGGACCGCGTGAATGGCTAACCCATCATTCCAGCGGAAGCCTTAAACGACGCGGCTTCCGCTGAATTTCATGTTAGAGGGTAAATAAATATGATAAATGAGAGTGAATTAGAAAAGCTAAATGAAGAATTTCGTAAGGAGGATATTGAGCCAAGAAGAAGACCTTTTGAAGCACTTAGGCGTATCTCCATGCAAACCAATCGGTCAATAATATTTCCTTCAGCTGAAGCTGATTTTGTTTTTAAATGGTTTGAGGCAAATACCAAACCAGGAGCTCATACGGTAGGATTTCAGCACCAAGGGACATATTATTATGATTCAACATTCTGGAGTGTAAATATTCCAATAATTTTTGGTTCTGTTCAACTAAATGCTCTTGATGCTTTACATGAAATGCCTCAAAAAATTAAAGATAATCTATATGGAAATAGAAAAGCCATCTGGGATTACATTATTTTTTGGGCTGATTGTATTGATTTTGGATATGCTTACGATGATTTATACAAGGATAAGAATCACGATACATTTGGGCGTCAACTTCTCTGTGCAGGATATGAAGAATTGTCATCGGCTACTACTTTATTACTTGAACATCGACCGAATAAAAGAGCAATTATGAACTGTCGGATGGCAACAGAAATGTTACTCAAGTGTTTCATTGCATTAAAGGATGGCTTAACAGAAACACAGGCGAAAAAGCTTGGACATAACTTGGAGAATATCTTTGTAAATTTTTTGGAGGTCTCAGGTTATCAGCACCTTGCAGAAATTAAAAATTTGTTGCGAGTCTTCCCTGATATACATGAACGTTATAAAGCTCAAGAAGCAGATAATTTGTCACTATTCAACGGTTACTGTTTTGCTCAATCCATTGGAGCATTAATTGCACGGGCATTCACTGATCGCAACACATTACCCCAAGTAATGCCCTCTAACAAGCCAAATTAACTCAGACCGGGCTACTCTCTTGCCGGATCGGAATTGAGTAGGCATAGTAATAATTGATGTTGACAAATATTATTAATCATAAAACGCCCGGCTGGTTATTTGGGGTGTTAGGGTGCAATAATATCTTGACCGAATGCTTTATCTTAATGGAGTGTCACGATGAGTAAACCACCTTGGGTTTCTGGGCCGGAGGAAATTCTAAGACATGGACTACGGCTTCTATCAGAGGGTTCAGACATAAGCAGGCGTCTTGCGATGATTAGTATCGATAATGCCGTTGAATTGACCATAAAAACATATCTTGGGCTACCTAAGCGAATAACCAAAATAGGAATAGGAAGGAAGAGATTTCAAGAAATCAATGAAAGTTTCCCCCAATTACTCGATGCGCTGGAAGAATATTGTGGGGACAAACTCAATGGGATTGACCTTGGAGAGATCGAATGGTATCACCGTATCCGGAATGAACTGTACCACAACGGAAACGGTTTAACAGTTGAAAAAGAAAAGGCCGAAATTTACGCAGAGCTGGCCAAAACACTATTCTCCAACCTTTTCGGTTGTTCTCTTGAAGTATCAGGTGAAGGAGAAGACGGACGCTTGCTCGGCGCATTCATGAATCATTGGGTTAATATAGAGAAGTCTTTGAAGGCTCTTTATATGAATTCGAAGCAAGAGACTGGAACCGAGGATGGTGCTAAAAACGCAGCTTATTTTGGTCTTCGTGAGGTGGTCTTGGGGGTAAATGGACTTATCGATAAAAGCACGGTCAAAGAAATTGAGAGTATTAGGGACATCAGGAACAAGGTAATTCACGCGCAAGAGGACATTTCCATCCTCTCAGAAAGTGGCGCAGTTAATCGCGCAGAAGTTGTTGCTCAGAAACTAAGCAAGTTGCTTTGAATAAAAGAACCCTAACAAAAAAATACAGCGGACTCGCTACGCTCCCCGCTGATTTCGTCGTTGGAAACTAAAATAAATGAATAAGTTTTTCTTAATGGATTTATTTTAAACTAATATGAAAAATAAAAAGAAAGATTTTACTATAATAATTCTTCCAATAATTTTATTTATTGGAATCATTGCTCTTGGATCTTTGCGAATCAAACGTGGGAATAGTGTTTGTTCGGAAATTGATTTTTTGTTTATAGGATTTTATATCATTTGGATTATAGCTGAGTCAAAAATTTCTAAAAAAGATTTCCATACTGAAGGAAAGGAAAACTTTGATACTGGAACCTGCCAGATTTACGCTGTCGGACAAGGACTCACTTTTCTTACAGCTCTTTGGTTTCCATCAATATGGACGCAACCTTCAGTTATTTTATTTTCATCCTTTTTTATATTTATTTTTGGAATTATATTTCGTCTTTGGTCAATTCAAACACTTGGAAAATATTATTCACATAAAGTTTGTAAGGTTGAAGAACATAAGGTTGTTGATTCTGGACCCTATAGATTTATTCGGCATCCAGCTTATGCAGGTATGATATTCGCAAATTTAGGGATAATAATTTATTTTTTTAATTGGGTGACTTTGTTTGTTTTTTTGATTGTACTTTTACCAGCAATCATAAGAAGAATTTACGTTGAGGAAAAAATGTTATTCGAAATAGACGGTTATTCAAATTTTGCGATGACACGTAAGAAATTATTTCCAGGTGTTTGGTGATTTAAATCGTTCCAACATGGCATGCAGCCGGACTCAGAGCGGTGGTCGGGATTGTATGAACAGCAAAAATTGTTTTTTAAGTGGGTAAGCTGCTTATTCAAGCTGCTGTCTCTCTCTTGGGAAATGTCGCCCAATAAACCATATCCGGTGTTTTCTTG
>Ga0180007_10000434_pt1 | contig 71544 bp, 66 predicted proteins | sample MM_PC_MetaG_FD_121122 | JGI IMG/M metagenome (GOLD analysis project Ga0180007, IMG submission 121122) | Groundwater microbial communities from the Aspo Hard Rock Laboratory (HRL) deep subsurface site, Sweden - MM_PC_MetaG | ecosystem: Environmental > Aquatic > Deep subsurface > Groundwater... | reverse complement strand
TCGAGACCAGATTTTCATGGATTTGAGGCGAATAGCAGGTCTATTTAACGAAAAGCCATGGAAATATGGGCCGATTTGTCAAATTTGCAGCAGATTTATGTCTAAGTCCGACAGGCTCCTAAACTATTTGACTTTCCGACATCCCAGGACACTTCCATGACTACCCAAATTTCGTATTGCTTCTACAAATCACATCACCTGGGCCAAAGACCACCTAATATCGCCTCACCCTTGAATCCTCCTGGTTCCCTTCTTCCTTTCCTCTTCATCTCAAATATCTCCGCCAAAAATCTCATTTACACTTTAGAAAATTTACCATTATTTTTGTACCACCTGATGGACAGACAAAAACGTTGCCTCCAAGCAGGTACCACATCATACCATCTACAACCGACAAAAGGATATTACGGTTCAGCTGGCGCTTAACGAATATTAAAAGAATAGAAGAATCACAATTCTGTTAAAAACCGCAATCTTAAAAATAAGTCAAATCCAATACATTCTTTTATCAGGCAATTATTGACAGTCAGTTTTTGTAACTTTTTATCAACCTCCTCAATTTTTTTTAATTTTTTCCTAAAGAACTCTATGGGAAAAGACGAAAAGTGACTTACCTGCGAGGTACAACACGAGACACCGACATTACGTTTGTAACTGATTGACAACGACGCCGAATGCACCCCTTCAAGGAGGATATTAAATGGCACTTACAATCAATACAAACGTTCCATCATTAAATGCTCAACGTAATCTAGGCAAATCACAGAGCGCCCTTTCCGAATCAATGCAGCGACTTTCTTCTGGCTTGAGAATCAACTCAGCCAAGGACGATGCTGCCGGCCTTGCCATTTCTGATCGAATGACCTCCCAGATCCGGGGTCTGAATCAGGCAGCACGAAACTCTAACGACGGTATCTCCTTGGCCCAGACGGCAGAAGGAGCACTCCAGGAGAGCACCAATATCCTCCAAAGGATGCGTGAGCTGGCTATCCAGTCAGCCAATGATACCAACAGTGCCTCTGACCGCGCTTCCCTGCAGGCCGAAGTTAATCAGCTCCAACAGGAGATGACCAGGATTGCCAGCAGCACCTCTTTTAACGGCAAAAACGTCCTCGACGGCACTTTGGCCAATGCCCAGTTTCAGGTAGGCGCCAATGCCAATGAGACAATTACCTTTTCCATCCCCTCGGCCCTGGCTGCAGAACTTGGAAGTCACCAATTAGAATCAACCAACAGTACTGCTACCAGCATTGAAGCAGCGACAGCTGCTGCGGCAGATACGAGCGCGGGCAACAATGTGACACTCCAGACCTTGAGCATCTTCGGTCCTGAAAGTACGGCAATATCAACTGTTGATGTTGCTTTGGCTGACAGCGCCAAAATTATTTCCGATAAAATCAACACCACCTCCACAGAAACCGGCGTAGTCGCCGAGGCCATCACAACAGCTACGCTTTCCGGCATTGACTCTGCAGGCATAGTTACTTTCAAACTGGCCGGAACCAACATTGGTGTAGGCGAGGAAATCCCTGTCAGTGCGCTGGTGGCAGTTGACGACCTTACAGCCCTGGCCAATGCCATAAATGACCAGGCAGGCAATACCGGTATCTCCGCCACCCTGAGTGGCGACAAGTTATCCATCAAATTGACCCAGGCAGACGGGTATGACATCAAAATCAGTGACTACGCACATAGTGTTCCCGCAGACCTTATGATAGTTGAAGGCAATGAAAGCGCCACCCCAACTCCAATATCGTTAACAACTGCCACTACAGACTCCACCGTCATTGGCGGCACAGTCAGTTTCTACAGCGATGGTTCTTTCAATGTGAGCAGCGACGTTGACGTTGCAGGTGGTTCACTCTTCGATACCGCCGCCGATACTGCCGTCGGCAGCACCCTCCAATCCATCGATGACGTGGACATCAGTACGGTTGAAGGCGCATCCGACGGCATCAGAGCCATTGACGGTGCCATTGGTCAGATTGATCGCATACGCGGAGACCTGGGCGCCCTGCAGAACCGGTTTGAATCCACTATCGCCAATCTAGAGAATGTATCCGAGAATCTTTCCGCAGCCCGCAGCCGGATTCTCGATGCCGACATTGCCCAGGAAACCTCGGCCATGACGAAGAATAACATCCTGCAACAGGCCGGTGTTGCCATCCTGACCCAGGCCAACCAGACGCCACAACTGGCATTGCAGCTGTTACAGGGATAAAAATATCCACATAACCTAATAAAAAGGCCTGTTACCCAAGGTACAGGCCTTTTTATTATCTGACCCGCTTGTTTTACACCTTCTCTGCCTCCCTGAAAGAATCACTCAACTCCTACTGAACGAGCTTAAACAGCTTAACATTGCCGCATCCTTGTCCATCTTCCAGATATCACTTGACATAATATGCAACAATATGCTGAATATATAACACTATGACAGCAATTAAGACGCCAATCTGATCATTACCAGGCAATTTCAGCCAAGCAAACACTCCAATCATGACCCTGCCTCCCCATTCAGAACAAACATCCCGCGAACAGCTTGATCATATGCTGCAAGAGGCATCCACCTCCTGCCAGAATAAGCAGTTCGAAAAAGCAGAGAACGAATATCAGGCCATTCTCAAAATTCAGGCCGATCATCCGGAGGCAAATTACTCGTTAGGACTTCTGCTTCTCCAAAAAAAACAGGCCTCAGCAAGCCTGTCCTATTTTGAAACCGCCTTGGACAAAAGGCCGGAGTATGGCCCATACTGGCTAACCTACATAGATGCCCTTGACCAGGCAGGTCAATCGGATGTCGCCAGACAAGTATTTGAAATGGCGCAACAGGCCGGGCTGCAAGGTGAAGATGTGGACGCCCTTAAGGCCAGGTTGAACATCAACCCGAAAGAAGCAACCAAACAATCTGAATCATCCGTTCAACTTCAAGCGACACCGACCAATCCAGTAAGCAATTCGCTCCCTGAGCAGCAAGATATCGACACTCTCCTCTCATTGTACCAAGATGGCAGAATCACCGAATGCGAACAGCTTGCCCTTGCGATTCTGAACTGTTTTCCCTCTCATGGTCTTTCCTGGAAGGTCCTCGGAGCCGCTCTCAAGCGCCAGGAACGGTTGGAAGAAGCGATAATCGCCATGAAACAGGCGGCACTCCTCCTGCCGCAAGACCATGAAGCCCTCAATAATCTCGGTCTGACCCTCAAAAGTCAGGGTAATCTTAGCGAATCCGAAACCATTCTTCGTCTGGCACTCACCCTCAAAGAGGATTTTGTCGAAGCACACAATAATCTTGGTGTCACCCTGATGGCGCAAGGGCGCTTCGCTGAATCCGAAGCATGTTTTCGTCAGGCCCTACACATTCAACCAGAATACGTCGAGGCCTATTGCAATCTTGGCATCAACTTAAAAGATCAAGGCCGTTATGCTGATTCCGAAGCAACCTTCCAACATGCCTTGCAACTCAGGCCGTCTTATGCCGAGGTCTGGAGCAATCTTGGCAACCTCCTGCAACGCCAGGAGAGACTCTCTGAGGCGGAAGCCAGTCTGCGCAAGGCACTGGAATTAAACCCGGACTTTGCCATAGCCTATAACAATCTCGCCAACACCCTCCAATGCCAGGGACATCTTGAAGAGTCAGTATACTGTTATCACAAGGCCCTGAAACTCAAACCAGATTATCCAGAGGCCTATGACGGCCTGCTCTTTGTCTCCAACTATCATCCCGACAACAGCAGTGAAGACCTTTTCCAACTGTATCGTGACTACGATGAACGATTTGGCCTCCCCCATCAAGAGCAGTGGAAGCCACACAGCAACACCCCTAACAGTAATCGCCGCCTGAAGGTCGGCTATGTATCGCCCGCTTTCTACAGCCATCCGGTACTCCATTTTCTTGAACCATTACTTGCCTGTCATGACAAAAACCTTTTTGAGATTTTTGCCTATTCTGAAACCATCCGTGAAGACCCAATAACCACTCGTTACCAACAACAGGTGGACCACTGGATCCCCACCATCGGTCTTTCTGATGACGCACTGGTGGAAAAAATCCGCAGTGATAGCATCGATATCCTTGTTGACCTCGCCGGACATACCGGTCGAAACCGCCTGGGAGTATTTGCCCGCAAACCGACTCCGATATCACTACACTGGCTGGATTATGGCTACACGACCGGGCTCTCCGCCATCGATTATTACCTGACAGACGTGGCCACCGCCCCAATAGGGAGCGAGAAGCTGTTTTCAGAACAACTCTGGCGACTGCCTACTCCGTCCCTTGTCTATCGCCCCGCAACTGATATGGGCCAGGTGGGTCCATTACCTGCAACACAGTGTGGCCATGTCACCTTCGGTACCCTTACACGGGCTATCCGTATCAACCATCACACAATCAGGGTATGGTCTGAAATACTCCACCAGGTCGAAGGCTCACGCCTGATAATTGACAGCGGTAATTTCAAAGATCCGACAATGCGCCAAAGCCTGGTCGACAAATTTATCGATCAGGGCATAGATAAAAGCCGTTTGGAAATAGGCTACCATAGCCCTCCCTGGGATGTACTACGAGCTACCGATATAGGACTCGACTGTTTCCCTCACAACTCAGGGACGACATTATTTGAAAACCTGTATATGGGGGTACCCTTTATTACCCTGGCCAACAAACCAGGCATCGGAAGATTAGGTTGTATGGTTCTTGAAGGGGCAGACCATCCAGAATGGATCGCCAACACTGAAGATGATTATATCAAAAAAGCAGTTGCCCTTGCCTCAAATCTGCCTGAGCTGGCTTCTCTTCGCAATTCACTTCGTGATGATCTCCAACACAGTCCCTTAATGGATGAACAGGGTTTTACCAAAAAAGTCGAAGATGCCTACCTGGAGATGTTCAGGCAGTGGCGCGACACCACAGAACCGAGACGCAACAGAAATGAACATGTCTCCAGCGCAGGTAAAGAAAAGGTTATAGTGGCTGATATGGCTACCAGCCACTATAACCTTGGTGTCGACCATCAACGACAAAACCAGCTTGCTGAAGCTAAAAACGAATACATCCAGACTATTAACCTTCGTCACAACTTTATCAAGGCATACAATAATCTCGGTGTTATTTTTCAACAACAAGGAAAGTTTGACGAGGCGAAAGCAAGTTTTCTCAAGGCCCTGGAGTTCAAAGCAGATTATACGGATGCCTGTTACAACCTGGCAAACACCTATAAAATGGAGCATGAACTTTTTGATGCAGAAGCAGCCTATCGACAGGTTATCGCCATTGCGCCAAACTATACAGAAGCTCACTTTAATCTCGGCAATATCCTTCAGGAACAGGGGCGGCCCCAGGAAGCGGAGCTCTCTCTTCACCATGCATTAACTCTCAACCCGAACCACATCAAGGCCTTCAGCACACTCCTCTTCGCCTTAAACTATCACCCGGATAAAAGTGCGGCAGAAGTCTTTCAAGCCTATCAAGAATTTAACACCAGATTCTGCCAGCCCCACCATGATAAATGGTTAGCACACACCAACATTGAGGCAGGAAACCGTCGACTCAAGGTTGCTTATGTCGCACCGGCCTACAACAAACATCCAGCCCGTTATTTTGTCGAACCCCTTCTTGCCCATCACGATAAAGGTTCAATGGAAACCTACGCCTATATCGAACGTTCTCAAGAAGAGGCCACCACTGATTTATTTCATAACTATGTGGATCACTGGATTTCCACTACAGAATTAACGGATGACCAACTCAGCAAGCAAATCCGCAGCGATGGGATAGATATTCTCGTTGATCTGGCCGGGCATACGGCCGGAAACAGACTGGGAGTTTTTGCCAGAAAACCCGCTCCGGTCTCCCTACACTGGCTGGATTTCGGGTATACAACAGGACTGACAGCGATTGATTACTACCTGACCGATCAGGCAACCGTCCCTGCAGAGAGCGAACAATTTTTTTCCGAAACGCCTTGGCGTCTTAACACTCCCGCCCTGGCCTATCGTCCTCCCGAAGATATTGGTCCTGTAAACAACCTTCCGGCAGAAGAAAATGGTTATCTCACATTCGGCACTCTGACTCGGGCGGTACGCATCAATCACCGAACCATTCGGGTATGGTCCGAAATACTGAAAAGATGCCCAGGTTCCCGCCTGATCATCAACAGTGGCAGTTTCCGGGAGCCATCTATGCAGGAGGCCGTGGCTGAGCGATTTAGCGTCCATGGTATCGAGCGGGAAAGACTCGATATCGGCTCTCAAAGTCCACCTTGGAATATCCTGCGCACTATTGATATTACACTGGACTGTTTTCCCCATAACTCCGGGACAACACTTATCGAAAGCCTCTATATGGGCGTCCCTTATATCACCCTCGCCGATCGACCAAGTGTCGGCAGACTGGGAAGTTCAATTCTTGAAGGTGTCGGCCACCCTGAATGGATAGCAAAGACAGAGGAAGAATATATCCAGAAGGCTTTAATACTTGCAGGAGATCTATCAAAACTTGCCGCAACCCGCATGACTCTGCGCCAGGATATGACCAAGAGTCCCTTGATGAACGAACAGGGGTTCACCGAGAAAGTCGAAGCGGCTTATCGCGAAATGTTCAAGCTCTGGTGGAATTCAAGACAAATCACGGGACAGCCGCTATCAGAAAAGAAATATGCCCCCCTCTCAACAAACCGTAAACAGAAAAAAGGAACTCAGAAAAAGAAATCTAAAAAAAACCGGAAGAGAGCAGTTCCCAAAAGCACTGAGATTGACAGGCTCACCCAGTTATTCAATCAAGGAAACCTCACTGAAGCCACACAACTTTCCCGATCACTGACAAGCAGATTTCCACAGCACGGATTCGGCTGGAAAGTACTGGGGCCGCTCCTTCATCAGCAGGGATTGAAGGAAGAGGCCATTCAGGCCATGCAACAAGCGACAATCTGTCTCCCTGACGACCCTGACACGTTCTATAATCTCGGCATTGCCCAGCAACAGTCGGATCTACTGGCTGAGGCAGCAAACAGCTACGACAAGACCTTACAACTTAATAAAAATCATCTTCAGGCACAGTACAACCTCGGAACTGTTCTGAAACAACTCGGCTGGCTGGCAGAAGCAGAAAATTGTTATCGCCGTGCCCTGGAGCTCAAACCGGATTTTTTTGAAGTACACTGTAACCTGGGGAACATACTCAGAGCCCAAGGCAGGCTCAACGAATCCATTGACAGCTATCGTTTAGCATTACAAATCAGGCCTGATTCCGAAGAAGCCCTCACCAACCTCAGTCTTGCCCTTCGAACACAAGGCATATTGGGTGAAGCTGAGACAGTATGCAAACAGGCGCTGCAGATCAACCCCAAGTTAGCTGAAGCACATAACAATTTGGGACTTATTTTCCAAGACCAGGACAGATTAACAGAAGCAGAACTATATTTTCAACGGGCCTTAGAAATCAAACCGGATTATTCCAATGCACATTATAATCTTGGCACTACTCATATCAAGCAAGGCAGGCTCGTTGAAGCAGAAGGCAACTTACGCAGAGTAATCGAGCTTCAACCTGAATCAACTAACTTTTACAGCGCCCTGCTCTTTCTTCTAAATAATCATCCCGATAAAAGCAGTGAAGAAATCTACGATGCATATAAGATTTTCAACTCCATATTCGGTAGTCCGCTACACACAAAATGGAAGCCATTCACTAACAACCACAAAACGAATCGCCGATTAAAAATTGGCTATGTGTCTTCCAATTTCAATAAGCATTCAATGCGACATTTTCTTGAGCCTTTGCTTGCCCATCATAATAAAGAAAAGGTCGAAGTGTATGTCTATACTGATCAAACCAGTGAAGATGCAGTAACAGATCGATACAGATCCTACGTTGATCATTGGCTAACATCCATAGGAATCAATGATGACACCCTCACTGAACAGATTCGTGGCGATGGTATTGATATACTGATTGACCTGGCAGGGCATACGGGAGGGAATCGCCTGGGAGTGTTTGCCCGTAAACCTGCCCCTGTCTCATTACACTGGCTCGATTTTGGGTATACCACAGGACTGACCGCAATCGATTATTACCTGACCGACATGGCGACTGTTCCAGAGGGAACTGAGAATCTGTTTGCCGAAACCCCTTGGCGCATAAAAACGCCCAGCCTGGCCTACCGTCCGGCAAAGGGTATGGGAGAGGTTAACTCCTTACCAGCTTTGGAGCGCGGTTATATCACTTTTGGCACGCTTACCAGAGCGCTCCGTATCAATCACCGCACAATCCGGGTCTGGTCGGAGATACTCAAACGGGTTGAAGGTGCACATCTGGTAATCGACAGTAGTAATTTCAAGGACGAATCCATGCAGACGACATTTGCAAACAAGTTTATCGCCCATGGGATCGACCGTGACCGTTTGGAAATCGGCTACCACAGCCCACCATGGGATGTCCTCCGTGGCCTGGATATCGGTTTCGACTGTTTTCCCCATAACTCAGGCACCACCTTATTTGAAACCCTCTACCTGGGCATACCTTTTGTCACCTTGGCAGACCGCCCCTGTATTGGCCGCCTCGGCAGTGCTATCCTGGAAGGAGTTGGACATCCGGAATGGATAGCCTCTAAAGAAGAAGAGTATATAGACATTGCGGTAGCGCTTGCATCTGATCTACCCAGGCTGATAACTATACGCACCAGTCTCAGGGAAGAAATGGAACATAGTCCCTTGATGGATGAACCGGCATTTGCCCGTAAAGTCGAAACAGCATACAATGAAATGTTTATGAAATGGCGTGAGGAACAACAATGAAGGCTGTCATTCTTGCAGGAGGCCTGGGAACCCGGATCAGCGAAGAGACTCATCTCAAACCCAAACCCATGATCGAGATTGGCGGCAAGCCCATTCTCTGGCATATCATGAAGATGTATTCGGCGCACGGAGTAAATGATTTTGTGATCTGCTGCGGCTATAAGGGGTATATCATCAAGGAATACTTTGCCAATTACTTCCTGCACATGTCTGATGTTACTTTTGATATGATGAAAAATATCATGGAAGTCCATCAACGACATGCAGAGCCATGGCGGGTGACCCTGGTCGACACCGGCGAGGGCACCATGACTGGCGGCAGATTAAAACGGATAGCTGAATATGTACAGGATGATGAGGCCTTCTGTTTTACATACGGTGACGGCATAGCAGATGTTGACATTTCTGCGGCCATTGACTTCCATGCATCCCATCATAAACTGGCAACCATAACCGCAGTCCAGCCCCCGGGTCGCTATGGCGCTTTAACTATTGAAGGCGAAGAAGTACTTGGGTTTACCGAAAAACCACGTGGAGATGGCGGCCTTATCAACGGTGGTTTTTTTGTCCTTTCACCCAAATGTATAGATCGTATTGCCGGGGACAGAACCAGCTGGGAACTGGAGCCGTTGGCTGGCCTTGCAACAGATGGTCAACTGATGGCCTTTGAACACAATGGCTTCTGGCAACCAATGGATACCCTGCGCGAAAAAAACCTGCTGGAAAATCTGTGGCAATCAGGCAAAGCTCCATGGAAGGTGTGGTGATGCTCCTCCCCAATCCACAATTCTGGCATAACAAAGAGGTACTACTCACCGGACATACTGGTTTCAAAGGTGGTTGGCTGGCCTTGTGGCTGTACACTCTTGGCGCCAAAGTTACAGGACTGTCTCTTCCTCCCGCAACCGAACCCAACCTGTTCTCTCTGGCACGAGTGGCCGATCTTGCTGACAGTCGCTACGCCGACATCAGAGATGCGAAACAGCTCTCTCTGATTGTTAAAGAGACCTCACCGGAAATTGTTTTTCATCTCGCAGCTCAACCTCTGGTTCGGGCCAGCTATCGCCTGCCCCTTGAAACCTTCGCCACCAATGTCATGGGCACCGCCCATCTCCTCGAGTCCCTACGCGGACTCGATGCCATCAAAGCAGCAGTAATCATAACCACCGACAAGGTCTATCGGAATCAGGAATGGCCCTATCCCTATCGGGAAGATGACGCCTTGGGTGGCCATGATCCCTACAGCGCCAGCAAGGCCGCCTCCGAGATTGTAACCGCAAGTTACCGCGATGCCTTTCTTGCTGAACAGGGTGTGGCAATCGCCACAGCCCGGGCCGGGAATGTTATAGGCGGTGGTGACTGGTCGGAAGACCGTCTGATTCCTGATGCCGTGCGAGCCTGGGAAACGGGGAAGCCCTTGGAGATTCGTAGCCCTTTGGCGATCCGTCCCTGGCAACATGTCCTCGAACCACTGGCAGGCTACCTGATGCTTGCCGAAAAACTCTGCAGCAAACCGGATCTGGCCGGGGCCTTTAATTTCGGACCGGAAACAAGCAGTGCGGCAACGGTCCGGGAGGTTATCGAACATGCAAGTACATGCTACGGCCATGGTCAGGTGAGATGGGGGAACGGCAATGAAGGCCCCCACGAAGCCGGCTGGCTGGCCCTCGAAATTGCCAAGGCCAGATCAACCTTAGGCATCGTCCCCAAATGGTCACTATTGGAAACGATTGAACGGACGATGAACTGGTACCGTCGACTGGCAGAGGGAGCCGATGCCCGCAAACTCTGTTTTACTGAAATTGCTGAGTTTGAGGCCGACTCATGAATCGATTCACAATGTTCGATACCCCCTTGGCCGGATTGATAGAGGTTGAACGCCACCAACTGATCGATAGCAGAGGGTTTCTTACCAGAATATTTTGCGCCGAAGAATTAGCTGCCTTCGGCTGGACAAAGCCTGTCGCCCAGATCAATCACACATCGACTGCGGTCAGCGGGACAATACGGGGTATGCATTTTCAAGCCCCCCCCCATGCCGAAATAAAACTGGTCAGCTGCCTACGGGGTGAAGTCTGGGATGTTGCTGTCGACATCAGGCCCGGTTCACCAACATTTCTCCACTGGCATGGGGCACATCTATCCAGTAAAAACTGTCGCGCCCTGCTCATACCAGAAGGCTTTGCCCACGGTTTCCAGACACTGACCGATGATGCCGAACTGCTCTATTGCCATTCAGCTGCCTATGTCAGCGGTTCCGAAGGAGGACTGAACCCACAGGATCCTGAGCTGGCCATTGACTGGCCAATCCCGGTTACAGAGATATCAGACAGAGACATGTCACATCCGCTTATCGACACCAGTTTTAAAGGAGTCTACTCGTGAACTGCCGCCATTGTGGAGCATTACTCCAACTCCCCTTTCTCGATCTGGGCTCAGCACCGCCCTCAAACGCCTACCTCAACAAAGACAGCCTGCATGCTCCAGAATTGTGGTTTCCTCTACGAGTAATGGTATGCGAGCAATGCTGGCTGGTGCAAACCGAGGACTTTTCCCGGGCGGATACCCTTTTTGCGGCAGACTATGCCTATTTCAGTTCGTTTTCCGATACCTGGCTGAAACATGCCAGGCTGTACGTGCAATCGATGATCGACCGCTTCGCTCTGGGACCTCACAGCAAGGTAGTGGAAATCGCCGCCAACGATGGGTATCTCCTCCAGTACGTGCAGGAGGCAGGGATTCCCTGCCTGGGAATTGAACCAACAGCCGGGACCGCCAGAGCTGCCCGAGAAAAAGGATTGCTAATCATTGAGAAATTCTTTGGTGAGCAACTGGCACAGACCCTGGTGGCTGAAGATCATGCTGCTGACCTGATCACGGCCAATAATGTCCTGGCCCACGTCCCCGACATCAATAATTTTGTCAAAGGATTTGCAACGTTGCTTAATCCCCAGGGGGTGGCCACCTTTGAATTCCCGCACATCCTGCGCCTGGTTCAGGAAAATCAATTCGACACGGTATATCACGAACATTATTCTTATTTGTCTTTCTTCACGGTTGAAAACATACTCTCCAGCCAGGGATTGCAGATCTTTGATGTGGAGCACCTACCCACCCATGGTGGCAGCTTGAGAGTCTATGCCCAGCGAACCGATCAGGGCAGACATGAACGCACGGAACGGGTGGGTAATCTCCTTAAAACAGAGAAAACTGCAGGAATAACCAGGATGGTCTTTTATACCGACCTCCAAACCAGGGCCGAGCAAGTCAAGAATGACCTTCTCGGCTTTCTTCTTGACGCTAAACACCGAGGACTTTCCGTGGCTGCCTATGGCGCAGCGGCCAAAGGCAACACCCTGCTTAACTTTGCCGGAGTCAGACCTGATCTGTTGAGTTATGTGGCAGACCGCAATCCCGCCAAGCAGGGCAAATTCATGCCAGGAAGCCGTATTCCTATTGTTGATGAAACGTACCTACAACGCAGCCAGCCTGACCGGGTGCTGATCCTGCCCTGGAACTTGCGTGATGAAGTGATGAACCAGCTGGACTATATCAGGCAATGGGGCGGCCGGTTTGTGACGGCAATTCCACAACTCAGGATAATCCCATGATTGAAATACACCCGGACGCCATAGTTTCCTCTCTAGCCGATATCGAGGATTCCATCAGAGGGACCCGTATCATAATCAGCGCCTCTTCAATCATCGATAGTTTTGTAAAAATCAAACCTACAGGAGGGCAGGGTGATTTGATTATTGGGGAACGAACAGTGGTCAATTCCGGTTGCGTTTTCTACACGGGAAATGGTATCCAAATCGGCAAGGATGTTGCTATTGCCGCAAATTGTACGTTTGCTCCGGTAAATCACGCTTATCACGACAAAAAACGTCTTATTCGAGACCAAGGTTTCTTGCCCAGCAAAGGTGGCATTCTTATTGAAGATGATGTCTGGATTGGAGCCAACTGTGTTCTGCTGGATGGTTCAGTCCTCCACCAAGGCTGCGTTATTGCTGCAGGATCAATTGTACGTGGGGAAATTCCTCCTTATTCCGTTAATGCAGGTCAGCCATTGGCTATAATCGGATGGCGAGAATAAAGGCTACAATTATTGGCGGTCAAGGCTTTATCGGCCGTCATCTTACCGCCAGACTGCTTGCCACAGGATGGGATTGCCATGTCCCTGAACAACAGGCAACCTATGCCAGGCAGGAAGACATGGGCCATGTATTTTATTGTGCAGGTTTGACCGCCGATTATATCCGTCGCCCTTTTGACACAGTCGAAGCACACGTATCACTCTTGAGCAGAATTCTACAGACCAGCCACTTTCAGTCGCTGGTCTATCTTTCTTCAACCCGTCTTTACGACAGTCAACCGGGTAGTGTTGGCACCGAAGAACTTCCTCTATCGCTGAACCCAACTAATCCCCGACATATATATGATCTTTCCAAAGCATTAGGCGAGTCGCTTTGCCTTGTAACGGGCCAGAAACGGGCTCGTGTCGCTCGTCTCTCCTGTGTATATAATGATCACACCGATACGGACGGTTTTCTCCCTGAGCTATTACGCCAGATCATAACCAATCGCCCCTCACTTCTGGAGGTTAATTCTTCACCTGCTTTCGCTAGAGATTATGTTCATCTGGAAGATGTACTTGATGCCTTGATCCTGATTTCCACTCAAGGAAAAGAAGATATCTACAACGTTGCCAGTGGTGAAACTATCCGTAATGAAACTTTATTCGCAGCTCTTTCCAAGGTAAGTGGTTGTAGGATTGTCCCCCTGCACAACGAGGTTCCCCTACCCCCTTCCAGGGTCAGTATAGAAAAAATACAAAATGAATTCGACTGGCATCCCGTATCGGTACTGGAAAAAACAACCGCAATCATTGAGGAAACCTGGAAATGCTAAAATTGCTACACTCCAGTCGAAAATCACTGTTGAATTACGTGACGACACAGTTAGAGGGTTTTTTTCCTGACGGCCAGACCGGTACGAAACAGATCCTCGATGCCTGCCTGGATGAAGCGCTGACCCGACTTGAAAACTGTATCAATGCGGTAAAGATGTGGCATCCAGGAGAGTTTGATTATCTGCATTCATCACAATATGCAATTTTTCTCTATTTCCTTGCCAATACCCTCTGGCGCAAAGAAGGCAATCAACGAATCTGTGTCAAACTCTTTTTTCTCAACAAATCGTTGAACGGTATTGACTGTTTTTATGAAATCGAGATGCCCGATATCTTTTTTATCGGCCATTCGGTAGGCATCGTGCTGGCAAAAGCTACATATGGCAATTATCTCGTTCTCTATCAGAATTCCACAATAGGAAAAAACCATGGCATTGCCCCGGTTCTCGACCAGGGTGTCATATTATACCCAAACACCGCCATCATCGGTGCGAGTCATGTCCGCAGCGGCTCGGTGATATCGCAGGGCGTAAGTATCATCAATCATGAAACACCTGGTAATTGTTTAGTTTATCAGGGAAATGCTGGTGATCTGGTTTTCCGACCCAGACGGGATTCCGTCGATGAATACTTTCGTCGATAACCTTAAAAACCCCTGGGGACAAATTATTTTGCTTTTTTTCACCCCATCCCCTAAACTTTTTCTATCCAGGTACCGAAAGGTATTTTAAGGAAAAAAATTATTCTTTAAATTTTTCCCTAATGTCTTTGCAACAAGAGACCGACAAAGAAGTTAAGAAACAAAAAAAACTACCAGGGAGGAGAAGCGAAAGACAAAACATTGCAGCACAACCAACAGTAACTCAAGTAGTACAGTATGTAAGCCGGGCAAGGATGCCCATCAGTACCCCATACACCATATTCAAGGAGGAATATCATGGGATTAACAATTAACACAAACGTAATGTCTCTCAACGCCCAACGTAACTTGGGTACATCGCAATCAGCGCTGGCAAAATCCATGCAGCGTTTGTCGTCTGGTCTTCGTATCAACTCCGCTAAGGACGATGCAGCCGGACTGGCAATTTCAGATCGTATGACCTCGCAGATCCGCGGTCTGAATCAGGCATCTCGTAACTCGAATGATGGCATCTCTCTGGCCCAGACGGCTGAAGGTGCATTACAGGAAACCACTAACATTCTTCAACGTATGCGTGAGCTGGCCGTACAGTCAGCCAACGATACCAACAGCGCTTCTGATCGTTCTTCCCTGCAGGCTGAAGTCAATCAGTTGAAACAGGAAATGACCCGTATCGCTGACACCACTGAGTTCAACGGCAAGAAACTGCTGGACGGCAGCATGACTTCCGCCCAGTTCCAGGTTGGCGCCAACGCCAATCAGACTATCTCTTTTGGCATCAGCTCTGCCCAGGCAGCAGATATGGGTAATAACTCCTCAACCTCTACCAATGCTACAGCAAACTTTGCCATTGAAAGGGCCACCTCAGCTGCAGCAGCAAGCTCGGCAAATGATGTCTTGGCCCAAACACTGACTGTTGTCGGTGGTGAAGGCTCTCAGACCGCTTCTGTTGCTGATGGTGCCACAGCAGCTGTTATTGCCGACAGTATCAACGCCATTAGTGCAGAAACGGGGGTAACGGCCGAGGCAAAAACAACAGCTACTTTATCTGGTCTTACTGCAGATGGATCCGTTTCTTTTGATCTCCAGGGAAGCAACACCACAGCAATTTCAATCAGTGCAACCGTCCTCACCACTGACCTGACCAACCTTACCACTGCTATCAACGATCAAGCAGGAAACACTGGTATTACCGCCACTCTAAGTGCTGATAAAGCCAGCATTACCCTTGAACAAGCAGCAGGATATGATGTCAAGATTTCTGACTTTCTCCACGGTACTGCAGGCCAAGAAATCAGCATAACGGGCAGCGAAGCGGGTGCTGTTGCCATCGGTAGCACGACCGCCCTCGACTCCTCAACCGTTGGTGGTGAGATCACCTTCAACAGCTCGAAAACCTTTAACGTAACAAGCGATGTTGCTGCTGGTGCCGGTTCTCTTTTCTCGACCGCTGCAAACGCCGCTAACGTCAGTACCTTAAGCTCCATCGACAATGTAGACATCACCACTGTCACAGGTGCTGCCAATGCCATCAAGGCCGTTGACGGCGCCCTGAGTCAGGTTGATACCATGCGTGGTGAACTTGGTGCGATCCAGAACCGCTTTGAATCCACCATCGCCAACTTGTCAAACGTCTCTGAGAATCTCTCTGCTGCCCGAAGTCGGATTTTGGATGCGGACATTGCCCAGGAAACATCGGCAATGACCAAGAACAACATTCTGCAACAGGCCGGTGTCTCTATTCTGGCGCAGGCTAACCAAGCTCCACAGTTGGCATTGTCCCTGTTAGGATAAGCTGGTAACAGAGGCTGAAGGCTAACAGTTCAAGGCCTGAAAGCTGACAAAAAAAAGAGGGGCCGGCTTTACCGGCTGGTCCCTCTACCCCTTTACATAAAGGGAGGAGCGTACCATGAATATAGATACAACTGCCAGCATAGGTGGAGCCATCCAACAGAGACCACCAGCCCCCGACCAGATAGACGCACAACGGAAAAACAAAGAAAAGGCAACAGATACTCCACAGGCCGATCCCGGCGAAAAGAATGTCCAAGGGGAAGAACTGCTCGGCCAGATCAAGGCAATTACCGAAGACGGACTCTATAGTATCCGTTTTGAACAGAATGAAAACGACGACCTCATCGTCAAGATCTTTGACCAGAAGACCGACAAAATGGTACGACAGATTCCGGCTGAAGAACTGCTGAAACTGCAAACCATGCTGGAAGATATGCGCGGGAACATTTTAAGTACCCAGGCGTAAAGAAAGACCACAAAGCAGGAGATATTCTCGATCGTGTCGGCTGAAAAGTGTCATTTTCTCGGCAAACTGGAAAGGTGTTTTCCTCGGAGGTAAACAGAAATGTCAATCACATTCAGCGGACTTGCCACTGGCCTGGACACCGACAGCATCATAACCCAGCTAATGGAGCTCGAACGGAGACCCATTACCCGGCTGGAAACAAAAAAATCCGACGCAACTACCCGCATTGAGGCCTACGCCCAGTTCAAAGGCACCCTTGATGACCTGAAAACGGCAGTCAGCGACATGACTCTCACCAGTCAAGTCAATACGACCAGTGTCTCTTTTAGCGACACTGGTCCATTTACTGCTACCAGCACCAATGCCAGCAGCGGCAGCTATAACATCGCTGTGCAACAACTGGCCCAGGTTCAGAAAACCATCAGCGAAGGATGGTCATCACAAACCGATGCCGTGCTCGGCACGGGAACCTTTACTCTTAGCAACGGTAGCGGAGATATTGTTATCTCTGTTACCGAGGACAACAACTCCCTGCTAGGCCTGGCCGCTTCCATTAATGAGCAATCAGCCACCACCGGGATCAAGGCCACGCTCATCAATGACGGTACGGCCACCAGCCCTTATCGTATGGTATTCACCGGCACAGACTCCAGTACCACCTTCAGCGTCGCAAGCGACCTCGAGGCTGCAGACACTACCGCAATCCCCTTCACCAGTACCTTAACTCAATCTGCCCAGCAGGCCATCGTCTTTATTGATGGCATAGAGGTAGTCAGCAACAGTAACACTCTCAAAGATACCATCAGTGGCGTCACCCTCAATCTCAATGCAGTCAGTGAAGCAGCCCCCACAGATACACCACCATACAAAACGTCTCTGCTGACCATTGAACCAGATAGCAGCGCCCTGAAAGAAAAATTGACCACCTTTGTGAGCAGCTACAACAAGGCCATGGAGTGGATATTATCCGGCTATGACGAATTTGGTGGCACCGCTGCCACCACAGATGCAGATGACCCTGAGAGTCAAGAACTCCTCGGTTCTGTCCTACGGGGTGACTCCTCGATTAACAGCATAAAACGCGGCTTACAATCTGTCCTCAGTTCGGTGATTGGAGGCAACGGCTCGATGAGTACCTTATCTGAGTTGGGTATAACCACCCAACTGAATGGGACCCTGCTCCAGAATAACACCAAAATGGATGCTGCCCTTAAGGATAACTTTGATGGAGTGACCAGCCTGCTCGCCGGCAAAGACGACGTTGACGGGGTCATGAAAAAATTCAACTATTACCTGCTCAATGTTACCAGCGGCACAAATGGGATGTACGCCAATAAGAAAAAAAGCTATGACCAGTCTATTAACCGCATAGATGATCAGATCCTGAACATGGAACCGCGAATGGTCAAAAGAGAGGCCTCACTTCGAGCCCAATATTCAGTGATGGAGCAGCTCGTCAGCGGGCTGAATGCCCAAGGGAGTTTTCTCACTCAGCAGATGGATATGCTTTCTAGTATGATAACAGGAAATAACTAATGAATCCTTATGCCGCCCAACAACAATACACAAACAATCTTATTTCTACTGCTTCTCCAGAACAGCTCCTCCTCATGCTCTATAACGGAGCCATTCGCTTCATTCGTCAGGCAATCACTGCCAGTGACAACAACAATCAGATCGAAAAATTGGGGCGAATCAGTAAGGCCTTTGCTATCATAGTCGAATTTTCCAACACCCTGAATCACGACATTGGTGGTGAAATAGCAGCAGATCTCGATGCACTATATCAATTTATGATGAGGGAACTCAATAAGGCCAGAAACGAGACTGATGGAAAAAGTCTGAAAACGGTGGAAGGCCTGCTCATAGATCTGAGAGATACATGGGCCGAGGCCATTGAAATCAACAGAAAGGAAAACGAACCAAAATCCTTCTCTGACACCGCCTCAACCACAACACATGCCCCCCTTGCTGTGGCCGGATAAGGGAGGGGAGAGTAACGTGCATACCAATAATGCAGTACAGATAAACAACTCAGAAAGGCTTACTCGTCTTCTCGAAACCTCAACAGACCAATACACAGACATTTTGAGGTTAATGGAAACGATTGCTCAAAGCATGGACTGCAATAAGCTGTCCGATCTCACAGACACAGGAAACGAGTTGCTGCAAAAACAACAAACAGCTGCAGCGACAGACAATGAACTGATGGATATGCTCAGGAAGCAACCTGAAGAACGGCTGCAAAAACAAATCAGAGATCGTTACGAACTGTTGAAAAAAATTATGGTGTTGAATAAGCTGATCATGCCTCAACTGGCAAGTACCAAATCATTCATATTCAATGAACTGCAACAGATAAAAACTGGACGCACTGCCATAAAGGGGTACCAACAATCTCCAAAAAAACATGGCAAAAACTTAAAAAACTCCTTCTGAAATTCATTGAAACAAATCTGAGCTGACGCTCAAATGGAACCTGAAATATTCATAGCACATCATGAAAGAGACAAGCAGACATCTTATAACAATGAATTGCCTGTAACCATGAACACGACCGAAAACCTTTTCCAAGAAAGCATACAACAATACCAGGAACTGATTCAACTAACCTTGGATCTGAACAACAACTGGGCAGCCCTTTCTCCTGAAAAAATCCTGGAATGCTGTGAACAGATACAGCAGTTACAGGGAAGACTGGCAGAGTTGGACAAGTTTATCGTGGACGTAATGATCAGCTCTGGCCCCCAGATATTGGAGACACCCTCTATTGGAGAATACCAGAGGACTCTTGATAAGGCGATGCAGTCATACGACCACATAGCCTATAAAGCTCAAACCCTGCGTGCTTCGTTAATCACAGAAGCTGGGGCATAAGATGAAACGGGGTCAAAAATCTTTGACGACATAAAAACCAATGCCCCAGGAAACAAAAAAATCCAGTGGCTCTCTTAAAAAAAACTACACTCCTCCCCTTTTCTCTCCTCTTCCCTGCCACACCTCTTCCTGAACAATCTCTCTTACAGGAAAATTTCCATTTTTTTCTCTGTCCGATTTTATTTGCAAACAACAGCTCTTGCGCCAGTACAATGACAGGCAAATCATCTTTACGGCCCTGCCCTTTATTCATTTTTATAATACCATCTTTAATGATAACATCTTGATACAAAATTTTATAGATGATAAAGTATACTTCATTACAAGTGCTTCTGATTCAACTTAAAGTCAATCCTCGCTATTTTCACAAGGATCTCCTGTGACAGACTTAGATAATTTCTTCTCACAAATTTCTGAAGAAAAACCTATTCGCCTTTTTTTACCAATCCTTGATGCGGATGAAAGACTACTGATTCAGTGTGTATTAAAAAAAAGCCAGACCAATCACTTCAATCTGTTGTTCAAACCCGGAACCTTGCCTGTGAACAAGATTGACCAGAACACCACCTGTCTCATTAATCTGGATGTGGGCGGACAAAGCGTGTCTCTGGAAGGCAAGATTATTCGGGTTGTCAATGACCAAACCCTGGAAATAGTGGCCCAAAAAACCATCACGCATGAACAGGTGCGTGAATATTTTCGAGTAGATTGCACCGTTCCCATTATCGTTAGCTCTCTGATTCCTTTAGGATTTGGAGATCCTGAGGACAGTTGGGAAATAAGGGGAACAACGGTTGACCTCAGCGGCAGTGGCCTGCGGGCAAGTTTTAAAAACACCCCTCCTCCATTAACCCAGGTCAGATTGAAAATGGTGTTACCATTAGTTGAAATGACCATTGTCTCCACCCTTGCTTCACCGGTACGCATCTCTCAACTCACGGAAACACTTTGGGATGTCGCCTACCATTTTGATCAAATTGAGGACGAAGATCGTGACAAAATTATCGGTTGCTGCCTGATGGCTCAACGACAGCTCCTGCGACTGAAGGTACAAGTCAAGGATTCCTGAAAGCAAAGTTCATTATCTTTTTTCATTCCCAAATCCCTTGATAAAGGCTTTTGCAGTGGACTCATCAATCACAGATATAGTCAAAAGAATAATAGACAGCGCAGGTGCAGAAATTGATATTTCAACTACAGAAGGCCGAGCAATCCGCCTAAGATGTATCTACAAAGAATCCCTTGCCCCTAACTTTTTTCTGGTCTTCCCCCCCAAACACCTTCCTTCCAACATTGATACGAGTCGACTCTGTCCCATTTCCATAAAGGGGGAAAAAGTATCGCTCACTCTCACAGCAAAAATTGAAACCATTAATGGGGATCGTACCCTTGAGCTTACTGCCAAAAAATCAGTAGATCCAGCCACGTTAAGAGAATATTTCCGTGTCGATATCAAGATGCCGATTACTGTGATCTACGAACCAGGTCCTGGAGAAGATCGAAGCCACTACTGGAATCTCCAGGGTGAGACTCTCGATTTATCAGGAAGCGGTGTTCTCGCCATCCTACCAGCTCAACCCAAAAATAATCATCGACTCAAAATTGAAATAACTCTCAAGTATACAAACATATCAATAGATTGCGCGGCGCACATTATCAGATCTAAACGTCTACGGCGAGGTCGCTATCAGGTTGCCTTCCATTTTGACTATGTCTCCTCCAAACACAGAGATTCCATCATTTCTGACTGTCTCAAGGAGCAACGATTGCAACTCCGAGAACGAATACAGACAGCCGACTGATTATTGTTTCACCCCATTACAAGCTGTTGACGTCTTGCTTCTTTCAACTTATTTCCAGACAGCTCTCACTATTCTCTACAACTAGGTAGTTAAGATTGCTTCAACGGGAACCGAAAGAGTAATATGAATACCATTAAACCGCTTTCAGCCATTAAAACGGTTGGTTCTTCCACAGCAGATTCCGAGGCCAAACAACAATTTCAGCAGCAGACACGACCAGGCCAGATATATGCTGCTACTGTCTTGGGACCCGCAGGGCGCGACCGTTTTTTTCTAAATATCTATGACCAAAAGATACTTGCCCAAAGCGATACGGTAAACTTACCCCCAGGTACAAAACTCAAACTTCAGGTACTATCCACCACCCCTCTCATAGAGCTCAAAATCATTTCCGATGCCCCTCAAACTGCCCATGGCAAAACAATCACACTCCTTGGCAAAGATTTTGACATAACCAGACTTGTGCCCTCAGTAACCCCATCCTCTCCTTCCTTTGTGAATACGACCAGCACGTCCGCTCAAGACGGCCTAAAAAGATTTAACGATTTGCAGCAGTATCCTCTAGGGAGCAGAAACGGCGGAACAGTTCTCAAGCAACTCATTGATCGTTTGGGCCTTTCTCTGGAGACACTCTTAACAAAAGGAGACAGTAAGAATGGAGCTGAAACCTTGAATGCGACCCTCTTAGAAATGGCTGTCATTCTCAAGAAAGGAGAAACAATTGCTGAAACCACCAATCGACTCATGAGCACTCTTGAACTCCATCAGGAGACTCGATTAAAATTAAGATCCAAGAACCAACTTATTTATTCACTCCCTTTTCCTTTTTTTGATCACGGATATCTTCTCGTTGAGAAAGATCAAACAAACTACCAATCCGAAATCAATGAATCTCTTCTCCGGTTTTCGCTTCACCTCAGCCTCGAGCCACTTGGCGACATAGAAATCCATTTTTCCCAGACAGGAGAAGACATCTCTATCCAATTTGCCTGCGAATCAGAAGAAAAAAAACAATTTACCAGTGAGAATCAGGAGGATCTGAAAAACAGCCTGAGCTCTTCTGGTGTACTCAATCTCAGTTTCTCTGACACGGCTGGAGACCCTGCCAGTGATCTTTTTCAACAGCTGATCGCAGAAGACGAATCCATGCTGGATACAAAGGTGTAAGAGATGAAGAAAAATGAAGTAGAAAAAGCAGTAGCCATTCTTTACGACGAGCAGAAAGGTTCATCACCCAAGGTAGTCGCCAGTGGTAAAGGAGAAATTGCCCGTCGCATCATTGAAACAGCCCGGGAAGCTGGAGTCCATATCCAGGAAGACCCAAATCTTGTTGAACTCCTTTCCAAAATCAAGCTCGGAGATGAGATCCCGACAGAACTCTACCAAACAGTTGCCGAGGTCCTTGCCTTTGTCTACCAGGTCAATGAGAAATTCAAAAACAAAATGGAACCAAATGCAACAGAGAAGTAACCAAGGATATCTACTCCCCACACATTTCTCATAATTATTGCGGGAAAACCCAAGAAGTGGCAAACACCCGCTCTGTACCTGTTTAGTAGTGTTTGCTTTGCGTTCAGTCAAGACTTCGAAGCATACTGATGCCATTCGAGAAGGCCTGAATGAACGAAGATGGAGCGCTGCTGAATAAGTTACAAATTTTCACAATCAAACACTGGCTCCCCACTCAACGCGTCAGCCATTCACGTTTGCGAACTTCCCGCCCTCCCTTCAGATTACCTTATTGAAACTGTTATACCCAAAAAAGATACCACCCACAGGCCATTTCCTTGACACCTAACCTTTTTTTTTGTTATATTTCATTGATATTAGGTTATTGTAACACAATGTGGAGTAATCTTTCACGCACTACGTAAATACATTTGTGAAATCTGGAATTGTGCTCCACCTCCCGCGCCCTCAACATAAAGATATAAAGAGCTCCGAACTTACAGACTTCGTACTTCTGGAGTAGCATCGCTGAAGAACTGACGAAGAACTCAAAAGGAGGTTAACTCACTGACATGGATCCTTTTACATTTTTCAAATCTAAAAAGGTTAAAGAAGAGAGGATAACAACTCACAGGAACGTAATCATCCCTCCTGGAAGAGTCACGTCAACGAGCAGAACATCAACTCCACGAACGTCTGCCATCGTTTCGAACAGTGTCAACAGGGGCCAGGACAACGACAGACCAGATCTCATTCTCGAGGAGACCGAGAGAGATCAAAACCTGACTAAAGGTGAGAGAAGAAGGCATACGCGAATCAATTGCGACCTGATTCTGGATGAAGAGATCAAGATCTACTGTCGTGACCCGAAGACGGAAAAAGGGAGTAAGGGAATCGTTCTCGACATAAGCCCTGGCGGATTGGCCATGGTGACCAAAAAAAAGTATGTTTTCGGAGATGAGCTACTGATCAAATGTCGGATCGGTACCCATTTCAGGATGAAAGAAGAGATCAAGGTCAAGATGGTAAAAGGTAGCAAATGTGGCGCAGAATTCATAAATCCATCAGAAAAGACAACCACCTTCCTGACCCAACTCTACGGTGCAATAGCACTCGGCAGACCAAGGACGAGAAATAAGTACCGATAGCTTTGGAATAAAAGTTAGTTAGTTATTTGAGGCCATCCGAAAGGATAAGGGATTTGGCCATTACGACTCTCTTCCTTTCTTTAGTAACTGAGCGAGGAAAGTGAAACATCTAACACCTTGTGTTCGTAGCGTCACAGGCTGAACCATGTATGTTACGTTATGGAAATAAATAGATCAGCAAATACCCCACTTTTTTTTATCTATGGCCGGTTCATTAGAGCGAGAGTCCAATGGAACAATAACTTTTCTAAAAACAACTCCGAACTGTGGCGACAGCACATCTATATCCTGCGGCAACAAGGTCCTGGCCATTGCATTCAGGTCTGCATACTTTTCTAATAACCGCGTTACACATCAACAAATAGACCTGCCTGAATTGGAGCATCCAGACAGGTCTCCAGTGTTAGCCCAAAACCTCGCGAAAACCAACTCCGAACATATGGCGGCGACACATCTTATCCATCACTCCGAACACACCATCTCCATTGGATACCTGAAACGAAAAAAGGGTTTAGCCATTACGGCTAAACCCTTGAATTTTCTGGCGGAGCGGACGGGACTCGAACCCGCGACCCCTGGCGTGACAGGCCAGTATTCTAACCAGCTGAACTACCGCTCCTAAGAATCAAATTGAATGGTGGGCGGTACAGGGATCGAACCTGTGACCCTCGGCTTGTAAGGCCGATGCTCTCCCAGCTGAGCTAACCGCCCCCGCAATCAATTGTGGACATCTATTTAACAGGAAGGCCCTGAGCCGTCAAGCAAAAAAGTGAGTATTGAGTATTATATAACTCATTGGGGAGTATTATGTGAAGACACTGTGAAATCCCCATAAACAGAGGCCAGCGATACATCTTTAAAGAGACTTTCGTTCTCTTTTAAAACAAGCGCTCTTTCAAGTACCTCGTCAACATTATCGACGCAATGAATGACCAGACTATTGCGGATTTTCATAGGAACATCTGAAAGATTGCGCTCGTTAGCCTTAGGGATAATAACTTCTCTGATATTGCCCCTCTTCGCTGCCAGTAATTTTTCAGTAAGGCCACCAATGGGCAGAATCCTGCCCCGTAAAGTGATCTCGCCGGTCATAGCCAACTCATGCCTCACCGGCAATTTAAGGATAGCAGAAACCAGTGTGGTAGCAATGGTGATCCCAGCCGAAGGACCATCCTTGGGGATAGCGCCTTCGGGTACATGCACATGAATATCAAGCTTCTGATAAAAATCAGTACTCAGGCCAAGACGCATGGCTCTGGAACGGACATAACTGAGCGCGGCCTGGGCAGACTCCTGCATAACCTCACCAAGCTTTCCGGTAACAATCATCTTTCCAGTACCCGGCATAAGCGTAGCCTCGATTTGCAGGATTTCCCCCCCCACAGAGGTCCAAGCCAGTCCAGTAGTCAGACCGACCTCATCACGCTCCTCGGCCAAGCCATATCGATATTTGGGTGTCCCCAGGTATTTCAATACCGATTGTGCCGTAATCTTATACTTCTTATCTGTTACCTTCTTTTTCAGTCGTTCCCGAGCTATCTTTCTACACACCGAGGCAATCGTTCGCTCAAAACTCCTTACGCCGGCTTCCCTTGTATAACGGCGAATGATCTCCATGACTCCACCCTCTGTCATGACAATGTCTTCCGGTTTAAATCCGTTAACCTTCAGCTGCTTGGGAATCAAAAATCCTTCGGCAATTTTTTGTTTCTCTTCTTCAGTATACCCATTGAGACGAATTATCTCCATCCTGTCCTGTAAGGGCAATGGTATCCCGTCTAAGTTATTGGCCGTAGTGATAAAAAAGATCTCCGAAAGATCGTACTCGAGATCCAGATAGTGATCATTAAATGCGAAATTCTGCTCCGGATCCAAGACTTCAAGAAGTGCAGAAGATGGGTCACCACGAAAATCAGTACTCATCTTATCCACCTCATCAAGACAGAAAACAGGGTTTGCAACCCCAACCCTCTGCATTGACTGAATAATCTTCCCAGGCATGGCACCCACATAGGTTCGTCGATGGCCTCTTATCTCAGCCTCATCGCGTACACCTCCCAGAGAAAGACGTACGAACTTCCTCCCCATGGCCCTGGCAATAGAACGACTGATTGAGGTTTTACCAACACCTGGCGGTCCAACAAGGCAGAGGATAGGTCCCTGCAACTTTTTGACCTGAGCCTGTACTGCAAGATATTCAAGAATCCGCTCCTTGGTTTTTTCAAGACCATAATGATCTTCATCAAGAATTATCTCAGCTTTATTGATATCCAGGTGTGCCCTGCTCTTTTTCCCCCAGGGAAGGGTGAGAATACAGTCAATATAATTACGAACAACTGTGGTCTCGGCTGACATTGGCGGCATATTGCGGAGTTTTTTTAACTCCTTCGTTGCCTGGTTGCGAACATTTACAGGTAATTTTTTCTTTTTAATGGTTGCTTCCAGTTCACTGATCTCATCCAGTCCTTCCTCATTTTGACCAATTTCAGTCTGGATTTCTTTGACCTTTTCTCCAAGAAAATAATTACGCTGGGTTCTGCCCATCCGCTTTTTCACTCTGGCATTGATATCCTTTTCCAGTTCAGCCAGCTCGACCTCCCGATTGATATACTCAAGAATTTTTTCGATCCTTTGCGAGAGAGAGTCAATCTCAAGAATGCTTTGTTTTTCTTTCGACTTCAAAGGCAAGTGGGCACTGACCACATCAATCAGCTTTCCATGATCCTCAATGGTCTCGATGGATTTAAGAACTTCACGCGGTATCTTTCTATTTAGATCTGCAAACTCGTGAAACTTTACGCGCAGCTGACGGACAAAAACAACAGTTTCCCCTTTGTCCTGATCAACATCCTCTCGGATACGAAGCTCAGCCTGCATAAACTGCTCATGAGGCAAAAACGAAACCACCTCTGCCCTTCTTTTTCCTTCAACCAAGGCCTTGATTGTTCCATCAGGAAGACGAAGAAGCTGCATAACCACAGCCAGTGTACCAACCTTATAGATCTCACTCTCTTCAGGATCATCAACCTTCGAGTCCTGCTGAGCCACAAGAAAAATCTCAGTTCGTTTTTCCATGGCATCTTCCAGGGCATGGATAGACTTACTCCTGCCCACTACCAAGGGAGCAACCATATGCGGGAATATAACAATGTCACGGAGCGACATAAGCGGGTATAGACTGGTATTCATTTTACCTCAACATTTAAAGAAAATGAGGGATGAATCCCCCTCGTGGCATTTTGCTCTCAAACAGTCCCCAGACGTTTATCTTCAGGCTTATTCTCGTACAAAATTACCGGATAATCACCATCATTAATCACCTGCTCACTAATGACACACTCCTGAACATTTTCTTGAGACGGAAGGTCATACATGACATCCAACATGGCAGCCTCTATCACCGAGCGAAGGCCACGTGCTCCAGATTTGCGACTCAATGCTTTTCTGGCGATGGCGACCAGAGCACCTTCTGTAAAACGCAGACGAATGTTATCAAATTCAAAAAGCCGCTCATACTGTTTGGTCAGAGCATTCTTGGGTTCCTTTAGAATACGCACCAGATCATCTTCCTTCAGCTCCTTCATGGTGGCAATAACAGGAAGACGCCCTACCAACTCAGGAATAAGTCCGAACTTGAGAAGATCCTCAGGCTGAACAGCTTCCAGGAGCTCTCCGATATCCAATTCCTTTTCACTGATAACTTTGGCACCGAAACCCATGGATTTAGTCCCACTACGTCTCTTGACGACCAAATCCAAACCGACAAATGCGCCTCCACAGATAAAAAGAATATTAGTGGTATCTATCTTTACTAATTCCTGCTGTGGATGCTTACGCCCTCCCTTGGGAGGAATAGAAGCCACTGTACCTTCGATGATCTTCAACAATGCCTGTTGAACACCTTCTCCGGAAACATCGCGGGTAAGCGATGGACTATCTGATTTCCGGGCAATCTTGTCGATCTCGTCTATATAGATAATACCGTGTTCAGCCCGGTCAATGTCATAATCAGCGGCCTGAAGAAGATTAACCAGGATGTTTTCCACATCATCTCCAACATATCCAGCCTCAGTCAATGTGGTCGCGTCTGCCATGCAGAAAGGAACATTAAGAACCCTGGCCAGGGTCTGGGCCACCAGTGTCTTCCCGCTTCCAGTAGGACCAATCAAGATAATATTGGCTTTCTGCAGTTCCACGTTGTCCTCAGACGTTGGTGCCTCAATTCGTTTGTAATGGTTATGGACAGCCACGGAAAGAATTTTTTTCGCATATTCCTGACCAATTACATACTCATCCAGATGGGCCTTGATTTCCATAGGTTTGAGGACACCGGCCTTTATATCCTGGCCATTGCCGACATCTGCGACCTCCTCGTCTTTGACGATCTCAATGCAAAGATCTATGCATTCGTCACAGATAAAGACCTCAGGGCCGGCTATGAGCTTAGATACCTCTTCCTGACCCTTTCCGCAAAAAGAACAATGTGAACTACTTTCTCTTTTTTCAAAATCGTCCATTTCAATCTTCCTCTACAGGATCAAGTCGTTTCACTAACACCTTATCTATTATACCATATTTTTTGGCTTCTGTCGGGCTCATAAAATTATCACGGTCCGTGTCCGACTGGATTTTTTTCTTTGTATGTCCAGTGTGAAAAGCAAGAATCGTATTTAAGTCATCACGCATACGCAGAATTTCTTTGGCGTGGATATCTATCTCAGTGGCCTGTCCCTGAAAACCACCCATAGGCTGATGAATCATGATTCTGGAATTAGGAAGAGAATAACGCTTACCGGCAGCACCTGCAGCCAGCAGCAATGCCCCCATGGAAGCAGCCTGCCCCATACACAACGTAGCAATATCACATTTTACATATTGCATGGTATCATAAATAGCAAGTCCGGAAGTGACCGAGCCACCGGGAGAATTGATATAAAAGGTGATATCCTTATCAGGATCCTCGGCCTCGAGAAAAAGGAGCTGGGCAATAATAGAACTCGCCACCTCATCTCCCACCGTTGTCCCCAGAAAAATGATCCGTTCCCGCAGCAGTCTGGAATAAATATCAAAGGCTCGTTCCCCTCGGGGACTCTGCTCTACAACCATTGGTACAAGATTCATCTTCCTTCTCCTTAAATAACACGACTGCAGAGGCCTCGTGGGCAGCTGCAGTCGTTCAATTACACTATCAGATCAGACAAGTTTCTCCTGCCCAATCAATATTTGGTTAAAATCTATTACATGCACAGACCGTCTATCAGTCAGTCAGTACTCTTTTCAGTCTTTTCTTCCTGAACAACAGGGTTCGCCTCAACAAACTTGACATTCTCTCGAAGAAAAGTGAGGATTTTCTCATTTAAGATCTCATTCATAAACGGGAGCAAATCATCACGACTTTGAAAAAACTCTTTCACTTGGGAAACAGGCATATTGTACTGATCACCAACCCGTTTAAAAGCACGATCTAGATCTTCATCATTGACCTTGATCTCTTCTACTTGGGCAATTTTCTTCAGGATAAAATCACCACGCACCCGCTTTTCCGCTGTTTCCTTATTCTTTTCTGCCAAATCATCACGATTAATCCCGGCAGCTTCCAGATTCATACCGTTCTGTTCAAGAGATTTTTCAGTGTTTTTAATCATCTCTTCAATTTCGAAACGTACCAGTCGGGAGGGAACTTCAAATTCATGCGTGTCAAGAAGCTTGAGCATTATACGATCAGTTATATCTCCGTCTGCACGAGCATCCTTTTCCTTCTGCAAACGTTCACGAATAGCATTCTGCAAGTCAGCAAGGGTCTCATATTTCTCATCAACGTCTTTGGCAAACTCGTCATTGAGTTCTGGGAGAACACGTTCTTTGATATCTTTCACTTTAACCCGAAACTCAACCTTCTTTCCGGCAAGAACAGGATTGGGATATTTGGCAGGAAACTCCACCTCATGCCTGGCCTCTTCTCCGCCATTCATTCCCACCAGTTTTTCTTCAAATTCCGGGCTAAGCCTTCCAGAACCAACATCCACAGAGTAGTTGTCGTTCTTCACTTCTTTCATGGCTTTTCCGTTGTGAAACCCTTCAAAATCAACAACTACTACATCTCCTTGTGCAATAGCCCTGTCGGTAACTGAACGGAGCGGTGCCATATCATGGCGAAGGCTTTCAATCTCTACCTCTATTGCAGCATCGCTCACTGCATTAACGACTTTCTCTACCTCGATCCCTTTGTACTCGCCAAGCTCAAACTCAGGTCGAATATCAATTTTTGCCACATAAACAAAAGTTCCGTCTTCTTTAAAAGCCGGATCAGAAATTTCAGGATGGACAACAGGATCAATATTATTCTGTTCAATGGCGTCAAAATAAGTATCCTGAACGAGTTTCTCGCCGATCTCACTCTCTACCTGATGCTTAAAATTCTTAATAATGACGGAACGAGGCACTTTTCCACGGCGAAACCCTTTCATCTTGGTCTCACGCTGCAATTTATCAAAGGCCTTCTCCAGTTTCTTCTGAACACTGTCTTTAGGTAACGTTATGGTCACCTTTTTGGTGAGTGCGCTGACATCTTCAACAACTACTTCCATCATATCCATCCTTTATTAAGATTCTTACTCAGTTACTTTGAGAACTCGTCTCTCAGACTCAGATTAGTTTAAATTGTAAGCTAATTATCGACCACTAAAAATCTTAGGGATCATTTTTGCCTGAACGATGAGCACCGTCAGGACACCTACTGGCTATATTGATACGAAACACAAAACGAAATACGAAATAAAAAGAAACAGTTGGTGCGAAAGGGGGGACTCGAACCCCCATACCGTAAGGCGCTGGTTCCTAAGACCAGTGCGTCTACCAATTCCGCCACTCTCGCAAAGCAAATACTTTCAACAGACCATCAAACAGTCCCTTGACAAAGGCTAAACAATCTCTATCAAACCATCAAAGGAAAATCAGATAACCTCTTAGTAATTAATTCACATCCAGCTTACAGTCAAGACCGATACGCTTATGGAACAAAAAAATCCTCTGCTTTTACGCAAAGATTCAGATAACGATAAGATCATTTTTCCTAATGCAGCTTGCCAAACAACCTCACAAAGACTATTATTCTGCACATATTGGAAGGATTTTCTAAGACTGCAATCCTTCTGCTTTTATTCCACTGGCTGGTCGGATATTACAATTAAACGCATCAACCTTCCGTCCCAGATCAATCATCAATTTTAGAATTGAGGAACCAATGACGTACAAACAGACCATCACAGCCTGTGCCCTACTCATGCTTTCCTTCCCGCCTTCCCTGGTTTTTGCTGCGACCGATACTCAAGGAGCGTCAAAAATTCAGTGGCAGGTGGAAAAAAGCTGGAAACTGCCGAGCACACCTTTAGATATTGTTTATTCCCTTGACGGAAAACGGGTTTTCATTCTTACCGATAAAAATGAAGTCCTGGCCTATACAGATACAGGTGAACTTCTTGGCTCCATACCTGTCGATAAAGGCGTATCTGCCATTGACATTGCCCCCCGAGGAGAAAAACTTTTCCTTATCAACCAGGCAGAAAACAGCTTCTCCGACCTCTCGGTGAGCTTTATTGTCAACATTGACACCACAGGATCGCCCTTTCTCGGAAATGAGAATGCACCGGTGACCATCGCCGTTTTCACGGACTTTGAGTGACCTCACTGCGGCAAAGCAGTGCCGCTACTCGAGCAGGTGCTCGAGCATAATCCTGAGACAGTAAAAATTGTACTCAAAAACTTACCCCTTAATTTCCATAAATTTGCTCAACCTGCGGCACTTGCAGCGCTTGCAGCTGGTAACCAAGGAAAATACTGGGAATTTCATGACGCTCTTTTCGAAGCCCCTAAACTGGATGCCACTACCATTGATACCATTGCCACCAAACTTGGACTTGACATAAAAGTATTAAAAGAAGATATGGCCTCTGCTCAAATCCAGCAGAAACTCGCCAAAGATGTCTTTGATGCCCAGGAGGCAGGGGTAAGAGGAACTCCAACCATTATTATAAATGGTAGGTTGTTAAAGGAACGAAGCCTTGCCGCCATTCAGAAGGTTATTGATGAAGAACTCGCGAAGAAATAATTCGCTACAGGACAAGAGTATCTAAAATCGCTCAACCTAAAACCTGTAAGCATTCAGGCACGAAACTCTACCGAGTCTCGTGCCTGAATGCTTCCCCCCTCATAAAAAAGGCCAACTGAAAGATGGCAGGCGAGCAACTGAGCAAAGATCTTTGTTTCCCGGATAACAATCTGGCAGGGATCCTTTATGGAGAACTGAACAAAAACCTTCACTCACTAGAACAAAATACCGGTGTTCAAATTCATGTCCGTGGTAACGGGCTCCACCTCATCGGTCTTAGCCATGAGATTGAGCTGGCAACGAATCTCCTCCAACAGTTTTATGGACTCATCAGCAAAGGATTTAAGGTCTACAGCTCAGATTTCGCCTTTGGCCTCCGTGTCCTCGAAACAAATCCGAACTGTCGTCTCGACAAGATTTTCCTGGACAAGGTCTACATCACAGCCCAAAATCGCATCATCTCTCCTAAGACCCAAAATCAGAAGACCTATATCGATTCCATCCGGAATAACGACATTGTCTTTGGAATCGGACCTGCCGGTACCGGAAAAACATACCTGGCCGTAGCGATGGCTGTTTCCGCGTTGAACAGCGGCCAGGTCCGTTCCATTATCCTTACCCGCCCTGCAGTAGAAGCCGGAGAAAAGCTCGGATTTCTACCCGGCGACCTGGCTCAGAAGGTCAATCCTTATCTAAGGCCTCTCTATGACGCCCTGAGTGACATGCTCGGAGCTGAAAAGAGTGCCAGCTTTATTGAACAGGGAATCATTGAAATCGCCCCTCTCGCCTTTATGCGGGGAAGGACATTGAGTGATGCATTCATTATCCTGGATGAAGCCCAGAACACAACCAGAGAACAGATGAAAATGTTCCTGACCCGGATCGGATTCGATTCGTTAGCAGTCATCACCGGCGATGTTACTCAGGTGGACCTGCCACGCGCGGAACAGTCCGGATTATTGCAGGCAAAAAAGTTTTTACAAGGAATCGACGGAATCTCCTTCTGCAGTTTTTCAAAACAGGATGTTGTCAGGCACCCTTTGGTCCAAAAAATCATCGCCGCCTATGAAAACAATTCAGATTCCCATAAAATACGTCCTCGTCTCTCAGAACGTTTGCACTCCCCAAACCAATAGAACCTGACATGAACCACTCCCCTGTGTCCCGACAGTAACATGCCGGCAAATATCACCATAAACTCGAACACCAGCAGATATCACCTGAACAGTAAGCTTCTGCAACGACGTGCAACATGGCTCATGCGCCAGCATCAGGTGGCAAACCATGAAATGAGTATTCTTTTTGTCGATGACCAGGAAATAAGCTGGCTCAACAACCATTATCGAGGCAAAACTGGTCCAACCAATGTCCTCTCTTTTCCCTTCGCAGATGATGCCGATCCTTGCCCAGGTATTATACCTATTCAGGAACTGGGCGATATCATTATCTCTGTGGAGACCGCTCACAAGGAAGCCATCGATCTCAAAGTTTCTCTCCATGACCGGCTGACCTGGCTCATTACCCATGGCCTGCTCCACCTTCTCGGTTATGACCATGAGCGTTCCGAAAAAGAGGCTGAGGAGATGTGGGCCCTCGAAACCAACCTGATTCATCAGTTACAATCCTCCAGGAGTTATCAAATGACACATCTAGCTATTAACGTTGATCACGTCGCCACAGTACGCCAGGCCCGTGGCATCAACGAACCAGACCCTGTTACGGCCGCTGCGATCTGTGAACTTGCAGGTGCTGCCGGCATTGTTGTCCATCTGCGCGAAGATCGACGCCATATCAATGATCGCGATGTCCGGCTGCTACGGGAAACCATCAAAACCAGAATGAATTTGGAAATGGGGGCTAACAAAGAAATCATCGAAATCGCCCTGAAACTCAAACCTGATATGATCACCCTGGTACCCGAAAAACGCCAGGAACTGACCACGGAAGGTGGTCTGGACGTGGCAGGACAAAAGAAAAAACTTGCCAAAACCATCGCCAAAATGAACAAGGCAGGGATTCCAGTCTCACTCTTTATTGACCCTGAACTCAAACAGGTCCAAGCAGCCCTGGCAATTGGGGCCACCTATGTGGAACTCCACACCGGACGCTACTGCGATGCCACAAATGAAGAGCAAAGAGAAGAAGAGTACCAACTCATTGCCTCTGCTGCTGAAGAGGCATATCAGATGGGCTTACGGGTAAATGCCGGTCATGGACTCGACTACCAGACCACTTCAAAAATAGCATCCCTGGATACCATTGAAGAACTCTCCATTGGCCATGCCATTATCAGTCGGGCGGTTTTCGTCGGTCTCGACCAGGCAGTGAGAGAAATGCTGGCCATCGTTCGCAATGCATCAATTGTTTTTTAATTGTTAATCCTGACTGACAGACCCAAAACAGTGGTCAGTCAGGCCTTTATCAAAGTACTGAAAAGAAGCGTCTCTTCAAAGAGAGCCATAATCTTCTACAGTTGCCAACTAAAACTGACACATCACTACCAATAAATTCAACAACATACCGGATTCGTTATTTTTTTACAAAAATCCAGTTAATGATTCTATAACGATAAACACCGTTTTTGGCAATTGACAAACAAAACAGCTCTATGGTACAAACAGTGCATTGCCCGGATGGCGGAACTGGTAGACGCAAGGGACTTAAAATCCCTCGGTCGTAAGGCTGTGCGAGTTCGATTCTCGCTCTGGGCACCAAATAAAACAGGCACTTAGGACTAACGTCCCTAAGTGCCTGTTGTTTTTTAGGAGTACGCGAAAAACGAAAAAGACTATTTTTTGCTATTCCTTATCGTCTGATTACAAAGCCCAAGCCCCTTCTAACAATCAGTCTCATTGCGAATCCAGTTGCGTAGTTGTCGTACACGACGAATTGATTCCAAAGACAACACACGAAATGGTAGCCCCCAAAAAGCTGACTTTCAACTGATCCCAGCTGTACAGGTCCCTTCTCATAGTGATCAGCATGGTCGCCCTCCTCCTTTCCTTTGTCTGGTGGTAATCTTCCCCTAAGGACCTGAGGATGATAAGCGGCAACATCATGACTGATCCTCTGCGGCAGGACCAGTTATAAAGAACAACACTCACTTCTGCCAAAAAAAAGAGGGCGCTCTATAAAAAAACACTATTCCTATGCACTTCAGCAGCAATATTTTCCTGACAATCGATATAAGTTCAGTGCCTTGTCGAGATTAGCGTTTCCCCCCCACTTCTTTCCGAAAATAAGAATCTATTTTTCTGCAACTGTCACATGGTCGCTGCCAGCTGTTTCGTTAACTTTGATCAAGCACACAGGATCAAGGTGCTTACTCCGACATCATAACTCAAAAAATGAACGTTATTGATTGTGACTTCCCACCAATTACGTAAATCGCCACCAGTTCAGTTAACACAGCGGAATTTGACTATGTTTCCTCGTTATCAGAGGTAATATATGAGACATAACTTCTTCAAAAAACACTTTCTATTAAATTAATTACCTGATTTTCCGTCCTTCCTCTAGCTTCAACCATTCGCTCCCACTAGGCGTAAGTACCTAGCGAAAAATTAGTATATATACCTATTCACAAACAGCATCCAACTCCTGTATAATAAATTTCCAATCAAAATTTACACAAGTTAACACGCTATAGACATTACTTCCTACTATTGCTTACCAAGAAGAGAGGAAGAGTTAATATCTGTGTTCCATTTGCTACATAAAGTTATTACTTGAGTGTCAAGCACATAATTTTATAGCACTATTCACTATCTTGCTTGCCTCTCGCATTTTCTGACATTTCTTTATTTGTTACATTTAAGACCCTACATCAGGCGCCCAGACACTCCTCACAGGGCAACGAAATCAAAGTTTTATTTTTAGATGCACAGCCAATTACTAATTGCCTGAGGATCATGTCCGTTGCAATAGGCATACTGCGCAGGACACGGACCCAGGCGAGGCAGGAAACCACTCAACATCAACTCAGCAAAAAAGGGAGGGATCATTCATTTAGATTTTTAGAAATGCATGGCCAATCGATAATTGCCTGAGGATGCATGTCGTTTACGATAAGCATACTGCGTAAGACAATGGATCCAGGCAGAGCAACAGATCAATCAAAATACACTCAGCTAAGAAGGGAGATATCATTATGGCAATTCGTGAAGAAGTATACGGATATTTCATTCCCAGTGTTACCCTGATAGGTATTGGCGCAGCAAAAGAGATTCCAGCTAAGATCAAAGATCTTGGCGGCAGCAAACCGCTGATTGTCACCGACAAAGGGATTACCGGTGTAGGAATAACTAAACAGATCACCGACTTGCTCGACGAAGCCGGTATGAGTTATGTTGTTTACGATGATACCATCCCTAACCCCACGGATACAAACGTACATGATGGTGTTGAGGTCTATAAAAAGAACTCCTGTGACAGTCTGATTACTCTTGGCGGCGGTAGCTCGCATGACTGTGGTAAAGGCGTCGGCCTGGTTATAGCGAACGGTGGTAAAATTCATGATTACGAAGGAGTAAACAAATCTAGCAATCCTATGCCTCCATATGTTGCGGTCAACACAACAGCCGGAACAGCTTCGGAAATGACCAGATTCTGTATTATCACTGATACGTCCAGAAAGGTGAAAATGGCTATTGTCGACTGGCGAGTGACTCCGGGGATTGCCCTTGATGATCCGCTTCTGATGATGGGTATGCCTCCAGGGCTGACAGCGGCTACCGGCATGGATGCTCTCACCCATGCCGTCGAAGCGTATGTTTCTACCATTGCAACCCCGATGACCGACTCTGCTGCTGAAAAAGCCATTGAACTTATTGCTGAGCATCTCCGCCCGGCAGTTGCCAACGGCAACGACATCGTGGCCCGTGAAGGCATGTGTTTTGCACAGTATCTCGCCGGGATGGCATTCAATAATGCCAGTCTGGGTCATGTGCATGCCATGGCTCACCAACTCGGTGGTTTTTATGACCTGCCGCACGGTGAATGTAATGCTATCCTACTCCCCCATGTCTGCAATTTCAACCTGATTGCCAAGCTGGATCGTTTTATCACAATTGCCCAGCTGATGGGGGAAAATGTTAATGGTCTCTCTCCACGTGATGCTGCAGCACGTGCACTGGTGGCAATTAAAACGCTCTCCACAGATATCGGCATCCCAGCAGGGTTGATCGAACTCGGTAAGCGCTACGGCAAAGACGTCAAGGCTGAAGATATCGACACCATGACCGGCAACGCCCAGAAAGATGCCTGTGGCATGACCAATCCTCGCACTCCTAGCGATAATGACGTCAAGGCTATTTACAAAGCAGCACTCTAATAACGACGCAAAACAATGGGTTCGGGGTACGAGATCATCCGTACCCCGAACCAACTGTTGTTACCAAGAAGTAAGAAACAAAGAGCAGCGAAAGGGGAAAGATGTCGATGGAACTCATTATTTCAGCAGCGGCTCTCATAGGTCTTGCTGCTATTATTCCCTGCCTGATGGTGGCGACGAGCGTCTTTGGCCCCCGGTCCAAGGGAAAAATGAAAAATGAAGCCTACGAAAGTGGTGTCGGTTCAGTAATCGGAGCGGTTGACCAGAAGTTCAGCGTCAAATTTTATCTCCTTGCCATCCTCTTCCTGATTTTCGACATTGAAGCAGTGTTCATGTACCCATGGGCTGTTTGCGTCCGTGATCTCGGCTGGTTCGGCTTTACAGAAATGGTAGTCTTCATGCTCCTCCTTCTGACTGGACTGATCTATATCTTGAAAAAAGGGGTGCTCAATTGGCGTTAGGATTAGAAGCAAGTCTCGGCGACACAGTCATCACCACGAAACTCAATAAAATAGTCAACTGGGGTCGACAGTACTCTCTCTGGCCGTTTGTCTATGGCACAGCCTGCTGTGCCATAGAGTTTATGAGTACAGCAGCGAGCCAGTACGACATCTCTCGTTGGGGTGCTGAAGTAGTCAGGTTTTCTCCACGCCAGGCCGATCTTCTGCTTGTCTGTGGAACCATAAGCTATAAACAGGCACCGGTTCTCAAGCGCATCTATGAACAAATGCCTGATCCCAAATGGGTTGTTGCCATGGGAGCCTGTGCAAGCTCCGGAGGAATATACGACAATTATTGTACAGTCCAAGGGATTGATACCATTATTCCTGTGGACATATATATCTCTGGCTGTCCTCCAAGACCGGAAGCTGTTCTGGATGCTCTCATTAAAATCCAGGAGCAGATAAAAGGCGAAAGCATATTGGAAGACCGCCATAAAGACTTTAAAGGGATTCTCGACTGATATGAATACGACGGCGCTAGAAAATCTCCAAGCCGCGTTTCCAGACGCGACCTGTAAAGTTGTTCTGAATTCAGTGGTTGTTGAAGTTCAGCCTGAAAACCTGGAGAATACCCTTGGCCGGCTTAAAAACGAGCAAGACTTTAACTGCGGTCTGCTTGTTGACATCACGGCAATAGATTACCTCGAATATCCACAACAACAGGAAAGACGATTCCATGTAGTCTATACCCTACGTAACTGGAAAACCAATCTTCTCGTCCAGGTACGAACACCGGTAACTGATGCGGAGGAAGGCATTCCTACTGCCACCCATCTATGGGAATCGGCCAACTGGGGCGAGCGAGAAGTCTACGACCAGTATGGTATCCACTTTCAGGGGCATCCCGACCTGAGGAGAATTCTCAATCACTGGCAATTCGAAGGCCACCCCCTGAGAAAAGATTACCCTATCGAAAAAGGACAGATTTGTTTCGATACCGATAGGATGGAGAATGCAATTCGCGCCAGACTGGTAAAAAATGGTGTTGATGAAACAACGATGAAGGATATCAACACCGAAGTCATGTTTCTCAACATTGGACCTTCTCACCCTGCAACACATGGTGCTATTCGACTTCTCGTGGCCCTTGACGGTGAAACTATCCTCGCCAACGTGAATGAGGTTGGCTACCTGCATAGAGGTTTCGAAAAAACTGCGGAGCAGAGGACCTACAACCAGATTGTCCCCCTCACTGACCGTCTCAACTACTGCTCCTCCATGATGAATAATATCGCCTACGTCAAGGCCGTTGAGTCGTGGTTAGGAATTGAGATAACCGAGCGGGCAAAATTTATGCGGGTTGTCCTTTCCGAATTTTACCGAGTGCTCGACCACATGGTCTGCCTTGCAGCCGCTCTGGTTGATATGGGTGGCCTGACCAACTACTGGTACCTCTATAACGAGAAAGAAGCTGCTTACGACTTTATCAGCCGGCTGACAGGTGCTCGCCTTACTAGTTCTTTCACCCGTGTCGGCGGCATGTACCGTGATTTTTACGACGGATGGCAAGATGATCTAGAAGCCCACATTCGTGGTCTGGAAAAAGGTATGGGTGATACCTTAAAGCTTGTGGACACCAATCGAATTGTCCATGAGCGCACACAAGGGGTTTGTGTGATATCTGCCGAATCAGCACTTAGCTATGGAATGACCGGCCCGACGCTGAGAGCAAGCGGGGTACCATATGATCTTCGCAAAGACGCCCCATATTATAATTACGATTCGTTTGATTTTGCGGTACCCGTCGGCAGTAATGGCGATATATATGATCGTTTCATGATCCGTTTCTATGAGATGTTTGAATCAATCAAAATTATCCGTCAGGCATTAAAAGACATACCGGAAGGTCCGATTAATGTCGTGGACAGCCAGATATCTCTGCCACCCAAAAAACAGGTCTACGGCAACATTGAGGGCCTGGCTAATCATTTCAAACTCATTTTTGAAGGAGTCAAAGTCCCCCAAGGCGAATGGTATGATTCCTTTGAAGCAGCAAATGGCGAACTCGGATTCCATTTTGTCTCAGACGGATCTGGCACACCATATAAATTGAAAGTTCGACCACCCTGCTTTTATACCATGGGAGCTTTCGCAAAGATGGTTGAGGGAAACATGATTGCCGACGCTGTCATCAACCTAAGTTGCATCAACATAATCGGTGGGGAATTGGACAGATGAGTGATCGTTCACAACTGATTTCCACAGGGAAACCATTTCAGTACGACAAGGAAAGGGATGCTGAATTTGAGAGGCTGGTGAAACGCTACCCAACACGGGAGTCGATGATCCTGCCCTCTCTCTGGCTTATACAGGAACAGGAAGGGTGGGTAAGTCAGGAAGCTATTGCCTATGCAGCCGATCGCATTGGGACCTTCGCCAGCAAGGTGTATGAAGCAGCAACCTTCTACACCATGTACCACCTGCACCCGATGGGCGAAAATCACATCTGTATTTGTCGTACCTTATCCTGCTGGTTACGAGGCAAACAAGAAATTGTCGACTACCTGGAAACCAAAATCGGAATAAAACCCGGCCAGATAAGCGAAGACGGTAAGTTTAGTCTGGAAGAGGTTGAATGCCTGGGTCACTGCGGTACCGCTCCGGTTGTTCAGGTCAATGGCGAATTCCACGAAGATATGGACGTGGACAAGCTTAAATCGCTACTGGCCACATTGCTATAAAGAGGTGGAAGGATATGGAAGTCAAAATTCTCAGTGCCAAGTTCGATATCAAGGACGCCCACAAGATTGAAGTGGCCAAAGAACACGGCGCCTATTCCACCTTGGACAAACTTTTTTCAATGACATCAGCAGAGGTCATTGAAGAAGTGAAGAGCAGTGGGCTCAGGGGCAGAGGTGGGGCCGGTTTTCCAACAGGTGTAAAATGGAGTTTTCTCCCCAAAGACACCGGTAAACCGGTATACCTCGCAGTCAATTCCGACGAATCGGAACCAGCAACCTTTAAAGATCGTTATATCCTCGTCAAAGATCCCCATATGATGATCGAAGGCATCATCATATGTAGTTATGCCATTGGCTCCCATGACACCTATATTTATATCCGCGGCGAATATACCACTCAGTTCAAGGCCCTGCAGGCGGCAATAGAGGAAGCGTATGAGGCGGGTTATCTCGGTGATACAGTAGCCGGGAACAATTTCAAACTCAACGTAACCGTTCACCGTGGAGCGGGAGCATACATTTGCGGAGAAGAAACTGCTCTTCTTGAGTCCATTGAGGGCAAGAAGGGACAACCACGAAGTAAACCACCCTTCCCTGCAGTTGCCGGTCTTTACGGCTGTCCAACAATTATAAACAATGTCCAGACCATTGCATCCCTCCCTTTTATTCTCAACAGCGGCGCGGATGCTTACAAGGCCTATGGTACAGAAAAGAGTTCTGGAACCCATCTGTTTGGTATCTCCGGCCACGTTGAAAAGCCAGGCATGTACGAGTTGCCCCTGGGCTTGCCTCTCCTTGAGGTTATCGAAAAAGTAGCTGGAGGCGTTTTGAACGGCAGAAAACTCAAAGGAATTATACCCGGCGGAAGCTCCACCCCTGTCCTGCTCCCAGATGAAGCAAAAACTGTGACCCTCGACTACGAATCTATGGCCGCACACAAGACGATGTTCGGATCTGGCGGTATTGTGGTCCTTGACGAAACAGTCGATATTGTTGAACTTGTAAAAAACCTCATCGACTTTTATCACCACGAATCCTGCGGACAGTGCACCCCTTGCCGGGAAGGCCTTGGCTGGATGTTGAAAATTGTCAAAAAGATACTCAGCGGCAAAGGAAAAATGGACGATGTCGACCTGCTGCGTGAGCTCTGCGATAATATTGAGATGAAAACAGTATGTGTCTTATCTGCCGCCTGCACCATGCCGGTTCGCAGTTACCTGGACAAATTCAGGCACGAATTCGAGGCGTATGTGACGACGGAAGATTTTTCAGCAGCAGAAGCGAAAGAGGAATAGGGCACCCCATGGCTGAAAAGATTAAACTTTTTGTAAACGGAGTCGAGGTCGAGGTTGAAGCAAAAAAAAACCTGATCGATGCAATTAGTGCCGTTGGCATCGAGATCCCTCACTTATGTTACCACCCTGCACTCGGTGCAGACGGCAATTGCCGCATGTGTCTGGTCGGGATTGAGGACGGCAGGCCGCCGCTTGTTCCGGCATGTAAGACCCCGGCAAGAGAAGGGATGAAGGTATTGCTTGATGCTGAGCATATTAAAAAAATTCAGCACGATGTCATGGAACTTGAGCTGATCAATCACCCCATTGACTGTCCGGTTTGTGACCAGGCCGGGGAATGCAAGTTGCAGGACTACTATATGTCCTATGACCAAAAGGAGAGTCGGATGACTGTTCCCCAGGTCACCAAGGGCAAGAAATTGGATTTTGGCAGTGGCGTCATCCACGATCAGGAACGGTGTGTGGTGTGCGGTCGATGTGTTCGCTTTTGCCGCCAAATCACCAAAACCGGAGAACTCGGGGCTATTAACAGATCCGATGACACCCGAATAAATATTTTCCCCGGTCGACCTCTTAACAACCGGTATGCTCTCAACGTTGTTGACCTCTGTCCGGTTGGGGCCATGACCAGTAGCGATTTTCGTTTCAAACAGCGCGTCTGGTTTCTAAAAAAGGCACCTGGTATATGTCACGGTTGTGCAAAGGGCTGCAACATAACCATTGATCATAACCGCCAGAAATATGAAGACGATATCATTTACAGGTTCCGCCCCCTCCTCAATAAGCAGGTCAATGGCTATTTCATCTGTGATGAAGGACGACTGAGCTATAAACAGGAGAACGACGGGCGCCTTATCGAAGCAAGGCTTTCCACGCAACCCCGTTCAATTGATGAGATACTGACTGCCAGTACAAAAGAAATTGACCGGGCTGAAAAGATCGTCATTTCCCTTTCCCCAAACTGTTCATTGGAACAGATGATAACGATCAAGGCTCTTTCTGAAAAACTCGGGGCAACCCTCACAGGGTATAGTGAAGGGTACATCAAGCAAGATGACGGTGACGATTTTCTCATTCAGGATGACAAATCAGCAAACCGAGCCGGTCTTCAGCTACTTGAGATCGACAATTCACGAGACACCTTTACTGGTGCCATCCGGGAAGCAGACTTGCTCATCAATTTCAACAACAACCTGCTCCTCTCCTTTGCTGAAAAAGAGATCAGCAAGCTCCTCAAAGGCACCAAAGTCATTACAGTCACCAGTCACGACACCCCATTCACTACCATGGCAGATATGGCAATACCGGTTGCATCCTTCAGTGAATACGCCGGAACTGTGGTTAATAGTGACAACATTCTCCAGAGTTTTGGCAAAGCCATAACCAAAAACATTGATTTGGATGATATCTCAGGAATTGCGGCCAGACTCGGCAGTCCTCTGCAGACTCCCGGAGAACGATTTGCAGCCCTGCAGCAAATCATTAGTGCACTCAACGGCTTTGAACCTGACAATATCCCGGCAGAGGGATTGAAACTAAAAGAGAGCGAGGCAGCCAATGTCACTGCTTGATTATTTTATGATTGCCCTCCGTGTTTCCTTCAGCGCCTTTATTCCGCTCTGTTTCGTAGCTGTTTGTGTCTGGATGGAGCGGAGAGGAGCTGGTTACTTCCAGGATCGCTCCGGACCGAACCGTGCCAACATCTGTGGTTTCAGAGCTGCCGGGCTTGTACAAAACCTCTCCGATGGCATTAAACTTGCTTTCAAAGAGGATATGATTTCGGATCATATCAAACATAAATTCTTCTTTGTGATAGCGCCAGTCATTGTCTTTTTTACCGCAGTTGTCTCTTTTGCTGTCGTTCCCTATGCTGACACTCTGATCCTGGGCGACAGCAGCTATCTCATGCAGGGAATTCCAGTTGACCTCGGCATACTCTGGTTCCTGGCTCTTGCAGGTTTCAGCGTATACGGAATCATTCTCGCCGGCTGGTCGTCATCCAATAAATACGGAATACTTGGCGGGCTGCGTTCTGCAGCCCAGGTCATCAGTTACGAAATCCCCATGGGTCTCGCTCTTGTTAGTCTGCTCGTTGTCTACGGTACGGTTAACCTCAATGAAATAGCCCAATTTCAAGGCAAACTCCTCTTCGGTTTCATCCCTATGTGGGGAGCGATTCTTCAACCTCTTAGTATGATCATTTTCATCATTGCCGCTTTTGCTGAATGTAACAGAACACCGTTTGATCTTGCTGAAGGAGAAAGTGAGATTGTAGCTGGATTCCATGTCGAATACAGCGCCATGAAGTTTGCCGTTTTCTTCCTTGGTGAATATGTTGCCATGTTTGCCTCAAGCGCAATAATAATTACCCTCTTTTTTGGAGGATATCAGGTTCCATTTCTCTCCACCGACTCTCTCATACGCTATGCGAAACCAATAGCTTTCCTGCTCATGATCACCTTGCCCCTTTTTATGTACTTTTTCGCCGGTTGGATAAGGAGAAGCAACATCAGCCATTATCCGCGGGAAAACGATCCCCGTGTGTTTGAAGCAACTATTTACATCAAGTGTTTTTGGGGACTGATCGTCCTATTGGAGCTTATCTTACTGGTCATCCTCTTTTGCGAATCAGGTGGATCGGCGGCCGCTATTTTCGTCGCCCTGCTCCAGGTGTGTACATTCCTGTTGAAAGTCACCATGATGATTTTTGTCTACATCTGGGTACGCTGGACCATACCCCGTTTTCGTTACGATCAGTTACAGAAATTAGGATGGCAGGTGCTTTTACCACTGGCACTTCTGAACATCTTCATAACAAGCGCAGTTGTCGTAGCGTTGAGCTAAGAGAGGATGATAACATGAGTGCAACCGTCAAAACAATAGAGCGGAAAGGATCAAGTCTTAGAGAAAAGCTCTACCTCATAGAGATTGCAAAGGGTATGGCCACAACTTTTGGTCATCTTTTCAGGAACCTCAAGGACAACAGAAAACTCTACGTGCGTCACTATCCGGAGGTCCAACCAGAAATTCCCGCTCGCTGGCGAGGTCGACAGAGACTGACAACCCACGAGGACGGAACCGTAAAATGTGTGGCCTGCTTTATGTGCCAGACCAACTGTCCAGCAAACTGCATCATGATTGAAGCAGGAGAGCGGCTTGACGGCAAAGCTGAAAAAATGCCAGTCAAATTTAATATCGACCTGCTTGAATGCATTTACTGCGGTTACTGCGTTGAGGCTTGTCCCTTGGACGCAATCCGTATGGATACCGGGATCTTCTCCGTTACCGACAACAACAGGGACTCCTTCGTGCTTGGCCTCAAGGAATTGTTAGCAACCCCCGGGGCCTATTCCGAAGAAGAATACAAGAAAGGGGGCGCTTGATATCATGTTTGTCGACGGGTTATTTACCGCATTTTCAGTGCTGGCCGTTTTGGGTGCATTAGGACTGATTCTCTTTCGTCATCCGATGCAGGGAGCTATGAGTCTGATTGTAACGATAATCTCTCTTGCGGGACTGTACGCGCTGCTATCCGCCGAACTGATTTTTGTCCTCCAACTCATAGTCTATGCAGGAGCAATCATGTCTCTGATCCTGTTCATCATCATGTTCCTCAATATCCAAACAAAAGATCTTCCCGAGGAACCTGCTCGTTTCTATTACTTTATTGGTGGGATTATCCTACTTGTCCCTGTCGCATCGTTTCTCCTCAAGATAGTGCAGAGTCTTCCAGATGCTGAGACGACTATCGTCGGAAACGGTTTTGGCGGGGTGAAAGAGGTTGGCATGATTCTCTTCCAGGACTGGTTACTCCCTTTTGAAATAGTTTCAATTCTCCTGCTGGTGGCTCTCGTAGGCTCGGTAGTACTTGCAGGGAGCAAGAGGAGGTTGAGCAAGTGATTCAGAATTATCTCATTCTCAGTATCATTCTTTTCTGCCTGGGAATATTAGGGGTTATTACCAGACGGAATGTATTCACTGTGTTCATGTCCATAGAACTCATGCTCAATGCAGCAAATCTGGCTTTTCTTGCTTTTTCACGACTCCATGAAAGTATGGACGGCCACGTTCTGGCCATGATGGTCATGGCTGTCGCAGCAGCCGAGGCAGCATTGGCCCTCGCCGTAGTTATTCTCCTTCACAAGCACAAAGGCAAACTGGACACTAACCTGTTCAGCCTGTTAAAGGGTTGATAATATGGAACATACTTCCACATACATTGGATTAACACCTTTGTTTCCGCTGTTAGGAGCACTCGTGCTCGGGCTCATGCATATGTTGACATGTACGAAAACCCGCTTGCCTGAAAAATTATACGGGGTTCTGGCCTGTGTTGGGCCGTTGCTGTCGTTCTTTTTGGCGCTGGTGATCTTCTATCATCTCAAGGGACTTCCCACCGAGGAACGCTTCCTCAGCCACAACGCCTTTACCTGGTTTGCAGTTGGTGACTTACACGTCAACATGGGTTTTCTCGCCGATCCGCTCAGTTCTCTCATGCTGCTCTTTGTTACCTTTATCGGCTCTCTCATTCATATCTATTCGATCGGATACATGGCCGGAGACAAGAATTTTGGAAAATTCTTCGCCTACCTGAACCTCTTTCTTGGCTCAATGTTGATACTGGTTTTAGGGAGCGGTCCAATCGTTATGTTTGTAGGATGGGAAGGGGTCGGCCTCTGTTCCTACCTGCTGATCAGTTTTTACAGTGAAGACACGGATAATGTACTTGCTGGAAACAAAGCATTCATCGTCAATCGTATTGGCGACCTTGGATTTGTCCTCGGCATGTCCTTTTTATTCTGGGCCATTGGAACCAACGGCTTTGACTATCTCTCCCTGAAAGTTAATGCCCATAATCTGACCCCGGCAATAGGAATTACTGTTTGCCTGCTTCTCTTTATCGGAGCCTGTGGTAAATCGGCCCAGATCCCCCTATACGTCTGGCTTCCTGACGCCATGGCTGGTCCAACTCCAGTCTCCGCACTCATCCATGCAGCAACCATGGTCACCGCCGGTGTATATATGGTAGCGCGCTTCAGTTTTCTCTATACTCATTTTCCATTGGCCGGTTCGGTTGTGGCTTGGATTGGCATATTAACTGCCCTGCTGGCCGCCACTTTCGGTATGTTTCAGAAGGATATCAAAAAAATACTCGCCTACTCGACGGTGAGCCAGCTCGGTTATATGTTTGCCGCGGTGGGCATTGCCGCCTATTCAGCCGGTATTTTTCACGTCTTTACCCATGCTTTTTTCAAGGCCCTGCTCTTTCTCGGCGCCGGTTCAGTCATCTATGCCCTGCACCATCAGCAGGATATATGGCAAATGGGTGGCCTGAAAGACAAGATGCCAACGACCTACAAGACCATGGTAATTGGCGCCTTAGCACTTTCCGGAGCCCCGCTCTTCTCAGGCTTCTTCAGTAAAGACGAAATCCTCTTTTCTGCCCTGGCCAGTGGCCATAGCGGAATTTGGATCATTGGCGTATTGGTTGCAGGAATGACTGCCTACTACACCTTCCGCATGATTTTCCTCGTCTTCCATGGTGAGCCCAGAGACAAGGACCTATACGAACATGCCAAAGATGCTCCTCCACTCATGACCATACCTCTCATCATTCTGGCCGTTGGAGCGGCATTTGCCGGTGTTCTGAACTTACCCGCAATATTTGGTGGTAGTCTCACAATTTCACACTGGTTGGCCCCAAGTCTGGTAGAGCATCATCCTCATGTGAGCATTTGGATTGAAATCCTGGCAATCGTCACCAGTGTTGCAGCATTTGCTATCGGTATCACCATAGCCTACAAAAAATTCGCTCATGGAGCGGAAGAGCCTGTGTACACAGGGTTAGGTAAATTCGGTTACAACAAGTTCTATGTCGATGAGATCTACAATGCAGTCTTTGTACAACCATACAAAGCTGTCGGCGCAGTCATCTCAAAATTTCTGGAACCAAATGTCACTGATATTCATGTGAAGCTTTCCTCCTGGCTCTATCAGAAGGCTGGAAAGGCATTTAAGGTTTTTCAAGTCGGTTATATTCGGGTCTATGCAATCTACATGGTTATAGGGCTGAGTCTTATGAGTCTCTTCTTATCTCATTCGATCAACTAGGTAAGGTGTAACAATGTTTGAATATGCCCTTTCAGTCATGATTTTTTTGCCAATCGTTACGGGACTGGTAATGCTTCTCTTCCCTCTCAGTAAGGAGACCGCCAGAATTACTGGCTTTATCGTTACGGTGGCCATCCTCTTCCGTGGAATAGAAATATTCCTCAGCTTTACCGGCACCGGTGGCATGGAATATGTTGAGAGTCGGTCCTGGATCCAATCCCTTGGCATAAGCTATGGCTTAGGTATTGACGGCATCAGTCTTCTGGTCCTCATGGCAGGAACCGTTCTTTTCCCCATGCTCTTTACAATTTTCAAAACCCAGCCAAAAGGGTATTACGCCAACCTACTCATCGCTCAGGGAGCCATGATCGGTGCCATTTGCGCTACTGATCTGGTGCTCTTCTATATCTTCTGGGAAGTGATGCTGTTGCCGATTTTCTTTATGATCGGTCTTTATGGCGGTTCAAAACGACTGCCCGCAACTTTAAAGATAACCATCTACACCATAGCTGGCTCCCTGCTCATGCTTGCCGCCCTCGTGTATGTTGGAGTTTCCTACCACACACAGTTTGGAAAATGGACCTTTGCTATCGTTCAATTGAGTGAGCTCGAGCTTGGCGGTGGTTTTGCAGTCCTGGCCTTTTTTATGTTCATGGTAGCTTTTGCGATTAAAATCCCTTTGTTCCCTTTCCATACATGGCTACCAGACGCATATACAGAGGCACCAACAGCTACCACTTTTGTTCTCTCTGCAATAATGGCCAAAATTGGTGTGTATGCTGTTATTCGCTTTGTCATGCCAGTATTTGAGATTGAGTTTGCCAGGTTTGCGGTACTGCTTTCTCTGGCCGGAGTGACCGGGATGATATACTGTGGACTCGCTGCTATTTCCCAAAAAGACATGAAACGAATGCTGGCATTTTCTTCCGCTTCACACATGGGGATCATTGCCCTGGGTGTTTTCTGTATGAATGTGCAGGCCCTTACCGGCACCCTGTTTCAGATTGCAGCACATGCAACCAGTACCGGCGTTCTCTTTCTCTTTGTCGGCCTTATGGAAGAAAGAATGCAGACCAGGAAAATCGAGAATCTCGGTGGAATTGCTTATCGGGCACCGATTTTTGCCACCTTTTTTGCCATAGCCATGCTGGCCTCAGTGGGTTTACCTGCCACCAGTGGTTTTATCGGGGAATTTCTCATTATCCTCGGGGCCATCAAGTTCAATGCCTTTATCGGAATCCTCGCAGGAACGACCCTTGTCATCGGAGTCTGCTATATGCTTTGGATGTTCCAAAGGGTTTTCTTTGAGAGATCCAATGAGCGTACCGAGAACTTTCAAGATCTCAATCTTTCCGAAGCACTTACTTTTCTTCCAGTCATAGTACTGATTTTTGCCATGGGTATTTTCCCCCAGGCTTTTATTAAAAAAATCGAACCAGCTGCCCAGCAACAGATAGCAAAAGCCTTTGCTATGCCCCAAGCCCAAGTTGCTGAGACAATAGTCCCGACTCCTGGACACAATAACCACAAGGAATAAGGTAGAGTAACCATTATGGATGATCTCATGTTATTATTTCCTCTTCTCATCATCGGTTCAGGGGCTCTCCTGTTGATGCTTCTCGCCGCCTTTGAAAAAATCGAGGTGGAGAGCGCATCCTATATCAGCATGGGATTCTTTGCTGCGGCTTTTTTTGTTCAACTACTCGTTGCTTCCACCCCTGAAACGGTCCTCTTTGGTAAAATTTTCAACGGGATGCTGGTCTCCAGCAATTTCACTACGATTGCCGGACTCATCATTCTCGGATGCGGCTTTTTCACCACAATGAGTTCGCATACCTATTTCAGGGTGAACCTCTTCTGTACGCTGGAATTCTATGCCATCATACTCTTTGGTACCTGCGGTATGCTCCTGCTAACCCTGTCTCAAGAGCTCATTACCGCTTTTATTTCCCTTGAAATAATGTCGCTTTCTATCTACATTCTGGTAGGTTATGACCGATCCAATATTCGCTCTACCGAAGCCATTCTTAAATATTTGATGCTCGGAGCATTTGCCGGAGCCTTTTTTATCATGGGTACCGCCTTCATTTATGGTGGAACCCAAAGCACAAAATTTGCAGAAATCGGTTCGTTTGTCGCAGGCCATTCCGCTACCAATCCACTTGTTCTGGGAGGAGTCTTTTTTATCTTTGTGGCATTCCTCTTCAAAGCTGCCGCCTTCCCCTTCCATGCCTGGGTTATTGACGTCTATGACGGCGCTGCTGCCCCTGTAACTGGCTTTATGGCTACCGCACTCAAAACCGCAGTGTTTACCATCTTTGCCAATTTTTTAGCAATCAATGGTGCGCTCCACCAAGGCTGGATCACCTTCCTGTTTTACATTGCAGTATTCACCATGTTTGGCGGCAACCTGATAGCCATAGGCCAACACAGTATTAAAAGAATGCTTGCTGCTTCGGGTATAGTCCACTCCGGCTATCTGCTGATTGCTTTAGTAGCAATCAGCACCGATCATTTTACTGGTACCGTTATCGGCTATTACCTGGCCGCCTACGCTGTTGGCACCTTAGGTATTTTTTCAGCCCTCTCCTATTTGGGCGGGGAAGGAGAAAAACGGGCCACTTTTGAAGATTTCAAAGGCCTTGCTAAAGTTCGTCCATACTCTGCTGCTGCTATTACCGTATTCCTTCTTTCCATGGCCGGAATTCCGCCAACGGCCGGTTTTATGGCCAAATTTTACGTTATAACCAGTGCTGTCACTGCTGGTCACATGACGCTTGCGCTACTCGGAATAATGAGCAGCATTCTCTCCATCCGCTATTATCTGCGACTTATAATTAATATGTATTTTCATGAGGCGGAAGAGTACTTTGAGACAGGAGGGTCACCTTGGGCTACAGCAGCAACCTTTATCCTTGTATTCTGTGTTTTCGCTATTGGTCTCTACCCAATAGTTATATAATACCTTAGAAATTCTTTTCGTGTTTTTTTGAAAAGAATTTCTAAGGTACTTTCACTCCTCAAGGGAGGTACTGCACTGAGTGCAAGCTTACTGTTCATCACCAGTGTTATAGAAATAACTGGAAAAAGAATTCAGAGCAGCAATCGTGTGTTACTGACTGACTAAAAAAGGGAATCTGCAATATGAAAGTAAAAGAAATTCTGGCGACCAAAGGAAATGAAGTTGTTACCGTCGAAGAGAATACTACTGTCATCGACGCCATGACCATCTTTTCAGCAAACCGGATCGGTTCTCTCCTGGTGGTTGACAAAGATGATACCATACAAGGAATTATCGATGCCAACGACGTATTGACAGCAGTAGTTAATCAGCTTGAAAATATCAAAATCCTTACAGTCAATAAGATCATGACCACCAACCTCATTGTTGCCACAGAAGATGATGATATCGACTATATCCTCGCCGTAATGACCGAAAACAGAGTTCGTCATATTACAATTCTTGCCAACAAAGAACTCAAAGGAATGATTTCCATTGGAGATGTGGTAAAGTCACAACTCAAGCAAATGGACGTCGAAAATAAATATTTAAAAGATTATATCGCTGGAAAATATCAGGAATGAGGATCCGAATCTTTATAAGATATCATGTAATCCCAGTATGATGCTCTTTATTCTTTGCATCAGGTGAAAAACACTCGCTTTATAGAACGGCCTGGAAAAACAATTAATTCAAACCAACAAGCTTTGATTTGTTGACTGATCAAAAAGGGGAGTCTGCCATATGAAAGTGAAAGAAATTCTGGCGACCAAAGGAAGTAGAGTTGTTACCGTCGAAAAGAGTACTACTGTCATCGACGCCATGACCATCTTTTCAGCAAACCGGATCGGTTCTCTATTAGTAGTTGACAAGGATGAGACCATACATGGAATTATCGGTGCCAAAGACGTATTGATGGCCGTAGTTAATCACCTTGAAGAGATCAAAACCCTCACAGTCGATAAAATCATGACAACCGACCTCATTGTAGCCACAGAGGATGATGATATCGACTATATCCTCGCCATAATGACCGAAAACAGAATTCGTCACATACCAATTATTACCAATAAAGAACTCAAGGGATTGGTTTCCATTGGAGATGTGGTGAAGTCACAACTCAAAGTAATGGATATCGAAAACAAGTATTTAAAAGATTATATCGCTGATAAATACCCTGGCTGAGCATCTGAATCTTTATGAAACATCAAGGAATCCTGACGGGGGCTCCTTATTGGTTGAATCACCTAGTCTGCAATTGTTTTGCAATAAAGCCTCCTCCCAGGTGAAAAGGTAACAAGGAGTCGCTTTGCGAACTGGAATCCCTATGAGTCTGGAGATAATACCCTGCGAAATCATGACAACTCTTCTGCGGCAGGACGAGTCATAAAGAACAGCACCCACTCCTGACAAAAAAAAACAGGAGTTCTGCAAAAACACCATCCCTGTCCACTCTACCGGCAAGATATTCCTGACAATCAATACAAGCTCAGGACCTTATCGAGAGTACCTTTTTCCCCCACTTCTTGTTGAAAATACCAATCTGTTTTGATGCAACCGTCAAATGATCGTCGCCAGCTGCTTGATAAACCTTGGTCAATCACATGGGGACGACTTTTTATGATTTTTGTCCTGAATCTTGCGTAATACCAGGTAACGTTAAGAGAATTTCCTAAATCTGTTTACTTCTGTTGACTCCATGGTATACTCCTCTTTTATGTTAGCGTTTGAGATTTGACACGAAGAGGAATGAGAGACGGGTCTTGTTTTTTCCAGTTCCATCACGGCTCCGTCCACTGAAACAATTGGTTGCCTGGACACCATCTCTATTGTAGACATCAGGATACTAACCCATTATGGATCCACGCTTTTCCTCCCAGATTTCCAACGGTATATTTAAAAGTCATAAGAGGTTAACACAAATAAAACAAGCCAGCGCAGCTGGTTCTACGTGGTCATTCCATTCGAAATGAATCGTAAATTGAAGAAAGGAGATTGAACCACAAAAAAAACTATGAAAAGTGTAGTTTCATGAGTTTCTCGCTCTGCCGAATAACAGCAGGAATTCAGGGAGGTTTTCTCCAACTGTCTGTTGTTGTTTGGAGACCGCCACCTTACTCCAATTGGCTCCGTGTTACCCTGTAAGGCCATTCTGTCATGATTTGTCCCCCTGAACCACAATCACCATTCAGCCAAGATGGACAAAATTTTTCACCCACTTCTTTTCAACTGATTACGACGCAATGCGTATAACCATTCGTACACGTATCCTCTTTCTTTTTATCGGGATCGTCTTGATCCAGGGACTGCTGCTGTGTGCATTTTTCCTTAACCAACACTCCAAATCCCTGCGAAATGAGGTTGATAATCGCCTGAAAACAGTAACGGCCAGGATTAATACTCAAATTATAAATTACCTGGAACGTTCTACTCATAGTCAACAACCATTGAGACAAAAGGCAAGGCGGATGCCCCTGGATTGGGAGCAGCAATACAATTTGGTCACTAGCTTCGAAAATACCAAACTCTCGTCTCCAATACACCTCTCTAACGAGGAGCGCGATACTGTCAATTACGAGCGCCTGCAGGAGATTGTTGACCAGACAATCTGCCCTTCCGGCCAAAATATTTTTATCCTCAACAGTCGGGGAAAAGTCCTCGCCAAAAAGATACAGAGCAGGTCCGAACCTCATTCATTTCCTGTTGATCGCGTCAGGAATGGAGAAGTCCTCATCGATAAAACATTCTTTATCACCGCATCTTCCTCACTCTACGTGAATGGCCAAAAATTCATTATAGTCGCAACAATGAACAAGCAAACGGCCCTCGCCCCGGCTCTTAAAATATTTCAGCTTCTCACCTTCCTGGTATTTCTCCTTTTTCTGATTTCTCTTCTTATCGGCTGGACAACCTTCAAACATATCATACCCCCCCTGCAACGGCTTGCTGGCTCTTCTGCCACCCTTCGCCAGGGAAAGGATATTGATATTTCTCTTCAAGGCGACGCAGAGTTACAGGATCTCGCCCAGGCCATGAATAGTATGAACAAGGAACTTCAAACATCAAATATGAGCCTTGAACAGGAGATACTCCTTCGCCGCCGGGAAGAAAAAAAAGCAATTCAGGCAAGAATAGATGCCGAAAAGACGAGCCAGGCCAAGTCCATCTTTCTGGCCAATATGAGCCACGAGATTCGGACTCCCCTGCACGCAATGATAGGATTGCTCAACATGCTGGACAATAGCCCCCTGAGCAATGAACAAAAAAAACTCCTGACAATGGCGTCAGTTTCAGGAAAACGACTACAAACCATAGTCAACTCTATCCTTGATCTCTCTCGAATCGAATCGGGTAAATTCCAGCTCCATCACTCAATTTTCCCCCTCTCCGCCTTGATTACCGAAGTCACAGAGCTCATGCAAATTCATGCCAATGAGAAGCATCTCGAGCTAACGGCCAGCCAGGATAGTGACATCCCTGACATCCTCCAGGGCGACAGTGGCCGCATTCGACAGATTCTTATCAATCTCCTCAACAACAGCATTAAATATACAGACCAGGGAGGAATACATCTTACAATTCATCTTCAATCAATTCCTAACGACCAGGAGGTCGAGCTCCTTTTTTGTATTAAAGACAGTGGCAGAGGAATTTCTGCTGAAAGTCGAGAGACGATATTTGACCCCTTTGACCAGGGAGAAATTAAAGCAGATAAGGTCACTGAGGGAGTTGGCTTAGGTCTTGCCATCAGTAATGAATATGTTCATCACATGCAGGGCAGAATATGGCTGGAGAAAAGCGACGAACATGGCAGTATGTTTTGCTTTACCATCCGCTGTGAAAAGGCAGAAGAGCCTATACCTGAATCCGAGGAAGAGCCCAAAAAGGCAAAGAAAAAACTTGCAACAATCCACATCCTGCTCGCCGATGATGAATTCATCAATCAACGGATTGTTTCAGCCTACCTCGAAGAACTGGGAGCCACAGTAAGTATCTGTGAAAATGGTCAGGAATTATTGGAAAAGATGGACCAGGAGAGCGCAGATATCATCCTCATGGATATCTGTATGCCTATTCTTGATGGACTGGAGGCAACAAAGATTATCAGGGAGAAGGAAGCAAATGGCAATCTTCCCCGTGTTCCCATCATTGCCCTCACCGCCCAGGCCACCACAGACCTTAAGGCAAAGTGCAAAGCGGCCGGCATGGATGACTATGTCACCAAGCCGATCCCCTTTAACGATCTGACGCGCATCATCTGTGAGCTCCATGAAAATGCCGGAACTCACAGAAGTACGCCCCTGACCTGATCAGTCCTGGGTGATTTTTGCCAGGGCCTCTTCGTAACGGTTCTTTGTTTTCTCAATGATTTCCTGAGGGATCTTGGGTGCCGGAGGATTCTTATCCCAATCAAGGCCCTCAAGATAATCTCGCAGGAACTGTTTATCAAAACTGGGTTGTCCCTTTCCTGGAGTATACTGATCCAGAGGCCAGAAACGAGAGGAGTCAGGAGTCAGGACCTCATCGATGAGAATCAGACGGTCACCAAGGATACCAAGCTCAAACTTGGTATCAGCAATAATAATCCCCTTTGCACGCGCATAGTCCGCCGCCTTACTGTATAAGGCAACACTGATCTCGGCTATCTGACGAGATTGCTCTTCACCCAGCAGCTTCTCCATGGCCTCGATGGAGATATTCTCATCGTGATCGCCAAGCTCTGCCTTGGTGGATGGGGTAAAGATGACCTCAGGTAATTTGTCAGATTCCTGCATTCCTTCCGGGAATTCAAATCCACAGACAACTCGATTTTTCTTATATGCCTTCCAGAAAGAACCGGAGATATAACCACGGACGATACATTCCACGCTTAAGGGTTTGGTTTTATGCACCAGCATGGAGCGTCCCTCAAGTTCTTGAGCATAAGGCTGGCAGGCCTCAGGGTACTCATCGACCTTCGCTGTGATCAGATGATTTTCGACTATATCGCCAAGGAGCTCAAACCAGAACAGAGAAAGCTGGGTCAACACCTTGCCCTTGCCCGGGATGGCATCAATAACCACGTCAAAGGCGGAGATACGATCAGTAGCCACCATCAGCAACTTATCATCATGACCTGGGATGGCATACATATCACGTACTTTTCCCCGGTGCACCAGATTCAGTCCTGCAAAATCCGTTTCTCTTACTGCATCAGTCATTATGTGCTCCCTAAATTTGTTGCATTTGGCCTGAATAATAGAATACCTCTAATCTTCTCTTCAAAAATCACCGTAATTCACGGCGGAGGATAATATAAACATTTTTCCTGTCAATGCCAGTTAAAAGACCAATCGAGACCGGAGATTCTCCAATATTTTGTATCAATCTCCCAGGTCAAGCGCTCTTGCATGTTGAACCGACTCCGGGAGCTTACGCTGTTGCCGACTCTGTTCTGGACAAAAAGGATTGTCATAGGAGGTCAGTTCCGCTGTCAGGGAACCAATAAGGATCTTGGAGTTAATACGGACCGGGACGCGACAGAGATCATCAGTAAACCAGATCACTGTGTCACCATTCTTATCGTACAACCCTTTGAATTTCATAACAGGGACTACCGGAATGACATTTACATCGCCAAGCAGCGTACCAGATATTCGTGTCGTCTCTCCTGTGTGGACTACTACCTCATGGCGCTTACCATCGGCAAAGGTGGGAACAATCACCGGACGCTCAGGGTCAAGATGGAGGACACGGGTTAAAAAGAAAGAGGAAAATTCGTTGTGTGTTACTCCTTCCACCTGATACTGCTGCCAGGGCTGCTCATTTTTTTGATAGCGGATTGAGCCAGTGAGTTGATGGTACTCGGTTTTTCTTGTGGCCTCATAGCTGCTGCCTTCTTTCTGATGCACATGGTACGATACGGGTAATCGCTGCTGCCCCTCAACGACGGTAATAAAGCTATCATCCACTGGATAGAAAAAATGAAAGAGGCCAGAATCCTTGACCCTGGCCCGCAATTCGTAGCGCTCTCCAGAAGCCCACGCCACCCTGTTCATTTCCAAGTGTAATTCACCAATCTTGAGGCCTCCTGTCCATGAGACATCATAATCGAGGCGTTCTCCTCCCTGATAGGCGACAGCGAGTATCTCCCCATCAATCTCAGCAAGGGCCAAGGAGGCAGCATGCGCCAAATATGGCAACAGGAGCCAGCAAAGGGTGAAAACAACAAAGCGCATCCCTTGTAGGTACAAAGTTACCCCTTCTCTGTGAGCAGAGACAGCCAGGTTGCAGCAAAAAGGGCCAGACTGATAAAACCGTTCATGGAGAAAAAAGAGACCTGGATCTTGGAAAGATCATTTGGATTAACGATCATGTGCTGATAGAAAAGAGCTCCGGCTGTGAGTACTATCCCTATATAATAAACATAATTCAGTTCTGACTGGAAACCTGCCAGGGTGAAAAGAATAAATGCCAAGACATGAAAGACTGCTGCCAGCCGAAAGGCATTACGCCTTCCCAACCGGGAAGGCAAAGAGTGGAGGCCGGCATTACGATCAAATTCAGCATCGAGACAGGCATAAACCGTATCAAATCCTGCCACCCAAAAAAGAACACCGGCTGACAGGGCCCAAGGAAAAGAGTCAAGAGTTCCCTGCACTGCCACCCAGCCGCCAAGAGGAGAAAAGGCCAGGGCAATGCCCAGGATGAGGTGACAAAACGAGGTAAAACGTTTGGTCAGAGAATAGAAAAGGGTGAGTCCAAGGGCAAAGGGGGCAAGCTTCAAGGTCAATAAATTTAAAGACCAGGCCGCAATAAAGAAAAGAAGTCCAGCCAGGATTACCATAGTCCAGGCCTCTTTCATATTCACAACCCCCGATGGAATGGCACGGTCGGCAGTGCGTGGATTTGCCTTATCAAACTTGGCATCCACAATGCGATTAAACCCCATGGCACAGGTCCTGGCCCCAACCATGGCCAACACCACCCAAAGAAAGGTCATCCCCTCCGGTATTCCTCTCGCTGCCAGAAAGGCACCCATAAAGGCAAAGGGCATGGCAAAGATGGTCAATTTGAACTTGATCATCTCCAAGAGGATAGCAATTTTCTCAAGCATTACTCATCATCTCCCCAACGTTTGCGGCCTTCCATAGTCAATCCGAGCTGATCTCCCAGACGCCAGGAAAAGGTTTCGGCAGCCTCTTTCAGGCTCTTCGGTTTGAGATAGAGACTGGGTTGCGGAGGACAGATTACAGCGCCGGCATCATGGGCGGCAAGCATGTTCTTGAGATGTGTTCTGTTCAAGGGAGTCTCGCGAACAACAAGGATCAGTTTTTTCCGCTCTTTCAGCATGACATCGGCTGCGCGATGGATAAGGTTGGAGGTCAGTCCAGAAGCAATGGTCGCCAGCGTCCCCATGGAACAGGGGATCACAACCATAGCATCATAGCCGGCAGAACCGGAGGCAGGAGGGGCAGCAAAATCTCGACAATCAAACCACTTACTGACCCCAGGGAGCTGCCGGGAAAGACAGTGGTGTTCCAATTCCAGGACCTTTTCACCCGCCTCGGAACAGATACCATGCACCAACACATCCTCTCCCGTCAGCAATTCCAGGAATGATTGAAGGTAGAGCATGGCCGAGGCACCAGTAACAGCCACAAGAATTTTTTTCTTTTTCCCACTATCCACTGTCAACGCTCCCAACTCAACCAGCAAGTTCTTCTATTTTTAAGGGTATCGAGCCTACAGAGGCCTCATTCCTGTCAATCAGGTATTGAAAAAAACGTTCCAAAGCGAGTTGTTTGCGCTCACTCAGATCATATTCAATGGCACGCAGATAGACATAGCACTCATCCGGGTGCATGGGAATACGCGGCGCTACCTTTAAACAGATGGATTCGAGCTGCTGCCGTCCTTTTCCTCGACAGAGGAGAAACTCCCGATGGATGGCAGCCACCGTTTGCGGCGCTCTCCGGCAGAATTCCTCCCGGACAGCGCAGACAGCAAAGACAAAGGGCAAATCTGTGTAGCGACACCAGACCTCTCCCAGATCGAGCTTATAGGCAAACTCACTGCCGGCTGAAAGACGCAACGCCTCATCCCCGATGGCCAGAACTCCTCCAGCCCGGTCAGCGGCCTCGCTTATCACATCTCCTACCACATACCTCGGTTTGACGTGGTAAAATTCCTCCAGAATAACCTTTACCAGACAGATGGATGTCTGGGACTGGCCACTGAGGAGTACTGTATGATCACCAAGCGTTGCCGGATCGACTCGGGAAAAAAGAAAGACTGAACCCACCGGCCCGGTGGCACTGATAGAAAGATCTCCAAGGATACGATAGTCTTGGGGCCGAACTCCATACTCATAAGCAGAGACAAAACCGAGGTCAAGTTCTCCTGCGGCAAGCATCTTGTTCAGAGTTGAGGGCGGAGCCTCCACAACCTGCCAGTCTTGAGGGTGCTTTCTTTTCTTCCATGTCTCATAAATGGGGGCTGTATTGATGAAATTGACCATCCCAATCCTGGCCCTGGTGATTTTATTGTCCATAAAAAACTCCACTCTCTTACTGCTATAACTCTGCCTTGATCCAGGAAACAGATTCGGGACGTCCACAGGACGTCAAACGTTTAAGGAGCTGCTCTGCATTCTCTACCTTTTCATATTCACGCCCTTGCACATGAAGAAAGCACCCACTCCGATTCGGGGCGAGACTGCCAAAATCAGCTTCCCGATGCAGGGCTCTTGCCCCGCCAAGGGTTGCCATGGCCAGTATGGAGGCTGAATCAACACGAGGATGCTCCTGACTCAGGAGCGACATCTCCTGCCATAAATCCAGAAGTGTATTGGAAGCGATGGAATCGGTTCCCAATGCCGGGAGCATTCCTGCTGCCAGCATCTTTTCCAAAGGAGCAGTACCAACACCTAAGAAACGGTTACTCCCAGGGCAAAGACAGATATGAGCGCCGGCTCCTGCTATGGCCAGTATGTCATCATCATTCAGATGGACACAGTGGACACAAAGTGTCTTATCATCGAAAAGATTCAGATCATCTAAGTACCCCACCACACCCCGGCTGTCAATTCCTTGAACAGGAAAGGTCTGATCCCATGCTCCACGTTGTTTGAGAAACCTGGCAAAGCAGCCCCCTCCCTCAACCAGGAGCAGGCTTTCATCCCTATTCTCAGCCAGATGAAAAGAGAACATCGTCCCCTGCCTCCTGCACCTCTTTTTGATAAAGCTGATCAGGTCAGGTCCCGTGGAATACGGAGAATGTGCGGTCACCGGCAGGTCGCTGGGAAAATCTGCAAGTGTGTTCATGACGGCCTGCTGGGCATCCTGGGAAGGACCGAGCATTTCAAGAAGAGAAATGATTTCAAGCCCTGTAGTGTCTCGGCGTTGCAGAGGAAGGTTTCCGATATCGAGCATGAGTCCCACCCCGGAAGCATATTGGTCGATAACAGTCTTTGCTGCTGCATCTTCCATCGCTTCCCCGGAAAAATGGGCCTTCTCCCGCTTTTTCAGAAGGATGCTGATCCAGTCACACATGGTAGAGGCGGGTGAATCAGGATAGACGCTCCCCATTATCGAGAGATCGAGATGAATATGCGCATTGACCAGGGCCGGCAAAAGAACTCCCTGGCAGGAAGAGAGAGGCAAATCAGGAAAACGAAGAGACAGTTCGTGATACGGACCAACAGCTACTATTTTGTTGTGAGCGACAACAACAGCTCCGTCTTGGAGGACAGGGGAACAAACAGGAATGACCCATGGGGCTCTAAAAATGCTACAGGCGGTATTGCTTTCTGCGCCCTGGCCAATCACCGGATAAGGAGACACGAGTTGCTATCAGGAAACAAGTGTGTAGTCCATCACACGCTGCTTAGGCTCAAAACCAGCATCAGTGACGAGGCGTTTGATTTCCTGTTCGGAAAGTCTAAAACTGATCCCCGCAGCTGCGACCACATTTTCCTCGATCATGGTGGAACCGAAATCATTGGCGCCAAAATAGAGTGAGAGCTGGGCTATTTTGGGCCCCTGGGTCACCCAGGAGGCCTGGACGTTGGAAAAATTATCCAGATAGATGCGTGACAAGGCCAGCATGCGCAGATAGCCAAGACCTGTGCTCTTTTCAATTGTGGCCTGCTTTGCCAAGGCACTATTGTCCGGCTGAAAAGGCCAGGGAATAAAAGCGGTAAAACCATGGGTCCGATCCTGCAGATCACGCAGGCGACGCAGATGTTCCAGGCGCTCCTCTACGGTTTCGATGTGACCGAACATCATGGTGGCTGTGGTCCGAAGCCCTTGTTTATGGGCCTCTTCCATAACCTCGAGCCATTGATCTGCACTACATTTACGCGGTGCAGTGGCTTCTCGCACCCGGTCGCAAAGAATCTCTGCCCCCCCCCCGGGAATGGAATCGAGACCGGCAGCTATCAAGCGGGTCAACACCTCGGAAACAGGCAATGCGGAGAGGGTGGCAAAGTGATACACTTCAGGAGGTGAGAAGCCGTGAACATGAATCCCGGTTTTCTTCATGAAGCGAAGCATATCTTCATAATATTCGAGAGATAGATCTGGGTGTAATCCACCCTGCAGCAAGATCTGGGTTCCACCCAGATCTTGGGTCTCACGAATTTTCAGTTCCAGCTCCTCGCGAGAAAGCAGGTAACCTGTCTTATCTTCAGGGGACTTGAAAAAGGCACAGAATTTACAGGCTGAGACACAGATATCAGTGTAATTAATATTACGGTCAATAACGTAGGTGACTACTTTCTCTGGATGCAATCGTTCGCGAATACCATTGGCCAGAAAAGCGAGTTGATAAAGATCCGCCTCTTTTTCCAAAAGGAGAAATTCCTCATCGCTGATCCTGCCACCAGCTAATGCCTTCTCTTGAATATCCTTCATTACTTGAACCTTCATGAGTGAATCTGGATTGTATTGTATAACGTATCCCGCTCAATGGCCACTCTTCCAGCCTCCTTGATCAGTTTCACTAAGGTGGTGGAGCCAATGGCCTGTTCGGTCTCTGCCCCGGCCATATGAGTAATGACCTCCTCTTTCACGGTTCCGTCCATGTCATCAGCTCCAAAGGAGAGGGCAACCTGCGCAACTTTTGGGCCAATCATAACCCAGTAGGCCTTGATATGGGGAAAATTATCAAGCATGAGTCGGGCAACGGCAATACTTTTCAGATCATCAATACCTGTTGTACTGGAAAGCGATGCCATCTCTGTATTTTTCGGATGAAAGGCCAGAGGAATAAAGGCCAGGAAGCCATTAGTCTCATCCTGAGCCAGCCGTAAGGCATCCAGATGCTCAATGCGTTCCTCCATGGTCTCGATATGCCCATACAGCATGGTGGCATTGGTATGCAGCCCATGACGATGAGCACTCTTAGCGACTTCCAGCCATTCCTTGCCAGGCAGCTTTTTCTCACAGGTAAGCTCACGAATCCGTGGGGCAAAAACCTCCGCGCCACCACCTGGGATAGAGCCAAGTCCAGCCTCTTTGAGGATTTCAAGAGTATCACCCACAGATTTCCCGGCAAGACCTGCCAGATGAGCAATCTCCACACAGGTAAATGCCTGGATATGGACCTCTGGCCGAACTTCTTTGATCCCTTTTAACAAGTCGGTATAATAGGAAAAAGGAAGATCTGGATGAAGCCCTCCCACCATATGAATCTCGGTGATGGGTTCATCTAAACGATCACGCACCTTCTGCTTTACCGTCTCAAGGTCCATCTCGTAGGCCTGATCCGAACTCTTGTCTTTGCCAAAGGCACAGAACTTACAGAGATTGGTGCAGATGTTGGAATAGTTGATATGCTGATTATAGATAAAGTAGGTATTGTCACCGTTGATCCGGTTCCGGACCAGATTGGCCATATAACCCAACGGCAGGATATCATTACTTTTAAAGAGCATGATGCCATCATTACAAGAGAGACGTTCACCAGCCTCTACTTTTTCTAGAATGTCACCGAAACCTGCTTTTTCTATAAATTTTTTCATAGTCATAAAAAAAGGCCGGGAATAGACCCGGCCTTTATCTCACTTGCTGTGATTAATTAATCTAAAAAGAATTTCAACTTGTCTCGTCTGCTGGAATGCCGCAGTCGATTCAAGGCTTTCTTTTCAATCTGTCGGATACGTTCTCGGGACACATTAAAGCGTTTTCCTATTTCTTCCAAGGTATATTCTGCTTTTTCACCAATACCAAAACGAAGACGAATAATTTTTTCCTCACGATCACTCAAGGTGGAGAGAATTTCTGTTACTCGGCCTGCCAACTCTCTGGTCTGAACCGCCTCATAGGGAGACTGGGATTCCTGATTTGGAAGAAAATCACCAAGGGTAGAATCATCATCACCGACTGGTGTTTCCAGAGAAATGGGTTCTCTGGACGCCTCCAGAATGGCAAGAATCTTGTCCATGGGGAGATCAGTGGTCTTGGAGATCTCTAATGGGGTCGGCTCACGTCCCAACTCTTTATAGAGCGCATAAAATGCCTTGAAAAACTGACTGCGCAATTCGAGAAAATGAACAGGAAGGCGAATGGTCCGAGTCTTGTCAAGGATGGCACGGGTGATGGCCTGACGAATCCACCAGGAGGCGTAGGTGGAAAACTTATTACCCTTGGTGTAATCAAAGCGGAATACTGCACGCATCAGGCCAAGATTACCTTCCTGAATAAGATCAGCAAGGGTCAACCCCTGATGCATATACCGTTTAGCAATGGAAACGACCAGACGCAGATTGGCACGAATCATACAATCTTTCGCAATCTCAATGGAGCGTGAATAAGCCTCCAATTTGGTCTGCAATTGAATCAATTCCTGCGAATCCGGGTATTTTTTGGCCGCACTACTCACACTGTAGCGCATGAAGTTGAGCTGCTGTTTTTTGGGTTTTAAGGTGGGATCCCGCTTTTCCCATAAAGCAATACGGGTTCGCAGAAGATTGAGTTCATTTACGGCCGAACTATCTAGTCTTATAGCCTCAATGATAGAATCAAATCCTTGGCGGATCGTCTTTGAATATTTTGCTTCCTCTTCGGGAGTCAGGAGATCAAAACGTCCCATCTCACGGAGATACGTGGTGGTTGTTTCTTCTCCGTCATGGGGTTCATCATCGGGAATGCCTGAAGATTTATCAGATTTACTCTCATCTTCAGGCCCTTCCGACCGTTTCCAGATTTCACCGGACAGGGTTCTTTTTTCACCTGTTTTTTCTTCCAAAGTTACAACTTCTATATTATTTGCCCCCAGAAAATTGAATACTTTTTCAATGGCAGTAGGATCTTTAATTTCATCAGGAAGCAACTTATTCAGTTCTGTAAAACTGATGCATCCTTTAGACTTTCCTGCCTTAAGCAGATTATCTTTAAGTTCAGCCAGCACCAGGAAATTGCTCCTTTACCAAAGTGAAGAAAAAAAGAGTTAACATGCAGAAAAACTTACACTTTCCCCGAACATGTATATTTTTATAGTTTGTAGAACAAAAAAAGGCCTAGTGTAGCAAAAAAAAGTAGCAAAAAAAATGGCAGCCACTACGCCGCCGCACACTCACCTTTCAGAACATCACATCATACAACGCCCACCCGCAAATTGCAATTAATTATCGATTTATCACCCACCGAAACACTCCGAATACACAGCGAACGGACAAGATTGCCAATCACTCCTTCAGATGATACAGTAGGTGATAAAACGTAACTGTTTAATTAAGAATACGTTTCTTATCCTTTTCCATTTAAAAAGAAGAATATCGACAGGAATCTCGGAGTGGCAACATACAGACAGAACCCTCTCATTCAACAGTCTACATTCTCTCTTCGCCAGTCAACTCTGCAGACATACCTGTATAAATCCTCATCTCCAGGTGCATCATGACAACATTTTTGAGTAAACGGGCCAGCGGTATCCTAGCACACATCACATCCCTTCCATCTCCCTATGGAATTGGTGACATTGGTTACTCTGCCTATTCTTTTCTTAATTTTCTTCACGATGGAGGACAGAGCATATGGCAATTTTTACCCACAGGTCCTACAAATCCTGTTTTTGACAATTCTCCCTACATGAGCACCTCCGCTTTTGCCGGCTCCCCCCTCCTTATTTCCCTGGAACTACTTGTAGAAAAAAAACTCATCGATCAGAGTGCTCTTGATCAAGCACCTCAATTTTCAGAGTACCTCACCGACTATTCCGCTGTTACTCAATTCAAGAATAGCATCCTCCAGCAGGCCTTTACAAGGTTTGATCAAAGCGCCCCGGATTTTCTTCAATTTGTGAAAAAGACATCCTGGCTTCGTGACTATTGCCTTTTCATGGTTCTCAAAGAAGAATACGCGCAAAAAGGGTGGTTTGACTGGCCCTCAGACCTGGCTGGACATCAACTGAGCGCACTAGAGGAAAAAGAAAAACTCCACGCTGCACGAATTGCCTATTATTCTTTTGAACAATTCACCTTCAACTGGCAGTGGCAAAAACTTCGACAAAAAGCAAGAGAAAAAGGAATTCGACTCATTGGTGACATCCCCATTTACATGGGCTGGGACAGTGTCGATGTCTGGGTCAACCAATCCATTTTTTTTCTTAACAGCACAACCCACCATCCGACTCAAGTGGCCGGTGTCCCTCCCGACTACTTTTCCAAGACCGGTCAACGATGGGGAAATCCACTCTATCGCTGGAACAGCGATGAGCAAACGATCCACAAACAACTGTATACCTGGTGGACAGGACGCTTTCGTGCAGTCTTTGAAGCAGTTGATATCGCTCGTGTTGATCACTTTCGCGGATTTGAGGCCTACTGGTCAATCCCTGGCACTCACAAAACAGCAATGAACGGGAAGTGGGTCAAAGGACCCGGAATCGGGTTTTTCGAAGAAATCTATCAAGCTTTAGGCCCCTTAGAGATCATTGCAGAAGACTTGGGTGACATCACTCCTGAAGTCATTGCCCTGCGTAAATCCTTGGGCTTTCCTGGAATGAAAATCCTCCAGTTTGCCTTTGACGGCAATAAGGAGAACAGCTTTCTCCCCTATAATTTCACTACACCCAACAATGTCATCTACACCGGCACCCATGACAATGATACAACAGTAGGCTGGTATCTGAGCGACAAACTCAATGACAGCCAGCGCAAGGCCATCAGACAAATTTGCAACCGTACCCTGGAAGATGATAACGAAATCTACAAGGACATAATCCACCTCGCTCTTTCTTCCATCAGTCGTTTGGCCATTTTCCCCCTTCAAGACATCCTCGGTTTTGGCAGTGACTGCAAAATGAATAGCCCAGGAAGCAAAAAAGGGAACTGGTCCTGGCGTTGCGCACCTCGCTTCCTCAACACCGAAATCAGCAACTGGCTCCATGAACTCTGTGATCAATTCGGACGCATCCCAGAAAAAATGAGCGTAACAACAGAAAAACAAGGAGAAACGAAAAATGCATAATCTGTTTATCCTAGGCAGTCCGCGCAAAAACGGAAATTCTGAGACCATGGCCCAGGCTGTTGCTGCCGGTCTCTTACAAAGTGGAGGCAATAGTGTGGAATATGTGCGCTTGAACAAACTCCATATCACTCCCTGCCAGGCCTGCGGTGGATGCAATACCAGCGGCAATTGCATTATAAAGGATGACATGAGCGAACTTTACGACAAGACCGACCAGGCAGATCGTCTCTTTCTTGTCAGCCCTATTTACTTTTACGCCCTCACAGCCCAGATCAAAGCCTACATGGATCGATGCCAGGCAAGATGGTCACGAAAATATCTCCTTGGCCAGGAATTTCGTAAAGATGACCAACGGACAGGATATCTTCTTTCCTGTGCAGCAACGGCCGGCGACAAGCTTTTTGACGGGCCCATTCTTTCCGTCCAATGTTTGTTTGACACCCTGGAACTCCAATACGGTGAGCCACTTCTGATCAAATCATTGGAACCACGAAATGCCATCCAGCAGCTCCCCGATAAACTTTCTGACTGCGAACGATATGGTAGACGAATAGCTACTCAGTAACTCCCCTGTCAAGAACCACAGTTAGCATAATAGAGACAAAATCATTTTCTGAAAAGCTCGAACAAATCCTTGACAAGCTTTTCCAGTTCAAGTAAATAGACACCCAATTCATGGCCCCATCGTCTAGCGGTTAGGACGGCGGCCTCTCACGCCGTTAACAGGGGTTCGATTCCCCTTGGGGTCACCATGGAAATTCAAGGAGTTAGCTGGAAACAGCTAACTCCTTTTTTTATTTCCCGCCTCACTTGCTAGTTTTTGTAACAGCGGCCAAGTGTTTCAGACCAAGTTCAACAACCGGGTCCAAGCGTTTGCTTAAACCCGTTTTTTATTGAGAGGGGGGTGGGTTACTCAGATGCGTTTGGAGTTTGTACTGTAGCCGCGCGTTTGGTTTAAAACCGATTTGCGCGAGATTTAAAACCAAAAATGCAATTTAAAAACCTGGTTTGAACGTTGATTCAAGCCAGGTTTTTTTTGTGCTTTATTCAGGTTGTTTTGTAGTTGGAAATAAGGAGTTCGGAGCGGGTCTTGTTTCGGGCTTTTTTTGTTGTGGCTATGGAGTATTTGAGGGTGGTGGTTTCGATGTTGAATGGGGCGAAGATTTCTCTTGTTTCTGGGGTGTCGTTTAGGGTCATGAGGAACTTGCCTTTTATGGTGGCGAGGATCTGGGCGAGGTCGAGGAAGTCTTGTTCTTCGAAGTCGTGTTTGTAGCCGGGGATTTTCCAGTATGGTGGGTCCAGGAAGAAGAGGGTGTGGGGTCTGTCGTATCTGGGGATGAGTTCTCGGAAGTCTTTGCTTTCGATCTGGACGTGGGCGAGGCGTTGCCAGGCGAGTTCCAGGGTAGTTTGGAGGGTGAGGAGGTTGAGGCGGGGTTTGCCGGTGGTGCTGATGCCGTAGGTCTGTTTGGTACAGAAGCCGCCGAAGGCTGTTCTTTGTAGGTAGAGATAGTGAGCTGCTCTCTGGATATCGGTGAGGGTTTCTGGATCTATTTTTTGTTTGCGGTCGAATTCTGATCTTGCCACCAGGCTGAATTTGAACTGGCGGTGCAGTTCTTCCGGGTGGTGTTTGATAACTCGATATAATGTAACCAGGTCTTTGTCCAGGTCGTTTAATATCTCTGTTTTGGATGGATCTTTGCTGAAAAATACGCTGGCCCCACCTGCGAATACCTCCACATAGCAATCATGGTCAGGAAATTTGCTGATGATGGTTTTTGCCAGTCTTGATTTGCCGCCGAAATATGGAATGATGCTCCCCATGTTTATCCTTTAATTTTTACAGGCAGTCTGCTACAACGTACCGCGTACACCACGTACCGGGACTGAAGCAGGTTTACCTGTGGGCCTCCTTCCGGGTTGCTGCCCGGTTGAAAGGTTCGGGGATGTTTGTGCATCCCCAGTCCCGTCCTCTTAGCTTACTGCGTCTTTGCCTTCATCTTCTTCTATTGATTTCCGACAGTGATTTCTGTCAAATTTATGGAGGATGAGGCAGAGGAGTTTCCAGCATCCACCCTTGCCCGCCCGGACTTCCTTCCCGGCCCGTGATGATATTGTTTCGTCCGGGTCTCCACCGATCGTGGCATTGACCAGTTGATCAAGTCCGATTAACAGGTTTTTTAAATAGCGTTTAATCATTCTTACGATTCCCAGGTGATGGACAGGATCTCAGCCGCTGAGGTGGCTGCATCGATTGCCGTTTCTTTGGCCCATTTATGCTGATAGAGACCAAGGCCAAATTCCTGGATCTCATTGATGATGATCTGCAAGTCAGCAATTGAGACATCGGTAAAAGAATTATCGTAAAGCCTGATAGTGACACTGGATACGTCCATTCTGGTGCAGTAATCAAGTAGCTCCTGCATATTGTCTTTATCTAGTCTATCGGAATTGACTTTGAGGCCGATGGAGATATTCAGGCCTAGTGTCGGTACCATCAGGAACCTCTGCTTGATCATTTCTTTTTGTCGCGTTTTTAGCTCTTCCAAACTGTATTGTGGATTTTCAATGGAGTTTTTTGTCGTGTTAAACCTGTTGATAACTTCCTGAAACGGAGCGATGTCATTGATGATTTCATTCGGACCATCTGTCAGCTCCAATTCACCAACATCCCCATTCCATTGAAGTGCATGGATGTTTAAAGGAATACCGGTCATGTCAATACCTGCCAATCTATAGCCGTTAACTTGTACGAATCCGTCTACTGGTATAATAGTTACTTGCATGATATCACCTCATTGTTACCGGTTGCCCTGCTTCTGAGCGCATCTTTTGGAGTATGGCGCTTTGTCGTTCAGGGGAAAAGCGGACCTCTGCATTTACCGGGAAATAGATTGTGGTGCCGCAGGCCAGCACAAAATAGCGCACCTGCTGACCATCAATAAATCCGTCGCCAACCACATGCCTAAATCTGTGCCATCGGCTGAATAGTCCACCAATCCTATATTGTGCTTTAAAATGAATATCTGCCATTATCTCACTCTCATAATATAGAAACAGCTCAGAAACTTCGGCCTGTTATCCATTGTGGATGCATCCCCGGATGTCCCTGTCCATGTACCTGACGTTCCTGACCATGCTTCTGTGTTTCCATGGTTATGTGACGCACCACCGCCCGTTGTTCCCGAGTTGACTGTATACTCTCCAGAATTGGGTACTTCTGGTCTGGAAGTCCAGCCTCCTGAACCAGTCGCGTACCACTTTATGCTAAAATCACCGATATGATTATGCGCAGGCATCTCCGATAACGTTAGGGTATGAGCGGCAGTGGCATGAGCATGACTTGGAACGCTGTGAGAATGGCTTGGCACACTATGGGTGTGGGCCATGGCATTATCACCACCAGTTGCTCCGGCAGCAGTGTCGCCCATGATAAAACGATCATCGGTCAAGTCTGGGAGAAAACGGCCTGCGGCACCAAAAATAGAGCTGAAAGAATCATTGAGTTCGGTGCCATCGCAGACGTGCCAGCCAGTGGGGTTCAGATGGGTATTGGCAGCGGCGATGGTATTTCCAAGCACCGAAGTGAATCCACTATTCCCTGCACCAGCGAAGTAGCCACCGATCCAAGGGACAATGGTCCCCACCGGAGGCCCCTGGTCAGGCGCGGCAACCGGACGTAGATCCGCCACTCTGATCACTGCCGTTTCGCTGGTATCTACCAGGGCCAGAGGAATATAGTCCCCCGTTGGGGGGAGAATGGAGGCTGTCACAGTACCTATGTTGTTGATGTGAATCCAGTTGACCTGCTCCAGACCTGGCTGGGCTGCAGTGAGGGTTATGCTGCCAGCGGTAATGGCGTAGGTGGTTCCTGCCACTCTGACAATGGCATCTGCATAGTCTGCGTTCAGACCGAACCCGGCACTTACCGCTCCGCCGCTGATTACCCGGTTGTCGGTGAGGAGTGCGCCCATGACCACATCGTCGATCTGATCGTCGGTGTCCCTTTCGTCTTTCCAGTTTTCCTGCCCCTCATAGGGCATGCGTTTTTTAAGTCGATCGGTATAGGTGGTTACTTCCATGACTCCCCCTTATGCTGATATGGTGAGAATCCAGGTCATGACCATGGATTCACCGGCTTCTTTATTTTTCACCGGGAAGACCGAACGGCAGAGCATCTGGCCTGCAGAGGCAGAGTTAAATATCCCGGATTCGGTGATGGCTCCGGTGCCGTCTCCTGCTGCCCAGGTGCAGGTGTAGGTCACCTTGTTGGCATCGGCACCCGTGCCCTGGGTTCTGGAATCCAGGGCATTCCTATCCAGCTCTGTTTGCAGGGCCGTATTGGCATCCAAGGGTGTTGTCGTCCCGGTGCCGATTGCCATATGAGACATCTGGGCCTCTTGTCTGCCGGAGAGCTGATCGGCAATGTGATTCTTGCCGCTGGCTACCACCAGGTTCGGGTGCCAGGCATCGCAGGTGATCTGTCCGGTTCTTATGTTCCTGATTAGAAAATGGACCCGGCCAAAGGGATTGATCCCGTCGCGAAGGCTGAAGGCCACGTGTTTCATATTGGCAAGCGAGGCAAAGGTCAGGCGCAGGGCGCTGAGCCAGTAAAGGCCTTTGGTGAACAATTCTGTTATTCCCATGTGAAATATCCCCTATCTGTTTTTAATGTTGTTGCCGGGCTATAGGCCCTGACGTCTTTCTGACACAATGGACAATCAAAATCGGTTGGCTGCGTATTGTCTGCAAGGGGCGCCAAGTTGGTCAAGGCCACTCCTCCTGTCTTGCTTTTCAGGTAAAAAACGTGCTCCTTACAGTGAATACAAAAGACCCGGATAGCCTGTTGTTTTTTGATGATGAGCTTGTCGGAAGGAGCAATGTTGTCCTTGCGACACAAAAGCCTATTCAGCAGTGATAGTATTTTTCCCGGTTCCATTTCGCTTTCCCGCTAAATCCCATAGGGCGACAACCCATAGCCTGAACTCAGTTTCCCGCCATATCCGGATGAGATAAGCAGGTTGTCTATCACCTGAGCTTCGTCGGTACGCAGTGCAGTAAGGAGCCGTTAATCAATAAACGTAACTAATTTAGCCAGGATTCGGATCAATCCTGTAGTTCCATTCGCCATGAAACTCATTCCGTGTGATCCGGATTTTTTCAAACTCTATATTACTGACT
>Ga0180007_10000433_pt1 | contig 71633 bp, 59 predicted proteins | sample MM_PC_MetaG_FD_121122 | JGI IMG/M metagenome (GOLD analysis project Ga0180007, IMG submission 121122) | Groundwater microbial communities from the Aspo Hard Rock Laboratory (HRL) deep subsurface site, Sweden - MM_PC_MetaG | ecosystem: Environmental > Aquatic > Deep subsurface > Groundwater... | reverse complement strand
CTGAAAAGACACATACAAATTCAAAATTAATCTTCATTCTTTTTCTTTTCATTATTCTTATTACTGTATAAAGCCCATCATACGAGGCGGGCACGGGCGTAACAGGTCGTTAACCTGGGAAGCGGAATTGGCGCAGTTTGTGCGAACAAGAGCGCAGCGTACTCGCGAAGCGATCGCACAAACTGTGACAAACCGCTGACTCAGGTTGAACGACGTGTTCTGTGAGGCTTAGACTGCTATATTGCCTGAGCCATGGATGGCGAAGGCAATACACATAATTAAAGCTAAAATAATTTCATTCCAAAATATATTATCTTAATTCTTATCACAAAATAAACGAGTACATTTTTTCAACTCTTTTTTAAGTACCTGTTGCCAATAATCATATATTAACTATTTTTATAAATTTCATACATAGTAGTTTTATATCAAGCAAATATATATTCCAAAATATACTATTTTATTATTTTATATTTTTATATCCTCGAATTATTTAATAGAATTTATAAATTACACTAATTACTTAAATATTATAGTACCAATAAGTCCAAAATAAATTTTATAATATATACTTGCTTTTATTAGTACTGAATAATTTTATTTATATTCCTCTACGTGTTGAAATTCACATTATTAAAAAGAATATCATGTAGCTATTTTATCCATATTAATTTTATACTTGGTTCTTAATATTATTTCTTACTATTTTGCATTTATTATATTTACTATACTTTCAAAAATATCAACATAAATTATAGCTATTCAAATAATGGTCGCGCCAGGACGGCGCGATTACGCTAAAAGCAAGCCGGGCGCGCGCGAGCGCGTCCACAGAACAGTTATTCGACCTTTCAGTAGCTTTGACGAGTTTGACCAAATACTGCGGCATAACAACGAAGAGTTCGAAGTACTTAGTTTATAAGTCAATACTACATAAAGTGATATTCGAAGGGGGTATTTTGCGAGAAGAGGTTATACGGATAGGTAATTTACTCTCTATAGACCATCTAGGGGACTCTTAACTCCACTTGGGCCTTTGTTTAGGACATGTGTATAGACCATTGTGGTGCGAATGTCACTATGACCAAGTAATTCTTGAACTGTACGTATATCGTACCCGTTTTCTAGTAGCTGAGTCGCGAACGAGTGGCGGAAAGTATGGCAACTTGCATGCTTCGATATCCCGGCGATGATGACGGCGTCATGGACGGCACGCTGGACAACGGAAGCGTCGATGTGGAAACGGCCCTCTTTCTTGGTGACGGGATCGCGCCAGCGATGCTTCTGGGGGAATACCCACTGCCATTGCCATTCGGAGGGCGCGTTAGGCCATTTTTTTGCTAAGGACGAGGGAAGATAGACTTCGCCCCATCCTTCGGCTATATCTCTTTCATGAACGGCATGGATTCTCTGCAGATGCTCTTTTAGCGGCGCGGCTACGGATGAGGGTAACATGGTCACTCGATCCTTTCCGCCCTTGCCGTTATGAACGATAATCGAGTTCCTATTGAAGTCGATGTCCTGTACGCGTAGGCAGATGCACTCGTTGAGCCGCAACCCGGTTCCGTATAGGAGCATCGCCATGAGCTTATTCTCGCCGCTCATGCAAGATAGGACAGCCCTCACTTCATCACGCGTCATGACGACTGGGAGCCTGATGGGGCGCTTCGCTCTGATTATCTCTTCCAGGTCGCCTACCTCTATGTTTAATACCTGCCGGTAGAGGAACAGTATCGCCGCCAAGGCTTGATTCTGGGTAGAAGCGCTGACGTTGTCCTTGACGGCGAGGTTCGTTATGAACCTATTGATCCTAGGTTCGGCCGGTTCGCCGGGCCTGGGAATCCGGCCCTCCTTTGCGAATAGCTCTACCCAGTGCGCGTAAGCGCGCTCAGTCATGGGGCTGTAGTGGGAAGCTCTGATACGCTCTCTATAGCGCTCGAGCAATCGGTCCAGGGCTCCGGGTTGGTCCGCCTGAATCGGGGGATCGTTACGCTCGGCGCTCGCGGGATGGGCGATACACTCATTCGGGCAGTCAATTTTCGCCTTGAAGAGGACGTCGACGTGCGAGCGATGCTCCGCGGGCGGTCCGGCCGGACGTTCGCGAAAGGTGAAGAGCCCCGTGGACAAGAGCGAATCAAGGAGCATGTTTATGCCGAACTGGTCTCCCGGGACTACCCACGACTTCCCGGAGATGTCGTATAGCCGTCCCGGTATCCTCTTAATCGCCTGTAGGACTTGTTCGCTGATGCCGGCCTGCTCGTTGATTCCGACGTAGACTGACAACCTTCCGGTACTAAAATCGTTAATCCTGACGTCCATAGCCCAACCTCCTCGTGATCGGGATCCGTGCTACGCCCTATATCGGGCACTAATGAACGCAAGGATGGTCAAAAGATATTTTATATATATTCTGTACTATACATAGTAGTTGCAATACTTTTAAAAACGACAGAGGGAACACGAACCCGCGCGATAACCCTGCATGGATTTTTAAGAGGTGCATGGTACATAGTAGTCGTTCACGGGCTTTTAGATTCTATGTACCAATTATTTTCATTCGAGATGCCGCCGAAACAGGCTACCCCGAACCTATATAGAAGCGATTGTACAGCCCCAGGAGCCGCTTGTCCAACAGAAACTACGCCCGGGCTACGCCCCTGCCAGGAAACTGTCACGTCGGAAAAGGCTGACATCAATACGATACTAACGCCACGAAGGTTCTTATCGCTTGCTGCCTTGCGCGGAGATAGCTACGGGGCCGGCTTGACATGGCTACTTAAGGCCGCGACCTTGTACAGGACGATCCGCCTTATCAGATCGTAGGGTATTTCTTCGGCGAAGGGGAACCTAATGGATCCCTTGGCGTGCCTATACCGCGATAGCTCGCCCTCGAACGCGGTTACCCCGCTCGGAGCGGGATATAGCCCTAGATGATTCTTGAACGCCGCGAAATGCACCAGCGTGCCGTTCATGGTATACGTCGGCATTCCGTAGCTGATGCGCTCGACGGCGCCGGGAGCGGCCCCTAGGACGACTTCGCGGACCTTGCGGAGTACGTCCCGCTTCTCCTCTGGAAATCCTTGGATGTACTCGTCGACGTCGCGGCATCCTCGTAGCGGCTCGTCCATATACGCTCCTAGGCCGGCGCTCTTCATCGCGGCACATAGGACTATATCCCTCGGAGTGGAAAAAGCCAGAGAATGTCGGCCGGCGCCCGTCTCCCGCCGCGGCGGGCCGCTATTCCTTGAGCGCCCCCTCCCCGAATCCCTTTCGGAGCTGGGAATGGAATATGAAGTAGAACACGATCATGGGTAGGATTCCGATGACGAGCGAGGCGTATTGGAGGCCGTACTCGATATTCTGCCTCCCGGCGAACTGGGTGATCGCGACGGGAAGGCTCTTTAGGGCGGTCTTTGTAGTAAAGATGAACACGAACAGGAACTCGTTCCAATGCCTGAGGAAGGAAAGGATCAGCATCGTCGTCGCGACGGGCGTACAGAGCGGTACGATCATGAGCCAGAAGACTTGCCTGTACTTGGCGCCGTCGATCTCGGCGGACTCGAGGATGGCGTCCGGAATGCCCTTGATGAACGAGATGGCTATCATCACCGATATAGGCAGGTCGAAAGCGATATACGGCAGGATGACCCCGAGCCGGGTATTCACGAGCCCGATCCTCACCTCGAGGAGGAAGAGCGGGATGATGACCGCGTGCACCGTGATCATGAGGCCGAGGGCGAAGGCCCCGGTAAAGAATTTCTTACTGGCGAAGGGGAATTTCGTGAGGCCGAAAGCCGCCGCCAAAGCGAGGAACAGCGTGGAGACGGTCGCGACCGCGGTATAGAGGAAGCTATTGAGCAGCGCGACGTCGAGCCCGCCCTTCTTCCACGCCTCGGCGTAATTAGAGAACGATGGCGCCTTCGGCAGGGCCAGCGGGTACTTCACGATCTCGGCGTTCGGCTTGAGCGACGAGTAGCCCAGCCAGACGAGCGGGAAAATGGTAAGCACGGCGAACGCTATCATTATGACGTACGCGGAGGCGCGCCACGAGAGCGGCGCCCTCCGCAAGAGCGATCTGTCGTTCATTTGGCGGCTCCTCAGTCGAAGTTGAATTTCTTGGTCGCGGCTCGCGTCAGCATTATCGCGGCGACGATGAACAGTATTATTATGATGGAGAGGGCGCTGCCGTAGCCGTAGTTCTGGTACACGAAGGTGGTGTCGTACATGTACACGGCCATGACCTCCGTATAGTGAGCCGGTCCGCCGCCCGTCATCGAGTATATGAGGTCGAAGCTCTTGAAGCTGCCCGAGATGGCGAGGATCGAGTTGATGAAGGCCACGGGAGCGAGCATCGGCGCGATTATCTTGAGGAATATGGTACCCTCGCTCGCGCCTTCCATCTGGGCGGCCTCGATTATGGAATCGGGGATGCGCTGGAGGTTGGCGAGGAAGATGACCATGTAGAGGCTGGTATGCTGCCACAGGAGCACGAACATGATCGGGACGATGGCGTAGGCCTTGCTCTCGAATATGGTCATGATGTACTCGCTGTTCCCGGTCAGGCTCCTCACTATAGACGGGAGGATTCCGATGGGCGAGAACACGCGGTTCCATAGCTGGGCGACTATCACCGAGGAGATGGTGATGGGCAGGAAGATCAGGACCTCGAACTTCTTCGCGCCGCGGACCATCTTGCGGTGGAGCATGTACGCGAGGAGGAGCCCCAGGGGGATCTGTCCGAATACCGACACGAGCACTATGAGGATATTATTGCGGAGCCCGATATAGAACACGGGATCCGAGAACATGCGGACGTAATTGTCTAGCCCCACGAATTCCATGGGCCCGAAGCCCTTCCACTTGGTGAAGCTGAGGGCGAGGCTGAACACCACGGGGAACACCATGATGCCCACGTATATGAGGAACGCGGGAAGTATGAAGCTGAGGTAGCTCAGCTTCTTCGATCGTAGATTGCGCATACGGGGGCCCCTAGTCGGATTGCGTAGGCTCCTCCCTCGCGGGAGGAGCCGGGTAACGGGTAGTCTTACTTCTTGCGGTGAGAGTCGTTCGCGGCGACCCATCCCTCGTACTCGGCGGCGAGCGCGGCGGGCGTCTTGGCGCCCATCATGACGGCCTGGATCCCCGGGTTGAGGAGGTTGTTCACGCCCTCGGAGTCCATCTTGGCGTCGATGACGTAGCCCATCGTCTGGCTGTTTATCAGGGCGATGTACTGGGCGCTCAGCGAGTCGACGGCGAACTTCGAGTAGTCGAGCTTGTACGTCGGGACGGTGCCGTGGTCCATGAGGATGGCGCTGCCCTCGGCGCCGTAGATGAAGGACAGGAACTTCCAGGCGGCGTCGGCCTTGGCGCCCTCCAGCTTGGCGTTCATGGCGAGGGCCTCGCCGAGGGTAGCGGCGCTGGAGCCGGGGTTCTTCTCGCCTGGCACGGCGGGGAAGGCGACGGCGGCGTAGGCAGCGTAGTCCTCGGGAGTCGCGGCGTTCTTGAGGGCCGAGACGCGCCAGCCGGCGTCAAGGAGGTAGACGGCCTTGCCCTGGACGAACTCGCCCCAGGCCTGCGGCCCCTCGAGCTGGTTGACGCCGGCGGGGAAGAGCTTGGTGTCCACGAGGCTCTTGACGACCGCGATCGCGTCCACGAAGGGCTTGTCGGTGAACTTATTCTCGCCGGTCATGGCCTTGTCGAACCAGGCGGTGCCGCCGAGCCGGTCGACGAGCATCGATAAAAGCAGCGACTGGGCCTGCCACTGGGCCTTGTTGCCGAAGGCGAGCGGGGTGAGGCCGGCCGCGCGGATCTTCGGGACCTGGGCTATCATCTCCTCGAGGGTCTTAGGGGTCTCGAGGCCGAGCTGCTTCTGCAGCTTGGTGTTGACGTACACGACCGTGCAGACGGCCATGTTCGGCGACACGATGTATATCTCGCCGTTGGGCCCCTGGGGCTGCCAGATCGCCTGGTTGAAGTCCTTCTTGAAGTCGTCGGTGAGGAAGGGCCTGAGGTCCTTGACCATGCCGCGGTCGAGGATATAGCCGGAGCGCGCGCCGGCGTACGTCGTGAACAGGTCGGGGATATCGCCCGAGGCGGCCATGGCCTGGAATTTCTGGTGGAAGGCCTCGCCCGAGACGTACTCGAATTCGAGCTTGATGTTGGGGTACTTCTTGGCGAACGCCTCGAGGGTGACGGGCCAGTACGCGGACTGCGGGTTGGCCTGGTCGTGCTGCATATACACCGTGAGCGTGACCGCCTCGCCGGCCTTCGCCGCGGCATCCTTGCCTTTTGACGGCTGGCACGCGCTAACGAGCAGCGCCGCAGCGACTACGCTCGCGAGCAACGCTATTCCTGGTAGGGTCCGATTGCGTTTCATGACTTCCTCCTCAAATATATCGAGCCCCGGCCTAAGCGAAGCCCTGTTCAGGTTTAATCGCCGCCCCGGAGCACGAGTCCCTCGAAGAAGCGCTCGGCCGCGGCCATGCAGGCGCCGACCGCGGGCGCCGCCTTCCCGAGCGACGACAGCCTCAGCTCGCACGCGCTGACGTGTGACATCGCCCTGTCGGCGACGGCGGCCTTGAGGGCCTCGAACATCGCCGGAGAGGCCGCCAGGATAGCGCTGTTAATGGCGAGCGTGGTCGGCGCCATGGAGTTGACGACGCTCACGACGCCGGTGGTCAGGTAATCGACGAAATCGCGGAAGGATCCCTCGGCCCAGGCCGGCCTGGCCCCGGCGAGGGCTATCGCCTCGGCGGCGTCGGGCACGGGCCCCGAGCGGGCGGCGCCGAGGGCCTGCCTCAGCGCCAGCTCCGAGCCGTAGAGGTCCCAGCAGCCCTCGTTGCCGCAGGGGCATCGTGGCCCGCCGTGCACTATGGTCATGTGGCCGACCTCGCCGAACTGGCCGTTATGGCCGTAGTGTATAGCGCCGTTGATGTAGGCGCCGGAGCCTATGCCCTCGTCTATGAGGAGGCACACGAAGTCGTCGGCCCCCGGGGCGTACAGTTCCCGCTCGGCTATTGTGGCGAGGGTGGCGTCGTTCCCGACGCGGAGGATGCCGTCGAAATGCCTGGCGACGGCCTTCTTGAGGGGCACGTCGCTCCAGTCCAGCTTGGCGGAGCGCACTACCCTCCCGGTCTCGCGCTCGACGGCGCCCGGGACGGCGATGCCGACCCCGAAGAGGCCGAACCTCGACTGGCGGTACTTCTTCTTCGCGGCGCGGACGACCGAGGCTATGGCCCCGACGACGCTCTCCGGCGAGGCGTCCGGGAGCGGGCAGTCCTCGTCCCTGACCGTCGCCCCCGCCGCGTCCATCGTCACTGCGTGCAGCCTATCGGTAGCGATGGACACGCCGAGGGCGTATCCCGCGGCCCCGTCAATCTCCAGCATGACGGGCTTGCGCCCGAGGTCGGACGCCCCCGCGCCTGTCTCCTTGACTATGCCGAGGGCGATGAGCTCGGCGACCTGGGAGGATACGGTAACCTTGGTAAGGCCGCTCTCCTTGGCCAGCGAGGCGCGGGAAGCCCCGCTCCTCGCCCTGAGGAGGTCGAGGAGGAGGGCGCGGTTCACTACCTTGCTCAGGTTCTTGTCTCCCGTACGCCCGTCGACGTAGGGCGGTATGCCGAATTCGCTCATCCGTTTCCTCCCGTGCGGCCGAGTATATCATATTAGTTAGTATAGTCAACTAACAAATTCCAACAATATCACTTGACGGAGGAGGCCGGTCAGTACAGAATGCACGGGCCCGGCCCGCTCGCGAGAGCGGACGGTACATCTACACCTAAGCGAGTGCCAGCATGATAGGACGATACGGAGTCGGCGACGAGCGCCTGGCTCACTACACCTGCCACAGGGCGGCGGCGCCCGTGGCGATTGACGGGGACCTCGGGAAGCCGGCATGGCGAGCGGCGCCTCGCTCGAGGCGCTTCGTCGACCTCGTCACCGGGGAGCCCGGATTCTTCGATACGCGCATGGCCTGCCTATGGGACGAGCGCGCGCTATACGTCGGGTTCTGGGTACAGGAGCCGCAGGTGCGCGCCTCGCTCGCGGAACGGGACTCGTACGTCTGGTTCGACAACGACGTCGAGGTATTCCTGGGCGGCGACGACTGCTACTACGAGTTCGAGATAAACGCGCTCAATACCGTATACGAGGTCTTCTTCGTGTACCAGGACGCCCTCAAGAGGGGGAGCCGCTTCGATCTGCCGGAGTTCGACCTGTACTCGCGCGACGTCGACGTGCTGAGCGGCTTCCAGGACGCCGCCAGGAACGGGAAGCACCCCCGGGGCAAGCGCTGGGCCTTCATGGACTGGGACTTCCCCGGGCTGAAAACCGCGGTGAAGGTCCAAGGCAGGCTCAACGACCCCTCGAGCGTCGACGAGGGATGGACCGTCGAGATAGCCTTCCCGTGGGCGGGCATGGGTCGGCTGTTCGCCGGCCGGACCTTCCCCCCCGCCGAGGGCGATACGCTGCGCGCGTCGTTCTCGCGCTTCGAGGCGCTGCGGTACCACGGCAAGACGGTCTCCGAGAGCGCGGCCTGGGCCCTGAACGAGCACGGCGTATACGATTCGCATATACCCGAGTGCTTCTCCTACCTTCACTTCACCGAGCGGACGGCCGGGGCCGAGTAGCCGGGGCCGAACAGCCGGGCGGCGGCGCTCGGCGCGGGCCGCGGAGGCCCGCCCATAGCGATACAGAGGAGTCGAGCATGAGAATAATCACGGGCGGCATGAACCACGAGTCTAATACGCTCAACCCCATCATCACGGGCGAGGACGACTTCGTGATCTTCCGGGGGGAGCGGATGCTGAGCGAGGGCATGCTCCCCTACTACTCGTCCACGGGAGTCATCAGGACGCTCAGGGAGACCGGCTGCGAGGTCGTGCCTACGGTACTGGCGCGGGCGGTCCCCAACGGCGTCGTATCCGCGAGGCTCTACGCGGCTCTCAAGGCGGAGCTCCTGGAGCGCGTCGAGGCCGCCCTGGCCGCGGGACCCGTGGACGGCGCGTGCTTCGGCCTCCACGGGTCGATGAAGGTGGAAGGGCTGGGCTGCGCCGAGGGGGACCTGCTCGCGGCCGTGAGGAAGCTACTGCCAGGCGTCCCCGTGACGGTGGCCCTCGATATGCACGCAACCGTAACCGACGAGCTCCTAGCGCACGCCGACGGCCTCGTGGGCTATAAGACCGCGCCGCACGTCGACTGCGCCGAGACCGGCGCGCACGCCGCGCGCATGCTCCTAACCGCCCTCCGAACGGGAAAGCGCCTCGTGACGGCGAGGCGCTCCATACCGATGCTCGTCGCGGGGGAGAAGTCCGAGTCCGCGGCGGAGCCGATGCGCTCCCTCTTGGAACGCTGCCGCGAGGCGGAGAAGGCCCCAGGCGTCATGGCCGCGTCACTGCTCCTGGGCTTCCCCTGGGCGGACGACGAGCACGGCGCCGTGACCGCCCTCGTGACGACCCTTGGTGACGGGAAGGCCGCCAAGGAGGCGGCCCAGGATATCGCCGACGGGCTGGCCGAGGCCTTCTGGGCGCGCCGGAGGGACTTCGTGTTCCGCAGCGAGTACTACGACAGCGCCGAGGCTATGCGCGTCGCCTATAAGGCTGTCCTCGAGGAAGGCCAGGCTCCCGTGTTCGTCTCGGACTCGGGCGACAACCCTACGGCCGGCTCCACGGGCGACTCCACGGACGTCCTCGAGCGCGTGCTCGAGACCATGGGAACAGTCGATTCGCTCCCGACGCCGCTTCTCTATAGCGGCTTCTACGACGCGGCCGCTACCGCCGCCTGCCTCGCCGCCGGCGCGGGGGCCTCGATCGACGTGACGGTCGGAGGCACGTGGGACAGGGTCAACGGCAAGCGGATCACGCTCGGGGTAGAGATACTGAGGACGATACGCGGGTACGGCCCCTACGCGTCCGACGTCGCCCTCGTCCGCCACCGCAACGTCGCGCTGGTGCTGACGTCCAAGCACATAGGCTTCGGCGACGAGGAGCTCCTGCCCGCGCTAGGGGTCAGGGCCGAGGACCATTGCCTCGTCGTCGTCAAGCTAGGCTACCTCGAGGCGTGCTTCAGGGACGTCGCGGCCAGGGCCATCATGGCGACGAGCAAGGGCTGCTCCAACGAGGTGCTCGAGTCCATCCCGTACAGGAAGATCAGGCGGCCCATCTATCCGCTGGATCCTAGCATGTCGTTCATGGGGGCCTGACGGCGGAGGCCCGGAGCTATCGCCCGAGCGCTAGAATATTAGCGAATTCGTATAGATCGCCCTTGCATTAGGAAACCGGCTTCCTTACATTTAAAGGAACGAGGGAGGTTAGCGCGATGATAGATCCTATCGGGTTAGCGCCGTCCGTTTCCAGCGTCTATGCCGTAGGTCCTTCCGGCGATAACGAGAGGGCCGAACGCGTCCCGGATAACGAGTCGGCGGAGATGAGGGCGAAGGCGAAGGCGCCCCTTCCGTCCTACCAAGGAACGAAGATAGACGTGGAGGCCTAGCGCCGGGTGGCGAGAGGTCTTTGTATTAGAGATTACGGGGAACGACCGGGAGTCGTTCCCCTTTTTTTATTCCGCGGGCGCGTACCGGGCCGACCGGGCCGTCAGCGCTCGCTGCGCGTAACGGGCCGACCGGGCCGGGATCAGCCGAGCATGCTCGTCTGGTAGGCCTCGGCGAAGAGGGCCGGCTGGCCGCCCGTATTCCAGAACACCACGGTCTCGTCGGGCTTGAACCGCCCGTCGCGGATCAGGCTGACGAGCCCGCCCGCCGCCCGGCCGGTGTATACCGGGTCGAGGAGCGCTCCCTCGTACTTGGCGAACAAGCGCACCGCCTCCCGCTCCAGGCCGGTCAGCACCCCGTAGCCGGCCTCGCAGTACGAGTCGTCCGCGAGTATATCATCCGGAGAGAAGTCTATTCTCGGGCCGAGGAGCTCGCTAGCCTCGCTGGCCAGGGCGGACACGTGCGCCTTGAGCGCGGACGCGGGCTCGTCGATGCTGATTCCGAGCGCCGTACCGCCGTAGCCGAAGAGGCGCTGGCCTAGCGCGATACCGGCGTGGGTACCCCCCGAGGAGGTGCCGAAGACCATATAGTCGGCCTCGAGCCCCTGGCCCATGAACTCCTGCACGGCGAAGGCGTAGCCGAGCGCTCCGACGGGGCTGGAGCCGCCGTACGGGACGAGGTACGGGAGGCCTCCCGAGGCGGCGACCTCGTCGAAGGTCTCCTTGAAGACGCGGTCCCGGTCTTTCCTATCGGCGACGGTGACGACCCGGGCGCCGAAGAGGACGTCGAGGAGGTAGTTGCCCGTAGGCGCGCCCGAGCCGTCGCCGTTGAGGACGAGGACGCAGTCGAGGCCGAAGCGGGCCGCGGCGGCGGCCGTCTGGCGGCAGTGGTTCGACTGGAGGGCCCCTGCCGACACGAGGGTCTTGGCGCCCTTGGCCAGGGCGTCGGCCACGAGGAATTCGAGCTTCCGCGTCTTGTTGCCGCCGAGGGCCAAGCCCGTCTGGTCGTCCCGCTTCATGAACAGCCTGGGCCCGCCTAGGAAGGCGGAAAGCCGCGGCAGGGGCTCGATGGGCGTGGGCAGGTGGGCGAAGCGTAGGCGGGGCACGGCTTTCATGGGTTCCTCCGGGTCGAGAGCGATAGGCGATTGTAGCAAAATAGGAGAAAAGCGCAAGCTCAGGCGTACGGGGGGCGGCGGCGCCGGCGGAACATTAAATAATATTCACGAACCGCCTTGATTTTCCGGGCGATTCGCTTACACTTATACATAGGAGGGTAACGCGATGATAGTTCCGGACAACAGCGCTCCGTTCGTTATCCGCGCCTACGGCTCGGGCTCCTCGATAGAATAGGAACTGCCCAGCGCGTCCTGGATAGCGATGCCACGGGGAAGTAAACGAGTAGTATCGGGCGCGGAGGCGCCGCGCCCGGCTAGCGTCGGAAGCCGTTTTCGGGAGCCTATCGACGGATGAGTCGAAGGCCTATATCAAGGTACGCGCGGGGAGCGACCGGGAGTCGCTCCCCGTTCTTTTATTCGGCGGCGCTCAGCGACGTCGAGCCGGTCGCGTCTGTCGAGCCTGCCGCGACGGGCTCGGTCCCGGCCTTCCCCTCCGAGGCGCCGGCGGCCATCAGCGCCTTGCTGCCGAGGAGGAAGAACCCGAGCGCGAAAATACCGGCGCCGCTCCCTACGAGCAGCGGCTCTATGGGCATAGCGTCGGCGAGCGGGCCGAAGACGAGCATCCCGAGCGGCATCATGACGCTCGATATCATGCCGAGCACCCCGAAGACGCGGCCTAGGTACGACTCGTCGACGGTCTCCTGGAGGAGCACCGTCGCCGGCGTATTGAACAGCGGCATGGACACTCCGCATACCGCCATCACGGCGAGATAGACCCAGAACCACGGGACGAGGCCGAGCGCGAGGGTCGTCGCTCCTACGATGAAGGACGAGAGCGCCATGGAGCGGACGCGGTTCTTGAACCCGCCCCAGACGCCTATCACGACGCCGCCGAGCGTCATGCCCGCCGAGAAGACTATCTCTATGGCGGTGAGCCGCCATACGTCGTTGCCGAACGTCCTCGTCACCTGCAGGGGCGTCAGGAAAGCGACAGGCGCGGCCAGGAAGTAGAAGAAGGCGCAGAAGAGGAAGAAGCGCTTGACGTAGGCGTGGCCGGAGACGTAGGCGAAGCCGTCGCGGAGGTCCTTCCAATACCCGACCTCGACCTTGCCTTTCGCCCGCTCGTGCGGAGGAACCCGCACGAAGCCCAAGAGGAGCGCGACTGCGACGGCGGCGGTACCGACGTCGATGAAGAAGAGCGCCTCGATGGGGGCGAGCGACATGAGCGCGCCGGCCGCCATCGGCGACGCGAGGAGGATAATGGACTGCACGCTGCCGAAGGCGGCGTTCACCCTCGTCAGGCTTTCCTTCGGGACGATCTGGGGCAGGAACGCGCTGACGGCCGGAGTCTGTATCCCGGCGCCTACGGCGCGGACGGCCGACGCGACGAACAGGAGCCAGAGGCTCCTATAGCCCGCGAAGAAGGAGAGCGCTAGGGCGAGCGTCGTCAAGGCTATCGCCGAATCGGCGGCCGCCATCAGCTTGCGCCTGTCGAATCGGTCGGCGAGGACCCCTCCGAACGGCGAGACGAAGAAGGTCGGCAGGATGCCGCAGACTATCGATATCGTCATCATGGCCCCGGACTGGGTGCTCATGGTGATATGCCAGGTGATGGCGTACTGCACGAGCATCGACCCGAACAGGGACAGGGTCTGGCCGCCTAGGAATACGGTCGCGGTCCTCTTCCAGCTGCTTGCCATATGCCGCCTAGCCCCTTCCGCCGGGGGCGGGCGCCGCGGCGTAGAAATCGTCAGCCGTAATGTCCATGAAGACGACGTCGTGGGCCTCGAGGTTCCTCATGACGGCGCCGCGACGCCGCCCTATCGCCTTGAAGCCGACCTTCTCGTAGCAGGCGATGCCGCGCGCGTTGTAGGAATAGACCCGCAGCATGACGTTGTAGAGGTTGAGGTACCTGTAGGCGTAGTCGAGGAGGAGGCGCAGGGCCTCCTCGCCGTAGCCCCTGCCCCAGTACGCCTTGTCGCCAATGACGATGCCTATCTCGGCGCTCCGGTTGACGGCGTCCAGGTCCATGAGGCCGCAGCTGCCTATCAGCTCGCCCGACGCGGCGTCGACGATGCCGTAGTTGTGCTCCTTGCTGATAGCCGAGAGTATCTCGCGCTCCTTCTCCACGGGCAGCGACTGCTTGGCTATCTGGGTGAAGGTCGACACCTCGAGGTCGTTGAGCCACGCGGCGTACGTCCCCGCGTCCGAGAGCTCCATGGGGGAGAGGTAGCATTTCCGGCCGATCATCTTCTTGATATACATAGGGTCCCTTCCGCGCGCAGCTAGCGCTCGAGGCGCTTGAGGTATACGATCTGTTCCTTCGAACGCTCGAAGCCGAGCCGCTCGTAGAAGCTATGGGCGCGGACGCGGGTGACGTTGGTCTTGAGCCGCAGCGCCTGAAGGCCCCGGGCGCGGGTCCAATCCTCGGCGGCGCCCATCATGCGCCTACCTATGCCCGCGCTCCTGGCCTCCTCGTCGACGACGAAGCCGGAGACCTCGACGAAGGGCTCGACGTAGAAATGGCGGACCGCGGCGAGGCTCAGCCAGCCGACGACCCGTCCCGCGGCCTCGGCGACGAGGATGGCCTCGTCGTCCGATTCGAGGTACGGCCCCATCCTGGCCTCGACGTCGCTCCCGGCGCAGGGATACCCGAGCTGTCCCGAGAGCTCGGCCAGGCGGCCCGCGTCGCCGCGCCTCGCGCTCCTCACCGTCACGTCCATAGGCTAGCCTCCAGCATCTTCAATAGGGCCCCGTACGACACGACGTCGTTGACGGCCTCCACGAAGGGTATGCGCTCGGGATTCCCGCTCGCGAGCGAGCCGCGGAGCAGGATAGGCGTCAGGTCGAGGTCCTTAGCGCCGCGGCAGGTGCTGAGCACGCAGTACTCGGCGCAGTAGCCGGCCATGACCACGGTATCGACGCCGAGCGAGGCCAGGTACGCGCCGCAGTCGGTCTTATTGAAGGCGTTGCCGTAGCGCTTCTGGATCCTATGCTCGCCTTCCAGCGGCTCGAGGGCGTCTATGAGCTCGAAGCCTACGGAGCCGGGGACCGAGCCGTCATCCTCGTCGACGTGCTGGACCCATACGACGGGCAGGGACTTCTTCCTGAACGCCGCGAGGGCGGCGTTGACGTACTCGCTCGCGGCGTCCATGCTGGGCCTCGACGTCCCGGCATAGTACGCCTTCTGAAGGTCGATGACCATCAATGCCATCTTCATGCTCGTTCCTCCCCCGGTATCGCCTTCGCGTATCTCGGTATCCAGTACTCGACCTCGTCGAACTCGGCCCCTGCCTGGTTCACCGTCATGCGCTCCCCGGCTATCGCGCCGCCGTTAGCCTCCGCGACGCGCCTGCTCGCGACGTTGGCACGGGCTACCGGATAGCGCAGGCGCTCGAAGTCGAGCCGTTCCCGCGCCCAGGCGATGATCGCCGTCACCGCCTCTAGGCCGAAGCCGTTGCCGCGCGACCGGGACGCCGTCCAGATGCCCAGCTCGGGGGACTCGCCGCCTATGCCGTGCAGGCCGGAACAGCCTATGAACCCGCCCGAGGCCTTGTCTAGCACGACGAGCTGGAGGCCGTCCCCGCGAGCTAGCCCTGCCAGGGCGCCGTCGATGAACGCCCGGGTGTCGGCCCTGTCGCCCGTCGGCTGTGGCCAGGTGTACCTGGCCACCTCGGGGGTGAATTCCCGGAATATCGCCTCCTCGAAGTCGCGCCGTATGGGGACCTGCATGAGGCGGTCGGATTCTATGACGACGCCGAAGAGGCCGGCCGAGTACGCGCCTATCGCCCGTAGCGCTCGGGGCCTCGTGAAGTAGGTGCAACGGCATATCTCGTCGAGGGAGCAGCCTTCCTCCGACATGCGGAAGGCGACGTGCTCGAGGCTCTCGCCCACCTCTACTATATGCCCGTCGGGGTCGTAGAACCTGGCGACGAGCTGGCGCCATGGCTGCTCCCGGGCGGGATGGACGAACTCGACGCCGGCGGCCTCGAGCGCGGAGCAGGCCCGCGCGACGTCGTCGTCCTCGAAGTACAGCTCGGCGTCGTTAGCCTTCGAGCCAATGGGGGCCCCGCCCAGCAGCGCCGAGTAATGCTCCTTCTTGTGTATAGAGAAGCCGCCCTTGAACGCGACGTTCTCCCCGAAGTCGGACTCGACGGCCTGCCCGAGGAGCCCCTCGTAGAAGCTCCTCGACCGGGCGACGTCATCTACTACGATCAGGGCGGCTTGGTACCTCACGGCGCTTTCCCTCCCGGGGCATCGCGCTGGGCGCTCGTCCGCTCATGGAGGAGGAACGCGACGGCGCCGAAGGTAATCGACAGGTCGGCGACGTTAAGGACGCCGGTACGCAGGGAGCCGATGCCGAAATTAAGGAAATCCACGACGGCGAAGCCGTTGAGCGCGCGGTCGACGAGGTTGCCCGCCCCGCCCGCGATGATAGTCGCCAGGAGCGCCGCCCGCATCCTGTCGGTCTCCTTGAACGCGCAGTGGAACAGGCCGTAGAGGCACAGGAGGCCCGGCGCGACGAGGAGGGCCGTATACTTGACCGCCGGGGGCCAGCCGGCGCCGAGGCTCAGGAAGGCGCCGGTGTTCTCCGCGAGCCCTATTCGTACCGTATCGAAGAGGAAGCTCAGGGCGCGGCGCCCCGAGAGGAAGGCGACGGCGAGCGCCTTGGTGACCCTGTCAAGCCCGAAATTCGCGGCGAACGCTATCGCCGTGATCGCGATATATCGGCCTCTTCCCCTCATGCGCGCTCCTTCGTCGATGCGTCTCGAACGAAGACTGTATACCAGCTCGTACCGTCGATCAACCGGGGCGCGACGCCCGCGAACGAGTAATAATCGCTCTGTCCCTTTCGTTCCCTCGCTCGGCGGGATATAGTCCATGGCCATGAGCGAAACAAGGATACGCCCGCCGCTACGCCTGCTGGCCGGGTCTATAGACCCGTACCGCGGCCTGCCGCGCAGCGTGTATACCCTCTTCATCGCCACGGTGGTCAACGGCGTAGGGGTCTTCGTGTTCCCCTTCATGGCGTTGATACTGACGCGGCGCTTCGGCCTGTCGGAGAAGGAGACAGGAGACATCGTCTTCCTTACGACCGTAGCGTACATACCGGGCACGCTCCTGGGGGGCAAGCTGGCGGACCGCTTCGGTCGCAAGCGGGTGCAGATGATATCGCAGTTCCTCTGCGGGGCGCTCTTCATCCCCTGCGGCTTCCTCTCGGACCCCTACCTCATAGCCGGCTTCATCATAGCCTCCGTCTTCTTCGACGGGGTCACCGATCCCGCGCGGACCGCCATGAGCATGGACGTGACCACGCCCGAGAACAGGCAGGCGGCGTTCAGCCTCATCTACCTCGGGCATAACCTCGGCTTCGCCGCCGGCCAGGTGATAGCCGGGTTCCTATTCGCGTCCGCGCCGTCCTGGATGTTCTGGGGCAACTCGATAGCCGTCGGGGCGGCGCTCGTCCTCGTCGGGCTATTCCTGCCGGAGTCCAAGCCGAGCGCGGACGAGGAGAGGGCGAGCCTGGCGTCCGATTCCGCGGAGAAGGCCCACGAGGGGGGCCTCTGGTCGGCCCTCCGCTCCCGGCCGTCGCTCCTCGTCTTCGCGGTGCTCACGACGTTCTACGGCTTCTCGTACGCCCAGCACCGCTTCGCGATGCCGCTCCAGGCGACGGGCCTCTTCGGCGACTCGGGCGCCAAGCTCTACGGCCTTACCATGACCCTGAACGCCGTATGCGTGATTCTCTTCACGACGCCGATAGTCGCCTTCACTAAGCGGTATAGGCCTATATACAACGTGGCCTTCGTCGGGGTCCTCTACGCGATCGGGTTCGGCATGCTTATTTTCGCCCGGTCGCCGTGGATATTCTTCGCGTCGACCTTCGTCTGGACGATGGGCGAGATAGTGCAGGCCACCAACGAGAGCGTATACGTATCGAACCACACGCCCATGTCGCATCGGGGGCGCTTCAACGCGGTGCTTCCCCTCGTATCGGGCCTAGGCTTCTCCCTATCGACGCCCGTCGCGGGCCGAATAGCCGCTAGCTCGGGAATCCCCGCGGTATGGGCGGTCGTCGCGGCCTCGGCCGCCTTCGCCTCCGCGGGCATATGGGCGCTAGGCCGCATGGAGAAGAAGGGCGCAGCCGTAGCGGCCGTCGGGGGAGGGAGCGCTTAGTCAGTCGCGGGCCGGCAGGGCCTCCGAGCAGGGCTAGCCCAGCGACGCGGCGAGGCGCCTGCGAAGCGACGAGACCAGGCCCGCGACCGTCTGGACGAATAGCAGCGCGACCTCCCGTATGGAGACGAGCTTATCGACTAGGCTGACCAGGGCGGATTCCTTGTACGAGTAGAAGGGCCTGCCGACCGGCCACATGTGGGCGAGGATGATGTCCTCCTCGACGGGGTTTAACTCGAAGCGCTCGCGCGCGTTTCGGAGCGCGACCCTCGCGTGCCTGGTCGGGTGCCGCGGATTGTTCCCGTCGCGCCTGTCGTACAGGAAGAAATCGTGCAGGAGCGCCCCCCTGGCGACGGAGGCGGCGTCCATGCGGACCCGCTTCGCTATCGCGTACGCGAGCGTCGAGACGCCTAGCGAATGCGAAAACGCCGTCCTGTCGTGGTGCCGGAACGAGTCCATGCCGCGGACGTCGTCGTGCTCGATGAGCGGGGCGACGATGGCCGAGTACTCGGGGTCGAGGCGATCTACGTAGTCTGGCTGTGCCAATGGCTTAGTCCTTAAGCTTGATGTCGAGCCCGCAGAGGAGCCCGACGGCGTGCGGCAGGCTGAACACGGCCCGCCTCACGTCGTTAGTCTGGGGATTGATCTCGTAGCCGCGAGCCTCGGAGAAATCGGCCTTCTTGAGGTCGACCTGGTGGAACACGCAACCGGAGAACTCAGTCCCGCCGAAGTCGGCGGACTGGAAATCGGCGTTCGCGAAGTCGCTGTCGGTTATCGAGCACTTCACGACGACGCTCTTCTTGGCTTTTATATCGGAAAAGTTGCAGTTGACTATCTTGCATTCCCTGGCGACGAAGCCGAACACCAGCTGATCGAGCCTGTAGAAGGCGAGCCCGGCCAGCTTGCAGCCGTCGAAGGTAGGATCCAGGATACGCGCGCCGGAAAGCGCCGTATTGCTGAAGTTGCATCCTTCGAAACGGCAATCCGCGAACTCGGATCCGCCCAGGTCCGCGGTCGTGAAATCGCAGAACCTAAAGACGCAACGGGAGAATTCCTTGCCCCGCAGCGGGATATCCTGGAAATGGACTCCCTCGACCGTCTGGCCGTCTATGCTTTCCTCTTCGAACACGGCCTATAGTACCGTCGATGGCGGCCGATAGGCAACACGTCTGCGCCCCTCTATCCCCGCGGGCGAGTATTGACTCCGCTCCCCGCTTCGTGCTTCAATCGCGCCCTTCCGTCCGGGCCATCCGCGCCCGGCGCGCTCCGGCGCGCCCGGACGGCCGGCCAGAAAAGGAGACGCGATGTACGGCATCGATTTCGGAACGTCCAATACCGTCGTGACTATACGGGACGGCGGCGGAGCCTCGCTGCTCGACCTCGGGGAGGGGCCGGTCGTCCCGTCCCTCCTCTATTTCGAGAGAGACAGGCGGGCGTCGGTCGGAGCCGAGGCCGTCGCCGACTATACCGACGCGCTCGGCCGCTTCAAGGGCCAGGGCAACCTGTACCATCGCTTCCGCTTCTTCCAGGCGATCAAGCTGGCGCTCAAGGACCCGACGTTCCGCGGCACGACGGTATTCGGGACGTTCTGGCCCGCGGAATCCCTCGCCGGGCTGTTCCTTCGCGAGATAAAGCGGAGGGCCGATATCGTCTCCGGCGGGCCCTGCTCGAGCGCGGTGCTCGGCAGGCCCGTCATGCTCGCGGCGGGCGGCGAGTCGGGGCGCGACGACGGGAGGGTCCTGGAGCGGTACCGGGCCGCCTGCGCCTACGCGGGCTTCGACGACGTCAGCTTCGTGCCGGAGCCCGTCGCGGCGGCCGTCGGCATGGCCGGGGCCGACGACGGCGCCTCGCTTGTCTTCGACTTCGGCGGCGGGACCCTGGACATAGCGGTGGCCGTCCCCGCGGCGCGAGCGGGAGGCGGCGCCGGGCCGCTCCGGATACTCTCGAGCGCCGGCCGCGACCTCGGAGGATACCTCCTCAACGAGGACGTGTCGCGCGCCAGGATAGTGCGCCACTTCGGCGCCGAGGGCAAATTCAGGACCATGAAGGGCACCTACCTGGACATGCCCCGCTGGATAACGGACCAGGTCGCCTCGTTCTACGCCCTCCCGCTCGCCGACATCGCGGCCACCAGGAAGACGGTCAAGGAACTGGTCTACGACGCGAGGCCGGCCGATAAGCCGAAGCTCCGCGGGCTCATCGACTTCCTCGACCGGAACCAGACCTTCCACCTCTTCGACGCGATAGACTCCGCGAAGATACGCCTCTCCGACGGCCCCCAGGCGGAGATAGCCTACGACCTCCCGCCCCACGTATCGATCAGGGAGAGCCTTTCCAGGAAGGAGCTCGAGAGCATCATCGCGCCGAGGGTCGACCAGGCCCGCGCATTGGTCGAGGAGGCCGTCGCGAAGGCGGGCGTCGCCCCGGGAGACGTAGCGACGGTGATCCGAGTCGGGGGCTCGTCTCGGACGCCGGCCTTCGCGGCTATGCTGGAGGAGCTCTTCCCGGGCAGGGTCAAGGAAGGCGCCGTCTTCACCAGCATAGCCACGGGCCTCATCGCGGCTCACGACGCCGGCTTGTCGATACGCTAGGAAGGCCGGCCCGAGGCTCCGGAGCCCTCCAGCGATACGCCTATGTCGAGGCTCAGGCCACGCTTCCGCGCTAGCGCCGCCAAGGCGCCCAGGTCGCGCTTCCGTCCGCAGACGAAGGAGACGAGGGCGCGCCCGGCATCGGGCCCCGAGGCGGGGACGGCCACCGACGCCTCCAGGACGTTCCGCTTCTTTCGGCCTTTGTCGGATACGGCGTAGCGCGCCTCGCCCTCGGCCTTCCGGAGCGTGAACGGCATGGCCGCCCCGGCCAGGAAATCCGATACCAGCCTCGCGGCCTCGGGAAGGCCCGGGCCCTCCGCGAGGCCCGGGCCCTCGACGCGTATATCGACGTAGAGGCGCTCCGGATCCGGCGGGCCCGCCAGGACCTCGTATCCCGCGGCCTCGAGCTCATGCGGGCCCAAGGGCCGAGACGAGAGTATCCTATAGCAGGTATCGCCCCAGGCGCCGGGCAGGCGGGCGAGCCCCTCCTTCGAGCCGAGGAAGGCGTCCTCGGCCGTCCAGACGACCCCGGCCAGGGCGGGCGCCGCGGCGAACAAGGCGCGACGGAACGAGGCCGCGGCGTAGGCCGGATGGGCCCGGGCCGCCTCCGGCGACAGGCGGGCGCGGACGAAGGCCTCGTACGGCTTCCGCTTGGCGGAGACTATGGCCTCTATTGCGCGCTGGTCGCCCTCGGATACCGTAGCGAGCTCGTGGCCGGCCAGGAACGAGCGCTCGGATTCGTCGTTGCAGGCCCCGCAGGCAGCGCACGCAGCGCCTAGGCAGGAAGGGTTCTCCCGCCTCTCCTTGGCGTCGACGAAACGCCCGTAGACGCGCTCGCGGGACGCTATCGGGACGACGAAGCCGTAGGCGAACGGATAATCGGCGGGCTTCTCGCCCGTGAACGACTCGCCGAGGGCGCCTCGGCTCCCGAGGTAGTCGCGGGCGTACTCCCAGGCCCCGCGAGACAGGCCGCGATCGTAGACGAAGCCGCGCCCGGCCAAGGCCAGGAGGAGGCCGTAGGAGCCCTTTGGGGCGAGGGCCAATACCTGGGACAGGCAGTACTCGTCGAAGCGCTCAGGAGAGCGGGACTCGAATCCCGCGGCCGCGACGGCGGATTCGAAACGGGCGCGTATAGCCGCGAACGCGCCTTCGTCCAGCATGAGCCTCTCGTAGGCCAAGGGGGTGAACGGCATGCGCACGAGCTCCCCCGCGGAGAACATCACGCGCGGCGGGGACGGCCTCGAGGAGACGACGCCGCCGAGCCAGGAGGCGAAGGAAGCGAACTCCGCCAGGTCGGTGGCGTCCTCGAAGCCTGATAGTATATAGAATAGCTTTATCTCCCGGGCGCCCTCGCGGACGAGGCGCTCGAGCACGGCGCGCAGGTCGGGCTCGGATAGTTCCTTGCTGTAATACGCCCTGGCCCGAGCGGATATCCCCTCGACGCCCACCGTGAACGAGCGCTTGCCCGCCGCCGACTCGAAGCGGACGAGGCCGGGGGATCGGGCCAGGATATCGACGCGCTGGCTCTGGAAGCTCACGGACCAGAAGCGGGCGCCGAGCTCCCGGATAATATCGACGATGCGCGAATGGGCGTTGAAGTTATAGCTCGCCAGCTCGATGGAATCGGCCCCGCCTCCAGCCTTGAGGCGCTCGGCCTCCGCGATGACGGACTCTATCGGCCGCTCGCGGAACGGCTTCCGTTCCCAGCCCTCGAAGCAGAAGGAGCAGAAGCTCGGGCAGCCCCGCGTTATCTCGAGCCTCGCGGTGCCCGATTCCTCCCCGGCGATGAGGGGCGGCGGGCCGACGGGATACGCGTCAGGGGGCGCCTTGGCCTGAGCGACGGGCAGGCGGCTCGCCGTAGGCCAGAATCCGGCTATCTCGCGAGCCAGGGCCTCGAGGGCCTCGAGGCGTCGGCCGGCCGGGAGCCCGGCCGCTCTCGCGAGCCCCGGGGCCAGCCGCCCCGCCGAGCCCTCGCCCTCGCCGAAGAAGACGGCGTCGACGAGCGAGTCGCCGGTATCGGGGTCGTACGCCGCGGCGCTCGCCATGGCGTTAGAGCCGCCGAGGACGACGAGGGGGAAGCGCTCCGGCGCCAGCTCGCGCGCCCTCCTCGTCGGGGGGACGCCCGACCCGGAGAGATAGGGAGCCAGGTTGACGAGCTCCAGGGTATAGGCGTTCGAGACCATGACGACGTCGAAGTCAGCCGCTCCCCTCGCCGACGCGACGCCGTGCATCAGGGGAACCCCTCCCCCCTCGAGGACGCGCCTGTCTAGCTCGGAGGGGAAGAACGCGAAGTCTATATAGGCGTCCGGCCAAGCCGCCCGCAGCTCCCTATAGAGGAACTCGTGAGGCGTCGAGCGCTCGACGTCGCGGAACGGCGAGAGCCGCGCCACGAGGAACCTGGCGGGAGCGTCGCGCCAGGCAGGGTTGCCGAAGTCGCGCTCGCCGTGAACCCCGTACAGCGAGTCCGGGTGAGGGTATCGGCGCGCGAAGGCGCGCTTGAGGAAATCCGAGTGATCGGGCATGAGCCGACGGCTCAGTCGAGCGACGGCGAGGGCCGTCTATCACGAGCGCCGCGCAGGAACCCGGCCGGCTTCTCGTCGGCGTCGCAGGCCATCTCGTCCATGCGCCGCAGGCGCCTGGACAGGTCCCTCGCGAGGTTCATCATGACGATGCCGAAGACCTTAGGATCGCGCTGGTATACGGTCCGTATGCACCTGTTGGATATGGTGACGACCCGTACCGGGCCTACGGCCGTTATAGTGGCCACCGAAGGCATTACGTCGAGCAGTTCCATCTCGCCGAAGGTCTGGCCCTCGGGCAGCGTAATAATGACGACGCCGCACCTCGATACGTCGACCCGGCCCTCGAGGATGAAGTATATAGAATCGTTAGGCTGGCCTTCGCGTATTATCTGGGCTCCGGATTCGAAGCACGCGGTCCCCATGAGGGGGCGAATGAGGCCGATCTGCTCGACGGTCAAGCCGCCGAACAATGAATAGGCCTGTAGTTCCGCCGTATCTACCATAGGTAGTATAGTATACCACGATAGCGGAAGCGTGACAATGTATTCGCTATAGCATATAGTTGATACGATGCGTCGTAAACTAGTCATGCACGCGGAGGCGGCGCGAATACGCCGCGGGTACTACATAGTCACCCTCGTCCTCGTGGTCGGCCTGGCCCTTGCCTTCACCGTCTCCCATTACTCGGTCCTAAAGCGCGCCGATTCAGAAGGCGTGGCCCGCCTCAGGGAGACGATTACCGAGATGACGAAAGGCTTCCTAGAGGCTTCGATACAGAGGACGATCGCCGATATCGACCTGGAACGCGTTCTGGCGAGGAAGGAGCTCCGCGTAGCCCCGGGGGACGCCGTGGCGGAGGCCCGCGCCGACGCCGTCGCGAAGGAGCGCGTCAAGACCCGCATAAGGGAGACGCGACTAGGGGCCGACGGGTATATATGGGTGCACGAGATCCTCGATTTCGACGGCGGGCCGAATTACGCGAGGCGCCTCGTTCACCGATTCCTCCTGGAAACGGAAGGAGACCTGCTCTCGACCGAACCCCGCGATGGGGATTTCCCTTACCTAGCCGAGCTCGAGAGCATCAAGCGCGACGGAGAGGCCTTCAACACGTACTATTTCCCTAGGCCGGGCGAGCAATTACCCGCCCTCAAGCTTTCGTTCTCGCGACTCTACCCGGATTTCTCCTGGGTCATCGGCACCGGGATATTCCTCGACGACGTCGAGAGGATCGTATCGTACGAGACGGAGCTCGCCGAGGCGAACATAAGGAGCGAGGCGGCCTCGAGCGTTACGGCCTTCCTATTCGCCATTGGCGGCGTGCTCGCGATAGTGTTCGCGGTTGACAGGGTCACGGGGAGGGCCATACGCGAGAGCTACGAACGTATCCAGACGACGGAGCAGGCCCTCAGGGACGAGAAGCGCAAGGTCGAGGAAGCCTACGCGCTGATGAAGAACCTCGCCGAGAGGGACGAGCTGACCGGACTCAGGAACCGGCGGAGCGGCATGAACCGCTTGACGATAGAGGCCGCGCGGGCCAAGCGCTCGGGCGCGCCGTTCTGCGTCGCCATCGGCGATATAGACCACTTCAAGGCCTTCAACGACAAGTATGGCCACGAGACGGGCGACCTGGTGCTCAAGAACGTCGCCGCCGCCATAGAGAGCGGGGTCAGGCTCGAGGATATGGCCGCCCGCTGGGGCGGCGAGGAATTCCTCATACTGTTCTCGGAGGACGACTTGGCCGGCGCCATCGAGGCGGCCGAGAGGATCAGGGTCGCGGTCTCGTCGTGCGAGGCCCAGGCGGAGGGAACGGAGCTATGCGTCACTATAACGCTGGGCTTGGCCCAGTTCGACCCGGACGAATCCGTCGAGGACCTGATAGCGAGGGCGGACGAGGCGATGTATAAAGGAAAAGCGGCGGGACGCGACACCGTGGTCGCCTCCCCGCCGCCCTTATCCCGGCTATGAAGCGCGCCGGCCGCAATAGAGTATCTTCCTGATGCCGTCGGAGGACAGGCAATACTCGTCCGCCAATTCATCGATAGTACGCCCGCAGGCCTTCGCCTCGCGGATGGCGGCGTTACGCCGATCCAGCTCGGCCCTGGTTCCGTTCTTACGTCCCCAGCCCAAGCGCTCGGACCCCTGCCTCGGCACGTAGACCAAGGCTCCCTGCACGTACTTCTGAATCTCGCTAAGCAACTCGGGAGGCAATACGCCGTCCGCATTTAAATAAGACATTATCGTTCCTCGATGGGATGTGGGCCACATCCGCCATTGACCGCGAGGAGGAACGAGCTCTGATAGGCTTGTTCTCTTCGCTACGCCGTGGCGGCGCCGAGGGTCCGGAGACTAGCGGGATCGCTGTAAAACATCATTATGCACCTCCAGGTACTACGAAGATGGGCGTGATTATGCCACAGGCACCTTTCTTTGTAAACAGCGCGAATCGATATAATCGTTCTGTACACGATCGGTCCTCCCGAGCCCCTGGAAAGAACCCGTAGACTGATACTGTCGCTTTAACAAGCCCCGAAAACGGCGCATAGTATCCCCGCCGGCGTTAACCCACACCGAGCGCGAGAGCGCGAGGGAAAGGAGGTGATCGATGATTGACTTTGCGCGGAGGGCCACGGCCCTCTAAACGAGTCGGCGGCCGTCCCGCCCGGGGCGGCCGCTTCAGCTTCCCGGCACGCTATCCTGACCGCCTTGACCGTTCGCCCCCTCCGTCGTACCCTGTCCCGGGGGAAAAACTATGCCATCGACTACCCGTAGATTCACGATACTCGTAGCGGCCGCGGCCTTCGCCGCGATGTCCGCCTTCCTAGTATGGGCCTTCTTACAGGCCGGTACGCTCGGCATGTACCGCTGGGGATACCGCACGCCGGTACTCGCGCTCTGCGCGGCCGGGATAGCGCCCCTCGTCGTCGCGCTCGCCTCCATTGCCCTTATGCGAGGCAAGGCCTACACTATTGTCAGCATGATGAGCATAGCCGTATCGATCCTCTCCCTGCTCGTCGCGATCGGGGTATCGGCATACGTTTTCTCCAACGCCTACGGCCCCGTCGCCTCCCCGGCGAGGCCGACCCTCGTCGATCCGGCCCGGGGCTTTCCGCTTCGACGCGCAGGCGACGGCTCCCCGACCCTAAGGGTCGCCCTATCCTCGGACCCCCACTACGGCCGAGAGGCGTCGAACGCCGAGGCCAGGAGCGCCATCCTCAGGCTCTCCCAGGCCGAGCACGAGGCGGGACGGCTAGACGCCTTCTTCGACCTGGGGGACACGACGGAGATGGGCATGGAGGCCGAGGATTGGAAGGACGCGATCGAGGGTATAACCCGCGACGCGCCTACCCTCCCCTTCGTCGCCCTGCTCGGCAACCACGACGCCCTCATAGGCGGGCGCGCCCGCTGGCGAGCCGCCTTCGCGGCCGGTTCCGGCCCCGGCGGCGCGCCGGCGGGAGGGCTTTCCGCCTCGTCGTGGCGCATGGACAGCGGCCCCGTCCACTTCATAGCCCTCGACCTCCTCTGGGGCCCCGAGGGCTTCGGGAAACGGGAGCGGGCCTGGCTGGCCCGCCAGCTCGAAGAGATCCCCGCGGAGGACTTCATAGTCGTCATGTCCCACTGCTTCTTCTACTCGTCGGGGTATATCGACGAAGGCACGGGCAAGGCCTGGTACGACCACGAGGAGATGCTTCGGGAGGTCGCGCCCCTCATCGCCGGGAAGGCCGACCTCGTCGTTTCCGGCCACAACCACTACATGGAGTGGCTCGAGGCCGACGGCACCGCCTGGGCCGTGGCGGGCGCCTTCGGCGGCAAGCCCGACCCCGTGCCGAGCTACCGCTCGCCCCGCTCCGTCTGGTTCAGCCAGGGAGTCTTCGGCCGCCTCGTCCTCGAGTTGCGCCCCGAAGGCCTCTCCTGCGAGTTCCAGGACCAGGCGGGCAAGCCCCTGTTCCAGAAGACCCTTCCGAGGCGCTAGGCGGCCAGCGCAAAGAAAAGGCTGAAGGATCCACGATCCCTCAGCCTTTTTAAACACCGGCGAGCGAAGCGAGCTCGGTCGCCGACTCCCCGCGACGGCTGCCTGAAACGCGGCGGCCCGGAGTTGACCGGCGAGCGCGGCGAGCCCGGTCGAACCCGGGCCTGCGATCGCCGCGCGCAGCGTCGGCGATCGCCTAGCGCTTTCCCTGGTCGTATATCTCGCCGGCCGCCTTGGGACCGACGGTCTTGCCGGCGAACACGACGAGCGCGACTATGGTCAGGACGTACGGCAGCATGTAGAACATCTCCTGCGGCAGGGCCGCTAGGAAGGTGATGTCCTTGGCGTAGTACGAGAGGATCTGGGCGAAGCCGAAGAACAGCCCGGCGCCGAGCACGCCCCATGGATTCCATTTTCCGAATACGAGCGACGCGAGCGCTATGAACCCGGCGCCGTGGATAGAGGTGACCGTATACTGGATATCCTGGGTAAGCACCATCGTCGCGCCGGCTAATCCGGCCAGGGCTCCCGATATGATCACTCCCGCGTAGCGCATGGCGTAGACGTTTATGCCCATGGAGGCGGACGCCTGCGGATGCTCGCCGCACGAGCGGAGGCGCAACCCGAAGGGCGTCTTCCAGACCACGAACCAGGTAAGCACGACGAGGGCCATGGCCACGTAGAAGGTGGGATAAATTTCCCTGAAGAGGATGGGCCCTATGACCGGTATCTTCTCGAGGAGGGGCACCGTCATCTTCCTGATACCGGAACTGAAGGCCCGGGTACGCTGCTGGTTGAAGAGGATCTGGCAGAGGTACACCGTCAGGCCGCCGGCTAGGATGTTGAGGGCGGTACCGGAAATGACCTGGTCGGCCTTCAGGTTGATGCTCGCGAAGGCGTGCAGGAGCGAGAAGAGCATACCCGCGGCGACGCCCGAGAGGAGGCCGAGCCACGGCGCCAGCGGCGTCACAGGCTCGAGCACGACGGTAACCGAGGCTCCGGCGAAGGCCCCGACCATCATGATGCCCTCGAGCGCGATATTTGTTACGCCGGAGCGTTCGGTAAAGAGACCGCCGAGCGCCGCCATGATGAGGGGCGCGGCGAACATCAGCGCTATCGGGAACATCTCTAGGATCAAGCCGATGCTCATACGCCGGCCTCCGCGCCGTCTTCCGCGGCCGCCAGGGCCGCCTTGCCAGCCCTCTTGCCCTTGACGAGGTCGAGGATGCGCTCGATTCCTAGCTTCATCGCTACGAACATGACTATCGAGGCCTGGATTATGCCGCCTATCTCGCGCGGGATGCCCGCGGATTGCATCAGCGGCCCGGCCGACTTGAGCACCCCGAAGAGGAGTCCCGCTAGCAGTATGCCGGGGGCGTGGTTCATGCCTACGAGCGCGACCGCTATGCCGTCGAAGCCGTAGCCCTCCGCCGCGGGTAGCGCACGGCCGAAGCTGAAGGTGCCCGTCGTGATTATGGCGCCTGCGAGGCCCGCGAAGGCCCCGGCGATGACCATGGACAGGACGATATTGCGGTTGACCTTCATGCCCGCGTACTTGGCGGCGTCCTTGTTGAAGCCGACCGCCCTCAGGCTGAAGCCGAAGGGCGTCTTCTCCAGTATGAACCAGAAGGCCAGGACGGCGAGTATGACCGGCACGAAGCCCCAGTTGAGGCGGGAGCCGTTGGTGAAGCTAGCCAGCCAAGGATCCTTGAGCAGGGCGGAGGCCGGGAACTCGGCGGTCTTTACCCTATCGACCGAGCCGAACACGTTGAGGATGGTCCAGTTATTGAGGTGGAGCGCCGTATAGTTGAGCATGATCGTGACGACCACCTCGTGGACGTTGAAGCGGGCCTTGAGGTAGCCGGGTATGGCGCCCCACGCGGCGCCCGCGCCCATGCCCGAAAGGAGGATCAGCGGCACGTGCACGAAGCCGGGGGCCTTGACGGTCAGCGCCACGGCGGTCGCCGCGAGGGAACCCATCATCAGCTGGCCCTCGGCCCCGATGTTGAACAGCCCCGTGCGGAAGGCGAAGCCGACGCATAATCCGGTCAGGATGATGGGCATGGCCTGGATCACGAGCTCGCCAATATGCCGCGGGTTGAAGCCGCCGCGGCCGATATTGATGCCGGTGATCCCCTGGATGATCGCGTTGAACATCAGGAGCGGGTTCTTGCCCGTGATGGCGACGACTATCGAGCCGAGGACGAAGCCCAGGGCTACCGCGACGAGCGGGATAAGCACCTTGCGTCCCTTGCCGTCCTTGTCTTTCTTAGCCATGGTCATACGGCCTTCCTGATCGAGCCCGACATCATGAGCCCGAGCTCGTTCTCGTCGGTCTCCTTGGAGTCGACGATGCCTACGATCTCGCCGCCGTAGATGACGGCGATGCGGTCGGAGACGTCCATGATCTCGTCGAGCTCGAGCGAGACGAGCAGGATGGCCTTGCCCTTGTCGCGCTCCGCGACGAGACGCTTGTGGATATACTCGATGGCCCCGACGTCGAGGCCCCGGGTCGGCTGCGCTACGATGAAGGCTTCGGGGGAGCGGTCTATCTCGCGCGCGAGGATGGCCTTCTGCTGGTTGCCGCCCGACATCGAGCGGGCTAGCGTCGCGGGCCCCTTGCCCGCCCTCACGTCGAATTCCTTGATCAGGCGCTCGGAGTTCTTGCGGATGGCAGCGAAGTCGAGGACTCCGTATTGCGCGAACGGCGGCCTGCCGTAGCTATGGATAACCATGTTCTCGTCGAGCCTGAAATCCAGCACGAGCCCGTGGCGATGCCTATCCTCGGGGATGTGGCCGAGGCCCTTGTCGAGGCGCTGGCGCACCGGCAGGTGGGTGACGTCGCTACCGTTTATGAGCACCGAGCCGGATTCTATCTTCGAGAGGCCGGTAAGGGCGTGGATGAGCTCCGCCTGGCCGTTTCCGTCGATGCCGCAAAGCCCGAGTATCTCGCCGCGCTTGACCTGTAGGGAGAGGTTCTTAACCGCCATCAGGTTCTTGCTATTCCTGACGCAGAGGTCGCTTATCTCGAGCACGACGTCGCCCGGCGAGCACGGCCCCTTGTCGACCGTAAAGTTGACCTCCCGGCCGACCATCATCTCCGCCATCCGGGCCTCGCTCGCGTCCTTGACCGGCACGGTGCCGATGAGCTTGCCGCGGCGCAAGACGGTGCAGGTATCCGCGACTTCCTTTATCTCCTTGAGCTTGTGCGTGATGAGGACGATAGTCTTGCCCTCCTCGACGAGGCGCCTCATGATGCCCATCAGCTCGTGGATCTCCTGGGGCGTCAGCACGGCCGTCGGCTCGTCGAAGATGAGAATCTCCGCGTCGCGGTAGAGCATCTTGAGTATCTCCACGCGCTGCTGCATGCCGACGGAGATCTCCTCGATCCTGGCGTTAGGGTCGACGTCGAGCCCGTAGAGCTTCGAAAGCTCGGCGACCTTGGCCGCCGCGCGCTTGACGTCGATCATGAGCCCCGCTCGGGGCTCGAGCCCGAGTATTATGTTCTCGGTCACCGTGAAGTTGTGCACGAGCTTGAAATGCTGGTGCACCATGCCTATGCCCAGCTCGTTGGCTACGTTAGGATCGTTGATGCGGACGCTCTCGCCCCTGATCCTGATGCTACCGCCGTCGGGCGAATACAGCCCGAAGAGAATGCTCATAAGCGTCGACTTGCCGGCGCCGTTCTCGCCGAGGAGGGCGTGAATGGAGCCCTTTTCGACCTGGAGCGTCACGTCGTCGTTTGCGCGGATGCCCGGGAAGTCCTTGACGATATTGAGCATCTCGATGATGTACGCCATCGCGTGCCCCCATGCGTTTGGGAAGGGATTCGACCGTATCGGACGGAACCGCCGTACGGAAGCCGTTAAGGATACAATATAAACGCCGTTTCTGGAAGCGGAAAAGCGCTCCCGCCGGCGGGGATCACGGAAAAAAGGGGCCGCCCAGGTTTTATCCTGGGCGGCCCCTTAGGGTACGGAGGGAGGCGAATTACTTCGCGGGAACCTCGGAGACGGTCAGGGCGCCGGAGGAGATCTTGTCGGCGTATTCCTTGACCTTGGCGACGATGTCGGCCGAGAGGTTGGGGTTGTTGGCGGGGATGCCGACGCCGGCGTTCTTCAGGGAGAACACGAGCACCTGGCCGCCGGGGAACTGGCCGGCCTTGGCGAGCTTGGCTACCTCGTAGGCGGCCACGTCGACGCGCTTCATCATGGAGGTGAGCACGGCGGACTTGTCGCCGTACAGGCCGTCGGTGTACTGGTCCTTATCGACGCCTATGCCCCAGCGTACGTCGCCCTTCTCGGAGCGCTCCTTGGCTTCCTTGATCATGCCGTTGCCGGTGCCGCCGGCCGCGTGGAAGATGATGTAGGCGCCGGCGTTGAACTGCTTCTGCGCGATGGCCTGTCCCTTGTCCGGGGCGCCGAAGTCTCCGGCGTAGTCTACGAGGATCTTGGCCTCGGGGTAGACGGCCTTGACGCCCTGCTCGAAACCGGCCTGGAAGCGCTCGATGAGCGGGAACTGCATGCCGCCGATGAATCCGACGACCTTCTTGCCGTCGGCCTTGGCCTTGAGGCCGGCCGCGACGCCGACGAGGTACGAACCCTCGTGCTCGGAGAAGACGGCGCTGACCACGTTGGGCTTCTGGACCACGGTGTCTATCACGAGGAGCTTCTGGGTCGGGTACTTGTCGGCGACCTCGCCCATGGCCTTCTCGAAGAGGAAGCCGGGCGCGACGATCAGGTCGAGCTTCTCGTCGGCGAAGGTGCTGAGGTTCGGCACGTAGTCGGCCTCGGCGGCGGACTGGAGGTACTTGTAGTCGGTGCCCTTGGCGAGCTTGTTCTCATCGCCGAAGCGGACGATGCCTTCCCAGGTCCCCTGGTTGAAGGACTTATCGTCAATACCGCCGAGGTCGGTCACGAGGCCTACCTTGAAGGCGGGAGCGGCAGGGGTCGCGGGGGCGGCGGCTTCCTTCTTTGCGCAGCTGGTGAAAGCGAGCGCGACGACGAGAAGCGTTGCGAAGAATGTTCGATACTTCATACATCTCTCCTTTACTTTTCCGCTCGTTGCGGAAATGCGGAATTCGATAGTACCCCTATACTGCGTTCGATGCAACTAGAGATTTAGCGAAGGCCCGCTATGAAATCGGCGAGGGCCTGCTCGTCCGCGGGAACGGCTATCTCCCCGGCGACGATCCGGCGCGACAGGTCGGCCAGGACCGTCACGGCCTCGGGGGGCAGCCCAGGGGCGACGTATCCGACGCCACCGTCCGACAGCCCGAAATTCCTATAGCCGCCGGCTATAGGCGCTCCTGACAGGAGCTCCCTGCCGAGCGAGTATACGGCCCGGTCCACGCGCTTCACCATCGAGGCGACGATCACCTTGGACAGCAGGGCGTCGGACTGCTGCCCCGAGGATGCCAGGATCGCCGCCTGGTCGGAATCCGAGCCTATGGCCTTGGTCCCGAGGCGGGTCGCCGCCTCGAACACGCCGCGGCCGGACGCGCCGGCGGCCTGGAATATGACGGCCGACTTGGCCTGGTAGAGGACCGAGGCTAGTTCCCCGGCCCGCTTCGGGTCGGCGTAGCCGCTCGCGTCGCGGGACACGAAGGCGAACACGACGCGGCCGGTCGCGCGCAGCGTCGGGTTCACGTAGGCGGCTCCGGCGATGTAGCCGGAGAGGTAACGCCTCGACAGGGGCGCGTCCATGCCGCCGACGAAGCCTATCCTGGCGTCCGGCCCCACCGCCCGCGCTATCATGCCCGCGTAGGCCCCGACGAGGAACGATCCTTCCTGCTCGGCGAATTCGACGCAGGTTATGGACGAGCTGGAATCCAGGTCCGGGACCGCCCCGTCTATCAGCACGAAATGCGTAGAGGGGAAATCCCTGGAGACAGAGCCTATGGAATCGGCGAAGAGGAAGCCTACGGCGATGACGAGGTCCCGGCCTTCCTCGGCGAGGCTCCGGAGCAGCTGCTCCCTGTCGGCCCCGCCCAGCTTAGACTCGAGGACCCGTATATCGAGCATGTAGCCGTAATCGGCGTCGGGGTCGTCGCGGATGAAGCCGCCGACGTCGCGGGCGAGCAGCGATAGCCCGTCGTAGGCGGAGCGGTTGAACGACGAGTCGTACCTATCCCCGACGTTGAAGACGAGCCCGATGGACGGGATCCTCACCGGGCCCGCCCGGCGCTCCTCGGGCTCCTTAGGAGCCCCGGCGCCGCACGACGAGAGCGAGGCTAGGCATAGGGCCGCGCAGGCGAGCGCGGCGGCCATCGGACGGATATGCATCATTAGGCCCTCCGGCCGTAGTATACCCCAGGATAGCCGGCGCCGCGCAAGGAAAAACCGCCGCCTACTCGGGAAGCTCGCTGACTATCGAGACGCCCGAGGAGGCCCCGAGCCGGTCCGCGCCCGCCTCGAGCATCTGGATGGCGTCGTGGTAGCTCCGTATCCCTCCCGAGGCCTTGACCTTGAGGGCGTCGCCCACGGTCTTCTTCATCAGGCGGACGTCGTCGGCGGTGGCGCCGCCGGTACCGAAGCCGGTGCTCGTCTTTACGAAATGGGCGCCCGCCTTGGCCGCCGCCTCGCAGGCCCTCGCCTTCTCGGCGTCGGTCAGGTAGCAGGTCTCGATGATTACCTTAACGGTCGCCTTGCCCGAGGCCTTGACCACCTGCCGGATGTCCTCTTCCACTATCTTCCAGTCGCCGGCCTTGGCGGCGCCGAGGTTGATGACCATGTCCACCTCGTCCGCGCCGTGCTTGACGGCGAGCGCGGCCTCCGCCGCCTTCGTCTCGGTGGCGTTGGCGCCGAGCGGGAAGCCGATGACCGTGCAGACGAGCACCTTGGAGCTCTGGAGCTCCTTGGCGCAGAGCGGGACCCAGTACGGGTTGACGCAGACGCTGGCGAACCCGTTGGCCTTGGCCTCGACGCATAGCTCGCGGACCTGCTGTTCCGTGGCGATGGCCTTGAGTATGGTGTGGTCGATCGTCTTGGCGATGCTCGCCTTGGTCCATTCCTTGGGCATGGTAGCCTCCTTATGTCATATCTCGAATCGGCGCGCGAGGAATTCCCGCCGTGTCGCCACGAGCTCTACGAGCTCTGTTAGCATATCCTTATTGGCCTTGGCCGCTATCGGGTAGACGTAGCGCTCGGTCTCGTCCGCGTACCTGCGTATGAACGCGGCGTCGGTCGTGTACCCGAGGGATATCATGTTGCTGATCCTGTCGGCGCTCTTGAGCACCAGGGCCCTCGGGCTGCCGTACTCGAGGATGCGCGACAGGAAGACGTCCTTGGTCTCCACGGGCCGCCTCGTCACCTCGAGCACCAGCTGATACACCTGCTGGCTCTCCTCGTCGATCTCGAGGATGCGGTCCCTGTCGATATCGGGCACGTCCTCCACGAGGTCGTGGATGACCGCGGCCTTGAGCAGGACGGAATCTATGTAGCCGTAGTCCATCAGTATGCCGAAGGTGTCGATCTGGTGGCGGAACATATTGCCGCCCGACCGGCGCCGCTTGCCGATCAAGGCCGTGGCCAGCTGGATATAGGGGGCCAGGTGCATGCTCTTGAGGCGTATCATCTCCTCCTCGGCCATGGTCTCGGGCCTCGGAGGCTCCGCGTCGGGGCGAAGCGGCCGCCCCTTCCTGTCCATGCCGCCCCCTACGCCAAGTCCGCCAGGTACCGTTCGAGCTTGGCTGCCCGGATTTCCGCGTCCTTGAGCTTCTGCCGCTCCTTCTCCACGACGTCCGCGGGCGCGCTGGCCACGAAGGCCTCGTTGCCCAGCTTGGCCTTGGTGCGCTCGACGTAGGAACGCTCCTTCTCGGCTTCCTTGGCGAAGCGGGCCGCGAGCTGGGCGAAGTCCACGGCCTCCCGGGCGTAGACGTAGGCCTCGAAGCCCCTGCCCGCGAGCGCGAGCGCCCCGGCGGGCTTGGACTCGACGAACTCCACGCCCGAGGCCCCCGCCAGGAGCGCGACTAGCTCGGCGTTGCGGCGGAAGAAATCCCCTCCGTCGAAGCCCTCGTCGAAGCGCGCCGCGACGCGCAGCCGCTTCTCGGGCGCTATGCCGAACTCGCTACGGAGGCTGCGCACTATGGTGACCAGCTCCTTCAGGGCGGAGAAGCGGGCGTCCAGGGCCGGATCGCGGCGGGCCGCCTCGTCGGCCGGATAGGGGCGGACGATCAGGCGCCCGACGGCGCCCGGCAGCTTGCCGTATATCTCCTCGGTGACGAAGGGCAGGAAGGGATGAAGGAGGGCCAGGGACTCCTCCAGCACCGACAGGAGCACGGTGACGGCCCTGTCCTTCTCTCCATCGTCCTCGGAGCGGGTCGAGAGCTTCGTCGCCTCGAGGTACCAGTCGCAGAAGTCGTTCCAGAAGAACTCGTAGGCCGCGCCTGCCGCGTCGTTGAAGCGGTAGGAGGCCAGAGCCTCGCGGATCTGGGCGGCGGCGCCGCTCAAGCGCAGGTAGATCCAGCGGTCGACGTCGTTCAGGGCCGGCGACGCGACGAGCTCGCGGCCCTCGAGGTTCATGAGTATGTAGCGGCTGGCGTTCCACACCTTATTGGCGAACTTGGAGCCCAGCTTGAAGTCGTCCTTGTTTATGAGTATGTCCTGCGTCGACGTGTACAGGAAGGCGAGCGTGAACTTGAGCGCGTCGGCGCCGTACTCGTCCACGATCTCGAGGGGATCGATGCCGTTCCCGAGGGACTTGGACATCTTGCGGCCCTGCTTGTCGCGCACGAGCGTCGTCATGCAGACGTCCCGGAACGGGACCTTGCCCGTGAACTCGAGCCCGGCCATGATCATCCTGGCCACCCAGAAGAAGATGATGTCGAAGCCGGTCAGGAGGGTCGTCGTCGGGTAGAACTTGCGGAAGTCGGCGGTCTCCTCCGGCCACCCGAGGGTGCTGAACGGCCATAGCCAGCTCGAGAACCAGGTATCGAGCACGTCCTCGTCCTGGGTCAGCTCGGTCGACTTGCAGAAGGGGCACTCGAGGGGCTCCTCGCGGGCGACGACGGTCTTGCCGCAATGGGCGCAGTGCCAGGCCGGGATACGGTGGCCCCACCATAGCTGGCGGCTGATGCACCAGTCGCGTATGTTCGTGAGCCAGTTCTCGTAGGTGTTCTCCCAGCGCTGGGGATAGAAGCGGACCTCGCCGTTCCGCCACGCCGCGAGGGCCTTGTCGGCGAGGGGGCGCATCTTGACGAACCACTGCTTGGACAGGAAGGGCTCGACGACGGTGCGGCAGCGGTAGCAGTGGCCCACCGAGTGCGTGACGGGCTCCTTCTTCACGAACAGGCCGAGCGCCTCGAGGTCCTCGACGACCAGGGCGCGGGCGTCCTTGGCCTTGAGGCCCCGGTACTTGGCCGGGCATTGGTCGTTAAGCGTGCCGTCGGGGTTGAGTATGTTGACGCGGGGCAGGTCGTGGCGGCGGCCCACCTCGAAGTCGTTGGGGTCGTGGGCGGGCGTAATCTTGACCAGCCCCGTGCCGAAAGCCCGGTCGACGTAGGCGTCGGCCACCATCGGGATGGTCCTATCGGCCAAAGGCAGGCGGAGCATGGCTCCGGCCAGAGCCGCGTAGCGCTCGTCGTCGGGATGGTAGGCGACCGCGGTATCCCCGAGGAGGGTCTCGGGCCTGGTCGTGGCTATCTCTATATAGGCGGGGCCGCCGGCGGGCGGGTCCACGAGCTCGTAGCGGATATGGTACATAGCGCCGGCCTCGTCTGCGTGCTCGACCTCGTCGTCCGATAGGGCCGTGCCGCACGAGGGGCACCAGTTGACCAGGTACTCGCCCTTGTAGACGAGGCCGCGCTCGTAGAGGGTCACGAAGACGTCGCGAACGGCCTTGGACAGGCCTTCGTCGAGGGTAAAGCGCTCGCGGCCCCAGTCGCACGAGGAACCTATCTTCTCCAGCTGCTTCTTTATGACGTCGTGGTGCTCGTTCGCGACCTTCCAGGTCTCCTCCACGAACTTCTCGCGTCCCAGCTCGCGCCTCTCGACGCCCTTGGCGCGGAGCTTCTTCTCGACGACGTGCTGGGTGGCGATGCCCGCGTGGTCGGTGCCCGGCAGCCATAGCGTCGGCTCGCCGCACATGCGGTGGAAGCGCGCGAGTATGTCGGGCATCGAGTTATTGAGGCCGTGGCCCATGTGGAGGACGCCGGTGACGTTCGGCGGCGGCATTACCATGACGAAGGGCTTCTTCCCGTTGGGGGCGACGGGGGCGAAGTAGCCCTCCGCCTGCCAAGCCGCGTAGATGCGGTCCTCGAATTCCTTGGGGTCGTAGGCCTTGGCCAGTTCGACGGCTTTCATGGGTAGTGTCCTCCGATGCTTCTCGTACCGTCCACCATACCAAAAAGGCCCCGTCTATGCAAAGGGCGCTCCAGAGCCCCGCGCCTTCGCGATTAGGCGGGAAGCCCTTATAAAACGGCGCCGTATCATCGATAGTATAGGTAATGATACACTCCGACGATGCCGCCAAGCAGGTGTGGGACCTGCTCGTCGCGGCCCTCGCCGTGCTGAACGGCATACTGATCCCCCTCTACGTCGTCTACCCGGCGGCCACCGGCTTCTTGCCGGTATTCTCGCTCATAGCCGCGTGCTTCTTCGCGCTCGACATCGCCCTGGAATTCATTACCGCCTATCCGCTCGGCGGCGTCGTGGTCAGCGACAGGAAGGCGATAGCGAGGCGCTACCTGAGGGGCAATTTCGCCACCGACGCGGCGGCGGCCTTCCCCGGGCTCTTCCTCTACTCCGCCGGCGTCTTCTCCGGCGGCTACTTCGTCCCCCTATTGCTACTGCCCCTGCTCAAGCTATTCAAGCTCGGCACGACGCTCAGGCGAATAGGCGAAGCCAGGGTGAACCCCGCCATATTCAGGCTCGGCATGCTCGTGTTCTGGATCCTCATGGCCGCCCATATCATCGCGTGCGTTTGGATACTCGTATCAGGCAACCCGGAAGGCTTGGCGCCAATCGACCGGTACATCAAGTCGTTCTACTGGACGATGACTACCCTGACGACCATAGGCTACGGCGACATCACCCCGAAGGGCAGCGGGCAGACGCTCTTCGTCATCGTGATAGAGATGTTCGGGGCCGCGATGTACGGCCTCGTCATCGGAAATATAGCCGGCCTCATAGCCAACATAGACGTAGCCAAGAGCCAGTACCGCGAGAAGCTCGACCGCATCAACGCCTTCCTCAAGTACAGGAACATCCCCGACGCCCTCAGGCGTAAGATAAACGACTACTACAGCTACCTCTGGGCGACCAGGAAGGGCTATAACGAGATAGAGTTCCTCCACGACCTGCCGGTGGCGCTCAAGGAGTCGGTGGCCCTGCACCTCAACAAGGAGATCATAGAGCGGGTCCCGCTGTTCGAGAAAGCCGAGCCGAGCCTCATCAGGGACATCATCCTCCAGCTCGAGCCCGCCGTCTTCACGCCGGGCGACTACATCGTCCGCGCCGGGGAGCTCGGCCGCGACATGTTCTTCATCAGCAAGGGCTCGGTCGACGTCATATCGGCCGACGAGAAGGTAACCTACGCGACTCTCACCACCGGGCAGTTCTTCGGCGAGATATCGCTGCTCCTGAGCCTCCCCAGGAACGCAACCATCAAGGCCTCGAGCTTCTGCGACCTCTATCGCCTGGACAAGGAGCATTTCGACATCGTGATAGAGCGCTACCCCGACTTCAAGGAGTCGATAAGGGTGCTCGCCGCCAAGCGCCGCGAGGAGACTGAGTCGCGCCGGAAGTGACCCGCCATCTTGGCGGGCCATCCCGGCGGGCCATCCCGGCGGGCCTGCCCCGCCCATGCTATACTGCCAGGATATACAGGGCGCCGTGATCCTCGGCGCGCGTTATAAGGAGACTCCAGTGAACCCCATGGAACAATACGCCCGGCTCCTCGTCCGAGTCGGCGCCAACGTGCAGAAGGACCAGGTACTCGTCATAGACTCGCCCATCGACTGCGCGGAATTCGCGCGCCTAGCCCAGGTCGAGGCGTACCGCGCCGGCGCCGCCGAGGTGGTCTTCCGCTGGACGGACGAGAAGTCGGCCCGAGTCGGCTTCGATATGGCGGCCGACGCTAGCTTCGACCGCTATCCCGAATGGGCGCGGGCCTTCTTCGACGGCTATTCCGACGCCGGGGCGGCGTTCCTCCATATCTTCGCCTCGGACCCCGAGATCATGAAGGGGGTAGACCCCGAGCGCATGAGCCGAAAGAACAAGGCCCAGGCGAGGGCGCTCGAGCATTATCGCTCCCGACAGATGAGCGGCAAGCACGTATGGTGCGTGGCGTCGGTACCGACGGTAGCGTGGGCGAGGAAGGTCTTCCCGGGCAGGGGCGACGCAGAGGCGATAGAGGCCCTCTGGAAGGCCATCTACGAGACTGTCCGCATAGACAGGGACGACCCGGTGGCCGCCTGGAAAGAGCACCTCGCGGCGCTCAGGGCCCGGATAGCGACGCTGCAGGGATACGCGTTCACGGCCTTGCGCTATAGGAACGGGCTAGGCACCAACCTGACCGTAGCCCTGCCGATCGGCCATCTCTGGTTCGGCGGCGGGGAGGATTCTCCCGGCGGCTACGAGATCGTGGCCAACATGCCCACGGAGGAGGTCTTCACGATGCCGCATAAGGACGGCGCGAACGGCCGGGTCGTCGCCTCGATGCCGCTCAACCACAACGGCAACCTCGTCGAGGGATTCTGGTTCGAGTTCAAGGACGGCCTCGTCGTCGACTACGGCGCAGACAAGGGCCTGGATACGCTCAAGTCGCTCCTGGACACCGACGAGGGCGCCCGCCGCCTCGGCGAGGTCGCGCTCGTACCCTACGGCTCGCCCATCTCGAGGCTCGGCATACTGTTCTACAATACGCTCTTCGACGAGAACGCGTCGTGCCACTTCGCCCTCGGCAAGGCCTATCCGACCTGCGTGTCGGGCGGCGCCGACATGGACGCGGCGGCGCTGGCCGCGGCAGGCGCCAACGACTCGCTCGTGCACGTCGACTTCATGATGGGTAGCGCCGACCTCTCCATAACCGGGATACGCCCCGACGGGAGCGAGGTCGCCGTGTTCGCCGACGGCGACTTCGCGTTCTAGCCCGCGCCGGCCCCGCGCTAGGCCTGGGACGCGCGCTCGCGCAGCGTGCGTTTCAGGTCCTCGATATCCTTGGGGATGTAGCGGCCGGCGAAGACGAAGAACAGGAAGCAGAGCCCCCACGCCCCTAGGCATATAGAGAGTATCGACCCCTCGAGGGAGAAGCGGTCCGCGAGGATGCCGGCCAGCAGCGGCGCGGCGGCCGAGCCGGCCGTCTCTATGAAGTTCTGGACCGCGTTGGTCGTCGCCCGTATCTCCGGCTCGGTGACGTCGTAGAACGAGGAGATGACGTTAGGCGACGCGAAGGGCATGAAGAAGGCGGCAACGCAGAGGAAGGCCCCGAAGAGGACCTGGTTCTCGACCGGCGACTCGATCGCCAGGAGGAGGAAGACGGCGCCGAGGGCGACGCCGGCCGCGCCGACTATGACGCGCCCCTTGGGCGTCCTCTTGAAGAGCCTATCGCCTATCATGCCGCCTACGGGGTAGCCGACGGCCATGAGGAGGACGGCCGGCACCATGGTCAGGAGCTGCGCCTCCCCAGAGAAGCCGCGCGATTTCTCAAGGTAGGCGAAGATATAGTACGTGATCACCTGCCACGGGAAGACGCCTATGAAGCCCTGTAGGAAGAGGATGATGAGGCTCTTCTTCCTGAACAGCCCGCCGACCGTCTTCCAGCTGAACTTGAACTTGGAGTCGAGGTCGGAAACGCCGGCGAGCTCCGGCTCGGAGGCGCCCCTCGGCTGGTCCTTGACGCCGAAGAACAGCACGACGGCGACCGCTACGCCGAGGCCTCCCGTAAGGTAGAATATCTTGCGCCAGCCCCACATCGAGCCGAGCACTATGGCGAGCACCATGCCGACGAGGTAGCCTATCGGCTGCGCGACCTGCAGGAAGCCGTAGACCTTGCCGCGCATCTTGGCGGGGAAGTAGTCGGATATGAGGCTATAGATGCCCGGGTAGCTGGAGTCGTCGATGCCGGTAGACGCCCGGGTTATGAGGAATATCGAGTACGTCGGGGCTACCGCGTTGAGCCAGGTCGTGCAGCCCCATATAAGCGACGCGAGGGCCAGGAGCTTAGGCCGGGCGTAGTGGTCGTACAGCCAGCCCCAGAGCGGATAGCTGAGGGCCCCGACGACCAGGGCCGAGGTGTTCAAGAGCCCCCACTGCGTGTAGTTGATCTTGAACGTATCCATGATCTGACTCTGGAGCGGGCCGATGAGGAGCTTATCGGTCTGGTGCAGGAGCATGAAGAAGAAGAAGGAGCCGAATGCGAAGCGCGCTCCCTTTTTGGCCATTCCATCGTTTTTACCCATCGTCGCGTATCGTCCTTTCCTACCCTCCCGCTCTGCGAGGGGGAGCCTCGAACAATCTAAGCCCGGCCGGGCGGTAACGCAAGCGAATAGTGGGAGCGGGGCTTGAGGCCGCGCGGATATGGCTATAGAATCGGTCATAGCATAGGCCGAAGCATCGGCCTATGCTTCGGGGGCGCCATGTCCAGGGCATTCGTAGGAGACGACCAGTACGATTCCGCGGACGACGAGGCGCCCGAGCTCAAGGTGCCCATTCCGGCCGGCTCGCGCAACTACCTGACTCCGGAAGGCGCGGCGGCTCTCGCGGGCGAGCTAGGGCGGCTGGAGACAGAGGAGAGGCCGCGGCTAGCCTCCGAGATAGACAGGTTGGGAAAGGCCGCCGGCAAGGACGCCCCGGACGCGCTGTCCAACGCGCGGAGGGCCCTGAACAAGGTGGACCGACGCATAGAGTACCTTTCGCGGATGGCCTCGATAGCGGAGACGGTCGAGCCTCCCTCCGGCGGCTACGCCTCCGTGCGCTTCGGCGCGACCGCGACGGTCGGGGACGCGGACGGCGGGCTATCGGAGTATAGGATAGTAGGCGTCGACGAGGCGGACCCGGAGCGCGGCCTCATCGGCTGGACGAGCCCGATAGCCAGGGCGCTCATAGGCAAGAAGCCCGGCGACGAGGCGGTAGCCGCCCTCCCCGACGGCGAGCGGCGGCTAGTGGTCGTCGCGGTTCGTTGAGACGGACGGCCGAGAGGCGCCCGGGCGGCTCAGCGCCGCCTACTGGATAGGGTCTTGTCCATCAGACGTTGGAATTCGGCCGTAAGCCGCTCCCGCACCTCGTAGTCGTCCCGTATAGTCTCGTACGCGCTGGACTCCTCTACGAACAGCTCCGAAGGCGGGATCTCGAGAGCCTCCGCGATAAGGTTTATATTCCTAGGGGACGGGAATCGCTTGAGTATCTCTATGTTGCCTATCATCGTTGGCGAGCATCCCACGCGTTCCGCCAACGCCATCTGAGACAGCTTATAGAGTTCCCGGTAACGCTTCATATTCCGCGCCAAGAGCACGCGAACGTCGGTATACGGCATGCGAGTCCTTTCCGCGGCGGTGATTGTCACCCCTGGCGGGAAAGGCCTCAATAATCCTTAAGACGATATAGCTATCGCCTATTAGGCTATAGCGATAACGATTCTCCTCCGCCCGTCGCGGAAAAACAGGCTATAGGTTCCCCGAGCGACAGCTCCAGCCGGAACTCGCCTGGGCGTAGCCGCGTACCGCTCGCGCGCGTCCGGCCCGCGCGAGGCCGCGCCGAGCCTTCGCAACGCCGCGTCGAGGTATAGCGGCGTCTGGCGGAGCATCCGATCATAGAACCTTGCGAGGGGGCTCGACGCGACGATCGAAGGGAAGCTCGGGGAGACGTGACGCGCGCCTAACGGTAGAGGTCCCCGAGGGCCTCCCTAAGGACCTTCGCTGCCTCCTTGTGCCCCCCGAGCTCCGCCATCATGAGGGCGTCGTCGCCGTTCCAGTCCGTGAGGCGGGGATTCGCCCCGTACTCGAGGAGGAGGCGAAGCGCTTCGGCCTTGCCTGCGCGGGCGGCTCGCATCAGGGCCGTCTCTCCCCTTTTTTCCTGCGGGAAATTGCCCTTGCCGTTAGGGAATATGGTCATCCTGGCGTCCGGCTTGGCGCCTGCCTCGAGGAGGATCCGCATGATGGCGGTATCCCCGCTCTCCGCCATGATGGCGAGCGCGGTGGTGCCGTAATAGGAGGTCAGCTCCAGATCCGCGCCCATCGAGACGAGATACTTCACCGCCGCCGCCTGCCCGTTCATGCAAGCCGCCGCGAGGGGGCTGTAATGCCCGAACCCCGTATTGATCCAGTCCCCCGGCTTCGGGTTGACCTTCGCGCCTTTCGATATGAGGTACTCCATCGACGAGACGTTGCCCGCGTTAGCCGCGAAGCCTAGAGGAGTGCTCTCGTAGTTCCAAATGAGAACATAGACGTCGCGGTCGAGCTTCGCCCCCGCCCCGAGTACGTAGTCGATGATCTTCCGGTTCCCGCCCACCGCCGCCGCGTTGATGGCTACCTCGAGCCCGTCGGCCTTCAGTGGCCCGTACACGCCGAGGCACGCGAAATAGCGCCTCTCGTCGCCCGACCGCGCGAAGGCGTCGGCGACCCTGAGCATGGTGCCGGCCTCGCCCCGAATTCCCGCGTCGTAGAGATCGGCCAGGATACCCCCGGGAGCCATTACGGCCATGCGGAGGGCCTCGTCCTGGTCGCGCGCGGGGATGAGGGCGACCTGCGCGGCGAGTCGCGCCATTACGCTCCTGGACTCGTTATACCGCATTATCGCCGCCGGGGTATGCTCTTTCTCCATCAGTTCGTATCGCCTGGCGGCGAGGAGCACGGAGAGGGCGAGCGGTCGGAAGGCCTCGTCTCCCTCGTACAGCGCCGCGAGCTCCGATAGATAGGACTCCAGGGTCGCCGGCATCGAGACGCGGACGGAGACGAGCAGGAGCTCCCGCTTCAGGTCGAGGAGGCCTCGGTCCGGCGCCTTGGCGCCCGCGTCCTTGAGCGCCGCGACGATTTCGTCTCGCTCGCCGTAGAACGCCATGGTCATCGCCGAGTTGCCTTTCTCGTTCCTCGTATCCGCGCGGGCGCCGGCGGACAGCAGGAATTTGACCATCTCGGTACGGCCGTGCTCGGCGGCGAGCATGAGGGCGGTACGCGAGCCGAAGGAGCCCGACGAATACCAGCTGTAGGCCCCTCCCGTCCGCGCGAAGCCTTCCTTCATGGGCATATAGATATAGTCGCCCGAGAGCTGCTCGAGCTTCGCGCCTGCGCCGACGAGGAGGCGGGCGGAGGCCACGTCGCCCGATATGGCCGCCGCCATGAGGGGGCTCAGCCTGCTGTCCTCGTCGACGAAATCCGCATCGGCCCCCGCGTCGAGCAGGGCCTTCACCATCGCCGACTGGCCGTAGGCCGCCGCGGCCCATAAGGCCGAGGTCGGCGTTCCGAAGCTTGCCCCTCCCGCGCCGTTCGGGTCCGCCTTGAGCCCTAGGAAAGAGCGGAGCAGGTCGGCGTCGCGCGCGGCGACGGCCCAGTGCAGGATGTCGGCCGGAGGCTTCCAGCCTTTAACCGGGGCCTTCAGGTAGAGGCCGAGGCAGGAAGGATCGCCCGAAAGGGCGAGGAAAGGATAGCTCAGGGTCCCTACCCTGCAGCCCTGCCCGACTAGGAACGCCGCCATATCCGGCCTGCGCGCTATCGCCGCCCTGGCCAGGGCCATCTCCTTATCGGCGTCCGTATAGAAACCCGTGCCTAGGAGGGCCGCGACGAGGGCCTCGCCGCCTCGTTCCGCGGCGAGGCTGAGCGGCGTCGGGCCCCAAAGCCTACGGGTCGCGGAGCTCGCCGGGTCCGCGTCGGGATCGAGCCTGATGTCCTCCGCCTCCCGCCTTTCCTCGAGCCCGGTCCCTGCCTCGACCAGGGCGAGGGCGGTCGGCCAATCCTCCAGCACGATCGCCCTGGTGAGGCGGGGCGCGGTCGAGACGCTCCCCGGCTCGAAATGGAGCGCCGGCGAGGAGGCGCACGAGGCGAGAAAGGCCTCTATGGCGAGGGCGCCCATGACGAGCGCGACGATGGCCCGGGATCCGCGAATCGGCTTGCTCATGACTGCCTCCTTTACAAGATGGCAGGGACTACCGGCGGGAAGGGCGGGTAGGATATTCGCATCGGCAGGTAAACGGCAGGACGCCGGGAAACGCGGCCTCGCCCGCGATCCTAGGCCGCCGGCTACTCGAGCGACCGTTCCTACTCGATCGCGACGATACGGTTATTCGAAAGCATTAATCTAGTTATGTTTTACTGTCAAGTTTTATACAACAAGCTGGGTTGAAGGAACATGACGGGGAGAATGCGGAGCGGATTAAGGCTACCGGGCTGAGTCGCGATAGCTAACGTAAAATACTGGCGCGCTTCGATGGGCCTTCGGCTTACGCTCCTCGCGTTCGCGGCCCGCTTCTCCGGCCCGCCTCGCTCGCTTCCGGCGCCATCCCTGGCGCCTGCTCGCCGCTATCGCGGCGGGCTCGCTCGATACCGCGCTTCGCGCGGCGCCGCGAGGAAGTCCATCGGAAGGGTTCGCCTTCGGCGAACGGCGATACGAATCCGTCCCTGCGGGACGGTTGCCGAGTTGAAACGATTGTAGTGCGCGCTTCGCTATGCGCTCGCGACGTCGCTCCGGTTCGTATCCCCTATTCTCCTTATCGAAAAGAAAAGCCGTCCTGGCGGACGGCTTTTCTTTTCTGGAGAATAGGGGATTCGAACCCCTGACCTATAGATTGCGAACCTATCGCTCTACCAACTGAGCTAATTCCCCTCTCGGACCTGCAGAATATATAGAATGAGCGTATTTAAATCAAGCGGTAGCGAACGCGCGTTAGCATGGGAGAACGGCCTGCGTAGCGCTATAGTTACTGGTGCGGGCGCGTCGCGAGCGCGCCCGCGAGGAGTCCATATGAGAAGAATAGGGCTACTGGCGCTTTTAACCTTCGCCGCGGCGAGCTTCGCGGCCGCCGACGGTCCGCGCTACGTGTTCGAGATACGGGAGCGGTCGGCCGCGACGAGCGATCCGTGGTCGATGAACATGGGCATCGCCGCCGAGGCCGCGAGGCTCTACGCTCCCGTCTCGTTCGCCAAGTCGGGAGGCAAGGTGTCCCTGACGCTCGAGGCGTCGATGTCGTTCTCCGTCGGCAAGAGCTCGGACCTGGAGCGCTCCGGCGAGCGGATCCTCGTGAGGCACGAGGTTACCGTCCAGGGGACGGCCCCGCTTCCCAAGGCCGATAGGCGATCCACCCTCAGGTTCAGCCTTTCCGACATAGTGAAGCGAGGCGGTTCGTACTCGGACTCTCCGCTGATGTACGCGCTTAGGAAGGCCATAGACGGAGTCTCCTACAAGACGGGCCGGGCTTGGATAGAGTCGGCCGAGTACGACGGCAAGGGACGCTTCGTCATAGTCGTCGGGATATCCAGGCGCTAGGGCGAGAGCCTCATAGGCGATAGGCTAGCTTTGTCTGAGGCGAGAAATCATGTATATTCGAACGCGGAGGTAGCCCATGCATGAGATTTCTTGCGCCTGGAAGGGCGATATGGCGTTCGCGGCCGAGGTTAACGGTCATACTATCGTATTAGACGCCGACGAGGCGTTCGGCGGTAAGGACGAGGGGCCGAGGCCCAAGCCGCTGATACTGGCCTCGCTGGCGGGATGCTCGGGCATGGACGTCGTCTCGATCCTCAAGAAGATGCGCGAGCCGGTCAGCTGGTTCAATATGAGGGTGCAAGGAGAGCTGTCGGAAGAGCATCCCAAGTCTTATACGAGCGTACGGATCATATACGAGTTCAAGGCTTCCGACGGGCTCAAGGACGAGAACGTCAGGAAGGCGGTAGAGCTGTCCCAGGAGCGATACTGCGGCGTCAACGCCCTTCTAAGGAAGGCGATCCCGGTGGAGTTCGAGATCGCCTACCTATAGGCCGATACCGGCCGCTTAGGCCGCTTTAGCCGCTACCGGCCGGCCGGCCTCAGGCTGTCGTAGGGCATGCCGGCGAGCAGCTCGCATACGCGCCTCGCTTCGGCGCTGGCGTCGGCCTTGAGGCCGCCCGCGTTCAGCCTGTCTATCTCGGCCTTCATCGTCCTGTGGTTCGCGGGTCCTAGCCGCATGCGCAGCGACGAGATTATGCCTAGAGCGAGCAGGGCGAGAGGCAGGAAGGCGAACAGCGCGCGGATCTTCCCCGCCGTGCCGTCGGGCTGGACAACGGAGACGGTCGTCCTGGAAGCGCCCGAGCCCTTATAGCCCGCGGCGTCGAGGGCCCGACGGACGGCGCGCCTGTCGTCGTCGGTCAGGCGGGGGTCGAGGACCAGCTGGCCGCTGCCGTCGTCCGCGTAGGCCCGCGCTAGCGCGGAGGCGTCGGCGGGCGCCGCGGCCGCGACGCGCGGGACTATGACGCCGGACATGTCGTCGGCGCTCAGGCGAGCAGGCACGGGGCCGAGGTAGCCTATGGCGGCCAGTATGACGCCTAGCACGGGAAGCACCAGGGCGCCCTGGATAAGCTTGCGTATCAGGGTCATGGCCCCCGCGTAGGTGCCGGCTCGCTTCTTTCCCGTTATCAGCTCGTCGACGTCGACGACGAACGGCAGGAGCTGGAAGGGCACGAGCACCGCGGCGGACTGGCCGAGGCCCGCCAGGACGCAATTGAGGACCAAGAATACGACGGGCGTCTCGGGGGTATGCAGGTACATCGCGGCCATGGCGACCAGCATGATCGACAGGCCTATGCGGTACGCGAAGGCGTGGCCCTTCCTGTTGGCGATCGCTATGTAGACGGGCAGGGCCGCGATCTGCGGCACGAGTATGGCGCCCATGGCGACCATGAGGAAGCCTGGCCTCCCCAGGTAATCGGCCAGGTAGAACTTGAGCCAGCCCATGAGGACGTCCATGGTAGCGTAGGCGAAGATATACATCGCTATATGCACGCGGAAGCTGCCGTTCCTGAAAATCGTGGCGAAGTTGGAGACGAAGCCCTCCGAACGGCCGGACGCGGCCTTCGGGGCTCGCTCGGGGACGGGGCCTTCCCAGGTACCCAGGTACACGACTATCCAAGGGGCCGCGAACAGGGCGCCGAAGACGAGGCCCATCGCGAGGTGCCCCGCCCTGGGATCGGGGAAGGCGTTGATGAGGACCTGCGGCACGGTGCCCGAGATAAGGGCCGCGAGCATCGAGAAGAACATGCGGAAGCCGGTTAGCTTGTTTCGGTCCTTGAATTCCGACGCCATCTCCGCGGATAGCGCCCCGTAGGGCACAAGGACCATGGTGCTGACCGTATAGAAGAACACGTACGCGAGGAAGTAGTACGCGAACAGGCCGAGGTCGGTAGAGGCGCGGACGGGCACCCATATGAGCGCCACCGAGGCGAAGATAGGCGCGATGCCGACTAGGAACCATACGCGACGGCGACCGAAGCGGCTCTTCGTACGATCGGAGATGAATCCCATCAGCGGGTCGGAGACAGCGTCCCAAATCTTGCCGAGCCCGGGGATGAGGCCCGCGAGTATTGGGCTCATGCCGACGACGGCAACGAGGTAGTACATCGCGAAGGTACTTACGAGGAGGAAGGCTCCTCCGCCGTAGAGGTCGCCCAATCCGTAGGCGACGCAGTTGCGCGTCCTCAGGGCCCGTTCCCCTCTCGTTATTCCATCCATGCCGGGATTCCTTTCAGTATGTATGCTCGCGCTATAGATCGGCCGCTCGCGGGAGCCCCGAGAACAGCGTAGCCCAGTCCGAGCCTGAGCGCCAGAAAACCGGCGGCTCCCCCATCGGAGCGCTCAAGGCGTAGCGGCCTCCGCCGTATCGCGTCCCCGTCCATAGGTGCACCCACTCCTCGCCTCCCGGGAGGTAGACGGGGCGCGTCACGGCCCCTTCCTCCATGACCGGGGCCACGAGCAGGTCGCGGCCGAGCAGGTACTGGTCCTTGATGCGGAACGAGGCGGGGTCAGACTCGTAGTGGAAGAAGAGCGGCCGCATGGCGGCGACTCCCTCGCGGGCGTTCTGGGCCAGGACCGCCTTGCGGTACGGCTTCAGGGCGACGAAGAGCCGGCCCAGCCTGGCGAGGGCGTCCAGCGTCGCGTCGTCCGAGTCGAACTGCCAGTTATCGCCGGGCCTATTGCCCTCGTGGCTGCGCATCATCGGCGTGAAGGCGGAGAACTCGGCCCAACGCAACAGCAATTCCTTCGTGCGCCGCATGCCGAAGAGCGTCGTGTAGCCGCCTATGTCGCTATGGTGCACGCCGTGGCCGCAGACCGCAAGGGACAAGGCCGCGGTGAGGGCCGACGGGAGCCCGTCGTCCTCGGACCAGTCGACGTTCTGGTCGCCGGCCCACATGTTGGGGCACCAGCGCTGGCTGCCCGCGGCTCCGGCGCGCATGAAGTAGACTATCTCGTCGGCCTCGCCCGCCTCGGCGACCGCCTCGTGGCAGAGCCGGGCCCAGGCCGCGGGCCACGGGTTGTGGGCCAGCATCGCGGGCGTCCCGTCGAAGAGGACCGCGTCGGTAGGCAGGTACTCGCCGAAGTCGGCCATCCACCCGGAGAGCCCGAAGTCGACGAGGTTCTTCCTTATTACCGACTTGTACCACTCGAAGGCCGCGGGGTTGGTAAGATCGACTATGCCCGCATCGAACTCGCCGAAATCGACGCGATAGTCGTCGCCTTTACGGTCCTTGGCCAGGAATCCGCGGGAGGCCGCTTCCTCGAAGAGCGGCTTCCCCGCCGCGACGTACGGGTTGGCGTAACCCAGGAACCGAACGCCCTCGTCGCGCCACCGGCGCATCGCCGCGGGGAGTCCCGGGTAGCGCTCCTCGTCCCATTCCCAGTTCCAGCGCAGCCTCTGGCCGAAGCCGGTCATATTGATGCCTTCCCAATCCTGGGCCCAGATGCCGGCGACGGGCACGCCCCGGGCCTTCGCCCGCCTGAGCCTACGCTCGCAGACGGCCGTGCCTCCCTGCATGCCCAGGACTATCCCGTCGTGGGTCCAGTCGGGGGGCTCGGGCTGACGGCCCAGCAAGGCGGAGACGCCCTTGGCCAGGTCGAGCATGGATCCCCCGACGCCGAAGAAGATACGCTTCGGCAGGGCCCAGAACTCCAGCTCGTGGAAGTCAGTATCGCGGAAGTCGAGGGCCGCGTACGCGGGGCAGTCGGCGTGCATCCAGTAACGCCGGCTCGAGGCGAAGGTGGCCTGGGGGAAGAAAGTCCACCAGTAGTCGCCCCCGGCCTTGTCGGCCACGTCGGCCTCCCAGGTGACGCGGGTGCGCTTATTGCGGCCGACGCCCTGCTCGCTCGTCCACAGCGGGAAGCGCCTGCCCCGGAGGTCCAGGTGGGAGAACTGCTCCCCTCCTCCGAAGACGGACTCGCCGGGCTCGGCCGGCAGGCGGAACCAAAACCGATTGGGCTCGGCCCCGCGGGGACCGTCGCCGGCGGCCGGGGAGAGCGTCGGCTCTACGGATAGCCGGCCGTCCTCCTCCCCGAGGGCGATATCGAGACGGTACCGGCCGCCGAAGAGGCTTATACGCTGGCGCGGGCCGGATTCGTCTATCTCGAACTCGGCGAGGCCGACGCGCTCCGAGAGCCTGTCCTGGATATCGAAGTTGCCGCGGTACATCTCGACGAGCTCCGAGCCGCGGCCGACGTAGGCCATGGGCGCGCCGGGCGCGTGCCCGAGGAGAGGCGTCCCGTTATACAGGACGGAGAACCCGTCGCTTCGCCGCTCTATAGTGATCATCGGGGACCTATCCTTTTACGCCGCCGGCGGCCACGCCGCGGATGAGGAATTTCTGCATCGCCAGGGTGAAGACGAACACGGGCGTCAGCATGACGGTGCTGGCGGCGCACATCTGGCCCCAGGTAAGGGTATCCCCGCCTATGAGGCTGGAGATGGCTACCGGCGCCGTCCTCGCCTTGACTCCGGTGAGTATCAGGGCGTAGAGGAACTCGTTCCAGCTGTTGATGAAGGCGAACACGGCCGCGACCACGAGGCCCGGCGCCACGAGCGGCAGGAACACCAGGCGGAATAGCGCCCAGCGCGTGCATCCGTCCACCATGGCCGCCTCCTCGTAGCTCTTGTCGACGGCGGTGAAGAAGGGAATGAGCATCCAGATCACGTACGGCACGTTGAAGCTGGAATGGGCCAGCGTTATGCCGAAGACCGTATCGCGCAGCCCCACCTGCCTGAACATCATGTAGAGGGCGACGACGAGCGACATCTGGGGCAGCATGCGGAACACGAGGAAGCTGTACGCGAGGGCGTTGCGCCCCCGGAACTTGAAGCGCGATATTCCGTAGGCCGCCATGGCCCCTACCCCGACGGAGAGGGCGGTGGAAAAGAGGCCCACGACTATGGAATTGCCCATCGCCCTCATCATCTGGCTATTCTTGAAGACGAGCGCGTAGCTGTCCAGGGTCAGCTGGCTGAGGGCGAATTTCTGCCCGGAGAGGATGACGATATCGCGGCGGAATCCGTTGAGCAGCGTTATGAAGATGGGGTACAGCTCTATGAGCAATAGGAGCGCGGCGAAGAGCATCACCGCCCCGGTGATGGTCTTGCGCCTATTCGCCATCGTCATCGGCTGCCCCCTTGGTCCTCGAGCCTCTCGAGGCTCATGTTCTTGCGTACGAGGGTCACGGCGAACGCGATGGATATGACCAGGAGGAATATGGCCATGGCGCTCGACATGCCGACCTTCATATACCCGAAGGCCTGCCTGTGGGTGTAGAGGCTGAATAGGGTCGTCGCCATGCCGGGGCCGCCCTCGGTCATCACGTAGACCTCGCTGAAGATGCGCAGGGCGTCGATGATGCGTAACAGGAGCGCGGTGAGGATGGTCGGGTACATCAGGGGCAGTATCACCCTCAAGAGCCGCTTCCAGAAGGTCGCGCCGTCGATCTCCGCCGCCTCGAGGACGTCGGTAGGGATGCCCGCCAGGCCGGCGTACAGGAGCATGAACACGAAGGGCCACATGCGCCAGATATCCTGGACGATGACGGCCGCGTAGGCGAAGGTCGGGTGCCCGAGCCAGGTGATCTCGGGGGCGCCGAGGGCCAGCAGGAAGTTGTTGAGCGCCCCGTAGCGGGGCTGGAGCATGAAGCGCCAGGTCATGCCCGAGACGACCGGGAGGAAGAAAACCGGCAGCAGTATCAAGGCGCGGACCACCTTGCCTCCCTGGAACTCCCGGTTGAGGAGCAGGGCCGCCGCGAGGCCCAGGAGGATCTCCAGCGGGATAGCGATGAAGATGAAGCCGAGCTGCAGCTTGAGGCTGTTCCAGAACTCCAGGTCCCGTACCAGGGCCTTGTAGTTGTCGACACCGACGAATACCCGCGCGCCGCCTCCGGCCGACAGGGGCCAGTCGAACATCGACACCACGAACGAGAAGACGATCGGGAAGATGAGTACCGCGAATACGATGAGGAGCGCCGGCAGCAAGAAAGGCACGGGGGACCCGCGGCCCCCCGTACCTCTCGCGGCGACTCTCCCGGCCGGGCTAGTAGCCGGCCTTCTTGAGGATGTCATTGGTTTCCTTGACTATCATCTGGATCGCGTCCTTGGCGGGCATGGCTCCGGTGATGCCCTGTACCCAGTATTTCTTCACGACGTCCTGGACCTGGCCTATCTCCTTGAAGCGCGGCCTGGAGGCGGCGACCTTCATGGACTCGGCGAGCGCGGCCAGCTGGGGCTTGCTGGAGGCGTAGGCCGGGTCGGTCAGGGACTCGGTGCGGGCGGGGATGGTGTTAGCCTGCACGAGCCTGTCGGCTATGGCCTTGCTGGACCACCAGTAGACGAACTCGGCGGCGGCTTCCTTGTTCTTGGAGGCCTTGGGGATCGCGATGGCCCAGGCGCCGGTGACGGCGGCCTGTCCGCGCGGGCCGGCGGGCGGGGCGGAATAGGCGATCTTGCCGGCTACCAGCGACTTCGCGGGATCCTCGTAGGCGGCTATCTGGGCCGGCCAGATGAACATGGAGAAGACGCCCTTGGGGTCCGCGGCGAAGGCGGCCTGGCGCTCCACGTGGGCCATGGTCTCGGCGCCCTTGGGCGATATGGCCATCAGCTTCTTGTAGAATTCCATGCCCTCGACGGCTTTCCCCTCGTCCAGGACGACCTTGAAGGTGCCACCGGTATAGTCGATGAACTTGGTGCCGAAGGACTCCCACATGAACACGGCCTCGGACAGGACGCCCGCGGGCCCGCCGTTGAAGGGGCCGAAGCCGGCGGCGATGTCGTTCTCGTAGAAGAACGTGCCCATCTCCAGGAGCTCCTTGAAGGTCTTGGGCACGCCGAGGTCGTAGCCGTGCTTGGCCTTGAATTGGGAGCGGTAGGTCGGGTTCTCGATGAGGTCCTTGCGGGTCATCCAGACGTAGAGGTTGCCGTTGATGGGCACGCCTAGCTGGACGCCGTTCCAGGTGCCGATGCTATACATCTTCGGCGTGATGGAGGCGGGATCGGTCTTGGGGTATACCGTCCCCTTGGCCCACTGGTCGAAGGGAAGGAGCAGCGACGCGAACACGGGGACGTTACCCTCGTCGATGCCGACGACGTCGTAATCGGTAGCGGTGTCGGTCACCGACACGGCCGTCTTCGTCAATACCTGCGGAGGCTGGAGCATCTCGATATTGACCGTGATATTGGTGGCCTTGGTGAATTCGGGGAGCATCTCCGCGAGCGCCTTGGGATAGGGGTCGTCCCATAGAAGCACGTTGATCGACCGAGGCTCCATCGCCTTCGCGACTTCCTTCTTCGGTGCGCACGATAGGCCGACGACCGAGATAGCGATCGCCAAGGAGACGAGCGCGAATAGCCGGATCCTTGTTTTCATCCTAATCTGTCCTTTCCGGGAAAAGGGGAATACGGAAGCCTAAGGCTGTCCGTTCTCGCGCGGCCCCCGATCAGTTTCACCGCCGATCTCCGATGGGCCTCTATTTAGTTAGTTAGTGAAAATAATACACGAGATATAAAGCCTGTCAATAAAAAGATGAGTATTTCATTAACCGTATTTCGACTAACGGCTTTATGCGTTGCGCGTTTGGCCGACTCGGGTCATAGTAGCGGAGAGGTCGCAATGATAGATAAGGCACGATATAGGCCGCGCGCGCCGCGCTGGTTCAACATAGTCCTGCGCTATACCCTCGGCGGATACCTGAAGCGTCGCTATCGGATCCGGGCCGTCGGCGCCGACGTCTTCAAGACGCTCCGGCCGCCGTACGTGCTCATCCCGACGCACCACGGCACCCTGGATCCTTTCATGATCAGCTACTTCGTGCCCGTGCCCGTATACTGGGTAACGAGCGACGGCAACATGCGGTCCTCGGTGATGAAATTCCTCCTAGGGCTGGTCGGTTCCATACCCAAGTCCAAGTCGATCCCCGACATGGAGACGATTGGCTGGATCGTGGACGTGATACGCAAGCGGGGCGGCGTCGTCGGCATATTCGCGGAGGGCCAGGCGAGCTGGGACGGCCATACCCAGGAAATCATCCCGTCCACGGGCAAGCTCGTGAAGCTCCTCAAGGTGCCCGTGGTGGTAGCGGTGCTCAAGGGAGCGTACTATAGCCAGCCGCGGTGGGCCTGGAACAAACGGCCAGGCGACATGGAGATAGAGTTCAAGCTCGTCATGGACGGCGCCGGGGCCAAGGCCCGCTCGGCCGAGGATATCACGGCGGCCCTCGAGGCCGCGATGGCCCACGACGAGGAGGAATGGCGGGAGAACCATCCCGTACGGTACCGAGCCTCGGGCCGCGCCAAGCACCTGGAGCTGGCCCTGTTCATGTGCCCGCACTGCGGTCAGGTCGGCACGATGCGCAGCTATATAAACCGCCTGTACTGCAGGGCCTGCGGCAACGTGGCCAGGCTCTCGAGGAGCTACAAATTCACGGCGGTCGGCTCGAGCCGGCCCAAATTCGACTCGATACGGGAATGGGACCTGTGGCAACGCGAGGCCTTCTCCGCCCTGCTGGAGAATGCGGCCGCGAGCCCGGAGGCTCCGGTGTTCGCCGATACGGGCGTGCTCCTCCTCCGGGGACACAGGACCAATCCGCTGCGGCCGCTCCGCACCGGCACGATGATACTCTACCCCGACAGGATAGAGCTCGCGACCCTGCTCGGGGAGAGGCTCTCCTTCCCGATCCCGGAGATAGAGGGCGAGAGCGTGCTCAAGCAGCAGCTCTTCGAGTTCTACCAGGGGAAGACGCTCTTCCAGTTCCGCTTCCCCCGGAGGTTCCAGTCGGCCCGGAAGTGGCTATCCGCGATCGAGGCGCTCAAGGCGCTCCAGGCGGCGGCCGCGTCGGGGCCGCGGTAAGCCGCGCCGCTATAGGCCGGACGCGGCCTACCCCGCTACTCCTTCAGCCACAGCGTGCCGGGGCGCTTGAACGAGCGCGCCTTGGCTACCAGGGCGAACGCGACGGCGCAGTACGCGAGGTACCCGACCGACACGAGCACCATCGTCCAGAACGGCCCTAGCGTCCCCTGGGCGCCCGCCTGCGCCGGCAGGTTTATTGCCAGTATGAAAGGTATGGCCAGGCCGAAGGTCAAGCCCGCCGAGAGCATATAATCGCTCGAGACCTTCGTCTTGAATTCAGGGTCGACGATGCGCAGGAGCGCCAGGCCCGTTGACAGCGTACCGGTGGAGACGCCGAATAGCATGATCATCCGTTCGTAGCGATGGTCCTTGAATATCCTCGAGCACATCCACGGTACCGTGAGCGCCACCGCGATGCCGCCGACCGTGGAGATGGCGAGGAGCGGCACCCAGTACTTCCCCACGAAGACCAGGGAGATGGCCGCGAGGGCGCCCGTCACCATGAAGTCTATCGCCATGCCCGATATGCGCGAAAGGCCGTCGTCGTCCATGATCCGGCCTATCTTGAGCTTGTCGATGACGGATCGCACCACCATCGCGGTCAGGGCCGAGAAAATGAAGTTCATGCCCCATAGGTTATAGGCGAGGTCGCGGCCTACCTTGCCGGCGAGTCCGAGGAGGGCGCCGATGCCGGTCAGCAGCAGGAAGGAGAGGATGTACGTGAACGCGACGACCGCGGCATGGAAGCTCATCGGATCGATGGCCTCGAGGTCGGTCGTATTCCTCAGGCCTACGGGGCGCTCCGCGTCGGGGGCAGGACCCCGGTCCGGAGGCCCTTGTCCATCGATACCTTGAGGGCCGGGAGGAAGCCCTTGCGGACGCCGTAGTTGACGAGGGCCACGCCGACGATACAGGCCCACAGGTAGCCGAGCGCGGCCATGGCCAAGCCTACGGACCCCGCGCCCTCGAAGCCCATGCCCTCCCAGCTCTTGCCTATCGCGTAAGCCTGGCCGGGCCCCATCGCGAAGCCTAGCGGTAGAGTCAGCCCGAAGGCGGGGCTGAGACCGGGCAGGACGGTACTGAAGAAGACCCATGTCAGAATCAGGCCGAGGAACGCCTGGATAGCGTACTGTGACATGATGACCGTCGACATCGCCCACACCGAGCCGTCCTTGCCGTGCTTGGCTCCCGCCGGCTTGGACCTGAGCGTCATGGCTATGAAGGAGAGGCTCAGGAGATGGTATACGAGGTCCCCGAGCCTGTTCTGCGTATAGCCCAGGGCGGGCATGAGATAGTTATATACCGGGAGCAGTATGAAACCGGCGGTCAGGGAGTTTGGGACCATGAAGCGTTGCAGGAACCGGAGCTTAGTCCGTAAGAACGTCGCCAACAGCAGGGCTGACGATATGACGCCCGCGTCTATCGCTATCTTCCAAGAAAAATCCATCCTCGTACCTTTCCCGCCCCGGGCTCAGCGATGAAGAGACAGGGCCCGCGGCGATCCCCGCGTAGTCTAGCATACGATGGCCTCCCCGCTAGCAAAATCGTCGCGCGGGGCCGTAGGCGCCGCCATCCGTATCCTCTTTTCATCTGCCTGCTTCCGTAGTAGACTACCGTACCATGGATTTTAGCCGTTTCGCTGATGGTCTACGCGGGCTGGTCGAGAAGACCTCCCTGTTCGGTTCCGACGACCTCGAGGCCGTCCTGATAGCCAATCCCCGCGCAGGCGGCTTCTCGAGGCCCGCCAGGGCCGCCGCCGCCATGCGCGACCTCGCCTCCGCGACCCTGGAGGCCGAGGCCGCGGAGCCGCGGAAGGGGAAACTATCCTGGCGCGTCTCGCAGACGACCGGTTCCAGGCACGCGACGCGGATGGCCTCGGAGTATATTGAGGAGGCCGCCATGAAGCCTAAGAGCGCCTGGCTCGTGGTGCTCGCGTGCGGGGACGGCACGAGCCTCGAATTCCTCGACGAGCTATCCCGGGCCCCCGACGAGCTGCGTAACCGCTTCACCGTGCTGCGCCTGCCAATGGGCACCGGCAACGACGGCTCGGACGGGCGGGAGCTCGCCGATTCGCTATCCAGGCTCGTCGGCCACGGCGCGATTGCTATCCAGCCAGTCCTCCGCGTCCTGCCCGCAGCTGGCGGCCCCGCGGCGGCGAGGGCCCCCGGCGGCGAATGGCGATCGTTCAACATAGCGAGCGTCGGGCTAGACGCCTTCGTCACCAATATGACGAACAGGCTCAAGGCCTCGCTGCCGGGAGACTCGTATAAGCTGTGGGTCGACCTGGCCTCGGTATTCTACGACAGGATATATCCCCCCAAGCCCATGTCGATCTCGGCCCTAGGCCCTACCGGGGCCGAGACGTCGGCGCGGACGGGGGAATTCCTACTCGTCGCCATGGGAGTCTCGGGGAACAGGACGTACGGATCCAATAAGCCCATACTCCCCGACGGGGACAACGTATGCGCCGTCAGCCAGATGCCCCTGCTCCGCAAGCTCGCCCTCAAGGACCCTATCTCCTCCGGCCGTATCCGGGACTTCCCGGAAGCCAGCCTCTTTTCAGCCGAAACGCTTGAAATCGCGTATGGCGACCGTATATTAGTACAGATGGACGGAGAGGCAGAGCTCCTCGTCGCGGAGGACTTCCCCCTGCGCATCGAGAAGACTCCTCCGCTTATACGCCATATCGCGCGCGCCTAGGACAGAAGGCCGGTCGCGCGCCTCGAAAGGATCGGTATGCGGAAAATTCGATTTACGGCCATAGCGATGGCGCTCCTGGCGGGAGCCGCCGGAGCCTGGGCTCAGGCCAAGCCGACGGTAGCGGTCCTATCCATGGATAGCCCCCTATATACCTCGGCCGTCATAAGCGAGTCTAAGACGGGCGGCCAGCTCGTCGCCGGGGACGCGGTCCTCGTAGTCGGTTCGCAGGACAGGAAGATAGTCTTGGACGGCGTACCGACCCTATGGTACCAGGTCAAGACGAGCGAAGGCATCACCGGTTGGCTCCCGGGCTCGCGGATGGCCTTCAGCCCCTCCGCGTTCAAGCGCTCCGCGTTCCCAACACAGTATCAGTACGCGGCGTACTTCCTCTTGGCCGCTAGGCCGGGCGACAAGGTCGTCGCGGCTCGAAGCTACGAGAAGATAGCGAAGGGCGACGTCGGCTACTACGTGTCGTACCACGACGGCGGGCTTCCCGTCGCCGTCGTCTGGGAGCGCAACCTGGCCGCGACGCCGAGCGAAGAATTCCTGCCAGCCGATTTCCCGCCCGCGCTCAAGCCGTTCGTCTATTACGTCGAGTGGCCGATCGTGGAGCTGGCCGGGGAGAAGGACCCGGCCTCGCTCGCCGCGCTCGCCAAGACGCTGCCCGCGGCCTTCCCTAGCGAGGACGGCTTCTACGCGGGCGCCATCGACGAGGATTTCCCCTGGTACACGCCTCCCGAGGTCTCGTACTCGTACGCCGATTCGGGCGAGGGCTACGGCGACGACTACGACGACTACGAGGGCGACTATTCCGGGGAGGACGGCTACGAGGGCGGGATCGACGAGGACTACGTCGAAGGCGTCGAGTCGTACGGCTTCGTCAAGGTCGGCAGCACGGTCATCCTGGGCAAGCACGACGACGTCAACGGAGGCGCGAATTGGGCCGACGAGATGGATTCGTACGTGGGCAAGGAAGCCGTCGTCACGTCGCTTCCCGGAGCCGACGCCCAGGGCTTCCTCATGGTCCGCGTCAAGGGGAACGGCTACGCGTGGCGCGTCCGCAACCTCGCGCTCAAGGGCAGGGGCGAGGCCGGCAGTTACGGCTTCGAGGTCGGCGACAGGGTGATCATCGGAGCGCATCGTTACATCGACCAGGACAATAACTGGGCCGATACGATGCGCGAGTACGTCGGCCAGGCCGCCACCATAACCTCGCTGGAGGGCACGGACGGCTCGAACTGCTACCTGGTCCACGTCGACATAGACGACGGCGACTGGTACTGGCGCGTCGAGACCCTGAGCCCCGCGGAGTAGCCCGCGAAGTAGCCCGGGAGGGGCCCGCCCGGAGAGGGGCCCGCCCGGAGAGGGGCCCGCCCGGAGAGGGGCCCGCCCAGAAGCGAACCCGCCTGACGGCGGGTTTTCTTCTTGCTTTTAGTTTTATATAAAACTATACTGCCATAATCACGAACCAAGGAGGCAGCCCGTGGATACGGCTATATCGGCAGCCCTGGCGCTATCTACCAAGGCGAAATTCGTAGACCTCTGCACCGTCGGGAGCGACGGCGCGCCTGACGCGCGCGCCGTTTTCAACCTGAAGCGCCGGACGCGCGCCGGCTCCCTGCCCAAGGCGTTCGCCGCTATGGGCGACGGATTCTCCACCTACATCGGCACGAACGCGTCCTCGCGCAAGACGGCGCAGGCCCTCGCCGATCCTCGATGCGCGCTATACTACGCGGATACGCGCTCGTTCGAGGGACTTACGCTCTACGGCCGCCTCGAGCCGGTAACGGACGGGGAGACCAAGGCCGCGATCTGGAAGCCCGGTTGGGAGACGTACTACCCCGGAGGGATAGACGGCGGCGATTTCCAAGTCTTCCGCTTCGTCCCGGAGCGCGGGAGGTATTACAAGGGGCTCGCGGTCGCCGAATTCGAGGCGCGCGCGTGACGCCCCCCGGCCGTCCGGCCCCCGATCCTGATAACGTCCCCGAGCCGAGCGCCGGGCCGCGCCAGGCGAGGGGAAGGACAGGGGGAAAGGGCGGCTACCTCCTCGGCCGTGTCGCAAAGGCCATGGGCCAGAGGTTCAAGGCGCTCATGAGGGAGGCGGGCCTCGGGGACATAGGGCCGGGGGAGGGGCGCGTCGTCTACCTCCTGTGGCGGGGAGGGTCGATTAGGCAGGGCGAGCTGGCCGCCGAGGCGGGCATAGATAAATCGACCCTAGCGCTGACGCTCGCCCGCATGGAACGCAAGGGCTTCGTCGAGAGGCGCGCGGCCGGCGACGACGCGAGGGGCGTCGTAGTCTCCCTGGGCCCGGCCATGGCCGCCAGGGCCCCCGCCTTCGGATCGGTATCGGAGGCGATGAACCGGATCTTCTACCGCGGCCTCTCAGACCCCGAGATAGAAGACTTAGAGAGCACTCTCGAGCGGATACTCGACAACCTCGAATAGGCCGTACGACGGGCATCCACTGGACGCCTTGGGCTCGAGCGAGCTATAGTCGCGTTACTATGGATGCGATCCGAGCGGCGCGCGGGATCGCAAGGGAGTCCGGGGGATCTGCCCCCGGGCCTCTACTGGACGCCTTGGGCTCGAGCGAGCTATAGTCGCGTTACTATGGAACATATGAAGCGCACCGTTACCTGCGGAGCCCTGACGAAGTCGGACGCGGGAAAGACGGTAACACTGAACGGGTGGGTCAATCGCAAGCGGGATCACGGCGGAATTTCCTTCGTGAACCTCCGCGACCGCTACGGCACCACCCAGGTGGTAGTGGACGCCGACGCGCCCGATTCCCTTAAGGCCATCGCGAACGAGCTCAAGAGCGAGTTCTGCGTGGCCATCGAGGGCACGGTGCGCGCCAGGCCCGACAGCATGGTCAACCCCGACATGGCCACCGGCCAGATCGAGGTGGTCGCGTCGAACATAGCCGTGCTCACGAAGTGCGAGGTCCTCCCCTTCCAGATCGACGAGGAATCGGACGCCAAGGAGGAGCTGCGCCTCAAGTACCGCTACCTCGACCTCCGGTCCGGCGGCATGCAGAAGCGCATCAAGCTACGCAACGACGTGGCCTTCGCCGTCCGCGAGCACATGATAGGTCAGGGCTTCTACGAGATAGAGACCCCGACCTTCATAAAGAGCACCCCCGAGGGCGCCCGCGACTACCTCGTCCCGAGCCGCCTCTACCCGGGCAAATTCTACGCCCTGCCCCAGAGCCCCCAGCTGTACAAGCAGATCCTGATGGTATCGGGCTTCGACAAGTACTTCCAGATAGCCCGCTGCTACCGGGACGAGGACGCCCGAGGCGACCGCCAACCGGAATTCACCCAGATAGACATAGAGATGTCGTTCGTCTCGCGCGAGGACGTCCTGTCGATGATCGAGGGCCTCATGGGCCACGTGTTCCGCAAGACCCTCGGCGTCGAGCTGCCCCCGACCTTCCGCCGCCTCTCCTACGACGAGGCCCTGGAGCTCTACGGCTCCGACAAGCCCGACCTCCGCTTCGGCATGGAGATGCGGGACTTCGGCCCCTACGTGGAGAGATCGACCTTCCAGGCCTTCAAGGACGCCCTCGCCACCGGCGCAGCGGAGCAGGCCGCGAGCGCGGCCAAGGGCGTTACCGTCCAGGGCGGCGGCGTCAAGGCGCTCGTAGTGCCCGGCAAGGCCGACTACTCGCGCAAGCAGATCGAGGAGCTCGAGGCCGCGGCCAGGATCTACCGCGCGAAGGGCATGGCCTGGATGAAGGTCGCCCAGGGCGCCGACGGCAAGCCGGCCCTCGAAGGCGGCGCCTCGAAGTTCTTCGCCGATAACGCCGCCGAGGTCATATCCGGACTCGGCGCCAAGGTAGGCGACCTCATACTGCTCGTAGCCGACGCCAAGCGCAGGACGGCCAACATCGCCCTCGGCGCCGTCCGCTCCAAGCTCGGGCGCGACCTCGGGTTCTGCGACCCCAAGCGCTTCGAATTCGCGTGGATAATCGACTTCCCGATGTTCGAGTACAACGAGGACGAGGCCAAGTGGGACACCGCGCACCATATGTTCACCTGGCCGCAGGAGCAGTACCACGCCACGCTCGAGAGCGATCCCGGCTCGGTCAAGGGCGACCTGTACGACCTCGTGCTCAACGGCTTCGAGCTGGCCTCCGGCTCCATCCGCATCCACGACCCCGCCCTCCAGAAGCGCATCTTCAAGATCGTGGGCTTCGACGAGGCCGAGGGCGAGAAGAAGTTCGGGTTCCTCACCGAGGCGTTCAAGTACGGCGCCCCGCCCCACGGCGGCATCGCGCCAGGCCTCGATCGCCTCGTGATGCTGATGGCCGGCGAGACGAGCATCAAGGAAGTAATAGCCTTCCCGAAGAACTCCTTCGCCGTCAGTCCGATGGACGATTGCCCGAACGAGGTGGATCAGAAGCAGCTCGACGAGCTGCATCTCTCGATCCGATATCCTGAAAAAAAACAGGACTGACCGAGAGAGGGCAATCAACCTCTCTCCGATGGTTCATCGCGAGAGTACTCGCGGCGCCGCGTAGCTAGGCGCAAGGCCGGATCCCTCGCGGGGTCCGGTTTTTTTCGCCTTGGCGTTTCGGCGTCCCGGCGTCCCGGCGTCTCGGCGTCCCGGCGCTTCCACCCTTGCCGGCGCCCTGGCGCCACGGCCTCCGAGGCGTTACGCTTGAACCCTGAAGGGGGTACGCATGGCGACCGAGCGGACGTTCACGATGCTCAAGCCCGGAGTCCTCTCCAGGCGGATATCGGGCGAGATAATATCGCGGCTAGAGCGCAAGGGATTCGACATCGTGGCCGCCAAGCTGATGCGCGCGCCGCGGGTCCTCGCGGAGGCCCATTACGCCGAGCACCGGGGAAAGCCGTTCTACGAGGGCCTCGTCGACTACATAACGAGCGGCCCTATCGTCGCCATGGTCCTGGAGGGCGACGCGGCCATATCGATGCTCAGGAGGCTATGCGGATCGACCAAGGCGGAGGAAGCGGCGCCCGGCACTATTCGCGGCGATTACGCCATGCACACCGGGCTCAACATCATCCACGCGTCGGACTCCGCGGAGAGCGCGGAGCGCGAGATAGGGCTGTTCTTCAGTCCCGAGGAGATTGTCGATTGGCGCGACGGCAACGACAGCTGGATATGACGCCGCCGCGACCGCGCCGCGACCGCGCCGCGACAGCCGATATGGCGCCGCCCCCGAGGCGTCACTCCAGGCCGATTATAGGCGTCCCCTTTGGGTATTCCACGCTGAACGACAGGGGCAGGACCTTCGAATCGCCGGGCGCCAGGGAGAGGCTCCAGACGAAGGTCTCGTAATCGCCCTTGCGCAGCGCCTCGGTATCCTTGGAATAGGCGGGCTCAATAGGCCTCACCGCGATCAGCTCGTTCGACGATATTGGCAGCTGGTCGTAGACCGTGACGGCTACGGCGCGGCGCTTGCCGTTCTTCACCGTAATGAGGTACTCCCAGGTCGTCTTGGATTTCTTCGCCACGAGGCCGGTCGTCTCGTCGAACTTGCGCTTAAGCGCCCGCCCGACAGACACCGACTCGTCGATGCCCAGGTCGGCGCTGAACGAGCCCCCGGGGGCGACCTGCCCCATCGCGGAATCGGCGACGTAGGCGCCGTCGACGTAGACGTGGGTAGCGCCTGCGATGAAGGGGAAATCGGAGTCGTTCACCGCCTCGGCCCTGAAATAGGCGTAGGGAGACAGCTTGGGCACGGCCGCGTACGAGTAGGCGACAGGCAGCTCCAGGACCGCGACGGTGACGGTCCGTTCGCGGTTATCCGACTCGACGGTCGTCGCGCCGGGGATGGAGAACAGCACGGCCGTGGCCCCGGCCTGGGCGCTCGACTCGGCGTACTCCATCTCGGGCGCCGGCTCGGACGCCTCGGATAGGTAATCGGCGGCTCCGGCCGCGGAGGGCGCGGGAGCGGGGGCCATGGCGCGCGACGACTTCGCGGATTCCTTATAAGCGGGCGCGGGCCTATAGACGTCTATCCGCCACGGCGCGAGGCTCGGCATAGAGCCGCCTACCTGGGGACGCGCCGTCGATAGGCTGAGCGCCGCGTCCTTCCAGCTCTCGCCGGTATTCTGCCGTACCGTCGCCCTGTAATGCACCGACAGCCTCGAGCCGTCCGAGGCCGCCCTGATCACGTAATCCGGGCGCCACGTCGGCCCGGGCACTATATAGGACACGTCGATCCTCGCGTCTGTCGCCGCCTTGGCCTCGATCACGACCTCGGCCTCTACGACGGACAGCCGGGAACCCGGCCCGAGCGCCCTGATCTCGCGGTTAACCCTGTCTATCTCGGCCTGGGCCGCCTGGGCCGCCTTCCGCGCGCCGCGCAAGGCGGCGTTGACCGCCTCGTTGCGGCCCCTATGGAAATCCAGCATCTTCGCCCACGCCGCGGGGTCGAGCGGTAGCGTCTCGGAAGAGCCGGCGCTTGACGTAAGCCTCTTGGCCATCTCGGAGAGGAATAGCCGCTCCGCCTCGGCCTCGCGCGCGCGGTCGTTCTGCAGCGCGAGGGCCTCCTCGAAGCCGCGCCGCTCGTCCTCGAGCGCCTTCAGCTCGGAGGAAACGTCGCGCGCGAGCTGCCTCGTCACTATCCTGACGTCGCGGAGCGTGAACGCGCCCTCGCCGCTCACCTGTAGGCTAGCGGCGTCCGTCGAGGCGGGCAGGTCGGCGAATACCAGGGTCGTCTCGCCGGCCGCCACGCGAGGCCGGGCCCTCCGCGTAACCAGGGCGCGATCGGAGAACACGGTCACCTTAACGACGCTAGAAGCGACGGGAGCCGCGGACTGGGCGACCGCCCCGGACAGGGCTAGGGTTAGCGGCACGAGCGCCGTGAAAAATCTCATATCGCGCATCATCGTCCTCCGTTTCATTATTTCATTCTACTCTACGGCGCGGAAAATCGCTAACAGGGGCCTGATAATATACGGGCCTGAAATCCGAGCCGCATAAAAAAGCGCGACCCGGAAGACTTCCGAGTCGCGCCGCGATGCAAGGGAGCGGGATCTTGCCATCCCGTCGATCATGGATTATTGCTGGGTCAGCTTTATCCTCGCCCCAATACCGGGCAGGAAGGCGAGAACGCTGCCGGCGTCAGAAGTGTCGCTCTTGAGGAAGGCATATACAGCCTTACAGGTACCGTAGAGGCTCAGCGAATCGCTCAGAGCGTACGATATCGATGGCCCGACGAGCAGCCCATAATTCATCCAGGTCAGAGAAGGACCATAGGATGAATACCCGCTGGCGTTTACAATAGCCTCGCTAGGCAGGAGCAGGGCCACCATACCTCCCGCGAGCGCCACTGAAAGGGTGATCTTATCCATGTTCATCGCATACGAGGCGCCTACGAATACAACGGCGCTTCCGCCATTCCCATAATCATCGATGCTCGTAGTCTGAGCCGTTCCGTTTAGCGTCGAAGACAACGCGAGGGGGAATCCATACCCGAAGCAAAAATACGGAGATATTGAGGACCCTGGGAATCGGGCGTCTATCTCCATCATGGCGCCTGCGCTCGTCGCAGTCGCCGTCGACACCGTCGACGAAACCTCGGTCCTTCCGATTAATACCGGGAGGCTGCCAGTGATGTTCATGTAAGCAACCTGAGCAGAAGCGCTAGCGATGATCATTGAAAAAAACAGGAAGGGCAGAACGACTCTTTTCATTTTCGACTCCTTAGTACTACATTATTAAAGCTTTAATTATTTTTATCACGAACCATTCGCGTAGTGCAAGCGCCAAGAATAAAAAGGCGGCGTACCCATCAGGTATACGCCGCCAAAAATCATTCGCGCTGTTATCTTGCTCGAACGCTATGTAAGAGTCTACTTCCCGCAGCGCCCGGCGCATTCGCCGCACGCGTCGTCGCCGCACGAGGAACTTGACGGCGAGTCGCCGCACGAGGAGCAACCGGAGGCTACGACGCCGCGCTCGAGGCTCAGCTGGGAGGCCATGGTGCCGCCCACGGGCTCGATGAGGCTGGACAGCTCGCGGTCGCCCTTGAAGCGCAGCACGTTGACCATGAAGATGTTGAGCTTGTTGACGATGTTCGGGGGCAGCTGGTTGCCGTCCACTTCCACGGATATCGTCGGGTAGTTCCGGTCGCGGGCCCAGGGAGCGAACAGGCCCTCGATGACGCGGCCGATGAGGCACGCGAACGGCGAGATGTTGACGATGCCCGAATAGCCGTTCTGCATCGCGGTAGCCGCGACTCCGGTGGACACGGCTATCTCCGAGTTGAGCTCGAGGTTAACGAAGTGCTCCTGGGTATTCTTCATTATCTCGCGCATGTCGTGGGGCGTCTTGGGTATGAGGCCGGTGGGCTCGAGTATTGAGAGGACCTTCTTCTCGATCGAGTGCTTCCACCACTCCTCTACCCTCAGCTTGAGGAGGTCGCGGGCGGGCTTGGAGGCCCAGCGGGTCCCGGCGGGCTGCAACCTGATGAGCTTCTTGAGCGCGTACTCGCGCACGAAGTCCAGGTAGTGTATCCACTCGCCTATGCCCGAGACCTTGACCGCGATGCCGCGCTCGCTCATCAGGTCGGTCAGCTCGCCCACCGCGAAATCGTCGCGGCGCACGTATATCTCCCCGACCACGAGGACCTTGGGGCAATCATCGAGCTTCCGCTTGAGCGGTATCTTCTTGACGTCCTCGGCTACCCTCTTGAGCTCGTCCCATAGCTTGCCCGGCTGCTTCTCCACGGTCCCCATCATGACCTTCCAGGACCGCTCGAACTCGGCGACGGCCCAGGCGGGATCCGCCGCGGTCGCCTTGAGGGCGATCTGGATGTCCTTCATGTAGTCCGTGACGACGAGGCCCTTCCACATCTCCTTGGCGAAGTTGGGTCCGAGCTCGGTGTAGGAGTTGTCCGCGGAGAGCGTGAAGACGACGACGTTCTCTAATCGCATGTCGCGGAAGAGGTTCTGGTAGAAGACGAAGTACTGGCCGGTCCGGCAGGGCCCCGTCGTGATGGGCACGAAGAGGAGGTACAGCTCGTCCTTGCGGTACTTCTCGGAGGCTATGAACTGGAGGACGCTGCCGAGGAGGAGGTGGCTCGGCACGCACTCCTTGCCGGAGGCGTGGGCGCGGGCCAGCTGGATTGTCTTATTGGTGGCTACCGGCATCGCCTCGGCGTTGAGGCCTATGCTCCGCAGGGTCGTGGCCATGAACTCGGTCGAGACGTTGCCCATGTTCGAGAGGAGTATCTTCGCGCGCTTGTTGTCGCGCACCATGACCTTCTCGCCGGTCCTGGAATTGACGACCCGGAGGTCCTCGCCGCCGCCGTACTGGAATTTCCAGCCGTTGTCGTAGCGCTCGGCCTCGATCTCGGCCTTCTTGGCGCGGTAGCCGTCCAGGATGTCCAGGAAGGCCTCGACGCGGGTATCGATGCCGGCGTCCGCGGAGTGGGAATCCAGCTCCAGGACGAGGAACGGCTTCTGGCCCATGATCCACTTGAGGTAGTGGAGCATGAACGAGTCGGGGGCGCAGGAGAAGTTGGTTATCCAGGTGACGTAGACGTTGGGGTTGTCCTTGAGGAGCTGGGCGGCGCGCATGTCCTGCTGGCCGTAGTACCAGTACATGTTGGGGAAGTTGTTCTTCTCGTCGTCGATGGGCAGGATATCGAAGGGTATGACCGAGTAGCCGCGCGTGGTGAACTTCCTCGGGATGCCCATGTTGGCCTCGGGCGTGAAGGCGTTATAGGGCCTTCCGAGCACGGCTATCACCGGGCGCTCGGCCTTCTTGGCCTCCTCGAGGGCCTCGCGGCCGAGGGCCATGGCGGCGGCGAAGTACTCGCGCTGCTTGGCTACGGCCTTCTCGAAGGCGGCCCGCGTCTCGGCCTCGCCGATGCCGAGGAGCTCGGTCATCGTGCAGAACAGCTCGAGGGCCTTCTTGTCGCCGAACTTGAAACTTACCACGAGCGGCAGGAAGCGCTTCTCCTCTATCTCGGGGAAGGCCTTGACGATGTAGTACGGGAGGCCCTGGGTGATGGGGCAGGTGTTGGCGTGCACGTCCTCCTCGTAGGAGGCCATGTCGCGGAAGTGCGGCAGGAGCACGTAGTCCACGCCCTTGTCCAGGCAGTCCTGCACCGCGCCGTGGGCTATCTCGGCGGGGAAGCAGTACGCGCTCTCCACGCGCACTACTCCTTCCTGGGCCACCTCGGTGGACAGGACGGTCTTGATGCCGAGCTCGTGGAAGAACCACGAGTACAGCGGGTAGAGGCTATGCGTGGAGAACGCGCGCGGTATGCCGACCGTGTAGCCGCGCTTGGCGGCGAAGGCCTCGGCCGGCGCGGCGAAGTCCTCGAAGAGAAGCTTCTGCCGGCGCTCTACGTAGTCGAATACCGGCACGTCCTTGAGGGTCTTGCGGGTATTGGTGTACTTGTTGCAGCGGCCGCCGAACATGTACGGGTGGCCGTTGACCTTGAGGACCTGTATCGGGCAGTTGTTCTCGCAGGCCTTGCAGGTGAACACGCGCTCGTAGACTATCTCGCGGCCGATGGCGGATTCCAGGTCGACGACGGCGCCGTCCAGGAGCCCCTCGGCCCGCTTGCGCTTGGCCAGGAGGGCCACGCCGAAGCAGCCCATCAGCTCGGGCGACGGCGGGACGAGTATCTCCTTATCGAGCATCATCGCGAAGGCCAGGGGCACGGCCTCGTTCTTGGCGACGCCTCCCTGTAGGAAGACCTTGCCGCCTATGGTGCGGTTGCCCACGACGCGGTTGAGGTAGTTGGCGACGATCGACACGACTATGCCGGCGGTGATGTTCTCGCGGGTCGCGCCCTGCTGGACGGCCTTGCGGATGTCGGAGTTGATGAAGGCGGAGCAATGCTCGCCGAATTTCAGGGGCGCGTCGCCGGCCAGCGCTATAGGGGCTATGTCCTTGGCGCTATGGATGGACAGGTCGCCGGAGGACGATTCCTCCAGGAAGCTCCCGGTACCCGCGGAGCAGGCCTCGTTCATCGCGTAGTCTATGGGCACGCCGTTCTTCAGGAGGACGTACTTGGCGTCCTGGCCGCCTATCTCGAAGATAGTCTCGACGCCGGGGTCGAAATAGGCCGTGCCGACGGCGTGGGCTATGATCTCGTTGTAGACGCCGGGCGTCTCGAGGAATACGCCCAGGATCTCGCGGGAGCTGCCCGTCGTCGCGGCGAGCTCTATCTCCACGGCCCCGCCGCCGGTGTCGGCGGCTATCTTGCCCTGGAGCACGGCGAGGCACTCCTTGAGCGCCTTGACCGGGTCGCCGTGGGTGCGGCCGTAGTGGCTCGCGACGACCTCGTCGGTCTCGGAGTCTACGAGGCAGGCCTTGGTGGTCGTGGATCCGCCGTCGACGCCCAGGATGTACTTCCTGCCCGCGACGACCTTGCCCTCGCCCTTCTCGAAGAACCGCACCTTGTCGCGCCATTTCTTGAGGTCGGGGAGCGTATCGAAGCGTACTACGTTAGGCTTGAGGAGGGTCGCGGGCGGAGGCAGGGGCGAGCCCGCGCCGCTAGCGAGGACGGCGGCGCCGTAGGCCTCGAAGACGGAGGCGGTCTCGGGCACCACGAACTCGATCTCCGGCGCGCGCTCGCGGATGAAGCGGACGATGTGCCTGTTGAGCGTCACGCCGCCCGTGAGCACCACGCGGCCGCTGGTCACCTTGGCGCGCTTCAGGAAGTCGACCACCTTGCCCGCCATCACGTTGGACAGCGACAGGACGATGTCGTCCTTGGTAGCCTCGCGCTTGTTGAGCCGATGGGTGCAGTCGCTCTTCATGAATACGGAGCACCTAGTCGACAGCGCCAGCACCTTTGCCGAATCGGGCACGGCCGTGATGTCGGCGAGCGTCATGTCCATGCGCGCCAGCTGCTGCTTGAGGAATTCGCCGGTGCCGGAGGCGCACTTATTGCCGGAGAAGTTATTGACTATCTTGCCGTTCTCGTCCAGCGAGTAGACGACGAGATCCTCCCCGCCCATGCTCGCGACCGCGTCGGCCTTGATGCCGGACGCCTTGAGCGCCGCCTCTACGCACAGGGGCTCCAGGGTCCCGGCGGCGTTGAAGAGGTACCGGCCCTCGTTGCCGGTGACCAGCACCTTGGTGCCGACGGGTATGTCGCGTTCCGACATGAGCTTTCGGACGGCCGCGTGGAAATCGCCCTCGTGGGGCGTCAGGGCTGACCAGACGACCTTGTCGCCGTCCGTCAGAACGAGCTTGAGGCTCGAAGAGCCGATATTGATGCCTAGGGATATCATAAGATAGGAACCTCACCGGAGACCGATGGTCTTAAGATTTCCGGGAATATCGACGCTCGGCCGCCCCCCGGAGTTAAGGTATCATATACCCGGGGGGACGAGCGTTTCAATAGCTCCGATGCATACGGAGCGCAACGTAGAGTAAGTAATGCGAAAAGTATACAATACTGACGCCGTTTTCATGCAACCATTAGACGCTTCGCGGGTCGCTCGGCGTCCATGGCCCATCGCTAGATCCAGCCGAGGATTCCCGCGAAAACGACGAGCGCCGCGGCGTCCAGCGCGAATAGCCCTCCGACGAAGAGGCGCTGCGTCCTCGGCTTCCAATCGTACGCGAGGTTGGCCGCGAGGAAGAACGGAACGTAGACCGTGACGAACACGGGGATGGCGCCCCACCACGAGTAGACCCAATGGAAGGCCGGGGTCGTGGCGAGGAATATCTCGAACACGGAGAAGAAGGCGGCGTTCATGACGGCGAAGAAAACGCGATTGTTGACGCCGAGTATCTTAGCCTTGGGGTCTTCCGGCAGGATCTTCGAGAATATGAGGCCCGCGACCGCGAACATCATAGACAGCTCCCAACCCACGCCGACGAGCAGGAGGTACGAGGTTCCCGTCGGTACCGCCCACAGCGCGTGCCCGGAGAAATGCTGCACGAGGGCGTTGAGAATCTCGTAGAACCAATGCACGGCGTACAGGGAGAGGCCCGCCGCCACGCCCTTCCAGTTCTTCTTCTGGATCTCGTTAAAATAGATATAGATGACGAAGGCCAGCAGGGGAATGAAGTACCACTGGAACGTCGACGGGTTACGCAGTATCGAGAGCGCCTGGGCGGTCAATTCTGGCTGGTTCACGGAGAGCCTCCTATTCTGGTCGCCTATGCTAGCATGCGAAATGAAAAAACGCCATAAATATTCATTCTCCGACTTCGCCTCCGCGGCCGTTAGCCCGCCGCTCGCGGGCCGGGGGCGCGACGGCCGAAGAGCCGTGGTATACTGCGGGCCATGAAAGCCACCGATTTCCTCGCGGTCTCATGGTCCGCGCCGGGAGCTCCGCTCATCGAGCCGCCGCGATTCTCGCCCGTCATCGCCGACCCTAGCTTCCTCTTCCCCGAGGAGACGCCAACGGAGAATTGGGAGCTGTTCGCGCACTCCGCCTGGGGGGTGCACCGCTACTCGTCGCCGGACGGCCTGTCTTGGCGGGACCGCGGGCTCGTAGCCAGGGACGCGATGCGGCCGTTCGCGAGGCGCGTAGGCGACGAGTACCTGCTCTACTACGAGAAGTACGCGCCGCTCGCGCTCCCCATGACGGCGCTCCCGCTGAGGCGGCGTTGGGAATCGACTATAGCCGTGTCGTCGAGCGCCGACCTGGAACGATGGTCGGCGCCAAGGACGCTCATCCGGCCGACCCTGGACTGGATGCGGGACCCGTCGCTCGGGAATTCGGTCTCCAACCCCTGCCTGGTACGCGAGAGCGGGCCGGACGCCGCGGGAGAGCCGGACGCAGCGGGAGGGCCGGCGGCGAGGGACGGAGCCTGGAGGCTATACTTCTCCGCGTCGCTGTCGTGGATAGCCGACTGCGGCTTCTG
>Ga0180007_10000432_pt1 | contig 71642 bp, 76 predicted proteins | sample MM_PC_MetaG_FD_121122 | JGI IMG/M metagenome (GOLD analysis project Ga0180007, IMG submission 121122) | Groundwater microbial communities from the Aspo Hard Rock Laboratory (HRL) deep subsurface site, Sweden - MM_PC_MetaG | ecosystem: Environmental > Aquatic > Deep subsurface > Groundwater... | reverse complement strand
TGGGCCTGCGCGTGTGTCCCTGCAGCGGGCCGATGAGGCGGTCGGACAGGGAGTTCAGGCCCTCGATGACCACATCGGTCCATTTGACGGGTTTGCCGGAGAAATGCGAGGCAACGAGCATGAGGAACACCGCGAAGTCGCGGTCCTGCTCGGCCTTTTGCTGGGCCCAAAGCGACCAGAAGGCCGGATAGCGCTCCAGGGGCTTGACCACAGCCGACAGATGGTCGCGGGCCTCGTCCAGGCGCTCCAGCTTGGTCAGCACCTGGATGAGCAGCAGCCGCGCCTCTATGGTGTCCGGGTGCCGGTCCAGTCCTTGGCGCAGGGTCTTGGCGGCATCTTCGAGCTGTCCGAACTCAACAAAGAGCTTGGCCAGCGGAAAGAATATCCGCGAGCCCGGCTCCAGTGCCAGAACCTCTTGGTACCATTCAATCTTTCTTCTCATCGCCTTCGGCCCCCTGGGGTACGTCGACCTTTCCGGAGAAGATGTAGAGCACCTCGTTATCCTTGACGTAGTTCATGCGCTCGCGGATGACCATCTCCTGATAGCTGCGGTCGTTCTTGAGTCTGCGGATCTCTCTGCTGAGATCCAGGCTTCTGGCATCCACTTCCTGCAACTGGTTCTGCAGCTTCACCGAATGCCTGCGCATGTTCATGTAGGCGAACAGTCCATGCTCGGTCCAGAAGAGCCGGAACAAGAGCACGACGTTGACGAATATCAGTATGCCAAGCAGGACGCGCCGAGCCATCAGCGCTCCCTACTGCAAACGCAGCGATCCAAACCGCCCCGGGCGGATCTGGGCTAGTGGTACGCGCAGCTCGTCAAGGAAATTGGAGGTTGCGGTCTCCACACGCTCCACATCGTCCTCGTTGAGCGCAACGGTGTCGATCTTCTGCAAGAAATCCTTGAGCACGGAGAACTCCTCCAGGAGGCTCTTGCCGATCTCGATTTTCTCAAGTTCCGGCTCAAGCTCCAGGATGGTCTGCAGGCAATTTGATATGCGTGCCAGATGGCTGCTGGACGCTTTCCTCATCTCATTCTCCGTAACTGCCTTGAAGCCAGCATGAGCGCTTGGTCATTCAAGTTGTAACCAATTTTTGTAGAAATTGTACAGATAATTCCCACCCGAAAAAACAGTAAGGGCAAGAGCCACATACAGCAGCAGCATGCCGATCGGGTGCGGGTCGAAACCGAAGAGCGGATAGTGGGCCAGAAGCGGCGCCAGGGCCAGGCTCTGCGTGATGGTCTTCAGCTTTCCCAGGGAATCCGCGGCGATGACCACGCCCTTGTCCGCCGCCACGCCGCGCATGCCGGTGACGGCCAGCTCCCGGCAGATGATGACCACGACGATCCAGGCCGGCACCCAGGACAGCTCCACCAGCATGATCAAGGACGAGCCGATGAGCAGCTTGTCGGCCAGGGGATCCAGGAACTTGCCCAGGTTGGTGATGAGGTTCTGGCGCCGGGCCACGTAGCCGTCGGCCATGTCCGTGAGCGACGCCAGCACGAACACGCCCGACGCGAGATAGGCCGAAAGCACGGTCTGGTGGGCATGTTCGATGCTCAAAAGAACCACGATGACCGGCACCGCGAACACGCGCGCAATGGTCAGCATGTTGGCCAGGTTCAGGTTCACGCTTCGCAACTCCGATGCTCCTAGCGGTGCACGGTGGACGCGGCTTCAAGGCTGGTCTGCGCGGCGCGCGCAACGCGGTCGCCCAGTGCCAGCAGGGCCTCTTTGGCCGGGCTCTCGGCCTCGAGCAGCACCACGGGCGTGCCCAGGTCTCCAGCCACAACCGTGGCGGGATCAAGCGGTATGGCGCCCAGGAACTCCAGGCCGTAGTGCTCGGCCAGGTCCTTGCCGCCGCCCTTCTTGAAGAGGTCGATGGACTTGCCGCAATGCGGGCAGGCCAGCCCGCTCATGTTCTCCACCACGCCAAGGATGTTGGCCTGGGCGTACTGCAAGAAATTTATGGCCTTGCGCACATCGGCCAGGGAGACCTCCTGCGGCGTGGTGACCACCACGGCCAGGGCCTCGGGGATGAGCTTCAGCACGGTCATGGGCTCGTCGCCGGTGCCCGGGGGAGAGTCCACCACGAGGAAGTCCAGCTCGCCCCACTGCACGTCGGAGATGAACTGGCGGATGGCCGAGGTCTTCATGGGCCCGCGCCAGAGCACGGCCTGGTCCGGGTCGAGCAGCAGCGACTCCATGGACACCACGTGCAGATTGTCGCTGTAGCGCTTGGGGTAGATCTCGCTGTTCTTGCCGATCTCCAGCTGGCCGGTGATGCCGAGCAGGCGCGGCACGCTGGGCCCGTGGATGTCCACGTCCATGAGCCCGACCTTGAAGCCCATGGCCGCAAGGGCGGCGGCGATGTTCACGGAGATGGAGCTTTTGCCCACCCCGCCCTTGCCGCTCATGACGAAGAGCTTGTAGCGGATGCGCTCCAAGGCTTTGACTATGCGCTGGTCCTGCATCGCTATCTTGGCGCTGCCGGAGTCAACTGTTGGAGGAAAGGAACCACCGCTGCACTTACTCACGGACAAACTCCACGCTTGCTATGTCGATTATCGGAACCAATAAAAAAAGAAGTATGGCTGATTTTGCCGCCGGTGTAAATCGCCACGGGGCAGCCAGGGCTCACCAACCGTGGGCGCCCACGAGGTCCACGAACTGGACAGCGCAAAGGTCCCGGCGCTGAATCTCGCCGTTTTTCTTTTCAAGCACCAGCAGGCTTTGCAGCCTGCGCGCCGGGCCCACGGGCATGACCAGCCGCCCGCCCTCGCCCAACTGCTCCACCAGCGGCGGCGGAATCTCCGGCCCGCCCGCGGTGACCAGGATGCGGTCAAAGGGGGCGATGCTGGGCCAGCCCAAAGTGCCGTCGTCGAGCTTCACGTGGACGTTGAACAGGGCCATGGCCCTGAGCCTGTCTCGCGCGGCCTCGCAGAGTTTCGGGATGCGCTCGACCGTGTGCACGTCGGCCCCGAGCTTGGCCAGTACGGCGGCCTGGTAGCCGGAGCCGGTGCCGATCTCCAGCACCTTCATGCCCGGCTCCACCTGCAAGACCTCGGTCATGAGCGCCACGATGTAGGGCTGGGAGATGGTCTGCCCCTCGCCGATGGGCAGGGGGTTATCCATGTAAGCCTGTTTGGCCATGGCCTCCTCGACGAAGAGGTGCCGGGGCAGTTCGCGCATGACGCCGATGACGCGCTGATCAGTGATGCCGCGCGCAACGATCTGCTCATCCACCATGCGTTCGCGCATTCTTCGCGGGTCAACACGCATAACACCCTCTCCCTCAAGCGCAATCATACTTGTTCGTGCACAGGTGCTGACCATTTTTACTCGGCCAAGTCAACACGCAGTTGCGCCAGCGCCCTTGACAGGACGTGGCTTTCCTGAAAAAATTCATTTGCCTTACCGAACGGTGTTCTACGTGCATTGTTCACTGACCGGGCATGACACATTGAGAGGGCAGGATATAGAGCCCAGGCCTGACAAATTGGAGGAGCCACATGTTCAAGATCAGCGAACTCATGACCAGCCCGGTATACTCACTGCGGGAAACCGACACCCTCCAGAGCGCCCGCGTGCTCATGGACCAGAAGCGCATCCGCCACGTCCCCATCACCGCTGGCAACAACGTGTTCAAGGGGCTCATCACCAATCGCGATGTGCTGGCCAACACCATCTCGCATCTGGCCGACATCGACCAGGCCACCCAGAACGAGATCGACGCGGGCATCCCCCTGCAGGAAATCATGCGCACCGACGTGCGTACCGTTTCCTCCGAGGACACTGTGAAGGAGGCCGCCAACATCCTCTACAACAACAAGTACGGCTGCCTGCCTGTGGTGGACGACGGCAAGCTCGTGGGCATCGTCACCGAGGCCGACTTCCTGCAACTCACCATTCAGCTTCTGGAAGCCATGGACCAGGCGAGCGCCGCCGCCAAATCCTGAGACAATCATACCAAAAAAGAATGACGGGCCAGCCCGTCAGCATCAATGAGGTCTGCCCCCCATGGACAAGAAAGGTTCCGGCGCGTTTATGCGCAATGCTTTGATTCTGCTCGTGCTGGCCGCCATCGGCCTGGGCGCCTACATCTACATCCGCGATGGCCGCCTGCCGGTCCTGGACTTCACCCCGCAGAGCGAGGTGGCCTCCTATAATACAGACTTCACCCTGAAGATCACGGCCAAGACCGTGGGGCTGAAAAACCTCACCGTCTCCATCACCCAGGATGGCAAGACCTTCGACTTCCTGCAGCGCACCTTCACCGGCAAGCCCATGGAGCACACCGAGATCTTCCGCCTCCCGCGCGAGTCCGGCTTCAAGGAAGGACCGGCGGAGCTGACCATCGTGGTGCGCACGCACTCCCTGCTCTCCTTCATCGGGCGCGGCAAGGTCAGCCTCACCCGCAAGCTGACCCTTGACCTGACGCCGCCGCAAATCAGCGTAAACCAGGGCGTGCACAACGTGAACCAGGGCGGCTCCGGCGCGGTGAGCTTCAAGATCTCCAAGCCCGTGCAGCGCGTGGGCGTGGCCGTGGGCGAATACTTCTTCCCGGCCTACCTGCAACAAAGCGGCGACTACTTCTGCTTCTTCGCCATGCCTTACGACATGCTGCCCGCGAACTTCAAGCCGCGCATCATCGTGCGCGACCTGGCGGGCAACGAGGCCACCCAGACGCTGTACATCTATGCCGTCCCCAAGGAATTCAAGTTCGACAAGCTCAACGTTCCCGATGAATTCCTCAATGACAAGATGAGCCAGTACTCGGCCCAGTACCCGCAGGAAAAGTCGCCGCTGGACATCTACAAGCGCGTGAACAGCGAACTGCGCCAGCAGAACGTTGCGGAGCTGAAGCGCATCGGCCAGGACACGGCCAACGCTCCCCTGTGGACCGGGCCCTTCCAGCGTCTGCCGGGCGCCGCCGGGCGCGCGGGCTTCGGCGATGCGCGCGACTACTTCTACAACGGCATGAAGATCGACCACCAGACGCACCTGGGCGTGGACCTGGCCAGTCTGGCCAATGCGCCCGTGCCTGCGGCCAACGCAGGCCGCGTGGTCATGGCGGAGTTCTTCGGCATCTACGGCAACTGCGTCATTGTCGACCACGGCCTGGGCCTGCAGAGCCTCTACTCGCACCTGGACTCCTTTGACGTGAAGAAGGGCGACGAGGTCAAGCGCGGCCAGTTTGTGGGCAAGACCGGCACCACGGGCCTGGCCGGCGGCGACCACCTGCACTTCGGCATCCTGATCAGCGGCGTGCAGGTGAGCCCGGTGGAATGGTGGGACGATCACTGGATCCAGGACAATGTGATCAAGCACCTGAACAGACAGTAAAAGAAAAGGCCGGGAAAACCCGGCCTTCTTCATTTCAAACTCTCAACAGAAGCCTAATGCGTGGGCCGCTGGTACTCTTCCTTCACCAGCAGGTCGCTCAAAGGCGAGGTGTTGTCGCGACCGCAGAAGATGGAACACGTGCTGTCGCCCACAAGAGCCCGCTCCAGCACCTCGTCCACGTTCTCCACGGGGATGACCTTCAAGTCCTTCAAAATCTCGTCGGGTACTTCCTTCAGGTCCTTCTCGTTCTCCGCCGGGATGAGCACCGTGTTGATAAGGCCCCGGTGCGCGGCGAGCAGCTTCTCGCGCAGGCCGCCGATGGGCAGCACGCGACCGCGCAGGGTGATCTCGCCGGTCATGGCCAGGTCGTTGCGCACGGGGATGTTCAAAAGCGCGGACACGATGGCCGTGGCCAGCGCCACGCCAGCCGAGGGCCCGTCCTTGGGGGTGCCGCCCTCGGGCACGTGCACATGGATGTCGATCTCCTTGTGGAAGTCGCGCTTGAGGCCGAACAGGTCCGAGCGCGAGCGCAGGTAGGACAGGGCCGCGCGGGCGGATTCCTGCATGACGTCGCCGAGCTTGCCGGTGATCTCCACCTTGCCCGAGCCGTTCATGATCACCACCTCGATCATCAGGATCTCGCCGCCCATCTGGGTCCAGGCCAGGCCCGTGCACACGCCCACCTGGGCCTTCTCCTCGCGCTCCTCGTGGCGATGCTTGGGGATGCCCAGGTACGTGGCCACGCTCTGCTTGCTCACGGCCACGGACTTCACGCCGTCGTCGGCATCCTTGGCCTCCTTGGCCTCCACGATCTTCATGGCCGACTTGCGGCAGATGGCGGCGATCTCGCGCTCCAGGTTGCGCACGCCGGCCTCGCGGGTGTAGCGCCGGATGACCTCAAGCATGGCGTTGTCCGAGATGGTCATGGATTCCGCGGTGAGGCCGTGCATCTCGCGCTGCTTGTCGAGCAAAAACTGCTTGGCGATCTTGAGCTTCTCCGTCTCCAGGTAGCCCGGCAGGCGGATGATCTCCATGCGGTCGCGCAGGGGCAGCGGGATGGAATCCAGCGTGTTGGCCGTGGTGATGAAAAACACCTTGGACAGGTCATAGTCCAGGTCCAGGTAATGGTCGTTGAAGGCGTAATTCTGCTCCGGGTCCAGGACCTCAAGCAGGGCCGAGGACGGATCGCCCCGGAAATCCATGCTCATCTTGTCCACCTCGTCCAGGCAGATCACGGGGTTGTTGAACTTGCAGCGCCTGAGCGAATGGATGATCTTGCCCGGCAGCGCGCCCACGTAGGTGCGCCGGTGGCCGCGGATCTCGGCCTCGTCGCGCACGCCGCCCAGCGACAGGCGCACGAACTCGCGGTCCATGGCCCGGGCGATGGACTTGGCGATGGAGGTCTTGCCCACGCCAGGGGGGCCCACGAAGCACAGGATGGGGCCCTTCATGGACTTCACCAGGCTCATGACGGCGATGTACTCAAGGATGCGCTCCTTGGGCTTCTCCAGGCCGTAGTGGTCTTCCTCAAGGATGGCCCGCGCCTTGGCGATGTTCAGCTCCGTATCCTTGATGACGCCCCAGGGCAGGTCCAGCACCCAGTCAACGTAGTTGCGCACCACGGTGTACTCGGCCGAGGACGGCTGCATCTGCTTGAGCTTGCGGATCTCCTTGATGACGCGCTCGCGCGACTCGTCGGACATGACCTTCTCGTCCAGGCGCTTCTCCAGCTCGGCAGCCTCGGCCGCCGGGTCGTCCTCGCGGCCCATCTCCTTGTGGATGGCCTTGACCTGCTCGTTTAAGTAATACTCGCGCTGGTTCTTCTCCATCTGGCCCTTGACGCGGCCCTTGACGCGCTTCTCGATGGTGGCGATCTCGATCTCGCCCAGGAGCAGCTCGTAAACATATTCCAGGCGCAGGGTGGTGTTGCTGATCTCCAGCGCCCGCTGCTTGCGTTCGAAGTCCACCTTGAGGTGCGGCATGATGGCGTCGGCCAGGGCGCCAGGCTCGCGCAGGGCGGCCATGGCCAGGATGGACTCCGGCGCGATCTTCTTGTTGCCCCGGGCATACGTTTCCAAGGCCTCGCCCACGGAGCGCACCAGGGCCTCGCCCTCCTGCGTGCTGCCGGGGATGTCGTCCAGGCGGTCCACGCGAACCAGCGGGAACTCCTTGTCGGCAACGCTGTCCAGGCTGTCGGCGTAGTTCCAGTTGGCGCGGTACAGGCCCTCAAAAAGCACCTTGATGGTGCCGTCGGGCAGGCGCAGCATCTGCAGGATTCGGCTCACGGTTCCCACCGCGAACAGATCGCCTGGTTCCGGGCGCTCCTTTTCAGGCAGCTTCTGGGTCACCAGGAAGATGTGCTTGTCGTTGACGGCGATGGCGCTCTCAATGGCCTTGATGCTGGCCTCGCGGCCCACGAACAGAGGCACGATGGATTTGGGGAACATGACCACTTCGCGCAGTGACATGAGCGGCAGAAGCGGCTCGTCCGGCAGAAGCTCCCGTTCCAGATCGTTGTATTGAGACATGCGCTGCTCCTTCAAGTCTGCTCCGCCCCGATTCAGTCCAGGGGGGCGCTGCCCGTACAGGTCAAGATAAGGGCCAATCGGTGCAAGTCAACGCCGGGCAGTGGCGTGAGCCGCGGCGCTCAGGCGCTCTTGACCTCTTGGTGCGCCGCAAGCGCACTTGACCTCTTGGTGCGCTGCAAGCGCACTTGACCTCTTGGTGCGCTGCAAGCGCACTTAAACTAATTGACGCGCCTTAGGCGCTCTTCACTTCTTGATGATAAATGAGCAGAGGCTCCATGCCCTTCTCGATGACCGCCGTGTTGATGACGCATTCCTTGACGCCGGTGAGCGAGGGCAGCTTGTACATGATGTCGAGCATGGTGCTCTCCAGCACGTTGCGCAGGCCGCGCGCACCGGTCTTGCGGGCGATGGCCGCGTCGGCGATGGCCTTGAGCGCGTTCTCGGTGAAGCGCAGGCCGACCTTGTCCAGCTCGAAAAGCTTCTGGTACTGCTTGACCAGAGCGTTCTTGGGCTCGGTCAGGATGCGCACCAGGTCCTCGCGGGTCAGCTCTTCCAGGGCGGTGACGATGGGGATGCGGCCCACAAACTCGGGGATCAAGCCGAACTTGATGAGGTCGTTGGGCTGGCTCTGAACGAGCAGTTCGTCCACGCCCAGCGCCTTCTTGGATTCCACCTTGCCGCCAAAGCCCATGCTCGATCCCTGCATGCGCTGCTGGATGATCTTGTCCAGGCCGATGAACGCCCCGCCCAGGATGAACAGGATGTTCGAGGTGTTCATGCGGATGAACTCCTGCTGCGGGTGCTTGCGGCCACCCTTCGGGGGAATATTGGCCTCGGTGCCCTCGATGATCTTGAGCAGGGCCTGCTGAACGCCCTCGCCGGACACGTCGCGGGTGATGGAGGGGCTGTCGCCCTTGCGCGCGATCTTGTCGATTTCGTCGATGTAGATGATGCCCCGGCTGGCGGCCTCGATGTCGTAGTCGGCGTTCTGCAACAGTGCCACCAGGATGTTCTCCACGTCCTCGCCCACGTAGCCGGCCTCGGTGAGGGTGGTGGCGTCGGCGATGGCGAAAGGCACCTTGAGCAGGCGCGCCAGGGTCTGGGCCAGGAGCGTCTTGCCGGAGCCCGTGGGGCCGATGAGGAGCACGTTGCTCTTGTCGATCTCCACATCGTCCTTGACGGCCTGGGCGTAGGCCACGCGCTTGTAATGGTTGTGCACCGCCACAGAGAGGATCTTCTTGGCCGTGGTCTGGCCGATGACGTACTGGTCGAGCAGGGCCTTGATTTCCTGCGGGGGCAGCAGGCGCACGTCGCCCACGCCGTCGCTCATGTGCTCCTGGGCCATGATGTCGTTGCACAGGCCGACGCATTCGTCGCAAATGTAGACGTCCGGACCGGCGATGAGCCGCTGCACGTCCACCTGGCTCTTGCCGCAGAACGAACAGGCCAGGTCCGTCGGGGAGCCGCTTTTTCTCTTCATGGGTATACCTATGCCTTCTTCAGGGCGCTTTCGCGCTTGGTCATGATCTTGTCGATGATGCCGTATTCCAGGGCTTCCTGGGCGGTCATGAAATAGTCACGCTCGGTGTCCTTCTCGATGCGTTCCATGGACTGCCCGGAATGGTAGGCCAGGATGCCGTTCAAGGATTCGCGCATGCGCAGGATCTCGCGCGCCTGGATGCCGATGTCCGTGGCCTGTCCCTGGGCGCCGCCCAGGGGCTGGTGGATGAGGATGCGGCTGTTGGGCAGGGCGAAACGCTGGCCTGCCGCGCCCGCGCAGAGCAGAAGCGCACCCATGCTGGCGGCCTGGCCCATGCACAGGGTGGCCACGGGCGGGGCGATGTACTGCATGGTGTCGTAGATGGCCATGCCAGCGGTGACGGAACCGCCGGGGGAGTTCACGTACATGAAGATCTCCTTTTCCGGGTCCTCGGACTCCAGGAACAGGAGCTGGGCGCAGATAAGGCTGGCCACATGGTCGTCGATGGCGCTGCCAAGCAGGATGATGCGGTCTTTCAGCAGGCGCGAATAGATGTCGTAGGCGCGCTCGGTGCGGCCGGTGGTCTCGATGACAATGGGAACTGCGGGCATGTGGTCGGCTCCTTGTGGCTCCGCCGGAATGCGGCGGAAACGGATTCATGCGCTGGGCCGTGGGCCCTTGGGTTTGTTCTGGCTAGGTCCTGTTCATCAGGCAGGGGCTTCCCAGGGGGATGCCCGCTGCATCACGCTCTACAAAAAATCGACGCGCGACGGCCCGAACGGATGAAGCCCGGACCGCCGCGCGGATGTTCCTGACGACAGGGAGAGTGGGGGTGTGAGCGCCCCTGCCCTATTCCTGCGGATCTTCCGTCTTGGCGGCCTTGGCCTTCTTGGGCTTGGCCGTGCTCTTCTTCTCGTCCGCAGGTGCAGTTTCCTTTACCTCGGCCGGTGCGTCAACCTCTGTCTTTTCCGCCCTGTCGAAAATGTACTCGATGGACTTGTCGGCCAGCAAGCGGTCCTTCAGGGGGAAGATGAGGTTGTTCTCTTCGTAGTACTGCTTGACGGAGAGCAGATCCTGGCGGTTCTGCATGGCCACCTGGGTCAGGGCCGCGTCGATCTCCTCGCTGGTGACGTCGAAGTTCTCCTTCTTGGCCACGGCCAGGAGGAGAATTTCGCCACGGGCGGCCTCTTCGGCCTGGGCGCGAACGCTCTCGCGCAGCTCTTCCGGGGTCTTCTTCAGCGATTCAAGGCTCTTGCCCTGGCGGTCCAGGCGCTGCTCCATGTCGGCCAGCAGGCGGTCGATGCGGTTCTCCACCAGGCTCGGCGGCAGGTCGAAGGTGACCTGGGCCAAAAGCTGGTCCATGAGCTTCTTCTGGGCCACGGACTTGTTCAGCTGCTCGCGGCTGTGCATGTAGGACTTGACGATGGCCTCGCGCATCTTCTCCACGGACTCAAAGCCGCCAGCCTTCTTGGCCACCTCGTCGGTGAGCTCGGGGATGGTCTTTTCCTTGATGGCGTGCAGGGTGGCGCGCATGATCAGGGTCTCGCCAGCCATTTCCGGGTTGATGAAGTCCTCGGGGAAGACCACTTCACACTCGCCCTTCTCGCCGGTCTTGAGGGTCTTCAGCATGGCCTCGAACTCGGGCAGGGCCTGCTGCTGGCCCAGGGTCAGCTCGAAGTTCTCGGCCTGAATGCCCTGGAATATCTTCTCGTCCTTGTAGGCGCCGAAGGTGATGATGACGATGTCGCCGTCGGCGGCCGGACGCACTTCGGTGATGGTGCGGACGGTGGCGGCGTTTTCCAGCACGCGCTGTTCGACTTCGCGCACCTCCTCGTCCTTGACCGTGGCCTTCTCCAATTCGACCTTCAGGCCCTCGTAGCTCGGCAGGTCGAAGTCCGGGGCCACCTCGAAGCTGATGGAGTAGACGAAGTCCTCGTCACGCACGAGCTCCTTGCTGTCCACATCCAGACGCGAGAGCGGCATGAGCTTCAGGGTGCCGAGGATCTCGTTGATCTGGTAGTTGATGAGGTCCGTGGTGGCCTCATTGTAGATCTGCGCGCGGAACTTGGACTCGACCACGGAGGACGGGGCCTTGCCGCGGCGGAAGCCCTTGATCTCGTAGCGATGACGGTACAGAGCCACACCTGCGGACAGGGCCGCGTTCACTTCCTCGGCAGGCACCGTGACGTTGATCTTGCGGGTAACCGGGGAGAGTTCTTCAACTTTGTAGTCCATTGACTTGCAGTCCTCCTGAAGATGTCAGCCCGCGTTTGCTACGGGTCGCGTTGTTTTAGTGGTGCGAGAGGGGAGACTCGAACTCCCACGGACTTAGCCGCTGGATCCTAAGTCCAGTGCGTCTACCAATTCCGCCACTCTCGCCAAAAAGTCCTGTTAGATAAGCGGGCGATTGGCCCCTGTCAACCACGACCCTTGGCCGAAGGCGGGCAGAAAGTGGCCGCCCTACAAAATATCCAGTATGCGCCGCACCTTGGCGAGCATGTCGGCGGTGTCCGCGGCCAGCAGGCGGATCATGGGCTCCTTGCCCGGGCCGCCCACATCAATGACGGCGTCAACCGATCCGGGGGTCTTGTGCCGCTCCAGGGCGGTTATGGTGCCCCAGTCCATGGTGCCGCCCTCGATCTCGCGGTCAAGCTCGGGCTCGTCAGCGCGGTTGAAGTGCGCGCTGGTGAGCCCGGCGCGCTTCACAGCGCCCACGGTGGCCTCGTTCATGACAATGTTGAGCGCGCAGCTTATGCGCGAGTTTATCTTGCGCGCGGCCAGCACCACCCGGGCCATGTGCGAGGACGCGCCGAACTCCGGCCCGCCCGCCAGGATGACCTCGCCCCTGCGGGTGCAGGTGATGCGTCCGCTGAAGGCAGCGACGTCGTCGTGGGAGGCGGCAAAAGGCAGCGCCAGGGCCAGATTCGAGCGCACCTCTGGGATGAGCCGGGCGAAACGCGGCATGATGGAGAGGGCCAGCCCGGCGTCGGCCAGGTCGCGCAGAAGTCCCAGGCGGGCCTGCTCCTTGACCAGGGGCACGGCGTGGTTGGGCGAGCCGCCCCCGGCCCCGACGGAATAGCTGGCGCGCAGGGCGGCGTGCAGAAAATGCTGGGCGCGGCGCACGGCCACCAGCATGTCGAGCCCCAGGCCCAGGTGGGCGGTGATGGCAGCCGAGAGCGTGCAGCCTGTGCCGTGCAGGTTCCTGGTGTCCACGCGGGTCTGCATGAGCGGAATGGCCTTCTGCCCGGGCGTGCAGTACCAGTCCGTGCTGGCCGGGGAGTCCATGTGCCCGCCCTTGATGAGCACGGCCTTGGGGCCAAGGGCCAAAAGCCGCTCAGCCGCCTCGCAGATGTCCTGCACGCTCTTGATGCGCATGCCCGCAAAAAGCTCAGCCTCGGGCAGGTTCGGGGTCAAGAGGTCGGCCAGGGGGAAGACGTTCCGCGCCATGGCCGCCACGGCGGACTCCTCCAGGAGGCGCGTGCCGGACTGCGACACGCACACCGGGTCGACCACCAGGGGGAAGGTGCGCTGGGCCAGCACCTGGGCCAGGGCCTTGATGGTCTCCGCCGAGAAAAGCATGCCGGTCTTGGCAGCGCGCACGTTCATGTCCGAGGTCACGGCCAGGTACTGCTGAACCACGAACTCCGCTGGAACGGGGTGGATGCCGGTGACGGCGGTGGTGTTCTGGGCCGTGAGCGCGGTTATGACGGACGAGCCGTAACCGCCGAGCATGGCGAAGGTCTTGAGATCGGCCTGGATGCCGGCTCCGCCGCCGGAATCGGACCCGGCGATGGTCAGGATCGTGGGACAGTCATGCATCTGGGATGTCCTCAAGATATTGGCTGGTTGTAGTGCGAAGTATGGAGCGCCTCGGCTCGGGAGCGGTGGTGGCCTGCCAGTCGATGCCGCTTAGGATTCCTGCCCGGCTAAATGCCAGGCCCGGCCATGGTCGCTGCTGGTCAGGGAAAGCTGAGGGGGAAGCTAGGAGGCTAGCTGCCCGTGCACGTGACCTTCACATAGTCCTCTAGCGACACGCCGCTCCAGGCCTTGCTGGTCCAGTACGCCGTGGCCCAGATCATCAGCGCGGTGGCCTGCAGGTCGCTTAGGCGGCGCAGCTTGATCTCCAGGTTGCTGCGGCTGGCGCCGTGCATTATGTGGGCTTCGCGCTCCTCGCAGGCGCTTTCGACGCGCAGCAGCAAGTAGGCTTGCTTGGACTGGTTGGGCAACAGGCGCACCTCTCGGTGGGCCTCCAGCACGGTCTTAAGCTCAGCCGTGGTGAACTCCACCGAGACCCCGCGGATCATCTTGAAAAAGACGTCCACAGCCCAGGGCAGAATGAATTCCGCTCCCGCGCTTTTGGTCTTGAAAAAGTCCTTGAGCCACTTTTCGTGGTCATTGCTGATCCTGGCGGCGACTTGCGGCATGGCTGCTCCTCCGGAATAAACACGGGAGATAGAAAATCCATTACCCTAAAGTGGGGGCGTCAATCAAGAGTAAATCTAGAGCAATTCCTCATTATTCCTGCAAAGTTTCGCGCAACTGCCGGAACATTTGCAGGAGGAAGTCGCCGGAGACGGGCTCGCCGTTCTCAACCATGCCTACCAGTTCCGTTACGTGGTTGCCGCTGGGCGTCAGCACGGCCCTGGTCTCCAGCACGTAGCAGCGCCTTTGGGAGGCTCCCTGACCGCTTAAGCTCATGGTCAGGAACCAGTCCGTGCCGCGCTCCTCCCAGAGCGTGCAGACAATGCGGCGCTGGCCGCCGCCCTGCTCCACCAAACGCACGAAGTCGCCCATGCACAGGGGCTGGCCTGCCACGACTGACACGCCGAGGTAGTCGCCCTGGGCCGTGCAGACCACCAGCGGGCGGGAGAGAAATTCGTCGGAAGGGAAGCAGCTCAGGGCCTCCTCAGCCAGCAGCGACTGGGCGCGCAGGGTCTGAACCTCGCCCTCAAGGGAGCGGATGCGCTGCTCCTGGGCGGCCTGATAGATCTGTCGCTCGCGCCCGGCGCGCAACAGCTCCTCGCGCATGGCGGCGAGCTCGCGGCGCATGGCCGCTTGCGCCTCAAGGCTCTCGGAAACTTTGAGCAGCGCACCGTTCATGCAGCGCATGACCCCGTCGGCCAGGGCCGAGGACTCCCCGGGTGCAAGGACGCCGCCCTGCTCCATCCGGCCGAGCAGCGCGAAGCTCGCAGCCAGGTCGTGCTCGAGCTGGTCCACAGACCAATCCAATTTCCCCATGACAGCCCTCCGCAATCTCCCAGGCCCCTTGGTCTGTGAGCAAATGCTCGATCAGTACTTAAAATTAAATTTTCTTACCCTGATCAAAACATATTGTCTAGACAATTTATAGTACTGATATTCCGATGCGTTAAATTTCGCTAAGATTCATCTGATCAGAACGGCCCAATCCATATGGCGCAAGGCATCACAGCCTCAGATATAACGGCATCTTGTCCTGGGGACGTGGTCAGGCGGAACTTACCTCGAAAGTTCAGGAGGATATTCTGAAGAGCTCTGCCTGTATCAGGCAAGTGCCTGGGAGCAGACGGGGACAGCGCAGACATGCGGCTCGGCGTCCGTGCAGAGTGAAAGACAACAGCGAGACTCTCCGAGCCGCAGGGCGCTGTCCATCGAAGCTGGTGAAAGCAGGCAGGCTAGTCGCGGTACTCCTGCTGGATGGCCTCGATGAGGGGAAACTTGGAGATGAAGACGTCGAACAGGGCCGGGTCGAAATGCGTTCCACGGCCCTTGGTCATGATCTCAATGGCCTGGTCGTTGGTCAAGGCTTCCTTGTAGGGACGCCTCGTGGTCAGGGCGTCGAACACGTCCGCCACGGCGCAGATGCGCCCGAACAGGGGGATGTCCTCACCAGCCAGGCCGCGCGGGTACCCGCTGCCGTTCCACTTCTCGTGATGCGTGGCGGCGATGACCGCGCCCATCTCCAGGTACTTTGACGTGCTGTCGCCAAGGATGTCCGCACCCATGATGGTGTGCATCCGCATGACCTTCCACTCCTCATCGTCGAGCTTGCCCGGCTTGAGCAGGATGGCGTCGGGAATGCCCATCTTGCCGATGTCGTGCATTGGGCTGCTGTAGAGGATCAGGTCCACTTCCTCGGCGCTGCGCCCGGAGTGCTCGGCAATGACCGCGCAATAGCGGCTCATGCGCAGAATGTGGCTGGCCGTGTCCTCGTCCTTGTATTCAGCGGCTGAGGAGAGCTTGCGGATGGTCTCCATGTGCGCGCGCACGGTAGCCAGGCGCGCCTCCTCAAGCTCGACCAGAGCACCCCGCAGGGCCTTGGTCTTTTCCGTGACGATCTGCTCCAGGTGCTGCTGATAGCCCTTGATCTCATCGTGATAGCCCTTCATGCGCAGCAGAGACGTCATGCGCACGCGCAGCTCCGTGGAGTCGATGGGCTTGGCGACGAAGTCGTTGGCCCCGGCTTCCACGGCGCGCAGCCGGTCCTCCTTGGCGGAAAGCGCCGTGACCATGATGATGGGCAGGTCTGCAAACTTGGGGATTTCGCGGATGGCTTTGGTCACCAGAAAGCCGTCCATGCCGGGCATCATGATGTCCAGAAGCACCAGGTCGATTGTATCGTCGAGCAGAGCCAAGGCGGCCGGACCGGACTCGGCGGAGACGCAATCCACTCCATAGGATTTTAGCAGGCCTTCCAGAACCTTCCGATTTATAAGCTCATCATCGACAATCAGAACCTTCTCTGCGCTGCCAGTTCCGCTCATACCATACCACCAAATAAAAGTTTTTCGTTCGTGCATTCAGTAAAATGGATTTTAAGTATATTCAATACATCAAAGGCATGTTTGATTTCAAGCGGTGAATCGTATCAGGTCTGTCTATCGTTAATTCTCTGGACAAATAGGCGCGTCGAAGTTTATGGCAATGTGGACATTGAACCTGCAAGGGCATAAGAATAGTATGTCCTTTGGAAGACCATGGCGAGAGACTCAACCATGGCGCCGGGAAAACTGCACATTTTGCGGCCTGCGCTTTGAATACTCCGGGGAATGCATGGGAAAGATCTCCAAGATCAAGGTGGCAGAGGGCATTTTCTACGTCAGCATCCCGGATGCCGACGTGAACATCCTGTGCGGCTGCCCGGCGGACAGCGTCAAGCACCTCATGAAACGCGGCTTGATACAGAATATCGAAGTCGATGGCGTCGGCTTTGAGACAGGGCCGAACGCCATCCTGCTCTCTGATGAGCTCATCCAGAACGGGCGCTTCGCCAACCTCTCCGAATTTCCCATCCTCCAGATGTTTTACCGCCAAGGCCGAATCATCCCCGGCCACCCCAACAATACCGGCATAAAGCCAGCACTCATCGGCTCGCGCAAGCAGGTCGAGGCGCAGATGGAGTATATCTTCCGGGGCAACTACGGCCTCGTCTCCGAGGAGGAGATGATGGCTGCCGGAGCCTCGGCGGAAGACGCCAAGGCCTGGATGCGCCTGAAGCTCAAGTTCGCCTTCGGCAAGATCCGGCGCATGGAGGAATACCTGGACCTCGTGGTGGTGGAAAACGAACCCCAGGAAATACGCAACCAGGTCTTCGCAAAACGCATCAAGACCAACCAGTTCGAGATCACCTATAAGAAGGAAGCCGTGCGGGTCGACTTGAACATCCAGCCGCACGTCACCCACCATCCTTCCTATGTCCTCGGCTTCCACCACATCAAACGCGACTATTTCGCCGTGCTGCACTCCGGCGAAGGCGACGGCTGGGATCCCGACCGTCCGGCCATGGCCAGCATCATCATATTTCAGGGCAAGGTGTATCTCATCGACGCCGGGCCGAACATCACCCACACGCTTAACGCCCTTGGCATCAGCGTCAACGAGATCTCCGGCGTGTTCCACACCCACGCCCACGACGACCATTTCTGCGGCCTGCCCGCGCTTATGCGCTCGGACCACCGCATCCCCTACTACGCCACCAAGCTCGTGCGCGCCTCGGTGATGAAGAAGCTTGCGGCCCTGGCCATGACCAGCGAGGACGAGTTCGACCACTACTTCGAATTCCACGACCTGGAACTGGGCAAGTGGAACGACATCGACACCCTTGAGGTGAAGCCCGTGTTCTCGCCGCACCCGGTGGAGACCACGGTGATGTTCTTCCGCACCTTGGACCGCAACGGTTACCGCACGTACGCGCACTTCGCGGACATCGCCAGCTTGAGCCTGTTGCGCAAGATGATCACCACCGATCCGGACGCGCCGGGCCTCTCCAAGGGGCTCTACGACGAGGTCTGCATCAACTATCTGGAGTCGGTGGATTTGAAGAAGCTCGACATCGGCGGCGGCATGATCCACGGCGACGCCGAGGACTTCGCCCACGACAGGTCCGGCAAGATCCTGCTTGCGCACACGGCCCTGCCGCTCACGGGCAGGCAGAAGGAGATCGGCTCGGGCGCGCCGTTTGGCATGGTCGACGTGCTCATCCCCGCGCACCAGGACTATGTGCGCTCCTACGCCTACCACTACCTGAATTCCTATTTCCCCTCGGTGCCCGGCAGCAAGCTGCGTGTGCTGCTCAATTGCCCGGTGGTGAAGGTCAACCCCGAGACCCTCATCCTCAAGGCCGGGCGCAAGGCCGACTGCGTGCACCTCATCCTCACCGGACAGGTGGAGGTCATCCGCACCAAGAGCGGCGTGCTCAGCACCCTGACCACCGGCGGACTTCTTGGCGAGTTCACAGCGCTTACGGACAAACCCTCCCTGGAGACATACCGCGCGGCCAACTTCGTCCAGGCCCTGCGCATCCCGCTGGATCTCTACGCCATGTTCGTCAAGCGCAACGGTCTGTTCGAGGAGATGGTGCGTCTGCAGGACATCCGCAGCTTCCTCTACACCAGCCGCCTGTTCGGCGACGGACTGACCTGCACCCGCCAGAACGCCATCTCCGAAGTCATCAGCACCCAGGAGGTAGCCGACGGCCAAACATTCAAGCCCTGCACAACCCCGCGCCTCTGCCTGGTCAAGTCCGGCAAGGTTGACCTCATGGTGGGCGACCGGCTCATCGAAACCCTCGGACCAGGGGAATTCTTCAACGAGAGCACGGTGCTGTTCGACACGCCCTGCCTGTTCAAGGCCAAGGCCTCCAAGGATACCACTGTCTACAACATCCCAGGCGAAGTGCTTTCGGACATCCCCATCGTACGCTGGAAGCTCCTTGAGATGTACGAGAAACGCTTAGGCAAGACGGTAAGCCACGAGAACGACAGGGCTTTCTTTGACTGGCAGCCCGAATACTGCATCAACGTGGCCGTTGCCGACGAGCAACACCAGCAGATCTACGCCATGGCCAAGGTGCTCTACGCCGCACTCTTTGACGGCGTGAAGACCAGCGAACCCGAGAAGCTGTTCCCCAAGCTCATCGAGCATACGGCCCAGCACTTCCAGACGGAAAACACACTCATGATCGACAACGGCTACCCCGGCTTCGCGCTGCACGCCAAAAGGCATGAGCAGATCATCCGGGCCCTGACGGAGTTCTCCGCCTTCTACGAATCCAAAGGCATGACCCCGAAGAAAGAAGTCGGCATCTTCCTCAAGGATTGGGTGATGACCCATATCCTGACGGATGACAGGCGCTTGGGAACGTTCCTGAACCGCAAGGGCATCACCTGAGCCAAAGGGCGATGGGGCCGGATGCCATTGGGCGACGGGGCTCCAGACAGCGCATGGAACCTCCTCATACAATTTTGTCATAGGCGCCAACCTGCATTGCTGTGCATTTAACATTTACGTTACACTCACACGCCTCACCCGTAGTGCATTTCGTAAAACCCACTGAATTTAAAGTACATTCACAGTTGGTCCGATTCTTGATATCTTCCAGGATGAAAGTTCAGGGCAGACGATGTTTTCCGTCTGTTCGCAGCGGCCAGGGTTGATTCGGATAGGGCAGTTGATCTAGAGTGCGCGCAGCGGCAAGCTCGCACCGGGTCTAGAGCCATATTCCACAATACTGTCAAGGAACACCAAACGCCATACTTACAGGAGTCAGCCACCATGAGCGGAATCCAGGCACGTCTGAACGCCATTTCGGCGGTCATCAATTACAAACCTTCCCACGCGCCCCTCAACTTCCACGACACCAAGCCCACCGACATTTTCGGCGCCAACGTCTTCAGCGACAAGGTGATGAAGGAGCGGCTGCCCAAGGCCGTCTACAAGTCCCTGCAGAAGACCATCGAGCTTGGCGAGAAGCTTGACGCCTCCATCGCCGACGTGGTCGCCAACACCATGAAGGATTGGGCCATTGAGAAGGGCGCCACCCACTTCACCCACGTGTTCTACCCGCTCACCGGCATGACCGCTGAGAAGCACGATGCCTTCCTCGTGCCCGACGGCAAGGGCGGCGCCATCGCCGAGTTCAGCGGCAAACTCCTGATCCAGGGCGAGCCCGACGCCTCAAGCTTCCCCTCCGGCGGCCTGCGCTCCACCTTTGAAGCCCGCGGGTACACCGCCTGGGACGTCACCAGCCCGGCCTACATCCTGGAGAACCCCAACGGCACCTTCCTGTGCATCCCCACCGCGTTCCTCTCCTGGACCGGCGAGGCGCTGGACAAGAAAACCCCGCTCCTGCGCTCCAACCAGGCCCTGAACAAGCAGGCCAAGCGCGTGCTCAAGCTGTTCGGCGTCGAGTCCAAGCTGCCCATCACCTCCTTCGCCGGTCCGGAGCAGGAATACTTCCTCATCGACCGCAACTTCGTCTTCTCCCGTCCCGACCTGCTCATCGCTGGCCGCACCCTCTTCGGCGCCAAATCCGCAAAGGGCCAGGAGTTCGAGGACCAGTATTTCGGCGTGGTGCCGCGCCGCGTGCTTTCCTTCATGATGGAGGTGGAGCGCGAACTGTTCAAGCTCGGCGTGCCGGTCAAGACACGCCACAACGAAGTCGCCCCGAGCCAGTTCGAGATCGCGCCCATCTACGAGATCGGCAACCTGGCCACCGACCACAACCAGATGGTCATGACCACCATGCGCAGCGTGGCCAAGCGCTACGGCATGATCTGCCTGCTGCACGAGAAGCCCTTTGCCGGCATCAACGGCTCCGGCAAGCACCTCAACTACTCCATCGGCAACGCCGAACTGGGCAGCCTGTACGATCCGGGCGACAACCCGCACGACAACGCCCAGTTCCTGGTCTTCTGCGCCGCCGCCATCCGCGCGCTGCACAAATACGGCGCCATGCTGCGCGCCACCGTGGCCACCGCCTCCAATGACCACCGCCTGGGCGCCAACGAGGCCCCCCCGGCCATCATGTCCATGTACCTGGGCGAGCAGCTGGCCGACGTGTTCGACCAGATCAAGAAAGGCAAGCTCAAGGACTCGAAGAGCAAGGGCGTCATGAGCATCGGCGTGGACACCCTGCCTCCGCTGCCCATGGATCCGGGCGACCGCAACCGCACCAGCCCCTTCGCCTTCACCGGCAACCGCTTCGAGTTCCGCGCCGTGGGCTCCTCCCAGTCCATCGCCGGCTCCCTGGTGGCCCTGAACACCATGATGTCCGAGTCCCTTGACTACATCGCCACCGAGCTTGAGAAAGCCACCAAGGGCGACAGCAAGAAGCTCAACGCCGCCGTGCAGACCCTGCTCCAGAAGATCGTCAAGGAGCACGACGCCATCGTCTTCAACGGCGACGGCTACTCCGACGCCTGGCACAAGGAAGCGGCCAAGCGCGGCCTGCCCAACCTGAAGACCACCCCCGAGGCCCTGCCCGTGCTGACCACCAAGCCCGTGGTGGACCTGTTCACCAAGTACGGCGTCCTCTCCGAGGCCGAGCTCAAGAGCCGCGAGGAAATCTACCTCGAAATGTACGCCAAGACCCTCAAGACCGAAGCCGCCCTGATGGTCCGCATGGCCACCACCATCATCTTCCCCGCCGCCATGCGCTACCAGAGCGAGCTCGCCGCCACCTGCGCCAACCTGAAGGCCATCGGCAAGGACTTCAAGATGGGTGCCCTTGAGGACCTGACCACCAAGCTGCGCGCTCTGCAGGCCTCCGTGGCCAAGCTGGAGAAGCTTGCGGCGCACGAGGCCAAGAGCACCCACGCCGAGGCCAAGCACCTCTGCGACAAGGTTCTGCCCGCCATGAACGAAGTGCGCGGCTACGCCGATGCCCTTGAGACCATCGTGGCTGACGACCTGTGGGCCCTGCCCAGCTACCAGGAAATGCTGTTCATCCGCTAAGCGCGGCCACACAGCTCGTGAAAGACAAGGCCGCCCCTTTTTGGGGGCGGCCTTTTTCATTGCACGATGGGATGGTGCGGAAGGGCTAGCGCGAAGCGGGCAAGGGCAGGTCGAGGGGCTCGTAGCCCTGCCAGCCGGAGCCGTCAAAGTGCCACCACTCCGTGGGCAACGGCTCAAAGCCCTGGTTCGCCATGGCGTGCTCCAGGGTCTGGCTGTTGCGCCGGGCCTCTGGAGAGGCCGCAGGCGAGTCGCGGTGGGCCTTGTCCGTGAAGTCGTCGTAGCCCGTGGGCATGGGCAGCTCACGGCCCTTGGCGTCCACCAGGGTCACATCCACGGCAGCGCCGCGGTTGTGCCGGGAACTCTTGACGATGACGCCGTTCTCGCGCGCCGGCTTTCCCACGTACCGCTCGTCAGGCATGATGGCCCAGAAGGCCTCCTGCACCGAGAAGGGCCGGTAGCAGTCATAGATCTTAAGCCCCAAACCTTGGCCGCGCAGAGTCTCCTGGACGGTCAGCAGCCGCTTGGCCACATCCGCGCGCAGGAAACAACGGGCCGAGGGGTACACACGCTTGCCGGTGAAGTTGTTCTCTGTGGCGTAGCGGATGTCCAGCACCAGACTCTTGTCGATTGTGGAGGGCTCCACAAACCCTGCGGCGCCAAGGTTCTTGGCTGCGTTGTCGGCGGCAAGGGCAGTGGTGCAAAGCAACTGCAAAAGCAGTGCTACCAGAAAGAATTTACGTAACATGGCAGCTCCTTGAATGGCGAAGACGCCATAAAGCAAAAGCGGGGGAGGATGCCCTCGCCCCGCTTGCGTTCCCCGGAAAATCAGGCCTTGTTCTTGCCGCGTTTCTTCCAGAGCTCCATTTCCTTCATCTTCTTGCGACGGTCTCGCTGCAGAGATTTGCAGACCAGGGGCATGCCCTTCTTGTACCCGTACTTTTCGCGGTACTCGGCAGGGGTCAGGCCGTGGCTTGCAAGGTGCTTCTTGGTGATGATCTTGAAGGCCTTGCCGCAGGAGCAGCACGTGATGGTCTTCTCGCGTACGCTCTTGGCGGGATCAATGGCGACTTCCTCTTCCGCAGCCTGTACCGGAGCCTCTCCGGCGATGGCCTGAATGCCGCGCACGAGCTTCTTGACCATGGAAGTGATCTCTTCCTCAGTCATGGTCCGCACGCTGGCCTGTGCTTTGACAATCTCGAGGGCTTCCTTCAAATAGTCGTCCATCATCGTCTCCTTGTCCGTTTGTCAGAACATCTACAGGGCTTCAGCCTGTTGCATGCAGGCACATTCAGCACAACAACAGTTAGCACCGAACAACTGCCTCGTCAACAGGGGTGAAAGACATCTTTACGCAATTTCCAAGCGGAAACAGGCGTCATGGAATGCAACGTCGCTGCGCTGAAGTGTACAATCACTGGAACTGCAAAAAAAGCGGGGCCGCCCTTTCGAGCGGCCCCGCAACAGTGCGCGGCAGTAAGCCTATTTCTTGAGCCAGCTCATCATGGAGCGCAGCTTTGCGCCCACAACTTCGATGGGATGCTCTGCGGCAAGGCGGCGCGAAGCATGCAGATGCGGCTGTCCTGCCTGGTTTTCCAGAATGAACTCCTTGGCGAAGTTGCCCGTCTGGATTTCCTTCAGGATCTTCTTCATCTCTTTCTTGGTCTCTTCGGTCACCACGCGGGGGCCACGGGTGAAATCGCCGTATTCGGCGGTGTCGCTGATGGAGTGGCGCATCTTGGCCATGCCGCCTTCATAAAGCAGGTCCACGATGAGCTTCATCTCGTGCAGGCACTCGAAGTAGGCCATCTCCGGCTGGTACCCCGCCTCCACCAAGGTCTCGAACCCGGCCTGGATCAGCGCGGTGCAGCCGCCGCAGAGCACGGCCTGCTCGCCGAAGAGGTCGGTCTCGGTCTCTTCGCGGAAGTTGGTCTCGATGACGCCGGAGCGGGTTGCGCCGATGCCCTTGGCATAGGCCAGGGCCATGTTCAGGGCGTTGCCCGTGGCGTTCTGGTGCACGGCCACCAGGGCGGGCACGGCGCCGCCTTCGGTGTAGGTGCGGCGCACCATGTGGCCGGGGCCCTTGGGCGCGATCATGATCACGTCCACATCGGCGGGCGGCTTGATCTGGCCGAAGTGGATGTTGAAGCCGTGGCCAAAAGCCAGGGCCTTGCCAGCGGTCAGGTGCTGCTTCACCTCGGTGTCGTAGATGAGCTTCTGCAGCTGGTCCTGGGCCAGGATCATGATGACGTCGGCCTGCTTTGCGGCCTCGGCTGCGCTCACGGGCTCGAAGCCGTGCTCCTTGGCCAGGGCGTAGTTGGCGCCGCCGGGGCGCTGGCCCACGATGACCTTGACGCCGGAATCGCGCAGGTTCTGGGCATGGGCGTGTCCCTGGCTGCCGTAGCCGATGATGGCCACAGTCTTGTCTTTCAGCAGTCCAAGGTCAGCGTCGCTTTCATAATAAACTTTCATTGCTTCTCCCTTTTGATTCGCCAGGCGAGTGCCTGACGTTGTTCGCTGTTAGTTCTGGATGGAGCGCTTCATGGCCACCATGCCCGAGCGCGAGATTTCCTTGATGCCGAAGCGGGTCAGAAGCCCCACGATGGCGCTGATCTTGTCGTAATTGCCGGTGGCCTCGATGGTCAGCTCGTCGATGCTCACGTCCACAACCTTGCAGCGGAAGATGTCGACGGTGCGCAGGATCTCGGCCCGGTTGGTGTCGTTGGCGTTGACCTTGAGGAGCACCATCTCGCGCAGCACGCTCTTCAAGTCCGTCAGGTCAACGACCTTGATGACGGTGATGAGCTTGCGCAACTGCTTGACGATCTGCTCGATGATCTGCTCGTCGCCATCGGTGGTGATGGTCATGACGGAAACGCCGGGATCAAGGGTCGGGCCCACGTTCAGGGACTCGATGTTGAAGCCGCGGCCGCTGAACAGGCCAGCCACCCGCGAGAGCACTCCGGGTTCGTTTTCCACGGTGACAGACAGGATATGTCGCATGTTCCGCCTCCTACACAAGCAGCATGTCGGTGAGGGAGGCCCCCGCCGGGACCATGGGATAGACGTTCTCCTCACGCTCCACGCGCACGTCCACGATGACCGTGCCCGGCGTGTCGAGAGCCTGCTTCAGAACGCGCTCCAAGTCCCCCGGCTCCGTGATGCGGAAGCCCGTGGCGCCATAGGCCTCGGCCAGCTTCACGAAGTCCGGCTGGGCGTCCATGCAGGTGGAGCAGTAGTTCTTCTTGTAGAAGAGCTCCTGCCACTGCCGCACCATGCCCAGGTAGCCGTTGTTCAGGATGACGATCTTGACGCCAAGGTTGTTGCACACGCTTGTGGCCAGCTCCTGGATGTTCATCTGGATGGAGCCGTCGCCTGCGATGTCGATGACCATCTTGTCGGGCCGGGCGAACTGCGCGCCGATGGCCGCCGGGAAGCCGTAGCCCATGGTGCCCAGGCCGCCGGAGGACAGGAAGCAGTTGGGCTCGTTGAACGTGTAGAACTGGGCCGCCCACATCTGGTGCTGGCCCACTTCGGTGCAGATGACGGCCTCGCCACGGGTGAGCTCGTGGAGCTTCTCCACCACGGACTGGGGCTTGATGGTGGTCTCGCTTGGCTGGTAGCTCAGCGGATGCTCCTTGGCCCAGGCCCGCACCTTGGAGACCCAGGGCAGGTGCCCGGTCTCGAAGTCGTACTCGGTGAGCGAGGGCGTGAGCTCCTCCTTCAAGGCCTCCAGGGCCAAGCGGCAGTCGGACACCAGCGGTACGTGAACACTCACGTTTTTCTGGATGCTGGTGGGGTCGATGTCGACATGCACAAGCTTGGCCATGGGCGCAAAGGTGCTGACCTTGCCGGTGACGCGGTCGTCGAAGCGCGCGCCCACGGCCAGCACAAGATCGGCGTTGTTGACGGCCATGTTGGCCGCGTAGGTGCCGTGCATGCCGAGCATGCCGAGCCAGAGCTTGTCCTTGCCGGGGAAGCAGCCCAGGCCCATGAGGGTGGCCGTCACCGGGATGTGCAGGTTCTGGGCGAGCCAGGTCAGGGCCTCGTGTCCCTGGCTGGTGATGACGCCGCCGCCGGCGTAGATGATGGGCCGCTCGGCGTCGCGGATGAGCTGGGCGACCTTCTTGATCTGCCCGGCGTGGGGCTTTACGTTGGGGTTGTAGCTGCGCATCTTGACGTCTTCAGGCCAGATGAACTTGGTCTTGACCTGCATGACGTCCTTGGGCAGGTCCACCAGGACCGGGCCCGGGCGGCCGGAACGCGCAAGGTAGAAGGCCTGGCGGATGACATGCGCCAGTTCGCGCACGTCCTTCACCAGGTAGTTGTGCTTGGTGCAGGGCCGGGTGATGCCGACGATGTCCACTTCCTGGAAGGCGTCGTTGCCGATGAGCGGCGTGGGCACCTGACCGGTCAGGATGACCACGGGAATGGAGTCCATGTACGCGGTGGCGATGCCCGTGACGGTGTTGGTGGCGCCGGGGCCGCTGGTCACAAGGCAACAGCCGACCTTGCCCGAGGCGCGGGCAAAGCCGTCTGCCGCGTGTATCGCAGCCTGCTCATGACGCACAAGAATGTGCTTGAGCGAGGTATTGGGCAGTTCGTTGTAGATGTCTATGACGGCTCCGCCAGGGAAACCGAAGAGGACCTCCACTCCTTCGCGTTTCAGACATTCGAGAAGAATTTGAGCTCCGCTGAGCTCCATAGGCTTACGCCTCCTGTTGACGATACTTATCGAGCAAGGCTTGCAGCTTCGTCTTTCCGGCAAGCTTCTTCTTCTTCAATTCCTTGATCTCCTGTTCCACGACAGGACTTAGGAACGGCTTGCCTTCTAGCTTGACGATCATCTTTTCATAGTCCTGATGCTGCTGCCACAGGGCGCGTAGCTCGGAGTCCTGGCCCTCAAACTTTTCAATTAGGGTGCGCTCGGAATTTTCCATGTTCGACTCCTTTTTTTGGAGATAGTTCGACTGAATTGAGCCATCACATGAGTTTGGACCAGTCTGGTTCGGTCTCGGCCAGCACCCGCAAGGTCTTGTTGCGGGAGGTCTGCCCAGAGGCCAGGCTCACCTGGCTGCGCTTAAGGCCCAGCAGGTTCGCCAGGAAGTTTACCAAGGCGCCGTTGGCCTTGTTGTCCACCGCCGGGGCCGTGAGCCGAACCTTGAGGCTCTCGTCATAGAGCCCAGCCAGCTCGTCTCGCTTGGCCCCGGGCTGCACATGCACCCGGATGCGCCATTCCCCGCCGCCCGCCTGGCGGATGAACACGGGGGCCGTGCGCTCTGTCAAAGATCACTCGGCCTTGCGAAGATACTTGAGCTTGGATTCCAGGGACTCCAGCCTTGAGACGGCGGGGTCCTCGGAGTCCATGACCCTAAGATGTGTCTCCAAAAGCCCGCGCAGCTGGATCTCGAACTGGCTGCGCTGGCGCTTCAGGTTCTCGATGTCCTCGTAGAGCTGGGCCAGGCGGTTGTGGCCCTGCTGGACCATGCCCTCGGCCTTGGCCCTGGCCTCGTCGAGGATGAGGTGGGCCTCGCGCTGGGCGCCGCCCTTGATGTCGTCGACCATGCGCTGGGTGCTCATGAGGGTGTCGCGCAGGGTCTCGTCGCGCTGGCGGAACTCCTCGACGCTGGCTTCCATGCGCTTGACCTTGCGGATGAGGGACTTGCGCTCCTCGGCCACGGCGCCAAGCATTTCGGCCACCTCACCCATGAGCTGGTCGACTTCCTCGGGCGCATAGCCCCACAATCGCTTGGAAAACTTGCGGTTGAGCAGATCGATCTTGGAAATGGTCAAGGCTTCACCCCGTCATGTAAAGGGAACGCGCCTGTAGAGCGCCCCTATGCTCCAACCATCCTCATGGACATGCTCATGTCGAAGACCATCTTGTCCAGGAGTGCGGACAAGATCTGAATGGCCACTATGACGACCACGGGTGAAAGATCCATGCCGCCGACGACGACAAAGGGCATCAGGCGACGGATTTTCGCGTAGACCGGGTCGGTGATGTTGCGCAGGAAGCGTACGATGGGGTTGTAGGGATCAGGGTTCACCCAGCTTAAGAGCGCCGATATGATGACAACCCACATGTACAGGGTGAGCAGCGTGGAAACCAGCTGCACGAGCTTCAAGACAATGATTGAGAGATAGGACATTAAACCTCCGCACCAGGGCCGCCGGAAACTGCCAGACGACCCTCCGTGTAGCCCTGTTGTGGCATACTGAACGCCAAGAATCAAGCCCCTTGCAACTCCTCGCCAATCTCCGGCCAGGCGCGCTTGAGGGCCCGCAGCAGCGTGGGGAAGTCCGGGAGGTGCAGGTCCGCGTCGAGGTCCTGGTTCTTGAAGGCCCAGAAGGGCACGCCGGAATTCCTGGCGGTCATCTCGTCCACGTCCGAATCGCCCACAAAGACCACCTCGCCAGGGGCCAGGCCCCAGGCGTCGAGGATGGCGAGCATGCCCGCTGGGTCGGGCTTGGGCTTGGGCGCGATGCCCGCCGTCATGATCGGATCGAAGTAGCCGAGCAGGTCCACGGTCTCGAACACCATGCTCGTGGTGTCCGTGCGGTTGGTGTTGACTCCGATGGGGAAGCCCGCGGCCTTGAGCCAGGACAGGAGCTTGCGGATGCCCGGTTCGCGCCGCACATAGGGCAGGATGCTCTTGTAGTCCACCTGATGGCGGTACTGCATGGCCGCCTCATAGTGCTCCGGGGGCACGATGCGCTTGAGCGAGTCGAAGACGTTCTGGGTGTGGGTGAACTGCTCATCCTCAAGACTCATGGGCGGCAGGCCGAAGTGTGTGCGAAAGAAGTTGTAGTAGGCGATGTTGGCCTGAAAGGAATCAATGAGCACGCCGTCGCAATCGAAGATGAAGCCGCGCACGCCGCGCAAAAACGCCGCGTCAAGCTGATCGTTGAGCACCGGCATGGGTTACGCGCCACCTTTGGCCGCAGCCACGCAAACCAGGCGCACCGGAACATCGAGCCAGGGCCGGGCCAGCGGGCAGCGGTCCAGGCCGGACAACCGCCAGGCCGGAGCCGCGAAGACACCGTTGGCTTCAGGCACCCCGGCCTCGCGCAGGGCGCTGACGATGTCCGCGTCCGCCGTCACCAGTTCCTGGCCGGGTGCTAGCACGGCAAAGGACTCAAGGATGCGCCGCCAGGGCAGCGCCTCGCCATCGGGCTCGGGCAGTCCCAGGCCGGAGAGCACGTTGCCCAGAGCCAGGGCCTCTGCATCGGATTCATGGTCGGGTTTCTCCCCCGGCTCGCAATCAGAATGCTCGGCGGTAATTCCGTGCTCAGCCTCCTCCACAGGGGTAACGCTCTCGCCCAGGCGCGCCCAGGATTTGCGCAGGCCGACCTCGATCTGGCGCAAGTCGAGGATGCGCTCCTCCAGGTTCCAGGCCAAGAGCAGCAGCGTCTGCGCCTGACGGCGGGCCTCCAGCTGCGGGTCCACGGCGGCGGCTAGCTGCACGCCCTCGCCTGACACGCTGCGCTCGACCTCGGCCAGCACCAGCCGCCCGCTCTCCGGTGCCAGGGCCTGGACCTGCTGCAAGAGGCCGTGCACGGCGATGTCGCGCGGATTGCTCATGGATTCGCCGAAGCGCATGGTGTCGGCCAGGATGGCCTTGGCCAGGCGGCGGTCAAAGGGTGCGCCTTCGGGCAGCACATGGTCCTGGCTGTCGGCCGGGGCCAGGCCGGGGTCGAGGAAGCGCACGCCCTCGGGCAGGGCCTGGCGTTCAGAGGTGGAGAGCAGCGCCGGGTGCAGATGCGGAAAAAAGAGCGTCATGCGGGACTCCAGAGGTATTTCAGATTTTCTCGCGCAGGCGGAAGCGCTCACACTGACCGGCGCATTCGGGCAGGCGCAGCAAACAGATGTCTTCGAGCAGGTGACGGCACTCGGGCATGGACTCGCCATCCCCAGAGGTTACGTCCGGGCAGGGCACGCTCTCCTCTGCCAGGCGTTCGAAGCGCCTGTTCCAGAGCACGCCCAGCTCAGCCTCGGTGAGGCCGAAGTTCTCGGCCCGGTCCAGAAAGTCATCGTAGACCGACTCCCAGCGAGCCAGCACCAGACACCTCCAGGCCGTGTGGAAGCCGGGATTCAGGAGCTCCTCGTACAGGCAGCGGCTTTGCTGGTAGTATCGGCAGCCAATGGCCGGAAACCGGACCACCGCTCCGCGCGTCTCATCACCCTTCATGCCGCCTCCGGGGCAATCTTTAAGCCGGGGCTGGCCTGATGTAAAGCCGGAGCAACGGCATCCGCGCGGCTCTCCGGGCCGCCCGGGCGCTCGGCACAGGCAACACCGGGAATTGACCAGCCACACGAGCAGGCGTAGTAAGCCGCCATAAGCGAGGTGCCACATGGGCGGAATAACAGGTCTGCTGATCCTGATCATCATCGTGCTGATCTTCACCGGCACGCACAAGCTGCCGAAAATCGGCGAAGGGCTGGGGCGCACCATCCGGAACTTCAAGCGTTCCTTGAACGAACCGGACGAGGTGGACATCACGCCGAGAAGCAAAGACGGACAGGAGAAGCAGGACAAGGACGGCCAGCCCAGGCAGTAGGGCCGCTACGGCTAGGCGCTGTGGCCGCCGTTTTGCGGTATCATCTTGAAGCCGATGAACACGTAGTAGACCCCGGACGTGACCGTGAGCAGGGCCACGCCCCCCTCCAGAAGCAGGCGCGAGACCGGATAGGACAGCACCAAGCTGTGCTCCACCATGATCAGCAGCACGAGCATGATCTGAACCAGGGTGGCGCACTTGCTGAACCACACCGGCTTGATGCCCCGTTGCACATCGACCCCGGAATACTGAAGCAGCCCAAGGCCGCCCACGATGAAGACGTCGCGGCTGACCACCAGCACGGCCAGCCAGGTGGGCAGCCAGCCCTGCACCGCCAGGCAGATGAAGGACGTGTCCAGCAGGATCTTGTCCGCCAAGGGGTCGAGCATGGCCCCGAAATTCGAACGCTGTTTCAAGATGCGCGCAAGCAGGCCGTCCAGGGCGTCAGTCAGGCCCGCCAGGGCGAAGAGCACCCAGGCGATGTCAAAACGCTTGTCCGCAAAGGCCATGACGATGCCCGGCGTCATGAGAATGCGCGAAACCGTGAGCACATTCGGGATGGTCCAGTTGTTCTCGCGCATCGAGGCGGCTGTCATGATGCTGCGTCCATGGCCTAATGCACCGCCGTGAGTTTGCGGCCCGGAAGGTATTCCTTCAGGCGCGCGTCCAGGCGCTGCGGATTGGTCAGCCGCACCGTCCAGCGCCCGGTGCTGTTCCCCGCAGCCACGTCGATGGCATGGAGCTGCACCTCGCGCACGCAGTCGTCCCAGCCCTGCAGGGTCTTGGTGAATTCAAGCACAGCGTCCACCTGGCCGAAGCCTGTGACCTCGATGGGGCTGCCCACTCCGCCGGGCTGCTGCTCGCGCGCGGAGAAGAACTTGCCCCAAATATCCAGCCAGAGCTTGGTCATGTCCTGGCTGTCAGCCGCGTAGCTCGTGGCGCCAGCCCAGAGCACGGCCTTGAGATAGCCCTGCGGCACGCGCTCCAGGGTCACCTGGACCGGGGCCTGGGCCGCACGGGCCAGCCCTTGCAGCGCAAGCACGTCAGCCAGAGGCTTCACGTCGCCCTCGCCCACGCCCTTGCCGAAACGCAGGGAGAAAGTCTTCGGGTGCTTGGGCCCGGCCAGCAGCCCAAGGTGCAGCAACTGTTCCCTGATGGCCGAGCGGTTGACCTCCACGTCCATCTCCACGGTCAAGGGCGCGGCCAAGACCTTGTCCGGAGCGGCTGGGGCGGAAGATTTCGCAGGCGTGGCTTTCTCAGGCGCGGGCTTGTCAGCGGCGGGGCCCGCTGGCTTCGCGGGCACGGCCTCCTGGAAGCTCTGTACGAGCGCCGTGGCGCGCGGGGTCAAGTATCCGCGCAGCAGCTCGGCCCTCGGCGCGGGCAGAGCTGCGGGCAAGAGCCTCTGCGCGGTCAGGAACACGGCCTCGACAAAGGCGCGTTCCTTGGCCTGCTGCCGGGCCTGCACCGGATCGATCCCGGCGTCCGAGGCGGCGCTGACGTGGATGGGCTCGGCCAATGCCGGAGAAAGCAGGGCTGACGCCAGGCTGAGGAAGACGCAAAGAGCGAGGCAGGCGAGCCGGAATGCCGGGCGTGACGCCGGTCTGCATAATTGGCGGATATTCGGGCTGGACTGACTCGCGCTTCGGGCGGGTTGGTTCACAAAATCCTCCGGGCCGTGGCGCAAAACAGGGCGCAGCGCCAAGACAGGGAACAAAGGTGAAGCATGTCGAGAGGAAACATATAACCCCCCTACCCTGCCTGGGCCAAACTGGCAAGTGCGCGCAGACACGGAGCTTGCAGCCGCTTACTCCTTGGGCTAGGGAATACTTAGTGTGCGAACCAAAGCTGGAGGGAGCCATGAACCTGTACCTGATGCAACACGGCGCCTGCCTGCCCAAAGAGGTCAATCCCAACCAGCCCCTCAGCCCCGTTGGCCAGAGCCAGGTGGCCAGCGCGTCCCAGGCCATGCGCATCATGGGCCTGTGGTACGACGCCCTGCTCACCAGTCCGCGCTCCGCCGCCGTCCAGACCTCGCGCGCCGTGGCCGAGGGCCTGGGCTACGCAGCCTCCAGCGTCACCACCTTTGCCGGGTTGGAGCCCGGCGTGAGCGTCAAGGTCTGCCTGGAGGAACTGCGCGTCTGCGAGCGCTACCAGTCCGTGTTCCTCTGCGGCGAGCTGCCGCTTCTGGGCGACCTGGCCTCGCACCTGCTCACCAGCGGCCCCAGGCTCTCCCTGGCGCTGGAGGGCGGCGCACTGCTGGCCATCGGCATCAACAGCGTGGGCAGCCGCTCCGGCTCGCTGCGCTGGCTCCTGCAAGGCCCGCAGCTCCAGATGATCGCGGCGTCCTGACGGCTGTCCCCCCAGGCTGCTCCAGGCCTGACAATCGGTGCCCCGGTGCTGGCCGCCTATTCCACGCAGATCATCTCATAGCTGTCGCCGGTGATGCACACAGCGCCAGAGTCCGTGACCTCAAAGGTGTTCTCCACGCCCACCATGCCGATGCCGGGCAAGCCGTGCTTGGGCTCGAAGGCGAAGGTCTGGCCGCGCTCCACCGGCCTGTCGAAGCCTTTGGCAATGGCCGGATAGCCGTCGATGGCCAGGCCGATGCCGTGGCCCAGGAACGGCACCTTGTTCTCGCCCAGGCCCATGAAGCCCTCGCCGAAGCCCGCCTTCACCGCCCAGTCGGCGCAATGCGCATACAGCTCGCTGACCAGCGCGCCCGGGCGCAGGTTCTCGGCCAGCCAGGCCTGCACGTCCACGCAGAAGCCATGGGCGCTCGCCACCTCGTCGGGAATGCTCCCGGCCTTGCCCGCCCAGTACATCTGGGTCTTGTCGGTGTGGTAGCCCTCAAGCTGGAACCCGATGTCGAGATTCAAGGGGCTGTCCATCTGCCAAAGCTGCCCGGCATAACCCATGAGCGGCACGGCCGGGTGCTCCCCGCGCACGCCCACAGGGCCATTGAAGCTGCTGGGGTAGTTGCCGGAATCCCCGGCCGAGACATGGCCGAGGAAGATCTCCTCGCCCTGGGCGTTCATGCGCATGATGCCCTGGTGCCCGAGCTCGAAGAACACGTTCCAGGCCATGTGCGCGACGTCGCGTTCGCTCATGCCCGGTTTGAGGAGCTTGGGCAGGATGTCGTGCAGCGCCATGTGGTGCCGCTCGCCGCACAGGCGCATGACCTGAAGCTCCCATTCGCTCTTCAGGGACTCGGCGATGGCCAGGGTCAGATCGCCGGAGACGAAACGCTGCGAGCTCAAGCGCGAGGCCAGCAACTCGCCCAACTGCCAGGTGAGCCCGCCCTGGTCCACGGCCACCACGTCGCCGAAGGGCACGCCCGCCTCGGCGGCAAGCACCGGCAGGTCCTTGTACGAGCGGTAGCCGACGCAGCGGATGCTCGGGGCCTCCAGGGCCGCGCGGCCAATGCCCTTGCGCAGCATGAGCAGGGGTGCGCCCTCCAGCGGCAGCCACACGCAGCCCATGCCGAGGGTCCCGGTGAGGTAGTAGATGCGTGGGCGGCTGAACACGAGCAGCCCGCAGGCCTCTGGCGCCAGCTCGCGCAGCAGGCGGCGGCAGCGCTCGTGGCGCAGGGCGAGTTCCTCGGTGGGGATGACGGCCAGGGCTTCAAACATGTCTGCGCTCCTTGTCCTAACGGGTGTTCGTCTCATCTGCAGGGGGTGCGCCTTGCGCCTTCCCGAAGTCGTCTTAGAGCCTTCCCGGTGCCTTTAAGGCCTCGTCCTGCACCCATCCCGAAACCGTCAGGGCATGCGGGCCGGGGTCTAGGCATCGCGTTTCAAATGGGATATACATTCCATGGCCGCACCGTCCCCGCATGCCGGGCCGGAGTACAGACGGCCTGAGGATACAATGCTGCACAGCGACAAAGAGCTAGCCGCCCTTCTCGGGAAGGTCAAGACCATCGCCGTGGTCGGGGCCAAGGACAAGCCCGGCCAACCCGTGGACAGGGTCGGCAGATACTTGATTGATGCGGGCTTCCGCGTCATCCCGGTTCACCCCAAGCGCACCGAGGTCTGGGGCCTTAAGGCCTACCCCAGCATCAACGACATCCCCGAGGCCGTTGACCTGGTGAACCTGTTCCGCGCCGCCGAAGCCTGCCCTGCCCATGCCGAGGAATTCCTGCGCCTCTCCCCCAAGCCTTTGTGCTTCTGGATGCAGTCCGGCATCGTGAGCCCGGAGGCCCGGCGGATTCTTTCCAGTTTGCCCGTGCTCGTGATTGAGGACCGCTGCCTCATGGTGGACCACAGAAGCCTTGTGTCCACGGGGTCCGTGCATGCCTGAGCGCTCCTTCACCTGCCAACGCTGCGGCCACTGCTGCCAGGGCGAAGGCGGCATCATCATGACCGCGCATGACCGCGAACGCCTGGCCCGGCACCTGGGCCTGGACGTTCCGGCCATGCTCGCGGACTGCGCGGAATCCGTGAACGGCAAGGTGCGCCTGCGCGCCGGGGCCGACGGCTACTGCGTCTTCTTCAAGCACGGCGAGGGCTGCGGCGTGCACCAGGGCCGCCCGGACATCTGCCGCGCCTGGCCCTATTTCCGGGGCAACCTCGTGGACGCCTCGAGCTGGGAGATGATCCAGACCGACTGCCCAGGCGTCAACGTCGAGGCCGGTCACGCGCTCTTCGTCCGCGAGGGCGTGGACTATCTGTATGAGCACGGCCTGGTGCATGAGCCCGGAGACGATTCGCCCCACGCCCTGGTCCTCGATGCAAGCCTTGCGCGACGCAAGGACCCATGAACGTCCAGGACTGCTACCGCATCCTCAAGGTGCCTCCCGGGGCCAACCTGGAAGAGGTCAAAGCGGCCTTCCGCCAGCAGGCCTTTCGCCTGCACCCGGACCTGAACCCCTCCCCCAAGGCCGCCGAGCAGTTCCGTCTCATGAACGAGGCGTACATCCTGCTCACGCGCACGCTGAAGGACGACCCCGCCGCCCAGGCCAAGGCCCGCGCCAAGGCCCAGGCCGGCGCAGGCGCTGCCCAGGGGGCGCAATCCAAGACCGAAAAGGCCCGCGCCGAAAAGGCCTATGCCCAGAACCAGGCCAACGCCAAGCGCGAGGCCCAGCGCAAGGCCGAGGGCCGGGGCTTCCACCTGCGCGAGGAAGAGGTCCTGCGCGACCTTTTGTCCGACCCCTTCGCCCGGCAGGTCTTCGAGGACATCTACAGCCAGCTCAAACACGGCCAGCACGGCCAGACCGCCTCGGCAACGGACCAAGGCAAGGGACAAGGCCAGAAGCACGCCCATATCCACGCGCCCTTCAAGCACCATCCGCCGCATCCCGGCCAGCCGGAACCGCCGCAGCGCCGCAACCTGAGCATCCAGTGGGGTGAGAAGTCCCTGAACCTGGACATGAGCAAGGGCATAGTCGGCGGGGTCAAGTCCTGGCTGCGCAGCCAGCTCGATGACGAGCAGACCGTGCACTTCCCGGCCTACAGCCTGGGTCCGGGCAAGACCCTGCGCATCACGGTCAGCGCGCGCTTCAGCGGCGAGCCGAAAACCGTGGAGATCACCCTGCCCCCCGACTTCGTGGTGGGCCGCCCCATCCGCCTCAAAGGCCTGGGCCGCAAGCTCGGGCCCTTCACCGGCGATCTGTTCCTGCGCATCCTCGCCAAATAGCCTTGGCCGTGCCCTCGGCACTTGTCATCCGCCCGGAAATTGACTAGGCCGCAGGAAACACACGCCGACAAGGAGCCAGGAATGCTCGCCATCCTCGACTATAAAGCAGGCAACCAGACCAGCGTGCGCCGTGCGCTCGACCATCTGGGCATAGACAACCGCATCACCAATGACCCGGACCTGCTGGCCAGCGCTGACGGGATCATCTTTCCCGGCGTGGGCGCGGCTGGCCAGGCCATGGACGAGCTGTCCTCCGGCGGCCTGGACGAGGTCTTGAAGAGCCTCATCTGGCAGGAGAAGCCGCTGCTGGGCATCTGCGTGGGCTGCCAGATATTGCTGGACTACTGCGAGGAGAACGACACCCGCACCCTGGCCGTGATCCCCGGCGAGTGCCGCCTGTTCAACCCGGCCTGGGCCGAGGAGGACGGCACCCCCATCCGCGTGCCGCACATGGGCTGGAACCGCGTGACCCTCAAGAAGGAATGCGCGCTGTTCAACGACATCCAGTCCGAGGCCGAATTCTACTTCGTGCACAGTTACCACCCGGCCCCAAGGGCCGAGTTCATCATCGGCGAGACCATGTACGGCGAGAACTTTTGCTCCGTGCACGGACGCACCGGCCTGTGGGCCGTGCAGTTCCACCCGGAAAAGAGCGGCGCGCCGGGCTTGAAGCTCCTCCAGAACTTCCACGCCTACTGCCTGGAGGCCAAAGATGCTCAGTAAGCGCATAATCCCCTGCCTCGACGTGCGGGCCGGCAAGCTCACCAAGGGCGTGAAGTTCCAGGGCAACGTCGACATCGGCGACCCTGTGGAGACCGCGCGCATGTACTACGAGCAGGGTGCGGACGAGATCGTGTTCTACGACATCACCGCCAGTTCCGAAGGCAGGGGAATCTTCCTCGACGTGGTCGAGCGCGTGGCCAGCCAGATCTTCATCCCGTTTTCCGTGGGCGGCGGCATCAATTCCGTGGCCGACATGCGCGCCGTGCTCGTGGCCGGGGCCGAAAAGGTCTCGGTGAATTCCGGCGCGGTGAAGAACCCCGACATCATCAGCGAGGGCGCCGCAGCCTTTGGCGCGCAGTGCGTGGTGCTGGGCATGGACGTGAAGCGCGTGGAAAAGTCCGAGCAGATCCCTTCCGGCTTTGAGGTGGTCATCCACGGCGGGCGCAAGTACACCGGCATGGACGCCATCGAGTGGGCCAAGACCGGTGAGGCGCTGGGCGCGGGCGAGATATGCCTCAACTCCATCGACGCCGACGGCACCAAGGACGGCTACGACCTGGAGCTGACGCGCAAGGTGACCAAGAGCGTGCGCATCCCGGTCATCGCCTCCGGCGGCGCGGGCAACCCCCAGCACATGGCCGACGCCTTCACCCAGGGCAAGGCTTCGGCGGCGCTCATCGCCTCCATCGTGCACTATGGCGAGTACACCATCCGCCAGCTCAAGGAGCACATCGCCGGCCAGGGCGTGCCCATGCGCACCATCTGGTAGGCGTATTCCCCTTCCCCTACGGCGGCCCTGCCTAAACCACAGGCCGCCCCAACCCGGCACACACGCCATGACAGACCTCTTGCGCCGTTACTCCGACTCCCTGGCCGCTTCCGCGCGGGACGGCCTGTTGCGCCGCCTGCCTGACACAGACACCCTGCCGGATTTGCTGGACTTCTCCGGAAATGACTACCTGGGGCTGGCCCGCAGGCCGGAACTGGTGGACGCTGCGGCCAAGGCCGGACACCGCTTTGGCGCCGGGGCCACGGGTTCGCGGCTGCTTTCAGGCAACACCCGGCTGCACATGGAGTTGGAGGCGCGCATCGCCCAGGACAAGGGCACCGAAGCCGCGCTGGTGTTCTCTTCCGGCTACCAGGCAAACGCCGCCGCCATCGCGGCCCTGCTGGACAAGGCCGCGCTGGGCGCGGAGCCGCTGGTCTTCGCCGACCGCCTGAACCACGCCAGCATGCACCTTGGCTGCACCCTGGCCGGGGCGCGGCAGACCCGCTACCGGCACCTGGATCTGGCGCATCTGCTGGAACAATTGGAAAAATACGCGGGCGACCCCAGGCCGAAGTTCATCCTGTCCGAGACCGTGTTCGGCATGGACGGGGATCAAGCCGACGTGGCCCAGCTGCAGTCTTTGGCGCTGCGCTACGGCGCGCTGCTCTACCTGGACGAGGCCCACGCCACAGGGGTTTTCGGCCCCAACGGCTTTGGCCTGGCCGAGACCATCGAGCTTGCGCCCTCCACAGTTGTCATGGGCACCTTCAGCAAGGCCCTGGGCGTGGGCGGCGGGTATGTGGCCTGCTCCTCGCTGGTGCGCGATTTTCTCATCAACAGGGCCGGGGGCTTCATCTTCTCCACCGCGCCCTCGCCCCTGGTGCTGGGCGCGGCCCTGTGCGCCTGGGACCTGCTGCCCAGCCTCTGGGCCGAACGCGCCGGGCTCCTGGCCCGCGCCGAAAAGCTGCGCGCCTCGCTGCGTGCAATGGGCTTGGATACCGGGACCTCGACCACGCAGATCGTGCCCGTTATCCTGGGCGATCCGTTGCGCACCATGGCCGCCCGCGACGCCCTGGCCGAACAGGGCATCCGCGTGTCTGCCGTGCGTCCGCCAACGGTCCCGCAGGGCAGCTCGCGCCTACGCCTGGGGCTCTCCGCCGCGCACACGGACGCGGACCTGGAGCGGCTTGTCCACAGCCTCGTCCAGAGCCTCGGCGAGGCCCTGCGCAGCCTATGACCGGACTGGTGCTTCTGCACGGCTGGGGCTACGGCCCCGAGACCTGGGACGGCCTGGCCAATGCTTTTGGCAACGCTCCTGTGGTCATCCTTGACGCCGGATATTTCAGCCCCAGCAAGCTCACCATCCCTGATAATCCCGACGGCTGGCTCGGCGTGGGCCACTCCCTGGGCTTTGCCAGACTGCTGCAAATGGACATTCCCTGGCGCGGACTTGTGGGCATCGGCGGCTTCCTGCGCTTCTGCCAAAAGCCTGGCAAAACAACAGGCACGCCCCCGGCCATGCTCGACGCCATGCTCGCCCGCCTGAACTCGGCCCCGGAGGAGGTGCTGGCGCGCTTCCACAAGCGCTGCGACCACCGGGTATCGCCATTGCCCACACCCGGCGCCGAGGGCCTGGCGCTGCTGCGCGCCGACTTGTCGCACCTGCGCGACCTGGACCAGCCCGCTCCCGCGCGCCCCATGCCCACGCTCTTCATCCAGGCACAGGACGACCGCATCGTGCCGCCGGACCTCCCGCGCGAGGCCCAGTCACTGTTTTCCGCAGCTCTGGCTGGCTCGCGACTGATCGAACTGGACACCGGCGGCCATGCCCTGCCCATGACGCGCGCTCAGGACTGCCAGCGGCTGATTCAGGAGTTTCTGCATGACCTCGGCTGAAGACACCGCAGCGCCCCTGTCGCGCACGCAGGCCGTGGCCCAAAACTTTGGCCGCCGCGCCAGGGACTACACGCGCCACGCGCACCTGCAGCAACACACGGCCCAAACCCTGGCAACCTTTCTGCGCGAGCATGCAGAATTGCCGGATAAAGGCCAGGTGGTGGAGATAGGCTGCGGCACCGGCCTGTTGACGGAGCTGCTGCACACGCCTGGACAACCCTACCTGGCCACGGACCTGTCGCCGGAGATGCTGGAGCAGTGCCGGTCGCGGCTTCTGTCCCAGGCGGCTGGCCTGGGTTTGTCCCCCGACATGTGGGAAAGCCAGGGCCTGTCCTTTGCCGTGCTGGACGGTCAGTCCGCAACCTTTGCCGTCCCGCCAGCAGCTATCGTCTCCAACCTGACCTGCCAGTGGTTCGCCGACCCGGTGACCGGGCTTGTTCGGCTCGCGCGGCAGACCCCGCTCCTGGCCTTCTCCGTGCCGCTTCAAGGCAGCTTTCCCGAATGGGAGGCGGCCTTCGCCGACCTGGGCCGCACCTCCGGGCTCCTGCCCCTCCCACACGAGCAGGCCATCCTCGCCGCCCTGGATGGCCTAGCGCCGCAACGCCTGACGCATCGCATCGAGGAACGCCCGCAGCATTTCCCCAGCGCCACGGCCTTTGCCGACAGCTTCCGGCTCATCGGCGCAGACCAGCCCCGCGCAGGCTATGCCCCGGCCCCCATCCGGCCCGTGCTGCGACGATTCGCCAACGGCCTGGACGCCACCGCGCGCATACTCTATTGCCTTGTCATGAGGGAAATCCCGTGAAGCTCTTCGTCACCGGCACAGACACCGGCGTGGGCAAGACCGTAGTCAGCGCGTGGCTCTGCCTGCATTCCGGCGCGGACTACTGGAAGCCTGTGCAGTCCGGGCATCCGCCTGACAGCGACTCCGCCGACGTTGCCCGTTTGTCCGGCGCGCGCGTGCATCCGGAGCGCCATCTGCTGCGCCTGGCGCGCTCGCCCCTGGATGCTGCGGCTGCCGAGGGCCTGCGCATCAGCCTGGATGACTTCAGCCTGCCCCGGACTGAGCGCCCCCTGATCATCGAGGGCGCAGGCGGGGTGCTGGTGCCGCTCAACGAGGACGAGACCATGCTCGACCTCATGGCGCGCCTGGGCGCTCCTGTGCTGGTGGCGGCCCGCACGTGCCTGGGTACCATCAACCATACCTGCCTGACCCTGGCGGCCCTGCGCGCGCGCAACCTGCCCGTGTTCGGCGTCATCCTCTGCGGCGAAACGGATCAATCAAACCGCAAAGCCATCGAACATTTTGGCCATGTCCAGGTGCTGGCGCACATCCCGCCGCTCACGCCGCTCACGCGCGGAGCGCTGCAACGTGTGGCACCGGCCCCGGAAGCCATGGATTGGGTGAGGTGGAAGCCATGAACGACGCGAGGAACACAAGCGGCACTGTCGAGCTTGACCAGCGCCACGTCTGGCACCCCTTTGTCCAGGAGCAGACCGCGCCCGCACCCCTGCCCGTGGCCAGGGCCAGCGGAGCTTCGCTGTTTCTTGAGGACGGCCGGGAGATCCTCGATCTCGCCGCCAGCTGGTGGGTCAACGTGCACGGCCACAGCCACCCGGCCATCGCCGAGGCCTTGGCCGAGCAGGCGCGCACCCTGGAGCATGTGATCTTTGCCGGCTTCACCCACGCGCCCGCAGCCCGCCTGGCCGAAGCCCTGGTACACGCCCTGCCGCGCATTGATGACCGAGGGCTGGACCGCGTGTTCTACACCGACAACGGCAGCACCGCCGTTGAAGCCGCACTGAAGATGGCCTTCCAGTCCTGGCGCAACCAGGGCGAGCGCCGCCGCACCCTGTTTCTGGCCTTTGAGGGCGCGTATCACGGCGACACCTTCGGGGCCATGTCCGTGGGCCGCAGCTCCGGGTTCTACGGACCCTTCGAGGACGTTCTGCTCAAGGTGCGCTTTACGCCCTTTGCCGAGACCTGGCTTGATGACGAGAATGTGGACGCGCGCGAAGCCGCAGCCCTGGCCGAATTGGACGCCATCCTGGAGCGCGACGGCAGGCGCATCGCCGGGTTCATCGCCGAGCCCCTGGTGCAGGGCGCCTCGGGCATGCGCATGTGCAGGCCGCAATTCCTGCGCGCCGTGTGCGACCGCGTGGCCGCCCAAGGCATTCCGGTCATTCTGGACGAGGTCATGACAGGCTTTGGCCGCACGGGCACGCTCTTCGCCATGGAGCAGGCAGGCGTGGTGCCGGACCTGGTGTGCCTGTCCAAGGGCCTCACCGGGGGCTTCCTGCCCATGGCCGTCACCGTCGCCTCCAAGGCCATCTACGAGACCTTCCTGGGCCAGGACTTCAGCACGGCCTTTGCCCACGGCCACTCCTACACGGCCAATCCCCTGGGCTGCGCTGCGGCCCTGGCCTCCCTGGCGCTGTTTGAGTCCGAGCAGACGCTTGAACGCATCGCCGCCATCCGCGCGGCCAACCTGCGCTGGCTCGCCGAGGCCGCCACCCTGCCCGGCGTCCATCGGCCCCGCGCCCTGGGCTCCATCGCCGCCGTGAACCTCGGCCCCGAAGTTGGTGACGGGATTGGCGGCGAGGTCGACTACTACTCGTCCCTGGGCCCCAAGCTCAAGGCCCGCTTCCTGGAACTCGGACTTCTGGTGCGCCCGCTGGGCAACGTGATCTACGTCATGCCACCGGCCTGCATCGCGCCCGAGGAGCTGGCCCGCGCCCACGCAGTCATCCTGGACGTGCTGCGCGAAACCGCCCCGCTCTACGTCAAAAGCTGAGAGAAGCACGGCACAAGAAAACGCCCGTTCCGGCCACCGCGTGGGTGAGGCCGGAACGGGCGTTTTCTTGTCTGTTCGGAGCGGCTGTCAGTCGGCCTGGAAGGTACCGCTCTTGCCGCCGCTTTTGTGGACCAGGCGGCAGTCGGTGATGCGGATGTCCTTCTGCACGGCCTTGCACATGTCATAAATGGTGGCGGCGGCGATCTGCGCGGCCACAAGGGCCTCCATCTCCACGCCGGTCTTGGCGCTGGTGCGCGATTCGGCCTCGATGAGCACGCGGCCGCCCGCCTCGTCGATCTCGAAGGTGATGTCCGCGAAGTCCAGCGGCAGCGGGTGGCAGAGCGGGATCAGCTCGGCCGTGCGCTTGGCGGCCAGTATGCCCGCAACCCGCGCGGTGCCGAGCACCTCGCCCTTGGGCAGGGCCTTTTGCACCAGCAGACGCATGGTCTCCGGGTTCAAAAGGACCTCGACGCGCACCCGCGCGATGCGCAGGCTCACGCTCTTGGTGGTCACGTCGACCATGCGGGCACGGCCATCGGCGTCCAGATGCGAGAACTCACCAGTCACGTCAGCCTCCTAGTCGCCCATTACTTTGTCTTTGGCCTTCTTGAAGAAGTTCTTGGCCTTCTTCAGGGGCTTTTCCTCCTCCAGCTTGGCGAACTCGCGCAGGAGCTCCTCCTGGCGGGCGGAGAGGGAGGTGGGAGTGTCCACCTTGATCTCAAGGAGCAGGTCGCCCTTGCGGCTGCTGCCGGGGTGCGGCAGGCCGAGTCCGCGCAGTTGGAAGACCTCGCCGCCCTGGGTGCCCTTGGGGATGTCCACGGTGATGGGCTCGTCCAGGGTCGGAATCTCGATCTTGTCGCCGAGGGCGGCCTGAACGAAGTTGATGGTGCGGTGCAGCACCAGGTTCTGCCCCTGGCGTTCAAAGGTCTTGTCCGGCTCCACGCTCATGACCACGAAAAGGTCGCCCGCGGGACCGCCGTTGACGCCGGGCTCGCCCTCGCCGCGCAGGCGCAGCCGCGAGCCGTCGTCCACGCCGGCCGGGATGCGCACCTTGAGCTCGCGCACCTGGCTGGTCTGGCCGCCGCCACGGCAGGTGGCGCAGAACTGGCTGATGATCTGGCCGCGCCCGTGGCAGTTGGGGCAGGTCACGGAGATGCGGAAGAAGCCCTGGGCCTGCTGGACGTGGCCGCTGCCACGGCACTGGCCGCAGGTCTTCATGTCGGTGCCGGGCTCGGCGCCGGTGCCCTTGCAGGACTCGCAGGGCACGCTGACCGGAATCTTGAGCACAACCTCATCGCCCTTGGCGGCTTGCCGGAAGGTGATGTTCAGGTTGTAGCGCAGGTCCATGCCGGCCTGGGCGCGTCGGCCCCCGGCGCGTGCGCCGCCGGAAAAGCCGAAGACCTCGCCGAAGATGTCGCTGAAGGCCCCGAAGATGTCCTCGGACGAGCTGAATCCCCCGCCACCGCCGTTCATGCCCTCATGACCGAAGGTGTCGTAGCGGCGGCGCTTCTCGGGATCGCGCAGGACGTCGTAGGCCTCGGCAGCCTCCTTGAACTTGGACTCGGACTCGGCATCGCCCTGATTGCGGTCAGGGTGGTGCTCCAGGGCCAGCTTGCGGTAGGCGCGTTTCAGCTCATCTTCGGAGGCGTTTCTCTGCACCCCGAGGATCTCGTAAAAATCACGTTTGGACATACGCTGTTAAACTTTTAGTCTGCGGCAGCGTGGATGCCGGCCTCGGGGATGGAGTCGGCGGGCAGAACCTTTCCCTGGGCGATCTCGCGCAGGGCGGTGACGGCTTCCTTGTTGTTCGACTCGATCAGCGGCGGATAGCCCTCGCGATACTGCTTCACGCGCTTGATGGCCATCTGGACGATGAGGAAGCGGTTGCCGACTTTGGCCAGACAATCTTCAACGGTGATTCTCGCCATACAGGAACTCCTTGAAACAAATGATTATGGACACAATACGCACCAGTTCCTGGTCAGTCCCCGGGGGGCCGGACCGTGCGTGAAGGCAGGTAGCCTTGCAATTCCTCGATGATCTGGGTGCCGACGGGATAATACATCTCCTCGGTCCCCACCTTGAGCCAACACTGTTCAGGCGGCAGCCTGGGGTCGGTATAGAAAATGAAGGAGGTCAACATCTTGGCATCCTTCGTAAACAGCTCCAGGGCCAGGCGCTGAACGGCAGGATAGCCGAGCTTGGCAACCGGTTCCGCTTCGAACCGTAATTCTTTAAGTCGCCACAGCGACAAGTCAAGCCCGGCGAGCTTGCGGCCGCGATCGCGGTCTTCCCAGCCGTTGGGGGTATTCTCGGCCACAAGGGTCTGGTTGCCCATGACCGAGAAGATCCTGGCGCTCTGCACGCGGGCCGAGTCGTAGGTGATGACGCCGCGCCACTGCATGTCAAAGGCCAGTCGGAACAGGGTCTTGGACTTTTCACGATCCAGCAGGAAACCGCCGGGATGTCTGGTCGAACGGCCAAAGGCCTGCTCGGTTTCGCCCTGGGGGAAGATTTCCAGACGCAGGGGCTCGGTGGCCTTGGCCATGAGAATGTCCAGGGTGAAGGAGGGACGACCCGGTGGCTGATGATCGTTCTTGACCAGGATGCTGTCGGCGTTGATGGCGGACAGATTGTGCAGGAACAAGCGGACCTCCGAGGACGACACTGTGGAGCCCTTGAGCGACTCCGGGCGCAGGAAGAAGAAGGAGTCGTCCTTGCGCTCAAGCTCCCACTGGATGCCCGAGGCGCCGGTGACGGTGAGACGCTGGGCCTCGTCCGTGTGCAGGTCGAGCATGCGGTAATCGAAATAATGCTCCGCAGGCTTGTCGATCTGGTGGAGGATGCTTGCGTCGAGCAGGAACACCACGCCCGGCGAATGCGAGCTCTGGGCGTAAAGAGCGGCGCCGGTGGGCGCCTCGTGGCCGAAGGTCAGCAACACCTCGCCCAAACCGAGGGTGGAAGGCTTGAGCAGGATGCGCACCGTGGGCTCGGAAAAACCGTACCCGGCCAGCTCGGATTCGGGAACCTGGCCCAGGCTCTGGGTGGGCCGGTTGTGGGAGATGGCGCTGAGCAGGGCCTCGATCCGGACCTTGTCCGCCGGGGTGGGCAGGGAGTCCGCCTCGGCCCCTGCGCTGCGCACGACCCAGCCGGTGGAGTCCTTGGCCAGGGAGTAGCGCTCAGCGCGCGTGGCGACCTCTATGGACTGCACCGACTCCAGGCCATAGCTCGGCCAAACGTCGCTACCCAGCCGGTGCTCCTGAGTCGTCAGGAACAATCCGGCTGCCAGCGCCAGAAGCAGCACAAGCAGGAGTAATACCCCGGAGCGGGGAAGATGCATCGTCAACGGTGGCCTTCCAGGTTAGGCATCGGGCAGTGCCCTGGTGAAACATTCTGCCACTGAGCGGCCTGAAGCTCGGGGAAATGAACAGGAAGGGAATCCCCACGGCTGCACATCAAACCAGAACCAAATTTACTATACGAGCCGAACTTGCACGTCAAGCGCAAATGAACTAGGGCAGTGCGTGGCGCCTGCGGGCGTTGCAGGAGGTTACCAGGGTGGCAGGATTCGGCAAGCTTACCTTTGCACAGAAGAAATGCGTGGGCAGCGTGGGCAAGCTCATGCAGCAGACCGCCATGGCCGGCCCCGGCGCCCGCATCGGGGTGGCGGTTTCCGGCGGCGTGGACAGCTTCGCGCTCATCAAGACCCTGACCATCCGCAAGGCCATAGTGCCCTTCTCCATGGAGCTCATGGTGCTGCACATCAACCCCGGATTCGAGCCGGACAGCCACCTTCCGCTGGTGGACTGGGTCCAGGCCGAGGGGCTTTCGGCGCACATCGAGCTCTCCGACTACGGCCCCAGGGCGCACACCAGCGAGAACCGCAAGAACTCGCCCTGCTTCTATTGCAGCATGCTGCGCCGCAAGCGGCTCTTCGATCTCTGCCATGCCTACAATCTTACACACTTGGCCTTCGGCCACAACGCCGACGACCTGGTGGTGACCTTCTTCATGAACGTCGTGCAAAACGGTCGCGTGGACGGCCTCTCGGCCAGCGAGGACTTTTTCGGCGGCAGCCTCAAGGTCATCCGCCCGGCCCTGTTTCTTGAGAAGTCGCTCATGAAGACCGCCGCGCGCCAATGGAACCTGCCCATCTGGAAAAACAACTGCCCTTCCAGCGGAAACACGCGCCGCACCGAGATCCACGACTGGCTCAAACTCGAAACAGGCAAGGACAAACGCCTCGGTCAAAATATCCTCAACGCGCTGAGGCGCTTCCAACTGGAGCGCAATGCCCCTGACTTGACCGACCTTTGATGATGGGCTAAAGGGAGATCAACCTGGACGCAAATTAACAAGCGTCAAAACTACTTATCTGGAATAATTGATGTTTTTCGGACGCTTCCACATTGTCATCTTCCGTGAGAAACGCGGGAACGCACGAAAGCTTCAGCTCAAGGGCTGGATGCTCATGGCCATGGGCCTCGTGCTGACCCTGCTCGTCGCCGGAAACGTCATACTTCTCAGAAACTTCGCCATCAGCGGCAGCCTTGAAAAAAGCCTCAGCCTCACCGAAAAATCCGCCCACGAACAAAAGTCTCAACTCCTGAATTTAAGCCAAAAGCTCTTCACCCTCCAGAAAGACGTCACCCGCATCCGCGATTTCGACTCCAAGCTTCGGGTCATGATCAACCTTGAGCAGGAGAACATCATGAGCGTGGCGCCCAGGGGCGGCCCGGGCCAGGATGTCGCCAAGGGCTACCTGCCGCTCTACCGCCAGGAGCTTCTGGCCCGCAAGATGAACGAATTTCTGCGCCAGCTCTCCGTCGAGGCGCGCATGGAAGAAGTCCGCCAGCAGGAGATCATCCAGCGCCTGCGCGCCAACAGGGACGTGCTTGAGGCCACCCCGTCGGTCTGGCCCGTCAGCGGCTGGGTAACCTCCGGCTTCGGCTGGCGCGTCTCCCCCTTCACCGGCAAGCGTGAATTCCACAAGGGCCTGGACATCTCCGGGCCAAACGGCACGCCCATCTATGCCCCCTCGCGCGGCGTGGTGGCCTTCATCGAACGCGACCCCGCCTACGGCCTTATCGTGAACCTGACCCACGGCTCGGGCCTGGTCACCAGCTATGCGCATCTTTCGCGCGTGGGGGTGAAGGTCGGCCAGGTCGTGCAGCGCGGCGAGCTGGTGGCCTACATCGGCGACACAGGGCGCAGCACCGGACCGCACCTGCATTACGAAGTGCGCATCAGCGGCATCCCGGTGAACCCCATGCGCTACATCCTGAACTAGCCGTTCACCAGCACTTTCCCTGCCAATCTGATTCTTTGCTGGCGTGCCCTTTTTCTGGACGCACGCCACAAGCTGGGCTAGTCTCTCGCCCATGCCAACGGGCTGCTTTGCGCGACTTGCGCGACAGGCTCCGGCGCACCCAGGCGGACGTTCATGGACATTTTCAGCTTCGACCCGCGCACTGTCATCAGCTTCTACCTCACGCTGTTCCGCGTCAGCGTGGTCCTGTTCGTCATGCCCTTTTTCGGCGACGCCATTCCAAACGTCATCAAGGCCACCCTGCTCATCGTGCTGACCCTGGCCGTGTGGCCCAAGCTCTCCTTCCCGGCGGAGTCCATGCCGGGGAATCCGTCCATGCTTGTAGCCATGTTCGCAGGCGAGATCGTGCTCGGCATGGCCCTTGGCATCATCGTGCGCATGCTCATCGCGGCGGTGCAGATCGGCGGCGCCATCATCAACTTCCAGATGGGCTTCTCCATGGTCAACGCCATCGATCCGCTGACCGGACAGTCCGAGCCCGTGACCACGCACTTCATCTACATGTGCACCATGCTCACCTTCCTCGCGCTCAATGGACACTTGAACCTCATCCAGGCGGTGGGCAAGAGCTTCGAGCTCGTGCCTCCGGGCGGCCTGTTCCTGACGCCAAGGCTCATGACCGAGATCATGGTCTTCTCCAAGCAGATGTTCATCCTCGGCGTGCGCATCGCAGCGCCGGTCATCCTGGCACTGTTCCTGGTGGACCTGTCGCTGGCGCTCATCTCCAAGATGGCGCCGCAAATGAACGTCATGACCATGGGCTTTCCCATCAAGATCATGGTCGGCTTCCTGTTTTTGACCTTCATCATGGAGCAGATGACCGAGTACGTCACAAATTTCATCCAATCCATGGACATGGTGTTCCTGCACATCATGAAAATTGGCGTCATCGGCCCTTAGGGCTGACGCGGGAAGCCAAAGCATGTCCAGAGAAGATCCGAGCAGAACAGAACCAGGCACGGCCAAGCGCATCAAGAAGGCGCGTGACGAGGGCAGCGTCGCGCGTTCCGGCGAGGTCAGCACCGTTTGCGTGCTTTTGACCGCGGTGGTGGCCCTGCGCTACATGGCGGGTTTCTACTACAAGAATTTCAACGAGATCTTCAACTGGTTCTTTGTGGAAGGTATCACCCAGGAGTTGAATACCCAGACCGTCTACAGCATGTTCCTCTGGTCCATGCTCAAAATGTCCTTGCTGCTCTTCCCCTTCATGTGCCTCATCGCCCTGGTGGCCTACACGAACATACGTCTGCAGATCGGCAAGCTTTGGATCTTCAAGGTCAAATGGGACCGCATAAACTTCAACATCGCCGCGGCCATGAAGAAGCTCATGATCAGCCCCGACGCCCTGGTGCGCCTGGGCCGCAGCGTTCTCCAGGCGGTTGTCGTCGGTTTTGCGCCCTACCTCGTCATCCGTCAGGAGATGCCGAACCTCATGCCCCTGTTCCACCAGAACGTCCTGGGCATCAGCTCCTACATGCTCCTGGTGGCCTACAAGATGTTCTGCTACGCCCTGGTGCCCATGATCCTCATGGCCATCGCCGACCTGTGGTGGACGCGTTACCGCTACAACGACAACCTCATGATGACCAAATCCGAGGTCAAGGACGAGCGCCGCCAGGCCGAAGGCGACCCGGAGATCAAGTCCAGGCAGCAGCGCAAGTTCTTCGAGTTCATGGCCATGCGGCTTTCCTCCAGCGTGCCCAAGGCCGACGTCGTCATCACCAACCCCACCCACTATGCCGTGGCCCTGCGCTACGACCTCACGGAGGCCCCGGCCCCCATGGTCCTGGCCAAAGGCGTGGACCGCATCGCCAAAAGAATCCGCGAACTGGCCATCGAAAACGACATTCCCATCCAGGAAAATCCACCTCTGGCACAGGCTTTGTATAAGCAGGTGGAAGTTGGTGAGACCATCCCCGAGGAAATGTACCAGGCCGTTGCCGCGATACTGGCCAAACTGGCCAAGTTCAAGCGCCTCAAAGGCTAGCTGCTCCTCCTAGGGTGATGCTCTCTTCCGCGTACAAACCGTAGGGAGCGTCAAGAATATGGCCGCCAAGCAGAATTTCGCCAACATAGACATCGACTACGCACAATTCGCCAAGCAGGGCGACATCATGCTCGCAGCCGGTGTTGTCATCGTGCTGCTGATCATGCTCGTGCCGACGCCGACCATCGTCATCGACTTCATGCTGACCTTCAGCATCGCCATAAGTCTTGTCATCCTCGTCACCAGCATGTTCCTTGAGTCCCCGATGGAATTCTCCATCTTCCCCTCCCTGCTGCTGGTCACAACCCTTATGCGGCTGGCGCTCAACGTCGCCTCCACCCGACTGATCCTCATGCACGGCCACGAAGGCACCGCAGCGGCGGGCAACGTCATCCAAAGTTTCGCCGAGTTCGTTGTCGGCGGCAACTACGCCATCGGCATCGTCATCTACTGGATTTTGTTCACCATCAACAAGACCGTCGTCGTCGGCGGCATGTCGCGCATCGCGGAAGTCGCAGCCCGTTTCACCCTCGATTCCATGCCCGGCAAGCAGATGGCCGTTGAGGCGGACTTGAACGCTGGCCTCATCGACGAGCCCGAGGCCACGCGCCGACGCGAGAAAATCCGCAAGGAGTCCGACTTCTACGGCGCCATGGACGGCGCGGGCAAGTTCGTTTCCGGCGACGTCAAGGCCGGCGCCATCATGCTGCTGATCAACCTGGTGGGCGGCTTCTTCATCGGCGTGTTCCAGAAGGACATGAGCTGGCTCGACGCGGCCAAGACCTTCACCATGCTGACCATCGGCGACGGACTGGTCGCCACCATCCCTTCACTCATCACCGCCACGGCAACCGGCATCATCGTCTCCCGCGCAGCGGCGGAGGCCAAGATGGGCGAGGAATTCCTCGGCCAGTTGACCTTCCACCACCGCGCGCTCAAGCTCGTGTCCGGAATCCTGCTTGTTTTCGGCCTGATCCCCGGCCTGCCCACGCTGCCCTTCCTGTTCTTCGCAGCCCTCGTATTCTGGATCGCCCGCATTTCCGAGCGCACCCGCCCCGAGCACGAGGCCAAGATGAAGGCCGAGAAGGACAAGGCCAAGGGCGGCGCCTCGCAGCTCGACACCCCGGAAGAGGTGCAGGCCCTGCTGCCGCTGGACCAGCTCGAACTGGAGGTCGGCTACGGACTCATTCCGCTGGTGGACGAGGAACAGAACGGCAACCTGCTCTCGCGCATCCGCTCCATCCGCCGCCAGTTCGCCCTGGACATGGGCGTGGTCATCCCCTCCCTGCACCTGCGCGACAACCTGCAGCTCAAGCCCGGCGAGTACCGCGTGCTGGTGAAGGGCAACGCCATCGCCTCCGCGGAGATCTTGATCGACCACTTCCTGGCCATGGACCCGGGCGACGCCAAGCACCGCATCGACGGCGTGCCCACCGTGGAGCCCGCCTTCAACCTGCCCGCCGTCTGGATACCGGACGTGCAGCGCGAGGCGGCCATGCTGGCAGGCTACACCGTGGTCGACCCCTCCACCGTGGTGGCCACCCACCTGACCGAGGTCTTCCGCCGCAACCTGCAGGATTTCCTGGGCCGCCAGGAGGTGCAGGAGCTCTTGAACAACCTGTCCAAGCGCGCACCCAAGGCCGTGGACAACCTGGTGCCGAACATGCTGCCGCTTGGCACCGTGCAGAAGGTGCTGCAAAATCTGGTGCGCGAGGGCGTGAGCATCCGCGACATGCTGACCATCACCGAGGCCCTGTGCGACTACGGTCCGGCCATCCAGGACGCCGGAATGCTCACCGAGTATGTCCGCGCCCGCATGGGCCGCACCATCGTGCGCAGCTACATGGCCAGCGACGGCAGCCTGCCCATCGTCACCCTGTCGGGCGAGATCGACGAACTCTTGACGACAAGCCTGCGCAGCAGCGACCAGGGAGGCTATCTGGCGCTGGAGCCGGGCAAGGCCCAGCAGGTCATAAAGGCCATTTCCACCGCCCAGGACAACACCGCAGGCACCGACGGACAGCCTGTTTTGCTCACAGCCCCGCAAATCCGGCCACATCTGGCCCAATTGTTGCTTCGCTTCCTGCCAACCATGCCCGTGGTATCACAGGCGGAAATACCGGCAGATATCCGAATCCAGTCACTTGCCACAGTAAAACTGAGCTAGCGCCATGCAAGTAAAAACATTCAAGGGTACAGACACGCAGACCGCACTGGCCAAGGTCAAGGCTGAGCTGGGCGATGACGCCATCATCCTGAACACCAAGACCGTGCGCTCGGGCAGCGTCAAAAGCTGCGAGATCACGGCAGCGGTCGACCCCAGGACCAACCACAATGCGCGCAACGGCGGCAACGGCAACGGTAACGGCGGCGGCAACGGCCAGGGCTCGGCCGGGCGCGATCCAGGAGGTTTTGTGCCCATGCACGACACCAACCCCTCCGACTGGTCCTGCGAGTGGCGTCAGATCAAGGATCATCTGATGGCGCTGGTGAAGCCCCAGATGAACATGGACGACCTGGCCCCCAGGCAGCGCGTGGCGCTGCAGTATCTGGAGCGCGAGGAAGTGGACACCCAGGTCATGCTCCGCGTCTATCTGGACCTCAAGGCCGATTCCGAGCGTCCCATCCTCCCGGTTCTGGAGTCCGTGGCTCCATGCTACGGGTTCGGGTCAAAAAAATGGCTCCAGAAGATCCACGTCTTCGCAGGCCCCCACGGCGTGGGCAAAACCTCCTGTCTGGTGCGCCTGGCCCTGCGTGAGAAGCAGCTCAAGCCCAAGCTTCGCGTCTGCGTTGTGGCCTCCGACGAGGGCCAGGGCAAGGGCCGGCTGGTGCTGCGCCACTACGCGGACCTCTCCGGCCTGGCCTTCCGCGAGGCCGGCAACGCCGAGGAGATGGAGGAGCTGCTCAAGGAATCGCACAAATTCGACATGATCCTGGTGGACCTGCCCGGCCTATCCGGCAAGGCCACCTTAAGCGAGCGCCTGGACGACCTGGGCCTTGGCGACTGCCAGGACATGGCTGTCCATCTTGTTGTGGCGCCGTACTTCAGCGCCAGCCAGTACGCGGAAATAGCGCGGCGCTACGGTTGCCCGCAGCTGAAAAGTCTCATCTGGACGAAACTGGACGAAGCCTGTACCTTTGGCGCACTGCTCAACATGGCGCGGCTCACCGAGCTTCCGGTTTCCGCCTTGTCCTTCGGCGCGGGGCTGAAAAACACCATCACCCCTGCCGTGAGTGAAATGTTGTGGCGGCTCATCTTCAAGCACACCCTGCCCGGCTGCCAGGCCGAGCGGAATTGATAAGGCGAGGCAGGAAATGACAAGCGCTCTTCCTCAGGTCTTTTCGGTCACCTCCGGCAAAGGCGGCGTCGGCAAGACGAATATTTCGGTGAACCTTGCCCTGGCCTTGACGCGCCTGGGCAAGCGCGTGGTCATCCTCGACGCCGACCTGGGCCTGGCCAACGTGGACGTGATCCTGGGCATAACGCCAAAGCTCAACCTGTTCCACCTGTTCGCCGAGGGCATGACCCTGGAAAAAATCCTCTGCGACACGCCCTACGGCTTTCGCATCCTGCCCGCGGCCTCCGGCGTCAGCGACATGGTCAACCTGAACACCGGCCAGAAGCTGGACCTGCTTGAGGCCATGGACTACCTGGAAGGCGGCATCGACCACCTCATCGTGGACACCGGAGCAGGCATCAACGACAACGTGCTCTACTTCAACATCGCGGCCAGCGAACGCCTGGTGGTGGTGACCACCGAGCCCACGTCGCTCACCGATGCGTATGCGCTGATCAAGGTGCTCAAGCTGAAGCACGGCGTGGACCGCTTCCGCGTGCTGGTGAACATGGCCCGCGACGAAAAGGGCGCCAAAGAGATCTTCACCAAGCTCTACAAAGCTTGCGACCACTTTTTAAGCGGTGTATCCCTTGATTTTGTGGGCTTCATCCCGCAGGATGCAGCGGTGCGTAAAGCAGTCATCGCGCAGACGCCGTTTTTGCATTTAACCCCTGATTGCCCAGCAAGCCGGGCCATCGGTCAGGCAGCAGCCAAGATAACCAGCTGGAAAGTTACGGCGAAGGCAGATGGAAACATTAAATTCTTCTGGAAAAAGCTCCTCTTCCAGGAGCAATCCGTGGCGTGATCTCGAGACGGGCGCCTGTTCCTGGCCGAACTTCCCGCCACGCGACCAGGAGAACATCGTCCGCCACTACGCCCCGAAGATCCGAATCCTTGCGCTCAGGATGAAGAACAAGCTGCCGCAGAGTGTGGAGCTTGGCGAACTCATCAGCGCGGGCAGCATCGGTCTGCTCGACGCTTTGGGCAAATACCGCCCGGAGCTTGGCATCAAGTTCGACACCTATTCCGAAAACCGCATCAAGGGCGCCATGCTCGACGAGCTCAGGCGAATGGACTGGTTTTCACGCGGCATGCGCCAGAAAGTGAAGATGCTCGACGAGGCGATGCGCCAAATCGAACATGAAACCGGCTCCACCGCAACGCAGGAACAGCTGACCACCAAGACCGGACTCTCGTCGCGCGAGGTCCAGCAGGGCCTTGAAGCCCTGCAAAACCAGCTATGTGTAAGCCTCGACGCGTTTCAGGAAAATTTCGTCGGCACCCGCGAATCGCTCTCGGAGAACGAACCCTATCAATCCACTGCATTTCAGGAAATGGTTGACAAGATTGCGACTCTCATAGAAGAGTTAACACCTAGAGAGAAGCTTGTCATATCACTTTACTACGGTGAAGAGTTGAATATGAAAGAGACCGCCCAGGTCATGGACATCACCGAGGGGCGCGTTTCACAACTCCACTCTCAGGCCCTGGCCAAGCTGCGGGACAATTTCCGGCGGCGCTATGAAAACGAAGATTGATCCAGGAGGAGATACACATGCCTGCAGATAAGAATATGCGCATTCTCGTGGTCGACGATTTTTCCACCATGCGCAAGATCATCAAGAACATCCTCCGCCAGCTCGGTTTCAACAACGTCACCGAGGCAGACGACGGCACCACCGGCTGGGAAACGCTCAACCGCGACAACATCGACTTCATCATCTCCGACTGGAACATGCCGCAGATGACCGGCATCGAGCTTCTGCGCAAGGTGCGCTCAAGCGAGGAATACGCCAGCACGCCGTTTCTCATGGTCACGGCCGAGGCCCAGCAGGAGAACATCATCGAAGCGGTGCAGGCCAAGGTCTCCAACTACATCGTGAAGCCCTTCACCCCGGAGACCCTGGGCCAGAAAATCGACAAGATCTTTGCATAAGGCCTAACCCTTTGATGGGGGGGCAAGCTCGTCATGGTTCCAGAAGACGCTACCGAGGAGGCAAAGCCAAAAGGCGCGGGCAAACCTGACAATAACGATGTCATGCTCGACACCAGCGAGGCCTCGCGCGCAACGCAGAAGGTCGACCTCGACCTGGACGACGCGCCATTCCTCGAGGAAGAGGAAGAGGTCAAGCCGGAGCCAAAAAAGGCGAAGGAGGCTGTCAGTCTCGTCCCGGACGAGGAAGACAAACCGGCACCCAAAGACCGGAAAAAGCTCATCATCATCGGCGCAGCAGCCCTTGTCCTCATAGTGGCGCTCGGCTTTGCCGTCAAATTCTTCTTCTTCAAGGCCAAGCCCCACACCCCCGCCGAAACGGCGGCGCAGACCGAACAGCAGGACAACAACACCCAGGCCGCCGCGCCGGAACTACCGGAAGTCCAGGTCCGCCTGGAACCTTTCTGGGTGGAGCAAAAGGCCGAAGGGTCCGACGAGGTCCGCTTCCTCATCGTGCGCATCCTGCTTGGCACCCACGAGCCCGCCGTGGCCAAGGACTTCGAATCGCGGTTGATGCCCGCCAGAAACGCCATCTTCTACTACCTCAAAAATAAAGATGTGCAGTTTTTGGCCGATGAGAAGAACGCAGAGAAACTGAAAAACGAACTGCTGCTGGTCATCAACCAGTATGTCAGCGACGGCAAGTTCGAAACACTTCTGTTCGAGGAATATGTGGTGAAATGAAATGGCTACCACGCCCCTTGACCTGCCCATCCTGATCTCGCAGCTGCCCAACATGCAGCAGATCGCCGGTTCGCACATCATCCCCCAGGATGCGCAGCAGGCGCTCTTTGGGCAGATGGTGGCAGACCAGCAGCGCAAGGTCGATCAGACCGTCCAGGAAGTGGAGAAGAAGGAAGGCATGGAGGCCATCGGCCCGGACCACGGCGGCAAGAACTCTGCAGGCGGCAACCCGCGCCACCATCGCAGGCCGCCGGACAACCAGCCCGCGCCCGACACACAGTCGTCCAACGCCTCGCCCTGGGCAGGCAACATCATCAACGTGAAGATCTGACCATACCTCCCCCAGACGGCAAGCCCCCCTACTTGTCCTTGCCATCCTTCACGGACTCAGACCTTCCGGCTTCAGCCTTCTTCTCTGCCTCGGCCTTGCGCGCAGCCTCCAGCTTCTCCTCGTCAATTTCTTCCTTGCTCGGGTAGCGCCCGGTGAACCAATAGTCGATCCATCTCCTGCGGCGCATGCGCACCTCGGGCGGCCCGGGCCTGCCCCGCTGCCGGTCGATGAAGATGGTGAAAAACAGCCCGAACCCAAAAACAACCAGAGCAAACCACCAGTTGTTCATCACTCCCCCAGACGTTACATGCCGCCATGCCTTTATCGCACTGTAAATCTACCGAGGTTTTACGAATATGGCGAGAGATTTTATGCGACCTTCGCGATGCCATTGCCTCTGCGCCCTGGAATGTGCATAATGCACAAGCGGACACGGCGCATGGCCTGATTTCCGCCACCACAAACACACGAGGAGGCAGAGTGCCCAAACCGAACGACTACACCCTGTTCAGCGGCGGCGCGCAGGGCGCCGAATCCGAATTCGGCAACGTGGCCGAGAAATTCGGCGTCCAGGAGGTCAACTTCTCCTTCGAGGGCCACAAGATCGAGAGCACCCGCGGCCTGCGCATGCTGACCACCGAGGAGTTGCTGCGAAAGGACGTCAGCCTGACCTACGTGTCCAAGCTGCTGGACCGCAACTTCAGCAACGCCCCGCACATCCGCATGGTTCTGCGCACCATCATGTATCAGGTCGAGGCCGGGCTTGAAGTCTTCGTCATCGGCAACATCCTGGAGAACAGCACCGTCAACGGCGGCACCGGCTGGGGCGCAGAGTTCGCCAAGATCTGCAACAAGCCGCTCTTCGTCTTCGATCAGGTGAAGGACGGCTGGTTCACCTGGACCAGCGGCAAGTGGGAGCCGGTCAAGGCGCCAGTGATCACCAAGGCGCATTTCACCGGCACGGGCACACGCTTTCTGGAAGACAACGGCCGCAAGGCCATCGCCGAACTGTTCGCCCGTTCCTTCGGCAGCTAGGCCGAAGCCCAGGCGCGCAGCACGTCGGGCGATCCCGGGCCGCGAACACGACCGGGATCGCCCGCTGTGGCGGCGCATTGATTTTGCCTACGAATCCGTGCAAGCATAGCCTTCGACCGGGCCCCCTGCCCGGCCTCATCACCAACCATACGGGTGCCCCATGCAGATCACCGCGTTGCTGCTTCTGGCCCTCACGGTCACCGAACTGGCCCTGCTCTTCGTGGTCATCATCTTCTACCTGCGCCTGCGCAAGTCCGAGGGCCTCATCGCCCGCATGCAGACCAAGCAGGAGGAGTTCTTGAACAAGCTGCGCGCCAATGCCCAGTTGGAGCAGGAGCTGGTAGACAGCTTCGAGCGCAGGCAGGACGAGCTCTCCCGCCTGGACGGCCAGCTCACCGAGCGGGTGGTTGTCTTGAACAAGCTGCTCAAGCAGGCCGACGAATACGCGCGCTCCCCGCAGTTCCTGCGCCAGGTCATCATCTCCGGCAACCGCCAGGGCAAGTCGCCCAAGGAACTCGCCAAGACAACGGGCCTGTCCGTTGACGAGGTGGAGCTCATCATCGACCAGAACACCTAGGTCTAGCGCCATGCGCATCAAGGGCTACGGATCGGGACAAATGGGCGGGCAAGGCCAGCCCGGTCAGAACCGCGAGCGCGCCGATGCCTTCCGCAGCCGTCACAGCATCGGTGAACGCCTCAAGGGCCGCGTGCTCCGGCGGGATCCCTCGGGCCTGTACTGGGTGCAGGTCGGCGGCGAGGAGCTGCTGGCGCGCCTGGAGGTCCAGACCGACCCCGGCGATACGCTGATGTTCATAGTCCGCGCCCTCGTTCCGGAGATACGCCTCCAGGCCCTGCAGGGCGACGCAACCCAGGATGACCAGCCCGGCCTGGTGCAGCGCTTCCGCGCAGCGCGCGAGGCCTTTGAGACCCAGGCCGCGCCCCTGCTTGACGCCTTGGCAAAGGTTCCGCCCAGCATCGCCCTGCGCCAGGACGCTTTTGACGTGATCCTGGAGCGCGACCCGGAAGCCCTACCCCTCCACCAGACAGCGCAGGAACTGCTCGCGCGCATCAACGAAGAGCAGCCGCCGGACTCCGGGGCCACGGCCCTGTATGCGCCCTGGCTGCTCCCCAGCGTGCGGCGGCAGGAGATCGTGCGCAAGAACACGGCCAGCGGGTTTGTCGAGGCTTCTTTGAGCGGCTGCATGCCTGTGGTCTGCGGCGGCTTGGAGCTGCGGCTCATGTCACGCACGGGAGAATGCAGCCTGCGGCTCATGGCCGAAAGGCCGGAGTGCACAGGCCCGCTGCAGGTGGAACTGGCAGCCCTGGTGCGCGACGGCCTGGGCGTGGAGGCGCAGTTCCTGGCCGTAACCAAGCTGGCGGCGCATGCCGGGGCAGGCGTCCTGGCCGAGCTTCTGGGCGACACCCCGCGCTGGGCCTCCGGCGGGCTGAACACCCGCGTATAATCCAAAGCCCCATCGCAAACGAAAAAACGCCCCGCAGGGCGTTTTCCGAAAGCAGATTTAGCGGCTTGGCTTAGGCCAGGGCAGGCTGTCCGCGCAGGCTCTCGTGCGCGGGCTGGGCACCGGAAACGGTACCGGCCACGGTCTTGGGTGCGGTCTCTGGCAAGGCCAGAGTGCGCTCTTCAACGTAATCGGCGGCGTTGTCCTCGATGTGGCGCAGGAAGGCGTTGTTCATGGCGTGGCCTGAGGCAAAGACCTCGAAGCGGCCTTGCAGGGGCAGGCCCATGATGGCCATGTCGCCCACGAAATCCAGCAGCTTGTGGCGCACGAACTCATCGGGGTAGCGCAGGCCGTCGGTGTTCAGCACGCCGAACTCATCCAGGACCACGGCGTTGTCCAGCGTGCCGCCCAGGGCCAGGCCATTGGCGTGCAGGTACTCCACCTCGCGCAGGAACCCGAAGGTGCGCGCCTTGGCGATGTCCGTGGCGAAGACGTCCGGGGTCACTTCCAGGCAGAGGTTCTGGCGCCCGATGAGCGGGTGCGCGAACTGGATGGTGTAGTCAACCAGGAAGCCGTCGTGCGGGGTGGCCTTGATGTACTTGCCGTCCTTCTCGAAGGTCAGCGGGCGGGTGATGGCCAGGACCTTGCGGGCCTTGGCCTGGCGGCGCACGCCGGCCTGGTTGAGCAGATATACGAAGGAGGCGGCGCTGCCGTCCATGATGGGCAGTTCGCGGCCCTGGACCTCGATGCGGATGTTGTCGATGCCCATGCCGCGCACAGCCGCGAGCAGGTGCTCCACCGTGGCGATGTGGTCATGGCCGTTGCCCAGGCTGGTGGCCAGTCCGGTGTCCACCACAAGGCGGGGCTTGGGGCTCAAGAAGGAGGTGCCCGATCCGCTGCGCAGGGCGAAAAGAATGCCCGTGTCTTCAGGCGCAGGGCGCAGCACAAGCTCAACCTTCCTGCCACCATGCAGGCCGATTCCTGTGCAGCGTACCATATTGCGGATTGTGGTCTGATGCATAATGCCTCCGTCACGGCGAGTATGCATACGCGATGCCAACCGGCATCTTCATCTTAAGACCTCAAATTTACTAAACTTTAAATTGAAGACCCACAACCGCCGCTGTGTTGTTTTCCCCACAAAATTGCAGGGATGCGACAATCAGGGGCGGAGTGTGGCGTTCAGGCCTCAGCACGCAGGGCGCGGAGTACCCGGTCCAGCCCGGCGTAATCGCGCAGGATCGCGGGCTGTGTGAAGCTGAGGGCGGGGTCGCGGAAGATCTCCAGCACCGCCCTGCCCTGGCTGGAGCCGAATTCGCAGAGCAGCGCACCGCCTGGATTGAGCGCCTGGGCCGCCACCGGGGCCAGCCCGCGGATGTGCGCCAGGCCAGCGTCCGGGCTCATCAGGGCCAGGCCCGGCTCAAACCCGCTCACCTCGTGGCTCAGTTCGGCGTACTCGGCCTCGGTGACATAGGGCGGGTTAGCCACGATAAGGTCCAGGGAGGCAGGGGCCAGTTCGAGCGTGGTGAAGTCGGCGTTGAGAAAATCCAAGCGCTGCTCAACCCCGTGTGCGCGGGCGTTGTGGCGCGCAATTTCAAGGGCCTGGGCGCTCAGGTCCACCGCCAGGCCATGGGCCTTCGGGAACACGTGGGCCAGGGCCACGGCCAGCGCGCCGGAGCCTGTGCCGAAGTCCGCAAACCGCAGCGGGCTGCCCGACGGGAACAGGCGCAGGGCCTCGTCCACCAGAAGCTCCGTCTCCGGTCGCGGAATGAGCACGTCCGGGCTGACGCGAAGGTTCAGGCCGTAGAACTCCTTCTCGCCCAGCAGGTAGGCCACGGGCTCGCCCTTGGCGCGCCGCGCCACAAGGCTGCGAAACTGCACAAAAGTTTCGTCGGTGAAGAAATCCTTGGCTTGCATGACGAGGCCCAGGCGCGACAGGCCCAGGGCCTTGGCGGCCAGGAGCTCGGCAGACAGGCGCGGGGCGTCCAGGCCGAGGGCAGCGAGTTCGGTCGTGGCGGCGCTGAGGGCCTGAGCGATGGAGTCGTGACGGGGTGCGCGGTCTGCCACGGGGTTACCCGCCAGCGGCCTGCTGCTTCAGGGACTCGGTCTGGTAGTGGCTGGTCAGGGCCTGGACGAGGTCGCCGCAATCGCCTTCCATCACCGCATCGAGCTTGTACAGGGTCAGGTTGATGCGATGGTCCGTAACGCGGCTCTGGGGGAAATTGTAGGTGCGGATGCGTTCGGAGCGGTCGCCGGAGCCCACCTGGGCGCGGCGGATGTCCGTCTCAACGGCCTTGGCCTTCTCCTGCTCCTGGGCCAAAAGACGCGAGCGCAGGACCTTCATGGCCGAGGCTTTGTTTTTGTGCTGCGACTTCTCGTCCTGGCACTGCACCACCAGGCCCGAAGGCAGGTGGGTGATGCGCACGGCGGACTCGGTGCGGTTGACGTGCTGGCCGCCAGCGCCGCTGGCGCGGAACACGTCGATGCGCAGGTCCTCGGTGCGGATGTTCACGTCCACGTCCTCGGCCTCGGGCATGATGGCCACGGTGACGGCGGAGGTGTGGATGCGCCCCTGGGCCTCGGTGGCGGGCACGCGCTGCACGCGGTGCACCCCGGCCTCGTATTTGAGCTTGCTGTACACGCTGGCGCCGGAGATGGAGGCGATGACCTCCTTGTAGCCGCCGGTGTCGGTGGGGCTGGCATCCAGGATCTCCACGCGCCAGCCGAGGCGCTCGGCGTAGCGGGAATACATGCGGAAGAGGTCTGCACAGAAAAGCGCGGCCTCGTCGCCACCGGTGCCGGCGCGGATTTCCAGGATGCTGTTCTTGTCGTCCAGGGGGTCCTTGGGCAGCAGCAGAAATTTCAGCTCGACATCCAGCTCCTCAAGACGTGTCTTCAGGCCCTCGCTCTCGGCCTCGGCCATCTCGCGCATCTCGGGGTCGGCGTCTTTCAGAAGCTCGCGGTTGTCGGCCAGCTCCTGGCTCAGGCGCTTATACTCGCGAAAGGCCTTGACGATGACGCCAAGGTCGGCGTGGCTCTTGGCCACTTTCCGGTAGCGTTCCTGGTCGGCCAGGACTTCCGGCGCGCCAAGCTCGCGCTCCAGGTCCAGGAAGCTGTGCTCGATCTCTTCGAGTTTGGCGAACATCAGGGGCAACCCTCCTCGCTCACTGCGCATTTGAGGGCGGCCATGGCCACCTCTATCTGGCTGTCGTCCGGCTCCTTGGTGGTCATCATCTGAAGCACCAGACCAGGCCAGCAGAGCATGCGGCAGAGCACGTTTGAACTGAACTTACCGGCGAAGCGGATGATTTCGTAGGCGATGCAGCTGATGGGCACCATGAACAAAAGCTTCATGCCCACAATGTACAGGTGCTTCAGAATAAACATCTGCGGCTTATAGAAGGTCAAAAGCCAGGGCACCAGGGCCGTGTAGAGCAGGATGCTCACGGCCAGGACGAAGAGCAAAAACGAGGTGCCACAGCGCGGGTGCAGGCGGCTGTTGCCGCGCGCCTCGGCCACGGTCACTTCACGGCCGCTCTCAAAGGCCCAGATGACCTTGTGCTCGGCCCCGTGGTACTGGAACACGCGGCGGATGTCCGGCACGAACGAGATGGCCCCGATGTAGCCCACGAACAGCAGCATCTTGAAGGCCCCGTCCCAGGCGTTGAAGCTCAGGGTCTCCACATCGCCGGACAGGTCCAGCCACTGCATGGCCACGGACAAGAAGTGCGGCAGCACCACGAAAAGTCCCAGAGCCACGCTCAGGGCCACGATCATGGTCAACACCAGGTGCCAGGGCGTCAGCTCGCCTTCGCCCTCGTCCTCCTCCACGGCCTGCATGGCCGAGAAGTTCAGCGCCTTGATGCCGTTGACCAGGGTCTCCAGGAGCACCGGGAAGCCGCGCAGCATGGGCTTTCTGAGGATGGCGGCGGAGGTCAGGCTGAACCAGGGGCGCACCTCGACGAGGATCTCGCCGTCAGGTTTGCGCACGGCGATGGCCAGCCGGTTTTTGGCGCGCATCATGACTCCCTCGATGACGGCCTGGCCGCCAACGGTGGTGCTTGCGGAAAGAAAAGGAATCAGGGCGCGTCGTTTCAAGAGGCCACCTCATGGGCTTGGAGACCGTGCGGCCTCATATCGCGCTGCCAGGACATTCACAAGCAGCCCAACGTAGATAAGTCCAGGCGACGGGAAGTAAAGACCGGGCAGGCCAGGGGAAACAAGAATGCCTCCATTGGCGACCCAACAGAGGCATTCCCGGTGCGTGCGTCGCTTGCTACTTCTTGGCGTCGGCGGGAGTTCCGTACTTCTTGCGGAAGCGGTCGATGCGGCCGGCGGTGTCCACGAAGCGCTGCTTGCCCGTGTAGAAGGGGTGGCAGTTCGAGCAGATTTCAACCGAGAGTTCCTTGCCCTTGGTGGTGAGCAGGGTGGCCTCGTAGCCGCAGTTGCAACGGATCAACGTTTCGTTGACGTTGGGATGGATGTCTTTTTTCATTGCTGTCTCCAGGGTCGTTGTTCACGTGAAGGATCGGCATATACGCCCGAAGTTCACGGAAAGCAAGAGGTCAAGGCCATATTTCACCCGCACGGACGCATCCTGCCTCTTCACGCGCCGTTGTTGACTTCCACGACCCTGCCGGGTACCGAGTTATGGCGATCATTGCCAGCTTGCGCGCCATACGGGAGTCCGGGTCAACCGGGCTGAGAGGGTCTCTTTACGCGGGGCCGACCGTTGAACCTGATACGGGTCATGCCGTTGGAGGAAATGGGTCCCCATCTCTTGCCATCCCCCCGCCCGCTTCATGCGCCCTGCCCGGCCAAACCACTGGTCGTCATTCACGACGAGGAGCATCCATGCCCATCATCAAGTCCAACAAGGCCCTTTCCGGCATCCTTGACCAGCACATCACCAAGCTTGCCGCGCACGAGCACATGTCCGAGGCCGACATCCGCGCGCGCATCAACCAGGGCACGCTGACCCTGCTGGCCAATCCGGCGCACAAGAACGTCCGGCCCACCCTCATCGGCCAGCCCGCCCGTGTCAAGGTAAACGCCAACATCGGCACCTCACCGCTGACCAGCGACATGAGCGGCGAGACCGACAAGCTCAAGGTGGCCGAGACCGCCGGAGCCGACGCGGTCATGGACCTGTCCACCGCCGGAGACCTCGACGCCATCCGCGTGCGCATGCTCGCAGAGACCCCCCTGCCGCTCGGCACCGTGCCCATCTACGCCGTGGCCGGAGCCTGCGCCAAGGACGGCCGCGACCCCTCGGACTTCGAGCCCGGCGAGCTTTTGGTCGAAGTTGAGAAGCAGGCCAGGCAGGGCGTGGACTTCATGACCCTGCACTGCGGGCTCACCCGGCGCGGGGCCGAGCTGGCCATGGACGGCTCGCGCATGCTCGGCATCGTCTCGCGCGGCGGAGCCATCCTGGCGCGCTGGATGCGCCGCCGGGGCGAGGAGAATCCGCTTCTGACGCACTACGACGCCCTGCTGGACATCGCCCGCGCCCATAACGTGACCTTGAGCCTGGGCGACGGCCTGCGCCCCGGCGCCGGCTGCGACGCGGGCGACCCGGCCCAGTGGGAGGAGGTGCTGACCCTCGGCGTGCTTGCCAAACGCGCCTGGGCCGCTGGCGTGCAGGTGATGATCGAGGGCCCGGGCCATGTGCCCCTGCATCTGGTGCAGGCGCAGATCCAGGGCATCAAGCGCGCCACCTTCGGCGCTCCGCTCTACGTCCTGGGGCCGCTGGTGACGGACACCGCCGCCGGGCGCGACCACATCGCCGGGGCCATCGGCGGCGCGCTGGCCGCGCAGTACGGCGCGGATTTCCTGTGCTACCTGACCCCGGCCGAGCATCTCTGCCTGCCCGACGCCCGGGACGTGCACGAGGGCGTGCTGGCCTCGCGCATCGCCGCCCAGGCGGGCGAGGCGTCGCTTGGCCGCCCCTGGGCCGTCAAGCGCGAGCAGGAGATGTCCGACGCGCGCATGAAGCTGGACTGGAAGCGCATGGCCGAAACGGCGCTGGATCCCTGCCTGGTGCGCTCGCGCTCGGCGGGAACGGAGCATGGCAAGGAATGCGGCATGTGCGGCAAGTTCTGCGCCATCCGCATGGCCGAACCGGAAGTCTAAGCCAGAAGGCGCACACGGCGCAAAAAAAGAGGCGGGGGCTTTCGCAAGCACCCGCCTCTTTGCATTGACAGAAGTCGGAACGGAAGTCGGAACTACACGCAGCCGGTGGGCTTGGGCAGGCCGGCCATTTTGCAGGCGCCCTTGCCGGGGCCGGACGGGAACAGCTCGTAGATTTCCTTGAGCTTGTAGCCGGTGACCTTGGACAGGATGCGCACCATGGGAGCGATGCCGTTCTTCTTGTAGTAGTCCTGCAGGAAGTCGATGACCTTCTGGTGGCTCTCGCTGATGACGGCGATGCCTTCGCTTTCCTTGACGTACTCGACCCACTCCGGGTTCCAGTCTTCAAATTTCAACAGGAAGCCGTCCTCGTCCACCTCAAACTTGTTGCTCTTGTACTCAACAATAGCCATTCTTCGTCCTCCTCATAGGATCTCATGGAAGTCGCCAAAGCCGATTGATTCCTTTGGAACCAAGCAGGGGCCAAGCCCATGCTTTCGTGCAAATCGAACTAAATGATTTCTCAGCCGTGGTCAATACGGTCTGAGAGTATATCCTCCAAACTGGTGGAAATTTATGCGCGCGGAGCGTTCAAAAGCTCATCCAGGTGCTTTCGGGCGTAATCCAGGCTGGAATCCAACTGCAGCGCCGCCTCCAGGCATTCCTGTGCGTCCTGGGACTGGCCCAAGAACTTGTGGCATAACCCTAGGTTAGCCAAATCAGGCGCGGAACCTGAATCCAGGGCCAGCACGGCATGGAAATCATCCTTGGCAAGTTCGTATAACCCGGCCTTGAAGCGCGAAACCCCACGCAGATTGAAGTACTCCTTGACCTCCTCGTCCAGGGCGATGGCCCGGTCCAGGTGCACCACGCAGTCCTCCCAGCGGCTGTCCTGGGACAGCGCGTAAGCCTGGTAGAAGGCGCACAGGGCGCGCTCGGCCTGGCCCGGCTGCAGGGGCTCAGCCTGGGCGAAGCGCTCCGCAGCCAGGGTCAGGTCGCCCTGGCGCAGGGCCACCAGGGCCTGGAAGAACGGCAGGTAGTAGGCCGTGGGCGCGACCTCGGCCAGCACGGCCAGCCCGGCCACGGCCTCGGCCACCTCGGCCTCCTCGGCCAGCTTGCGGCCGACGAAGAGCCCCAGGCTGCGGTTCACCGTGCGCTCGCGAAAGTCGAACCCCGGCACGAGGTTGTAGTTCGCAGGCACCTTGATGTCGGCGCGAGTGGTGTCCACGGAGTAGAGGCTGAAGCCCTTGGCCCCCAGGCCGTCGGCCAGGCGCGAAAGCTCCACGCGGATGTTGTTGTCCTCAAGATCCGGCAGGCTGGACAGGTCCACCTCGGGCCCGGCGAGCAGCCAGTCGAACTGCCCGGGGTCCGTGAACTTGCGCAGGCCCGAGGCTTCGTACACGCGCCCGGTCTCGAAGTCTCCGGCAAGCTGGGCGATCTCGGTCACGGCGCGCACCGCAGCCTTGGCCGGAGAGGCGGCCGTGCCCGCAGTGTAGACGATCTCGCTTAAGCCCGGGAAGGTCTTGGGGTCAAAGGCCAGGGCGGCCACGGTGGGCACTGGCTGGCCCAGGGAAAAGTCCTTGAGCACCAGCAGGATGCCGTTTTTGCGGAAGGTCTCGCACAGCGCGCGCAGCACGGGATCGGCCAGGTTCTCCTGGCTGATGGTGGGCAGCTCGGGCGAGGTGCGGTCGATGACGGCGCAGACGTGGCGCTCCACCAGCTCGCAGGCGCCTTGCAGCACGGATTCCTCGCTGGTGTTGCCGGCGGAGGAGCCGTTGAACTCGTTCAGGGTCTTGAACCAGTCCAGGGGCAGCACTGTGCTGGCCCCGGTGCCCACGTTGAGTGCCGGGCAGAAGCGCCAGCGCACGAGGTCCATGACGCGGCGCGCGCCCTCGGGCGAGAGTTCGTCCCCCACGGAGGCGCAGATCTCGCGGATGTCCATGAGCTGGTCGCCAAAGCGCTGCTCGGCCTCGCTCCAGGTGGCGCGCACGAAGTTCGTTTCATCGTCCCAGAAACTAAAGTAGCTGAAGCGCTCCACAAGCTCCATGAGCGCCGAGGCCTCGGCCTGCTCCGGGCTTGCGCCCTTGCCCATCTGCTTGCGCGTGGGCATCACCGCGCGTGCGGCCGGGCCGCAGATGCTCAGGTACACGGGGATGCCGAGGCGTCCGGTGTCCACGCGATCGGTCTTTTCCAGCACACCGGGGCATTTCTGCTCAAGCACGGCCTTGACCCTGGCCACGGTCTCGGCTGGCGGCGCGGCCTTGTCCTGGTCCGTGGTGTAGGTCTTGAAGCAGTCCTTGAGCGTAAACATCGGCGTCTCCTTGCGAAAAGAAACCCGGACAGACGTCCGGGCTTCAGGTGTTCGGTTTAGTGGACAGCGGTGGCGGCGGCGGCGATCCGCAGCGGCTAGGCCTCAAGCTGCTGGATGCCCTCCAGCCGCCAGTTGGCCTCAAGAGCGCCCGTGGGCCGGGAGAAGTGCCAGACCTCGCGGATCTGCTTGGGCCGATCCTCGGTGGCGTCCTCGCGCAGAAGCACGTCGAAGAAGACCGAGGCCACGGTGTCGCGGGATTCTTCGCGGAATTCCAGGAGGCGAGCATTGATGAGCAAAAGCTCGGTCTTGGAGGGCTTGGGATCCACCCCGGCCTGCTGCCTGATCTCTTCGAGGACCTCGGGCGTGGTGAACAGCGCGATGTCGTCCAGGTCGCGCCGGTCCCAGGAATGCTGCAGGCGGGCGTACACGGTCTTCGCGCCCTCCAGAAACTCCGGCACGCTGAAGCCGGGAGGCACAGTGGGCTGGACTTCATCGACAGGCTGTGGCCCCGGCTGGACTTCCGGCTGCGCCGTGGCCGCGCCAAAGCCGGGCGCAGAGCCTGTTCCGGGCTGCGAGCGCAGGGCGTCCCAGCTTTGCTCGGCGCGTGAGCGGGTGTCGTCCGTCGGCGTTTGCCCAGACGTCGCGGGAGGCTGCGTCACGTCCTGCCTTGTGGAGATGTTCTCGCCTGAAGCGGTGCGGCGGCGGCGTAAAAGCATCACGGCGAAATAGATGATCGCGCCGATGAGCAGAATGTCCAGAAAGCCGATGCCGCCGCCCATGCCCATGCCGCGTCCGAAAAGCATGGAGCCGAGGAGCCCGCCCGCCATGAGCCCGCCCAGGCCCCAGCCCATGCGCGAGAACATGCCCGGCTGCGCGGCGCCAAGTGGGGGCGTGACGCCGGTTCCGGGCTTCGCCATTTGCGATGCTGGCGGCGCCGTCGTCTGCGACGGGCTGTACAAGGGCGTCACAGGCTTGCTGTAGCTGCGGGAATACGTGCTCCTGCTGCCAAAGGAGCGGCCGCCGCCCAGACGTGCGGCCTCGGCCAGGCTCAGGGCCAGAACCAGAAATAGGGCCGCGAGGCCCAGAATTGCGGATAATTTCTTCACTGTTTTCCTTGTCCTCAGGCGCTGACGCCCATATTGCGGAGGGTTTCGAATATGAGTTCCGGCACGATGGGCTTTGTAACGTAGGCAGTGGCCCCTTCCTTGTAAGCGCCTATGACCGTACGCACATCGCCAAGGGCCGTGGTCATTAAGACCTTGACCTCCTGGCTGGACTTGACGCCATGTTCCTTCTCCAGGGCGCGGATATCCTGCAGGGCCTGCTGTCCGTTTTTGTGCGGCATCATGATGTCCAGGCATACCAGCTGGAAGGGACATTCCTCGTCCAGGGCCTTCTTGAACTCCTCCACGGCCTGCTCGCCATCGCTGACCACAAGGCATTCGCCAAAACGGCCCATGAGCGACTGCATATAGCGCGCGCTCGCCAGGTCGTCTTCAGCTATGAGTATGCGCATGATTTCCTCCAGAGGTGCGAATCTTCCATAGCCCATCTTTTTGCGGGAGACAATGGGACCAGGCACACCGGACAGGGACCGGAACGGCATCGGATTGGGGCCGGACAGGAACCTGGCTCAAGCGTCTTGCCAGCGGGCACGATGAGACGTATCTCTCCCGACGTGACGCAAAGGCTTGGCAAGGCCAGGCATCTGCGCGCAGCCCAGAACCTCCGGAGGTGTCTTGACCATGTCCTTCCTGAACATCAGCACACAGGCCGTTTTGCCCTCGAAATGGGACGGCTGGCCATTCAACTCCGGCTACGGCGGCGACTGGCAGACAACGCTGGCCACCTACGCCTTCTCCGCGCTGATCCTCGGCGCTATCTGCTTGTTCCTGCGCGCGCTATACGGCCCCAAGGGCATCTGGCGCGACAAGGAAATGGAGCGCGAGGCCGAGGAGACAAAACGCCGGGACCTTGCGAAGCTGGAGTCCAGCTTTCGCTCCGGTGCCATCTCGAAGCTGGAGTATACCATGAAAAAGAGGTCCATCGAGCAATGAGCAGGGACCTTGTGGAGAGCGTAGCCCAACGCTTCCAGACCTTCGCCGCGCCCTACCTGGACGAGCCCGGTGACGATTTCGCATACCGCCTCAAGATCGAACACACCGACCGCGTGCGCGCCATCGCCACCGACATTGCCGACGCCTCCGGCGTTTCCGACCGCGTGAACGTGGCCGCGCGCCTCGCCGCCCTGCTCCACGATGTCGGGCGTTTTCCGCAGTACAAGCAGTACCGCACCTTCCGCGACGCCGAGTCGGCCAACCACGCGCTCTTGAGCGTCCGCCACGCCCTGCGCGAGGGCATGCTCGCCGAGGTGCCGACGGACCTGCGACGGGTGGTGCTTGGCGCGGTGTTCCTGCACAACGTGCGCACCCTGCCGACCAACCTGCCCCCGGAAACCCTGGCCGTGTCGCGCATCGTGCGCGACAGCGACAAGCTGGACATCTTCCGCGTCATGATCGCGCACTTCTCGCAAACCGAACCGGCGCACCCCGAGGTGGCCCTGCACGTGAAGCTGCACCCCACAGCCTATTCCCAGGAAATCATCACCGCACTGCTCAAGGGCGATACCGGCGACTACCGCAACATCGTCTGGGTCAACGACTTCAAGCTCATGGTCGCTGGCTGGATGTATGACTTGAACTACCGCCATTCCTGCCAGTTGCTCCATGACCACGGTTACCTAGACACCATCTTCGACACGCTCCTGCCCCAGGACCCGCAAATCCTTGAGATGCGCAGGCGAATCATGGAACACCTTGCGCACAGGCTCGCCGATGCTTAAGGTAAGGAGCTGACCGATCAACACACGCTAAAGCAACAGGAGCGGCCATGTCCCAGACCAGCATGTACGACGTCGTCATCCTCGGCTGCGGCCCGGCCGGCATCCAGGCCGCCATCCACGCCTCACGCAAGAAGGCCACTGTGCTCATGCTGGGACGCATGAACAAGAGCAGCCTGTTCTGGGCGCATGTGGAAAACTTCCTCGGAATGTTCAAAACCAGCGGCGAGGACATGCTGAAGACCGGCCTGGCCCAGGCCGAGAGCTTCGGCACTGAAATCCTTGAGGAAGACGCGCTGAGCATCACGCATGAGAAGCGTTGCTTCGGCATCGAAACCGAGAGCGGACGCAAGATTTGCGCGCGCGCGCTCATCCTCGCCACAGGCACCACGCGCAACAAGCTCGGCGTGCCTGGCGAAAAGGAGCTGCTCGGACGCGGTGTGTCCTACTGTGTGGATTGCGACGGCGGGTTCTTCCGCGGCGAGGACGTGGCCATCGTGGGCGGGCAATCTGCCGCCGCCGGCGGCGCGCTGACCTTGCTCAGCCTGGCCAAAAGCGTGCACCTGATCTGCGAGAGCCTGGACGTCTCCCCTGCCCTGCAAGTCAAGCTGCGCGAAAGCGGCGCGGTCCTGCACCAGGGCGTCAAGGTCGCGGCCATCAACGGCGACAACCAGGTCGACGGGGTGACGTTGTCCGACGGCTCGACGCTGCCCGTGGCGGGCGTGTTCATCGAACAGGGCGCCAAAGGCGTGCTGGAACTGGCCTCTACCCTGGGCCTGACCCTCGACGACAGCATGAAGTACATCCAGACCGACAAGGACCAGGCCACAAGCGTACCCGGCGTGTTCGCCGCGGGCGACATCTGCGGGCCGCCCCTGCAAATGGCCAAGGCCGTGGGCGAAGGCTGCGTGGCGGGCACCCTGGCCGCCAGCTACGCCAAGAACCTGAAGCTGTCACAGGAAGGGCCAGGGGAAGAATAGCCCTGGCGAGCGCTACGCCCGGAGCGGCTGCGACTGGCACGACAACCCCAGTGTCAGTGCGCTGACGATCGCCTGACGCCAGTGCGCCCCAGGCGACTACGCGCCGAGGGAAACCGCAGCAGCAGAAGCGCCTGGGCGCACACCGAGGGGCACAGACGCTTCCTCCTGTGCGGCCAGCGGCTTGCGCAGGGAGAACATGCGCAGCCCGTCGACCACCTGGACCGGGATGCCCGTGAGCTCCGTGAAGCGTCTCGTGGCGCGGTACACCCCATTGTCCTCATAGGTATAGCAGTCGTGCCCGACCACCAGCCCGCCCGGGCGCACCTTGGGCAGCCAATGCAGCATGTCGTCCAGGCAGGCCTCATAGGAGTGGTCGCCATCGATGAACAGCACGTCGATGCTCTCGTCCCTGAAACGGGCGGCGGCATCCAGGCTTGGCGCGCGCACAGGCCGGATCAGGAGCTCGGCGCGTGCTCCGCGCACGTTGGCCAGAAACTTCTGGTACATCTCGTCGCGTTTGATGAAGTCAAAATCCTGGTGCTCCGGGGAGCCCAGCCAGGTGTCCACGCAGAAGATGCGCGCGTCCAGGTTGCGAGTGGCATACAGGGCATTGGCCATGGTGATGCCCGACAGGCCCATCCAGCTTCCAATCTCCACCAGGGTGCCGCCCTTGGGCAGGCCGAAGGCCACGTTGAGCAAAAACTCGATGTCCTGCTGCGGCAGATAGCCAGAGACGCCGTTGCAATCGGTCATGGCCCCGCTGGGGTCCAGGTCCGACTTGACGAGCTTGAAGCCGCTGTTCAGCCAAATCTCGTGGCTGTCGATCTCGAAATTGGCGTAATGCTCCGGATTCGTCGCCACCATGCGCGGCGGGTCGCCCGTCAGTGCCTCCGGCACCTGATGGTAGCGGGGCTGCGGCGCCTGGGCCAGGGCCTGGGCGTTGCGGCGGTCAAGGTAGTTGCGCAGAATATGTACGGCGATGCCCTGCGCATGGGACGCCTGGAGATGCTCCTCGTAGACGGCGCGCGCCTCGCGGCAGATGCCCTCCAGCTCCTCGCGGTCCTTCTTGCGGAACCAGGCCGCAAGGATCTTGCCCATCACCGGCACGTCTTCCTGGCGGATGTCGATGCAGAACCTCTTGTAGTCGATCAGATCATCCAGGGGGAAGGTGTACTCGTCGGAGATATGCACCGGGATGCGGCCCAGGCACAGGGCCTCGAAGAAACGGATGCTGGAGGAGCCCATGCCGCGCGGGCACAGCATGGCCCAGGACTTCACGGCGCA